>Ga0181600_10002932_pt1 | contig 13077 bp, 11 predicted proteins | sample 041ome_2_FD_132982 | JGI IMG/M metagenome (GOLD analysis project Ga0181600, IMG submission 132982) | Coastal salt marsh microbial communities from the Groves Creek Marsh, Skidaway Island, Georgia - 041406US metaG (megahit assembly) | ecosystem: Environmental > Aquatic > Marine > Intertidal zone... | reverse complement strand
GAGAGAAGGAGGAGGAGGAGAGATGGAGACGCAGCAACTGCTGCTCGTTGGACGACGCGCCTTCCGCGGCGCGCCCTCTTTTAAGAAAGGTAAACAAAGTAGGGAGACAATTTTTTTTCTCTTTTTTTTTCTTCTCTTTTGTCGCGGTAGAAAACGTAGAAAAAGCTCTCTAACGACCAATTTTTTTGCGCAAATCGATCCTCGTCTGACGATTCTGTTATTTCTCTCTGTCTCCTTTTATGATAAACACAGATGCAAAAACGAAGCGACGACCAACACCGACGGTGGTGGTAGTGACGCGCAACAAAGCGATCGCGGACCCGTCCATCGAAACCTCTTTCGAGGGAGAGAACAACAACAACAACAATTTGTCCTCGAGCGCGGTCGTCCCGGGGGTTTTACAGATGCGTGGATCTTCGTCGAAGAGGCGAACGAAAAAAGGGCAAAAAGCGAAAAATGAAACCTTAAATTTCGTCGAATCCCTGGTAGAATCCACGGGAAAAGAGAAGCGCGGCGGTTTACAGATTAAGGAGTTCGCGACGGTACAGATGATCATGAAGATGGAAGGACAATGTCGAGTAACGTTTCAGTTTCCGTCGGATTTCGACCGAGAAGTTGGACAGACGTTTAAAGTGTTTGGGAGGTTTAAGGTTATTTTGAGCGAGAAGTTTGTCGAAGAGGCGGTCTCGGAGGGAGGCGAAGGCGCAGTCACCGGGAACGTCATCGTTCACGATAAGAGTCCGGCGATGGAACAGTTTCGAAAGCTAGAACCAGGAGATGAGGTGAAGATTTCGTGCTACAGAACGTCCGATTTGATGGATGGTCGCGAGTGCGATGATATTTACAATCACATCTTGGAAGAGGAGGAAGAGGAGGACGAATCAAACGACATGAACGGAGCCCAAAGCATGTACCAAGACGAGGATGGGGATGATTTCATACAGATTTCGCTCGGGAGTGAAGGAAAAGCAAACCACGACGAAATTTTGGAAGCGCATCGACGGAACTTGGAACACGCGGCTTTGGAATCGCCTTCCGCCGCGACGAATGGCGAACAACAACAACGCTCGAGCGCGAGTAGCGAACAAGGGTACGTCTCCGAACAATCGTTTTTCGGCGACTCGACCATTCCGGATGCGACACCACAGTGTTTTGTAGAACACCCTGGGGTTATCTCTTGTTCGAAAAGGTTAGTAAAAGAGAACGACGACGGTTCGTTTGAACTGTGGATTAAAACAAAGGCGTTTCAAGCGGTGGATTCCGATCCCTCCATTTATGAATCGGTTTCGAAGAGAGGTTTGATCGCCATCGGCGCGAAAGCGCTGGAGGAAGAAGCTAAACAGTTCTCGGATAAGTGTAGAAACGAAGCTGTGGATGAAACGACCAGAGAGGCGAGCGACTTTGCAAGAGAAAGAGAAAGCATTCACGCGGGCATCACCAACATTTTGCAGCACGGCGACATTGTCAATTGCGTCTCGCTCGCTAAATTGAATTCGTTTGGACACCCGACCTACAAGTTGCGCTTGCGATGCCGAGACACCGGAAGAGAAATTGATTGCATGTTTAAACCGAAAATTGCCGGCGACGGCGATGGGTGGCACCAAGTCTTGATGGAACTCGTAGCGTATAAACTCAATCGTGTTTTAGGAATGGATTACGTCCCGCCGACGGCATACAGAATGAATCGAAAAGGACCCGCGTGTTCGAAAAAAGATACACAAATGGGGAACAATCCAATCCAGTGCGATTATAAAGAGTTTAACGAAGGCGCGTTTATCTATTGGGCGCAAGAATCACAAACGTTGAAAGAGGTCCATCCGGAACACTGGAAGACTTCGCAGAAGCAAGTTTTGTCGGACACGAGAGTCATGGACGTGTTGCTCGGAAACTCCGATCGACACCACGGTCATTTTCTGTTTGCCGAACACTGGGTAAATGCGAAACCAATTCCAGAGGTGTTTAAAAACGAAATCAGCGACGACAACGGCGATCGACAACATAACAGCAACCACAACAACGTAGAAGACATGCAATCGAATCATTATCCGATTTTGATTGATCACTCGGCAGCTTTTAGAGACGGCGCGTGGGTCGACATGACTCACGAGAACGCGTTCCAAACCGGACCAACGCTATGCGTTTCAGCAAAAACGTACTTCCGGCTGCGATTATTGGACGCGCGCGCTATTGCAAAAGAGTTTGACGGTATTTTGACAACGTCCGAATGCCGCAGACTTTTGTCCAGACGCAACGACTTGTTGCGGTATTTAGACAATCTCGTGGCCGAAAAAGGTTACGAGAATGTCATTCTGTAAATTATTATTACCGACATCATCACTGAAGTTACATTAATATATTAATAATACGAAGAAGAGATATGAGAGATTTGAGATTGAGAAAGTAGAGAAGAAGTCATCGGCTACAGAGGAGCCAATCGATAGTGATGAACAACTACTACGTTATAAAATACAACCGTGTAAAAGATAAAACTGTTACATAATTACAAACATAATTACAACATATACTACTAAAACAACATGATATAAATACAAGCTTTTTCTTCTCGCTCCATTCTCGGAAGAGCGAAGAGCGTGCGATTAAAAGAAGCCGCAACCTCTACTCTTTGGCGGTTTCGTCAACGCTCTAGGACCGTTCACTTCGTTCAAAATATCCCTCTCCTCTTCCGTTAACTTCACCTCAATCTTCAATTCGCACGGCTTTACGAAGCTCTCCAAGTACGCAATTCTCGTCTCGTACTCCCTTATTTCCTTCGCGAACATCGTCTCTGCTTCTTGTCTCTTCGTTTCCAACTCTTCCAATTTTTTCTGCGTTTCGTGCAACTGCACTTCCGTTTCCGTCAACATCGTTTGCATCCCAGACACCGCGGATTGCAAATACTCGTGCTTCTTCCGCTGAAATTGCTGCTCGGCTTCCATTCTCAAAACCTCTTCTCTCTGCGCTTTCTCTTCCGCCACGTCGAGCATTTTCTTCATCCCAGAGAGCGCGGCTTGTAAATCCTCGGCGGACTCCAGCCCGTATTCTTCGTGCGCGGAGGAGGAAATCACCGACGCGTTCTCCGAATCTCGTATGAGCTGCTCTAACTTTTTGTTCTCCATGGCGAGTTGCACGAGTTGCGCGCGAACGCGAGAGAGCTCTTCTTTCTTTTCGCGGTACGATTTCTTCGAGGCAAACATGAATGAATATAAATGTGTTTGTTCTTTTTCGTTCACAACGACCACACACACGCACCAACAAGCGGTGTGAAGACTCACGTTCTTTTTTTGTACATATGTAAAGCAGAAGTGGCTGCTGCTGGGTGGAGAGAGAGAACAAAAAAACGAGGGGAGAGGGTATGGAAATATGATGAGGTTTTATACGAGTAGAAAAGCGAACAAAAAAAGGGAAAAAAAGAGACGTGGCTGCGCAAAGAAAACTTAAAGTGAAAGTGTGGGTTTTTCTCTCTCTCTTTTTTCTCTCTATCCGATTCCTCACACAACACACTTACACAAACGCGATATATATCAAAAAATGGCATCCACCATGGCGTCCACGTCGTCGGCGTTCACCGTCGCGCCGCACCGATCATCTAAAACGAAAAGAAACCTCTTCTCCGTCCGCGCGATGGCCGGGAAGGCGTTCGAAGTGCCGAAGAAATACACGAAAGTCCAGCCGATGGGTGGACGAGTTTTGATTAAAATCGCGGAAACGGAAGTACAAACGAAAGGGGGCGTTTTGTTGACTCAGGGGAGTCAGCAGAAACCAACGAGCGGTACGTTTGGTGATGATTTTGTTTCGTCGTCGTCTTTCGAAAGAGAGCGCGTTCGGCTCTTCGCCGCCGCCGTCGCTCGAGAAAAAATTGGATTTTTTTTTCTTCTTTTCTCCCCTTATCGTCTTTCTTTCGAAGAGAAACTTGCTTCTTTTCCAACTTCTTTAATAAGCGAGCGAGCGGCTGCTGACATTTTTTTTCCTCTCTCTCTCTCTTTAAAAACTCTCAGGTGACGTTGAAGCGATCGCGGACGACGTCCACGGCGTCAAGCCGGGCCAAACCGTCTTATACAACAAGTTCGGCATCGGTGCAGACGATATGATCCTCAACAACGAGGAGTTCACCATGATTCGCGAACTCGACTTGATAGGCACGTTTCCGAAATCCAACGCGAGCGTAGACGATATTCCAAACTTGGAACCCTTAGGAGACCGTTTGATTTTGCAGATTAAAGACGCCGAAATGCAAACTAAAGGTGGTATTTTGTTGACCAGCGGTAGCCAAGAGAAACCGGTGCAAGGCACGGTTTCCAAGGTTGGCCCGGGCGTCTGGGACGAGGAGAAGAAAGAGTACAAGCCGATGAACGTGAAAGTCGGCCAGGAGGTCGTGTACTTCAAGTACGCCGGGGATCAGATGCAAGACGGAGAGGGGAAGAAGTACGTCGTGTTGCACGAGTCCGACGTGTTAGCCGTCATGGATTAATCGACGACGAACAAAGCGTATATATAAAACTTAGCATTTTTGATTAAATAAAAAAACAGAGAGACACACACGTTTCTTTTCTTTCTTTCTTTTCTTTCTTTCTTTCTTTTCTTTCCTTCTCTCGTCCCTTCCCCTCGCTTTTTTTTTTCCCCAAAGCAAGCAGAGAAGAGAAGAGAGAGAGAGTCTGAGTGCAATTTCCTTACTTTTTTCTCTTTTTTTTGGGGTACCCTTTTTCGACTGCACTCGGTCTACATCTCTTACTGTTGTTGGGAGACCACTCACTCGACGAGCAGCAAAAAAATAAAAAATCACAAAAGCGTGCGCGCGGTTGCACAGCCACCACTCGAAGAGAAGAAAATCTCCGAAAAATTTCGTATCTTCCCCGAGATAAAAGTTCGGAGAGGGGTGAAACGTTTCCCAAAATCGCTCGTCGCGTATAATCTTCATATAACGCACACGTTTTTCATCTACCACATTCAACAAAAAACAAACAATGGCTGTCACTGTCAACGCACTCTTTAAGAAATCCGCTCCGGCTCCGGCCAAGACGGTCAAGAAGACCGTACGTTTTTTTTTTCTTCTCTTTTAAAATCGATTGAGAATTACTCACACGCATCCCTTCTTCTTCTTCTTTTTATTTTAGGCTACCAAGAAGGCGGTCCCGGCGAAGAAGCCGACGCCGGCGAAGAAGCCGACGACGGTGAAGAAGACGGTGAAGAAGGCGGCTGTCCCGAACAAGGCGGCCAAGTCTGCCGACTTGTCCAAGTGGTACGGTAAGTGGTACATCAGAGAAATAGTTTACTTCTCGTTTCTTTTTTTGTCCTCCAAAGCCGCTCGATCTCTCTCTCTCGAAGATCGAATAAAACGACAAAAGAGAGAGAGAGAGAAGAGAGAGATGCTTTTCGGAGAAAGAATGAGACGCCCGCGTCCATCTTCCGCGCAATCTACACCTCGCGATGGAAAGATGCGCGCGTCATCTTCCGATCGGATGGATTTTGGATGCGCGTGGGCGTTTCAGATTCGTCTCGTTCCGGAGATACACCTCGGGAATATCGGATTGATGGTGATTCTTTCTCCCTCGAGTTGTCGTCCGTCGTCGTCGTTTGTGCGAGCTTTTTTTTTGGATTTTGTGGTCAAAAAGAAAGTAAAACGGGAGAGAGAGAGTGTTGGAAAACACAAACAGAAATAAAATATTTTTGTTACGCGCGCGCTGAGCTAAGCTAAGCGGAGCGATATCGATCGAATCGACAATCACGTCCGAGACGAGCAATGATTGTTTATGTTCTGTGCTGACTTTTTTTCTCTTTGTATTCTCTAACAAAAAATCCAGGCCCGAACCGTAAGTTGTACCTTCCGTCTGGTCTCTTGACCACCGCGGACATCCCGTCCTACCTCGACGGTAAGTTGGCCGGTGATTACGGTTTTGACCCGCTCGGTTTGGGTGCGGATGGTGCCATCAAGCAATACCGCGTTGCGGAAGTTATCCACGCCAGATGGGCTATGTTGGCCGTCCCGGGTATCGTCATTCCGGAAGCGCTCAACGTTGCCGGCGGCGACTGGAGAGAAACCGGTAAGGTGTTTTTGGAAGGCTCCACTGGCAGATTCGGCCCGGCTGAATTGTGGTTGGGCATCGCCGTCGCTCCGTTGATTGTCTTGATGGGCGGCGCGGAAAAGTTCCGATCCGACCCGGCCTCTGCGCCGTCTGGCTTTGTTCCGTTCAAGGGCTCCTTCTCTGGCTCCGACTTTGCCAAGTTGGACCCGATCAACCCGGGCGGACCGTTGGACTTCTACAACGTCGCGGCCACCCCGCAAGATTTGGAAATCTTGAAGGTTAAGGAGATTAAGAACGGCAGATTGGCGATGATCGCCATGTTGGGTGTCTTCGTCCAAGGTGCGACGACTGGCGAAGGTCCAGCGGCGAACTGGGGTAAGCACGTCGCCGATCCGTTTGGCTACAACTTCGTCACCTTGAACGCCGTCGACCGCACTCCGGTCCTCTAAACTTCTTACTATTATTAGGTATACATTGAACAAAAGTAATATATATATATAAACTAGTAATAAGAATGGAAGATTTTAAGAGAGAATGGAAGAGGAAGAATTTGTCGAGTGGAATCGTGCGTGCACGACGCCACCGAGAAAATACTGTGTTTGACGAAGAGAGGGAAAGTTGTCAACCGAATATTTTGCGCGAGTGTTAACATTATCTAGCCGAGAGAGATAAAAAAAACAAGGACAGACCGTCGTTTTGTAATACTTACTTGTATGTACGGTGTGCTGCTCTTTCAACCATTTTCATCGTGCCCGTCGCGACGAACGCATCCATCGTCGTCTACTAAAAGCTCTGCCAGTTCTCTTTCACTTCTTCATTTTTTTTCTCCCGAATACGTATTCTCGTTATCCTGAAGTTGGCTTCATAAAAACTCAATCCGCGAAAAAACGTGTACACATGTTTGCAACGTCGCCCTCGCTTACGAATCGCGCGTCGGTGTCATCGCATCGTCGCATTTCTTCGCGAAGGAATGTCAATTCATCGCCCGTTCTTACCGCGCACGCGGCGCGGAGAAGTACAAGAGGAAGAAGAGGAACAGAAGCGCTGTCGATGTTGAGTCAACGGCACGTTCTCGTCGAAGAAGTTGGAAACGCAAAACCAACGAAGAGACGAGAACGACGACGAGCAATCGATACTAGGGCGGAGAGTAACTCAGGAGAAGCGGCGGCGATGTTTTCTTTTCCTTTGGATGGGCCGTCCGCGCCGAAGAAGAAGTTCAATTTAGTCGCAAACAGCGTTCGTTTGAAGAGCGTTCTGAAGCTGAGCTGCGTTCTCGTTGTGGCTGGATGGTCGATGCGTTTTGCGCACGATCCATCTTCTCTTTCAATGATTCCACCCTTATTGAAACGAGCGTCTGGAAGCGTTTGCTTAGGTCTTCTGTTGGCATTAATCGGGTATAAGAAAAAATCGCTGGATTTATCTGGCGCTGTATCGGCGTCGCTTGTCGGCGTGGCGACTATCTTTTCCGGCGTTCGATTTGGTTTGACCTTAGCGTTCTTCTTCTTCAGCGGATCCGCGGTGACAAAGGTGCAAAGCGAAGTAAAAAGACGCGTCGACGAACATTTTAAAGAAGGCGGAGGGATGCGAGATTTCGTACAAGTGATGGCGAACGGGTTGGTTCCGACAGTGTTGGCCGCGGCGAGTTTGTATTCTTTAGGTGGTTTGAGTTTCATCGCGAATACAACCGGAGGAGGAGCGTTTGCTGAGGCGATCATTAGTAGCGGTGGTAGCAGTAGCATTAATAGTAGCGCAGCAACATCAAAGTTAGCCTCGACGCTGGCGGTAGCTTTTTTGAGCTACTTCTCGTGTTGTGGTGGCGATACGTTCGCTTCGGAGTTGGGCGTCCTGTCGAAATCAAAACCGAGGTTGATAACCACCTTCTGTCGTAAAGAAGTCGAGCCGGGAACTAACGGCGGCGTTTCATTACTCGGCGTCTTTGCCAGCATCCTCGGTGGTCTCGTCGCCGCTTCTGGATGGGCCATAGGTGCCTACATCACTTCCGGCGCGTTTACGATCGAAATGCTCTACGCGCTGGTCATCGGAGCTTTCGGCGGCTTCTTCGGATCCTTCGTTGACTCCATCCTTGGCGCGACCGTCCAATACAGCGGCTATTGCTCCGAGCGTAAAAAAGTCGTCAGCAAACCCGGTCCGACGGTGACAAAAATTTCAGGTTTGGAAATTCTGAGCAACTCTGGCGTCAACGTCGTTTCCGCATCTTTAATCGCGTTCGCGTTTGGCGCTCTGTACTATATTTTGTGAATTTGTAATAAAGAATTTTAGCACTTAGAAGTGTTCACTCTTGAAAGCACGCGCGGCGTCATCGTCATCATGTCTTCTCCCCAATCGACCTTACAATCCTCCCTCTTTACCCAGACGATCAACGGTCACCCGACCACGTTCGCGTGCACCATCTTTGCCGACCGTATCTTGATCATAATCACACAATTAAAAACGTTCGGTTCTATGTTCACCGTCGGTGAAACCATCGCCGACGGTTTACTTTCTCCCGCGAATCAACTGAGCGCGAAGTGCGTTCTCGGACACAAAGACGATTCCGGGTTATCGGAAACCGTGTGCGAGAGAATCAGCGAGTTATTGAGAGAAAAGTGTTCGCCGAGAGGGGTGGTTTTACCGCCTTTGTTCGTGACTTTAGCGGTGAGAAAAGATGCGGGCATGGAGGAGTTGAGATTGATTGTGACAGAGGCAGTCGAACGCGTCGCGAAGACGATGCGTTTGAACGACGATGAAGTAAAGTAGATGATCATGGTATATAAAAGTAGCGAGTAGCGAGTAGATGGGCATAGACGTAGTTTTGTAATCAGTAGATAGTCATCGATAGTATCGAGAGACATGCGGTATATGGTACACTTTTTCTTCTCTTTCGTGCGACATAGTAATCGATTGAGCGCTCTCTTCCTTTCTTTCCGTCCATCGTTCGATTAAAGTTCTTCTTTCGGAAACGTATTCTCCGGCATCTCTTCCACCTCTTCCACTTCTTCTTCTTCTTCTTCTCCCTCTTCTTCTGTTCCGAACATGGCTTCTTTCGCGCGCTCCATGTTCGCTTTCTCCATCTCCTCCTTTATCTTGTCATCTCGCCACTTGCGCACGTTTTCGGACCCTTTGACCGTCTCGTTTTTACCGTCGTGTTGAATCAAAATGTCGATGTCATCATCGCCTCTCTTCACGTTCATCTTATCCGCCGTCAATTTCGGATCAAACGGTATTCCTTTTTCTTTCGCCTCGCGTTCCATTTCCTGCATGATCTTTTCTTTTTTCTGCTCTCTCTTCTCGTACAAGTCTAAATTCGGGTTCGCGCCGGCTTCTTTTAAAACCTCCACCATATCTTCCCTCCCAGTCATTTGCGCTAACTTTATCGCACTCAACCCTAAATCCATCATCGTCGTCCTCTGAACGTACGTCACGATCGCCCCAGCTTCCACTAAAACTTTCACGCTCTCTAGATCTTTCGACATGACCGCTCTCATGAGCACCGAGTACCCGATCGAATCGAGTTCGTTCGGGTTGGCGCCGTAATCGAGCAACAAATCAATCATCTTTGCGCGTCCTAAATGCGCCGCTTTCATGATTGGCGTGTAATCTTTCGTCTGTCCGATCCTCTTGCACGGTTCTTTCAAGTTTGGCTTCCATCTCAACAGATCTTCGAGCTCTTCAAAGTCGTCATCATCGATCGCTTCGTGCAGCGACCCGGCCGGAGACTCGCCTTCGCGTAATTTTTGCTCCTCTTTTCGCTTCTCTCGTTCTTGCTCTTTTCTCTTTCGCTCGCGCTCGAGTTTCTTCAAGCGTTTCTTTTCTCTTCGCTCCCGTTTCTTGCGCTCTTTCTCACTCACCACGTCGGCGTCGTCGCCGTCGAAATTGTCGTCGTTCTTAGTATCGTTATCGTCGACGTCGTTTCTTTCAATCGATCCGTCCGGGAATTGGTCGAATTGCGTCTCCATTCTCGCGTCGTCCGATGACGACGAAGACACCACCTCTTTCTTCTCGCCGCCGCCTTTACCGAAAAACGACCACGCGGTCGCTTCTCGAGCGTTGAACGAGATGCACGCGAACATCAACGCGACGAAGACGGACGATATCATCGTCAGGCGTTTGCAAGAAGACGGTGCGAGGAAGACGGTTGTTGTTCTCATGGTTGATGCTTTTGTTAAAAATTTTAGCGCGCGCGTGCAATATAAGGAATGGTGTTGCGAAAATGCGAGATTTTGTCTCGTAAAAATTTATAAAAATAACAACGTGTACTATCTTTTGATGTTTTTGTGCGTTCGTTTCATACATCTCACATCGCTTAAACCACCCAGCGATCAGATTACGTTCTTTCTTTTAACTACGGTCCTTTCTTCCTCTTTTTTCCTTTTTACAATCTTTATCGAATCTTTCTGAAGGAAAAGAACCACGGCTCGAGCTCTTTGTTCGCATTCGTCATGCACCTGTCTCTTCGTAAATTCTCTTGCTCTCTCTTCCCAACCAACCACTTGTTGTCGACGTTGCAGACTTCGTACAAGCCACCGTCGTCTTGTTTGCCTTCCCATCGGCAGTCGCCGAGTTTGTCTCCGACGTACGAGAAGTCTTTCTCTTGCATGGCCCACAACATTTCTTCGTTGACGACGGCGCCGTGCTTTCGGAAAATGTTGTGCCACCATTCTCTCGGACGGAGCATGGTGTGTCTGTGCGCCTCGTCGTCTTTATCTGCGCTGGCTTTCGTGTGTCCCTTTAAGGAGATGGAGAGGAACAAGTGACGTCTAGAGACGCGGACTAATTCTTTGACGACTTGGTCGACTTCTTCCGGGTGAATGTGCTCCAACACGTCCGAGGACATGACCAAATCGAACGAGTTGTCCTCGTACGGCAAGTTGGTAAGAATCCCCGGTTCCACGTAGTTCTTGGACAACAAATCCGGGCATTCCTTTTCCAAAACCGCTCGGGATAACTCGATCCCGTACGCGTTCTTCCCGTGTTGACGCATCAATCTAGTCAACGCGCCGTTCCCGGTCCCCGCGTCTAACATCGTGTGAAACTGCAACTTCGTCGTCACGTCCACGGCGAATCGGCACCCCCAGCACGACTGCGCCGGGTAACCACCTTCCGTCCACGTTTTATCGTATAACGATTGGTACGTCGTGGATCTGTACACGTACCCTGGTTTTCTCTGCGGCGGGTCGAACGTGTTTTGGTCTCCTAAAAAGAGTTCGTCGTAGTGTCCGAACGTCGGCGAGAGCAAACCGGATAAGCCGTACGCGGATTGCTGTTTTGCGCGAAAATGAAAGACATGTTTCGATTTCAAATCGGGTCAGTAAACGCGCCGTGGCGTTCAGAGAGAGAAAGAGAGAGAGAGAAGAGAAAAGAACATCCGACGCTCCGAGCGTTCGCATCGACTGCGGTACGAAATACGAGAAAAAAAGGTCATCATAGCTCTCTCTTTTTTGTCACTCAAAAGCCCTCTACTGAAGAGAGAGAGAGAGAGCAGAAGAGAGCACACACAAAAAGACAAAAAAAACGCGATGACAGAGAGAGAGAGAATGAAGAAGAACGCACCGAATAGTTGGATCCACCGCCGCTAAAAATGCTCACAAACACCGCGCCGACTAAGAAACCAACGATGAGTTGCAACATCGCCGCGTTCGCTGGTTTCGCCTGCATAAAGAGAAGAGAGAGAGTTTGTATTAAAAGTCAGAGTTAAGCCCCCGATCCCCTTTTCCGCGTTCGATTTTTCTTTTTTTGGGACGAAACGAGCGGTCGAGAGAGAGATAAAAAGAAAATTTCTCCCGTGCGCGTAGTATAGCCTCCATCCACGAGAGAGACGGACGAGACTCGATAAAAAAGAGAGAGAGAGAGAGAAAGAAACGACTCCGAGAGTGAGAGAGAGAGAGAGAGAGGGAGGGAGGGAGAGATGGCGCGCGTCACGCACCATGTTGTTGATTTCTTCTTTGATGAGTTTTTCTGTGGGGTGGGTGGCTGATTTTTTTTTGATTTGTGTTTGCTTTTATTTTGGTGAAGAAACGCCGGCGCGCTCCTCTCGAAAAGGCAAAAAAAAGAGGGTTCTCTCTTTCTCTCTGCGAAAAGAAAAAAGGTCCCCTTTTGGAAGTCTCTCTTTCTCTTTCTCTCTGTCTAAACTTCTTCTGTTCTTTCCGTCTTCTTCTTCTTCTTCTTCTTCAAATTTTTTTCCAACCACCGCAAGGCAGAGAGAGAGAGAGAGAGAACTCTCTCGCTGCTCGGCTTTTCCCCGTCGTGCTCTTCTCTCTCTTCTCTCTCGCTTTTTCCTATAATAAAGAGAGGAGAGAAATGTCGACGACGAGAAAAAAGAAGAGAGAAACTCGTCGCGGAGGAGCCGCCGGGTTGTTCGCGACGTCGTCTTCTTCGTTTAAAGCCGCCGCCAAAGGCGGGAAGATGATGAGTTCGACGCTCTTCTCGTTTTCGCATTTTTCGACTTTGTGGGTGTGTTTCTTTTTACTGTTGTCGCGCGCGTGTTGTTGTTGGTCGTCGTCGTCGTCGTCTCCGGGCGGTGACGTCGTCGGTTTTGTCGCCGCGGCGAAACAGACGACGAAAGGAGCATCGTCGTCAAAGTTGCGCGAGCTACAAACGAAGCTGTCGATAACGGAGTCGGCGATCGCCAAGGTGACGCAAGAGCTCGTCGCCAGAGGGGAAGATATCAGAGAGAAAAAGACGAAAAAGAAGGAGGAGTTAGCGCGCGGAAAAGAAGAAGAAGAAGAAGAAGAAGAGGATGATGATGCAGAAGAAGAGGAGTCGAGTGGTGCGGGAGAGGAAATTGGCGGTAAAAACGCGAAAGCAGAATACGCTTCCAGTTGGGGTTCGCTGAACAACCATTTCCAATTCGTCTCCGATACGTACAACGAGTACTTCAAGAAAGCGACTTCGTCTTCGTTGAGTTCCATGTTGTTCGGCAGCGGCGGTAGTAATAGCGATGATAGCGATAGCATTAACGATAATCGTGATGACAGAGTAGCAGATGGAAGAGAACGTAGCAGTAGTGGTGACGGCAACGGTGATGGTCGAGAGGATGATGGTGAGGACGACGACGACG
>Ga0181600_10002931_pt1 | contig 13078 bp, 10 predicted proteins | sample 041ome_2_FD_132982 | JGI IMG/M metagenome (GOLD analysis project Ga0181600, IMG submission 132982) | Coastal salt marsh microbial communities from the Groves Creek Marsh, Skidaway Island, Georgia - 041406US metaG (megahit assembly) | ecosystem: Environmental > Aquatic > Marine > Intertidal zone... | reverse complement strand
TTGATAGAGCGCTTGATGATGGATCTTCTTTGACTGAAGAAGAATTAAGTCAGATAGCATCTCTTCTTGAAACAAAACTTGATGAATTTGGAATTGAGGCTACTGTTGAGTCTGTGCTTCCGGGACCTGTAGTTACTAGATTTGAAATTCAGCCTGCACCAGGTACTAAGGCAAGTAAAATTACAAATATTGCTCAAGACATAGCAAGGTCACTATCCGTTAGTAGTGTTAGAGTGGTAGAAGTTATCGAAGGTAAATCTTATGTTGGTATTGAAATACCCAACACTAACAGAAAGATGGTTCGATTAACTGAGATCTTATCTTCTCAAGCATTTAAAAAATCACCATCTAATCTAACCCTTGCTTTAGGGCACGATATTTCAGGCAACCCAGTTGTAGTTGATCTTGCAAAAATGCCTCATTTATTAGTTGCAGGTACAACAGGGTCAGGAAAATCAGTAGGTGTGAACGCTATGCTTCTTAGTCTTTTATTTAAATCAGATCCTAAAGATGTGAGATTAATTTTAATTGACCCAAAAATGTTAGAGCTTTCTGTTTATGATGGTATTCCTCACTTATTAACTCCTGTAATAACTGATATGACAGATGCATCAAATGGTCTGAGATGGTGTGTGGTTGAAATGGACAGAAGGTACAAACTTATGTCATTGATGGGAGTAAGAAATCTTGCAGGCTTTAATAAAAAAGTAGAAGAAGCAGCAGCAAATGGTAAACAACTAATAAATCCTTTACATCCTGAGGATGAAGAATATCTTGAAGTTCTTCCATCTATTGTTGTAGTTGTGGATGAATTTGCTGACATGATGATGTTAGTTGGAAAAAAAGTTGAACACTTAATTGCTAGAATTGCACAAAAAGCAAGAGCAGCTGGAATTCATTTAATTCTTGCAACTCAAAGACCTTCTGTTGATGTTATTACTGGTTTAATTAAAGCAAACATACCTACAAGAATAGGATTTCAAGTATCTACAAAAATCGATTCTAGAACCATACTAGATCAAGGTGGAGCAGAACAGCTATTAGGATATGGCGATATGCTCTATTTACCTCCTGGTGTTGGAGTTCCTGTAAGAGTTCATGGAGCTTTTGTTGGCGATGATGAAGTTCATAGAGTTGTAAATGATTGGAAATCAAGAGCTGAACCAGAATATATAGATGATATTGTTTCATCAGCTCAAGAGACAGGTCCTATTCCTGGCTGGTCAGGATCAGAGAGCTCTTCCTCAGAAGACTCAGATGATTTATATGATGAGGCAGTTAATTTTGTTCTTGAATCTAGAAGAGCATCTATATCTGCAGTCCAAAGAAAACTTAGAATTGGTTATAACAGAGCTGCTCGACTAATAGAATCAATGGAAGAGGCTGGTTTAGTGTCAGAGATGAGCTCAAATGGATCAAGAGAAGTTCTAGTACCAAAAAGAGATTAGTTTGTATAAATTAATATTCTTTACATTGCTTTCTGTCAATCTATATTCTGAAGATAGTATTTTGTCTATCAACAAATTAATAAAAAACAATTTAAATTTTGTTCAAACTACTGAATCAGGTTCTAAAGAAATAAATTCAAAAGGAACATTGCTTCGAAATAAAGATTTTATTGAAATAACAATAGATTTTCCAACTAAAGAAAAATACATTATTCGAGATTCAATAATAGAAATTTATGATTATGAATTTAATCAATCTCAAATTATTGAAACTAATGATAACAATTCTTTTATATTTGACTTTTTAACGAATGGAATAAATACAGATGAAGTTAATGATATGAATAAAAACTCTTTCACTGTGCTAAAAAATGATAATCAATTTTTTGTGAATATCATTTCAGATAGAAGCTTTTCAATTTCATATAATGACAATATGGATTATAAAAATCTTATTGTTTTTGAGGTTCTATGATAATTATGAATATTTTGTTAATTGGTTTTGGAGGATTTTTAGGAGCAATATTCAGATATCTTTTAAATGAAGCATTAATAAAATATATACCTACAAATTTTCCAACAGGAATTCTTATTGTAAATATTTTAGGTTGCCTTCTTATAGGCTTGGTTTTAGGCAATTCAATGATATCAAAAGACAATCTGTATTATTTTTTTGCTGTGGGGTTTTTAGGTTCTTTCACAACAATGTCCGCATTTAGTTATCAAACTATAGAATTATTTAATACCAATATTTTAATTGCATGTTCATATATAATATTAACTATATCGCTAACAATTGTAGCGACCTATATAGGTATAAATTTTTCTAAATAAAATATGATTGATATAAAAAATCTAAGAGATAATATTGATATTATTAGTGACTCACTTTTAAGAAGAGGTTATACGCTAGATTCAAAAAAATTTAAATCACTTGATTCAGAAAGAAAATCTTTACAGGTTAGTGTTGAAACACTTCAATCTAATAGAAAAAAACTATCAGAAGAGTTTGGAAAGTTAAAGGCTTCTGGTGCTGATACCGCCTCATTAAAAGAAGAGATCGATACCATTAATTCAGATTTAAAAAAAGAAAATGAATTACTAAACTCGATTTTAGAATCTATAAACGAATTTCTCTTAGATATACCTAATATACCAGATGAATCAACACCGAATGGTTCTAATGAAAATGATAATGTTTTGGTAAGAAAAGTCGGAGATATAATATCTACTAATACAGTGGATCATATTGATTTAACTAAAAAAATTGATACTGACTTAGCAGCAAAGATAGCTGGATCAAGATTTGCCGTATTAAGTGGTAGTTTAGCAAAGTTGCAAAGAGCTCTAATTTCCTTGATGCTAGATGTTGCCAATAAAAATGGTTACGAGGAATATTATTTGCCATATATGGCTAATAAAGATTCTTTAATAGGTACTGGAAATTTACCAAAATTTGAAGAAGATCTTTTTAAAACATCTGAAAATCTTTATTTAATTCCCACAGGAGAGGTTCCGTTAACCAATATTTACAGAGATGTTTTGATAGGTGAAGAACAACTTCCTATAAAACTGACAGCGCACACACCATGTTTTAGATCTGAAGCAGGAAGCTATGGAAGAGATACAAAGGGACTTATAAGACAGCATCAATTTGAAAAAATTGAATTATTTAAAATTGCAAGCCCTGATTCATCGATGTTAGAACTTGAAGGATTGTTAAATAATGCTGAAGAGATTCTCCAATTATTAGAACTTCCATATCAAGTAATTCAGTTGTGCGCCGGTGATATTGGATTTTCTTCGTGTAAAACATTTGATATCGAGGTCTGGATGCCTAGTCAAAATAAGTATAGAGAAATATCTTCATGCTCCAATTTTGGCGATTTTCAGGCAAGAAGATCCAACATTAAGATTAAATCAAAAGATGGAAAGCATTTTGCTCACACTATTAATGGTTCTGGTCTAGCTGTTGGAAGAACTTTAATCGCTCTTCTAGAAAACAGATACGACGGATCAAATATCATAAAGCTACCAAAAATTTTAGAATCTTATTTTGGTTCATTAGATTTAGAAATTTAAATAATTATCTGTCTTAAAAGTTCACATAACTTTTACAATAATTTCTTGAGTATTTTTTTTTAAATGTACATAATATATCTCATAACAATTTAACGGGGATCATTCTATGTTTAATAAATCAAAGCACCTTCTTGCAGGGTTCTTCTTGGTAACTATATTCTCACTTAACTCATTTGCTTCAAACGATACAACATCTGCTCTTAGGGGTGATGCTGGCGTAGCTTCAGCAAGTGTTTCTGTGACACACGTACCAACAGGTATTACAAAGTCAACTACAGCGGATGCCAATGGTGTCTTTTCAGTTGGTAATTTAAGACCAGGTGGGCCATATAAGATAACAATATCAGCATCTGGTTATGCAACTGAATCATTAGATAATGTGTTCTTAACAGTTTCTGAAACAGCCAAGCTATCAGTCAACATGGTTTCCACTGCAGATATCGATGATGTTGTGGTTACTGGAACAAGATCTGCTTCTGTACAGACTTCATTGGCTGTTACAAGTCAAGACATTGAAAGAATTCCAAGTATTGAAAGATCAATATCTGATTATGTGAAAAAAGATTCAAGAATCTTTGTAGAAGGTACATCAAGAAATGCAACAATTTCTGTTTCTGGTACTAACAATAGATATAATAATTTTACTGTTGATGGTATTGAGCAAAATGACCAATTAGGTCTTAATGCAAATGGTTTTCCATCAGTTAGAAATCCTATTAGTATTGAAACTATTGAACAGATTCAAGTTGACATTAGTCCATTTGATGTATCAAAAGGTAACTTCACTGGTGCTAGTATTAATGCTGTAACCAAATCAGGAACAAATGAATTCACTGGTTCATACTATAATTACAGCACAGATGAAGATAATGTTGGAAAACTCAATGGTCAAAAAGCTAGTCAATTTAGTGATGAAACAAAAGGTTTTGTCCTTGGTGGTCCAATCATAAAAGATAAAGTGTTCTTCTTTGCATCAGTTGAAGAGTTCACATCAGTATCACCAGCTGAACCTTACACTTACAGAACAGCTACTCAAGCATTAATTGATGAGGTTCGTGCCCAAACTATAGCTCTTTATAATTATGATCCTGGTACGACTTCATTTTTACCTCCACCAGAGATGGCTGATAAAGAGTTAGTGAAGTTGGATTGGTATATTAACGACAATCACAGAGTTGAGTATGTCTATAGTTTTTCTGAAGATAACACTGTCAGACCATATAACTACGATATTAGATTTAGCTCTCATTACTACAACTATCCAGCAAAAACTGAAAAAGATACATATGCATATTATGGAGATTTTTCAGACAACCTATACGTTCAGATTAAGTACTCTGAGGTTGAGTGGGCTAATGATCAAGATGCACTTGGTGGTGAAGATTTTCCGCATGTTGAAATTAGAATCGACCAAGCTGATGGTACCTATACAGGGTCTGGTAATAGAGAAGTTATTTTCTTAGGTCCAGATAAGTATAGAAGTGCAAACGAAGGTTTTGCTTTTGATGAAATTTTAAATATGAAAGCTGTTTACACTATGGGTGATCATGAGATTACTATGGGTTACGACAGCATTGATAAAAGATTGGGTAATCTATTTATTTCAAGAGAAAACGGAGCATATAAGTTTAATGGTGTAGACAACTATTATGCTGGTATCCCTTATTTCTTTAGATTTAATAAATCTGCAACAGGTGACCCTTATTATGCAATGGCTGGATTTAGTGGAACATTTGAAACTTTCTATGTTCAAGATAAATACTATGTTTCTGATATCTTAACTGTTAACTATGGTCTTAGATATGATAGTTTTGAGATGGATGCAGGCCCTGCTTATAACGAATATGGTTCAGGTCTTCTAGGATTCAGAAATGATAGCCCTGCAAGCACAAGCATTGTTCAGCCTAGATTTGGTTTCCAATTAGATGCAACAGACTTGGACTTATTTAGCAATGACAGAATCGTATCTGCAGAAATAAGAGGTGGTTATGGATTATTTGCAGGTAGAGTTCCTAACGTATGGTTAGCAAGTCCATTTGCAAACTCAGGTGTTGTTCAATATGGTTCAAGAACAGCTTCATGGGGTCTAGACGTCTGTCAAACAGGCGCTGAGAGAACATGTTTTAAAGCTCCAGAAACTATATACGAAGACTTCCCATATTCTGAATTTGCTAGTACAAGTTCAGCTCAAGGTATAGATCCTAACTATGATACTCCATCGACTTGGAAGTTAAACTTAGAATTACTATTAACAACTTCTAATGGTTATGATTTAAAGCTTGCATATAATAGAGATGATGCTAAAGATGGAGTAGGTTTCTCAGATGCATCAGCAACGGTTGATCAAACTGGTAAAACAGGCGTTGTTACATATAACTCTAAAGGAGCTTATTACATAACAAATGGACCTGGAGCTTCATCTGATTCATTTACTTTCTCTGTTGATAAAGACTTTGATAACGGGGTAAGTGTATTTGCAAGTTATACCGGTTTAGATGCTGAAAATGCCTGGAACGGAACATCTTCACAGTTATCCTCAAACTTAGAATATAACCCTAGGGTTGATTTAATGAATGTTGGTGTTGGAAAAACGCCATGGGCTATTGAGAATAGACTAGTTGCTGGTTTAAATTACACAGCTAATTGGTTCAACAATGCTCCAACTAATTTTTCATTATTCTACAAAGCTTACTCAGGAAAAAGATTTAGTTATGGCTTTGACGGACTTGATGATGGTTATGATGATGGTAATACACTCTTATACATACCAACTGTAGGTGATCCAAATGTTGTTTACAGTGGAGTAACAGAGGGTGAGGTTCTATCAGCTGTCTCCCATTTAGGTGCAGCTGGACATCATCTTGCAGCTAATTCTGGATCTCTTCCATATACAAGGCAACTTGATCTAAGAATTGCTCAGGAAATTCCTGTTAAAAGTAGCTATTTTGGAATTGATGGACATAAAGTAATTGTTTACTTTGATTTATTGAATGTATTGAACTTTATCAACGAAGATAAAGGTCATTCATACTACCAAAGTCAAGGTATGAGACGTGTTCTTAATTCTGATGGTTTAGATTCAGATGGTAGAATCATTATTACTGGTGTTAATACTAGAGGTGCTTCAATTGATAGTTATGCTTCTAGGTATAGAATGCAATTAGGATTTACTTACAAATTCTAATTAACACTTGAATTTAAAAAAGGCAGTTTTTACTGCCTTTTTTTTTGATAGAATAAATCATGGATCCTCAAATACCTAAACTCTCTCTAGATAAATTATTAAAAAATGATAATGAATCATTAGAGCTGCTCTCAAACGCACTAACCAATCATGGCTTTTTTGTTATTACAGACCATAAGATACCTCATTCCTTATTTAACAAGGCTTACAAATATTCTAAAAAATTTTTTAATCTTGATAATGTAGTTAAGAATGAATATTCATTCAGAAAAAATGCTGGAGCGAGAGGTTATACGCCTTTTGGTAAAGAAACTGCATTAGGTGAAACTGTTCCAGATTTAAAAGAGTTTTGGCATCACGGTCCTGTGATAGATGAAACGTATGATAGTAGAATAATGGAAAATATCTATGTTAATGAAATAGATCAATTTAATAATGTTTTTGATGAGTTATTCAATGAAATGAACTCTCTGGGTGCTCAACTTTTATCATCCATCAGCCTAACGCTTGGCTTGCACAAGGATTTTTTTCATACCTCAACTATTAAAGGTAATTCTTTATTAAGACTAATTCATTACCCACCATCTAATAATGAAAATATTTATAGAGCTAGAGAACATGCAGATATTAATTTAATTACCTTGCTTATTGGTGCAAATGAACCAGGTCTGGAAGTTAAAGATAAATTAGGAAACTGGATTCCAGTTAGTTCATCATATGAAGATATTGTGTGCAACATTGGCGATATGATGCAGCTAATCACTGATAAGAGACTCAAAAGTACACCGCATAGGGTAATCAAATACAAAACGGATGAAGTGAAATCCAGGTATAGCATTCCATTTTTTATGCATCCATCTCCAGATACAATCTTAAAATCTGTTTATGATGATACCGATAAGGGCGTATTAGCTCATGATTTTTTAGATGAAAGATTGAAGGCTATTAAGCTATACTAAACAAATGTCAGCACTAAATTTCATACATATTGTTATTGGCTTTATTGGACTTATTGCTTTAGCAGTGCCATTTTCAAATAACTATAAAATTATCAACTATAGGTATATTTTTTATGGAATATTGTCTCAACTTATTTTGGCAGCAATACTTCTAAAGGTTCCGTTTATAATAAGTTTTTTTGAACTGCTTGGTAACGGAGTAACTATCTTACAAAATGCTACCGTTGAAGGTGCAAGTTTTGTTTTTGGATATCCACCATCTGATAGCGATTCTGTTTATAGGTCTTTATTAGAAACATTTGCTTTTGGAGTGCTACCTTATATTATTGTTATGTCTTGTATATCTGCAATTCTGTGGTACTGGGGCATTCTTCCATTTATAGTAAATTTAATCTCTAAAGCATGTCAAAAGCTATTTAATATTGGTGGTCCTGTAGGCTTGGGTGCTGCAGCAAACGTATTTATAGGGCAAGTTGAGGCACCTTTGTTAATAAAACCTTATGTAAGCAAACTTTCAAACAAAGAATTATTAATACTTATGACTGCTGGCATGGCTACAGTAGCGGGCTCAGTAATGGTTGCATTAATCTCAATATTGGAGGTGCAATTTGCATCCGTTAATTTAATACAACATTTTTTAACTGCTTCTGTTTTATCTGTTCCTGCAGCAATTATGTATGCCAACATTATGATACCTTCGAATGAAATAACTGATTCGTCTGAAGAATCAAACACAAAAGTCTATAAAAGTACTATGGACGCTATTACAACAGGTACAGCTCAAGGTTCAAATATTGCTGTAAGTGTTGGTACTATACTAATAGCTGTTATAGCACTGGTCTATATAGCAAACTCATTCCTTTCTTTATTAGGTGGTTATATTGGAATCAATTTATCTATAGAGCTGATTTTAGGTTATTTATTTGCACCTATAACTTGGTTAATGGGTATTCCATGGAATGAAGCGGTTATTGCTGGTGAGTTATTGGGATTAAAAACTACATTAAATGAGTTTGTTGCATATCCCGCACTTGCATCTTTGGAAGATGGAGCCATGTCAGATAGATCAAAATTAATAACTTTCTATAGCTTGTGTGGTTTTGCAAACTTTTCTTCAGTTGGAATACTCATTTCAGGCATTGGTGCCATGGCACCCGAGAGAAAAGATGATTTAATTAAAGTATCTTTTAAAGCTCTTGTTGCTGCAACATTAGCATCTTGTATGACAGGTCTGGTAGTTGGCTGTTTTATTTAATTATTTATTACAATAAACAGATTCAAATATGATGCAAAAAACAACCATATAACATATGGGATGAATAATAAGCCTGATAGCTTATCTTGATAGAACATTTTTAAATTTAACTTAATGTTTAAATAAATGAGTAGCCATATATTCATTAAAGCTATAAGTGGCATTTGAAAAGCAAAAAATAACCAGGACCATAAAGCATTGAATAATAATTGTGTTAAAAATAAGCTTTTGGTTTCATGAAATGTTCTAAACGCAGAAATAGACATCATTAAATACAGAATCGGCCAAACTATGCCAAAAACATATCCCGGTGGATTTAGTGAAGATTTAACTAATTCTTGATACCAAATATCATCAGCGGTATTAGAAGATGCAAGACCACCAACTATGAGCGCAATAATTACAAATATAAAAACTGAAAATTTTGAAGACAGAAACAAGACTTATCTTTTTCTAAAAAATCTAAAAATTGAATTAGAAATGTCTTTTAAGAAAGTTGAGCCTTTAGGTCTGGCTTCAATAAAAATATAGAAACCAACAAATATAGCACTTATGATAAAAACCCAAACTGCGTCGTATTCACCCATGGCGGTATTATAATAGTTTTATATTTTTATATCTCTTTTAATTTAACTTTTTTCAACAATAATTGAACACACTGAGTATCCTGCTCCAAAAGAGCAAATTACACCTTTTTCTCCTTTAGCAAGATCATTGTTTAGATTAAAGGCAAAAAGTGATCCAACAGATGCAAGATTTCCAAATTCAGTTATTGGCATTGGTGTGATAGATTCATCAAAATCGTCTGTACCAAGTATTTTAGAGGTTATCAGTCTAATCATTTTTCCATTTGCTTGATGTAACCAAAATTTTGAAATATCTTCAGAGGCGATATTATTTTTATCTAATTGATTCGATATCAATGATGCAACAAGAGGGCAAACATCCTTAAATACACCTCTACCATTTTGATGAAATAATAAATCTTCATTACTTTTGGTATCAACAGCAGCTCTGTTTAGGTAACTGTAATTACTTCTAATATTATTAGAGAATTGTGTATGTAGTTTTCTATCAATTATTTTAAATGCTTTATCTGCAGTGCTATCTTTTTGGACAATAGTAGCAGCACACCCATCACCAAAGATAAAATGTTTATCTCTATGTGTAAAATTAACAAAAGGAGTAGAGACCTCAGGATTAATGACTAGGATGGTATTAGCTAAACCAGACGCAATATCACTGTACGCATTATTAATAGCAAATGTTGTAGATGAACAACCTACCAGCATATCATATGCATAACCATTTATTCCCAGCTCTTCTTGAATTTCTATTGCTACAGCAGGATAGTTTCTAGCTGCATGAGACGTACCTACAATTACAGCATCTATTTCATCAGAAGATACATTAGCTTGATTCATTGCTTTCTTTGCAGCTTGAATTCCTACCTCAGCATGAATAGATAGTCGATCTGGGTGTTCATTTTTAACACGTGGCATCATTCTATTAATGTCTAAAATACCTTCTTTATCTATAACGTATCTAGACTTTATGCCAGATGCTTTTTCAATAAATTCAGCAGAAGAAAGCTCCATTGCTTGAATTAAGCCATTCTCAATATCAGTTTGATTTTCATTATTAAATTTTTCTACATAAGAGTTATAGGATTTAACAATTTCTTCGTTAGAGATTTTTTCTTCTGGGTGCCAGATACCTGTGCCAGCAATATAAATGTTGTGCATATTATTTTTAATTTTCTCTATATGGGATTATTATAAATTATGGAAAAAGATATGACTAATAATCTTTATTTTGAAAATATTTCATCCGACCCTAACCCAAAAGGAGTTTTTATCATAAGTCATGGCATGGCTGAACATATGGGTAGATATGAGTGGCTAATAACAAATCTAAATACTGATGGGTATCATGTTATTTCAAGAGATCATAGAGGCCATGGTGTAAATATTAATGATGATAATATTCAAGGTTTTTTTTCTGATAATAATGGTTGGCTGAAAGTTAGAGACGATCTGGAGAGTACAATACATTATGCAAAAAAGAAGTACCCAAATCTTAATTGTTTTTTATTTGGTCACAGTATGGGCTCATGGATAGCTTTATCAGTTTTAAATAAAAAATTATCCCTTAATGCTATAGTTCTCTCAGGTTCATCAATGCCTCCAAAAGCAGCAATAATGCTTAATCTAATAATCATAAACGTTGATATCTTAATTAACGGTAAAACGAGCATAAGTAATATTATGGATAAACTAACTATGCGAAGATTTAATGCAAAATATAAGCCATTTAGAACACCCAATGATTGGATTTCAAGTGATATTGAAAGTGTAGATGCATACACAAACGACTCTAAATGCGGGTTTCCTGTAACATCTGGTTTGTGGCTAGATTTATGCAAAGGCATGCTTATGATTTTTAAAAAAAATTATTATTTAAGTGCGAATTCCGATATTCCAGTTTTAATAATTTCTGGTGATAATGATGCAGCTTCGTCAGATGGAAAACTTGCAGAAAAACTATATAAATTTTTATCTAAAATTTTTAGGAATGTAACTTTTAATATTGTTAAAAATTCTAGGCATGAAGTTTTTACAGAAGTGAATAAAATTTCGTCATATAATTATTTAATTAAATATATTAAACAATTTTAACTAACTCCTCACTATAATGTTTATTCAATTAAAAGATCATAAAGCGCATATATTCGTTAACAATGATATAGATCCATCTAAAGATACTATTGTTTTTATACCTGGAGCAGGTATGGATCATAGAACTCTTTCTATGTTTAAACTAGATTCGATTAAAGAAGAATTCAATATTGTTGCGATTGATTTGCCTGGTCATGGTTATACTGCAGGTCCTTTAATACATGATGTTGAGGGCCATACTAATTTCTGTATAAATTTACTAAATCATATGAAGCTTAAAAGTCCTATTTTTGTTGGACATAGTTGGGGTGGATTGATTGCATTAGACTTATCTTTAAGAGTTAAAAATCGAATGACACTATGTATGAACATTGCTTATCCGTTTTTAGTCGGAGAGATGTTGCTTGATCATGCAAAAGGTAATCTTGACCAGGCTGTTGAGTTCTTAACTAAATATGGAGTTTATAAATTTCCTGAGGTCGAAATTAAATCACAGGGTTTTGGAGTAAAAGGTTCTGGTTTTTATGGACGTTCAAAAGGTGAGATTAAATCACCTTACGGCACAAAGACGGTTGAGTCAGACCCTGAAAGAGAAATCAAACTTTATCCTCTTAAAAGACTATTTAATCAGGCTCAAAAAGAAATTAGTTCAATAGATTTAAAATCTTGTAATAAATACAGATTGACCGAAGAACAACTAAAAAAATTAAAAAATGTTAAGTATATATTTTGCGATAAAGATAAGCTTGCTAGATATAATCCTGAAAATCCTTTACTAAATAACCTTGAAATAGATAAAAATATTTTTATATTAAATGAAACTGGACACTTCCCATTTTTTGAAGATCCTGAACAATTAGAATGCATACTTTCTAAAGCCTTGATGCCTAATGCTAGTTAAAAATAAATATGAATATCCAATTCTTGAAAGAGTTGATATGGAAATTGGTAGGCATTACCTTGATTCAAATAATAAAGCTGTCCCAAGTGTTACAACTATTTTATCTGGAACATCTAAGTCAAAAGATGGATTAATTCAGTGGAGAAATAGAGTTGGGGAAGAAGAGGCTGATAGAGTAATCAAGCAAAGCACAGATATAGGCACAGCTGTTCATGAAGCAATTGAAAATTATTTAAATGGAAAATCTTGGAATAATTTTGAAGATACACATGATCAGTTATTAGCTAAAAAAATTTCAGATAAATTCATAAATGATGGCTTGAAAGGTATTACTGATATTTGGGGTCTTGAAGTTGGCTTGCTGCTTGATAATTTATATGCAGGCACTGCTGATTGTGTTGGTGAATATGAGGGAATTCCAACTCTAATAGATTTTAAAACTGCCAAAAAAATTAAAAAAAGAGAGTGGATTGAAGATTATTTTTTACAAGGTTGCGCTTATGCAAATGCCCATAATGTAATGTTTGGAACAAAGATCGAACAAATAGTTATTTTAATGGTTGATAGGAGT
>Ga0181600_10002929_pt1 | contig 13082 bp, 9 predicted proteins | sample 041ome_2_FD_132982 | JGI IMG/M metagenome (GOLD analysis project Ga0181600, IMG submission 132982) | Coastal salt marsh microbial communities from the Groves Creek Marsh, Skidaway Island, Georgia - 041406US metaG (megahit assembly) | ecosystem: Environmental > Aquatic > Marine > Intertidal zone... | reverse complement strand
TTTCCTTTTTTCCTTTTTTTTCGTTCGGTGCGGGACGTCGTCCTAAACCCGTGTCCCGGTCGACTCGTCCCGTCCCGCTGGCGTCCCGTCCCGCAGAGACGGACGGGTGACCATGGCGATCGGGACGTCGAAGGAGGACCTCGGCGCGTTCTCGCGCGAGGATCTCGTCTACAAGGCGAAGCTCGCCGAACAGGCGGAACGGTGCGTTCGCTCGTGTGCTCGAAGACGTTTACTCGACGACGCGGGTCGGACGACGATATCGGATTCGGACCGTCTCGCGCGCGGGCGCGGGTGGTGGACGAATGAATGAATGAGTGAGAGCGAACGAGACGATCTCGCGAGGGGCTTTTATTCCATCCTCGTTTCGTCCGCGGGGCGGTCTCGCGCTGGTTCGACGACGAAGGACGGACGACGCGATCGGTGGTGATGCCAGCGCGCGCGCGCGCGCTCGCGCGTAGGGGGGACGGAGGCGATGCGACGGTCGGGTGACGACGAAAACGATCGGACCACGCCGATCGAAAGGATTTTTCGACGACTCGAGGACTCGGCTGGATCGGGGGTAATCATGGGGAGTTTTGACGTCGGGTTCGGGCGGGTGGTGGTGGCGCACCGGGCGCGGTGGGGTGGAGTTGAAGCGTGGTGGTGCGATGCGCGCGCGATCGGGGGTGATCGGGCGCGTGCGCGAGACGGAACGAGGCGGACGAGGCGGACGAGGCGGACGCGAACGCGGGGGCTGTTGACTGACTTTTTTTTGTACTCGCGACGTAGATATGAGGAGATGATGGATTACATGAGCGAGGTGACGCTCAAGTCGGGTGACGCGGAACTTGGTGTTGAGGAGCGAAACCTCCTCAGCGTTGCGTTCAAGAACGTCATCGGCGCGCGTCGCGCCTCTTGGCGTATCGTGAGCTCCATCGAGACCAAGGAGGAGGCGAAGCACTCAAAGGAGAGCGAAAAGTGTAAGCTGATCGCGGCTTACAAGGCCAACGTTGAAGCCGAACTCACGGAGATTTGTAACCGTATTCTTGATCTTCTCAAGAACCACCTCGAAGATCGCTGCTCTGCCGGCGAGTCGAAGGTTTTCTACAAGAAGATGAAGGGTGACTACTGGCGCTACCTCGCCGAGTTCAAGGGTGGTGCGGAGCGCAAGGAAGCGGCGGAGGAAACTCTTTTGGCGTACAAGTCCGCCGAAGCGACCGCGGAAGCTGAGTTGGCTCCGACTCACCCAATCAGACTCGGATTGGCGCTCAACTTTTCCGTCTTCTACTATGAAATTCTCAACGCGCCGGAGCGCGCTTGCCAAATGGCCAAGAGAGCGTTCGACGAAGCCATTAGCGAGCTCGACACGCTCGGTGAGGAGTCCTACAAGGACAGCACTCTCATCATGCAGCTGCTCCGTGATAACCTCACTTTGTGGACTTCGGACATGGACGAAAACGCTCAAACCGGGGGTGCGGATGACGAAGAGGAAGAGTAGAGATTTCATCTCGAAACGTGTGCGGACACTCACAGCCGCAGGCGCACCAAGACTTCACACAACGAACAACAATTAATTAGAGATGAAATAAAAAAGCAAAAGCTAGTGAAAGATTCTACCCCATCCACGCACACCGTCACATATTGTCGCTACTATTCTTCCGCCTCGTCGCCTTCGTCGAGTTGATTCGCTTACACGCGCGCTGCGCCAGAGGTTTTTCTCAGCGGCGCCTCAGTGTAAAGCAACCCAAACCCAACGCACGCAAACAGCGCCAAGGTTTTCAACACCGAGAAGTCTTTCGGCCAAATGACGATGGTGAACGCAATCGTCGCCATCTTGTTCAGCACACCGACGAGCGTAAACGTTGTGGCGGTGATTATCGATCTGCACTTCCATCCACTATACGAAATAGCCACGCCCGCGAGGCAACTCAAAATCAAATAAAACGTCGCACCATCCTCATCCTTCATCTCCATCGTGTTCTCACCCGTGGCGTAATACAACACAATCGTCGGAGGTATCGCGAGCGCGTTCGTGTAGAACACTCGCTCCCATTGCGTCATCGAAATGTTCTCCGTCAGATGTTTGCCGTACGTCATTTGCACCGCCAAGAGCAACCACCACACCAAAAGCCAAAACATCCCCTCACTGCCGTCGATGCTCACCCCGGTATCGTTCATAATGTACACGCTCGCCGCCGCGACGACCCCCATGAGACTCATGATGGACCGTCCATTCGGAAACGCTCTGTTCATAAACGCCCACTCGATGAGACACACGATGAGCGGCAGACAACACCGAGCGCTGATAACCGCGCCGACGTTCGTCAACATCAACGCCTTCATGTTTGAAAACAATCCAGCGGCAAACATGGTTGTGTACAACACAAACGGCACGATTCGTCGGCGTTCAAAAGGTCCGAGCACGGACGCGCCGAAGAACTCCATGATGACGACGACGAGCGCGCTCACCGCGAGTTGCGCCCCGCTCACCACCGTCGGCAGACCGTTCGTCGACACCGCGAGCTTATTGATCACCAGCATCGTCGACGAGCACAAAGAGTAGATTAAGATCCACAACAGTTTCTCTTTCGACGACGTCGTCGACCCCGCGCCTTTATCCGCGCTCATCTTTGTTTATCCGGGTCTCACTTGATTCAAAACCTCCAGCGTCGACTTCGACGTCGTTTTCGATGGCGTCTTCGCGGTCTTCCCAAGTCTGGCGTCGTCGGGCGGGTACAAACCTGTCGGCGAGCGCACGCGTCGGCGATGTCGTCGACGTTCAGTCGAGCGCGTCGGTGAGTGTCGCTGCGGAACTCTTTTTCCGGAACTTGTAAGCCATGCGCGTGAGAAATGATTTCACTGAAATCCACGCGTCCGAACCTTCACATCGCGCCGCGCGCGCCGCGCGCGATGTCGACGCTCCTCATCGATAATTACGATTCGTACGCCATCATCCTCGCGCATCTCATCGCGAGAGTCGAAGGGGGGAGGCTACCGACGGTCGTTAAGAATGACGAAGTGAGTTTCGAGCAACTGAAACGACACCTTCAAGGCGGCGCTGAGGGATTCGCGCGCGTCGTCATCGGTCCGGGTCCCGGAACCCCGCTCCGGGGCGATGATTTGGGCTTCGTCGCCGAGTTTTTAGCGTCGAACGGCGCGCACGACGTCGTGCCGGTGTTCGGAGTGTGCTTGGGGCATCAGGCGCTCGCTGCGACTCGAGGCGGCGTCGTCGTTCGAAACCCGCTCGGGCCGATGCACGGACGCGTGCAAGGAATCACGCACGATGGGAAGAGTAGTCTCTTTGATGGCGTGCCGAGCGGACGGGCGAACGGGTTCGTCGCCACGCGGTACCACTCGCTCGCCACGACGGATGTGGGCGAAGGGCAGCGGCCGACGGCTTGGGCCGAGGAAGATGGCACCGTCATGGCGCTCGAGAGCGTCGATCTTCCGAGGTTTGGCGTGCAGTTTCACCCAGAGAGCGTGTGCACGACGCACGGCGAGCGGATGTACGCGAATTTCTTGCGCGTGAGTGAGGAGTGGTGGTCTTCGCGTGGCGGCGCGCCGTTTGCGCCAGAGGCTTTCGTGTCGCGAGTGCCGAGATGTTTGGGTAAAGCAGACGAGGCGAAGCGATCGAAACGACTTTGTTTATCTTTTGAAAAGATACACGCATCGACGGTGAACGGGTTGACGACGGAGAACATCTTTTGGTCGTGCTTCGGGTTGGGTAATGCGGATTGCTTTTGGTTGGATAGCGCGGATGAGACGAAGGGGCGTTTTAGTTTCATGGGCGGACGCGGGGGAGCACTTTGGCGTCGAGTGCAGTATCGCTTGGGTGCACCGCCGAAGACGGCGTCGAGCGAACGCGAGAATGTTTCAGGAAAGGTTTCGTGGCGCGCGGGCGGGGTGGCGGCGGCGACGCGCGCGGATGGGACTCTCGTCGTCGCGGATGCCGACGGCCGAGTCATCGCGACTCGTTTGGAAAATGGATTTGTCGAGTGGATGAACGGCGAGTTGGAGACCAGAAGGCTTTCTGGCGCCGATGCAAGCGCGCTTCCGTTTGATTTTCACGGTGGTTTTGTGGGTTACCTCGGGTACGAGATGCGCGATGAGTGCGATTCGCTGCCTCGAAAGTACCAGTCGCCGCTGCCAGACGCCGCGTTCTTCTTGGCTGATAGACTCGTCGCTTTCGATCACGCGACGAGGGAGACGTACGTCGTCGGCGTGTACGAAGAAAGCTCGGCGGAGAGTGCAGATGCGACGAAAGATTGGATTTCGCGAACGGCTCGAAAGATTGAGGATTTAACCGTATCTCCGGTCGAAGGAGGCATCGTCGACGCAGAAATCGGGGCGATGTCTTCTTCGCAGCTTTTACACGAAACCGGTTTCTCGTGGAGACGAAACCACGACGAATACATCGGCGATATTGAGGCAAGTCAAGAGGCTATCAGAGACGGTGAAACCTACGAGGTGTGCCTGACGAACATGCTGCATAGAAAGAAAGGACAAAAGCTACGAGTACGAGAACTGTATACGGAGTTGCGCCGAAGCAATCCGGCACCTTACGCGTCTCTTCTCTCGTTTGCGTCGAATGAAAGTAGCGGTGACCCGCTCGTGATATGTTGTTGTTCTCCCGAGAGATTTCTTCGCCATAAAGCCGACGGTGAGCTCGAGGCAAAGCCGATCAAGGGTACGTGCAAGCGCATCGAACCGCTCGGATGCGAGGCAGACCTCGCCGCGGCGAAAGCGCTCGAAGAAAACGTCAAAGACCGCGCGGAGAACCTTATGATTGTCGATTTATTGAGAAACGATCTCGCTCGCGTGTGCGACGTCGGGTCGGTGGAAGTCCCCGGTTTGATGAAGATTGAATCCTACGCCACGGTGCACCAACTCGTGAGCACCGTGCGAGGCCGTCGCTCAGAGCAATTTACCCAGATGGACGTCGTGCGAAGCGCGTACCCAGGAGGATCCATGACGGGCGCACCAAAGATTAGAACGATGGAAATCATCGACGCCCTCGAGATCGGCCCTCGGATGGTATACAGTGGCTCGATAGGCTTTTTCTCCTTTTCTTCCGCGTTCGATCTCAACATTGTCATTCGTAGCGTCATTTTAAACGCTGAAGACGCTTGGATCGGCGCCGGCGGCGCCATCACCATACTTTCCGATCCTCAAGGGGAGTGGGAAGAGATTGAATTAAAAGCGAGCGCGCTCTTACGCGCTGTCGCTCGCGTAGAGAAACACACCACGGGTAGCGAATAGATGTATTTATTTTTTAATGGGATCAAGACGAGACCCATCCAAAACTTCATTTCCCATCGCGAAACGCCCGAGTTAGACACCGTTTGCGCGGAAGTCATGTCTCCCGACGAAACCACACGCAGTCTCGTCCCGCTCAACGAGACACGTCGAGTGGGCGAGGCCATCGATAGACTGCTCGCGGAAGTGGCTGATGATTTCACTGCTGAAACGACGATTCATTTCGCATACGATTTCGTCGATCGAGCGCACTCGGTCGTCGTCGACGCGACAACAAAGACGCCACGCGAGGTGCGGACGCGTGCGTATGAACTCATCGCTGCGTGTGTCGTCGCGTGTGAAGAGGAGCGCGCGATCGATGATGATTGTTTGATGAAGCGCGACGCAAAAGTCAACCGCGAGTACTCGCGCACGTTCTTGTCGATTGATCTCGTTGACTTAGTGTTGCGGCACGAACCAGACGAGAGTTTGCGGCGGCGAGTGGTGTTGAACTTGCATCGTCTGATGCGGTGCGTACGAACAGCGCGGGATTTGGAGAGAGCGATCGCGACGATTGAAGTCGTGGCAAAGGATGCGGACGCGTGCGTCGTGGCGACAGTGTCGTGCGCAAAGGATGCGATGGATGTCGTCGAAGATGATATCGCAGAAGAGGTGTGCGAGCGGAACATTGAGTTGTACTCGAGCTTAAAATACTTGTTGCATCATAAACATCACGCCGTTCGCGTAGAGGCTGTGCGAGCGTGCGGTGCGATTGCATCGGTACGGCACAATTTGAGAAATGGCAGAGTACACTATGGCTTTACGTGCGACATGCTTCACCTGGCGGCTCGAGAAAAACCAATCGTAAGACGAGTGGTGATGGAAGTTGCGTATACATACGTGCGTGATAGAATGAAACACTGTCGCGACGCGAAATCTCGCATCGAAGACGCGGGAATGCTGTTGACTTTTTTGGTTTGCGTCGCCTCTGACGACGACGACTCGTCAGACGCCACCAAAAAGTTGTGCGACGAGTTTTTCTCTGAGATTTCCGAGTCGATATCGGCGAAAGTGATTGAAAATATGTTGACAGTGCTAGTGACGGATGAAGTTTGGCAAGATCACTTGAAACGTCCGCAACTGGCGGAAGTTCAAGCGAAAACGCTGTCGCTCGTGATTCGGCACGCCAGCGACGCCAGCGACGCATCCATTTCAAAGTTTATGCAAGCCTTGTCATTCATGCAAGAAGTGACGAGAGAGTTGTTGGTGAAATGTGTCGACGCTCTGTTTACACACTCTGCGAGTTTTCCCCAGAAATGGTTCGAGTTATTGTGCGATCACGCCGAGCGGTGGCAGACGCTAGATATTTCGCTGATTAGAATTTTCATCGAAAGCGCAGGGAAGCGCAACTTGGCGTTCGATCGCGAGCGAGTCTCGCGACTTTCATGCGCGTTATTTAAAGTTCTCGCGCAAGACGACGGCGCGATTGACCGAGACGTGCGGACTGACTTTGTCGAAATTGCAAAAATATTCTCCGCGGATTGTTCGATTTGCACGACCGAATACAATTGTTCTCTACCAACTCTACTACAAAGCATCCGAATCGTCTCAGCGGGTAAGACACGAAGCTTCGGCGCCGTACACGATGACATGCCACCTTTTACGGACGAGCAGCAGGTTGAAGATACCCTTCGAGTGTTCACTACCGTACTACGCCAACCGGCTCCGTTCGACAAGAGCGTCATTGCACTTCAACGCTGCGTGATTGGCGCGAGCGCGATTAAGAGTTTGAGTCTATTCTTCGAGTCTTGTTTGAAACGACACAGCGAAGAAGAATTCAACGCGGAGCGATTGCGCGATGGTATTCGTGCGTTTGATTTGTATTTGACCCATCCGACCCGCGACGTGGTGTTTGACAATCAGATGGATTTCGTAGAGATTCTTTCGGCGCCGCTCGGAGCATTGCTTCAATGCTTTCAGACGCTGTGGAAAATCCACAGTCACGCCGCGCACGAGCTTCGAAGCGCCGTCGCAAGATGTTTCGCGTGTCTCGATCGAAACGAAATTCGTCGCGCGTTTTTGCGCGCGTGGATGGGGTATGGTGATGAGACGTGCCGCGCGCTCGTCAAAATTCTACAGAGACAGGCGGTGGATCACTCTGATCCCGCCGTCAACGCGTGTTTCAGCATGTTTGAGCGCGAGCTGCTGCGTTGCACGGAAACGACCGCTGCAAAAGCATCGTTATTAAATGATTTCTTCAGCGCGCACGCACGAGGGATCGAGAGCGGGGACACGACAGATAGGCGCGCAGCGACGGCGTGTCTGGCGCTCGTCGTGAACGAATACTTGAATTACGGCGTCTCCATCGAGCAACCATTTGAAAATATCCTAGTCTTCTTGGACGACGATGATGAAGTCATTCGGCATCAACTCTCCTCTATTTTCGCGCGCGCACACAAGCGCTATCCAGCTTTTGTCGAAAAGCTCCTGTTCCGCAAAGAGACGGAGATGTTTACGCACGATCGATGCTCGGCGTTGAGAAAGTCTCTACTCGGAGGAAAGAGTCTGCATTAAAATGCAAGTCTACGTTCTAGTGCTGACACCAGTAGCGGCTAAATTTTCTAAATAATTGAATAGAGCTATCCCGAACGCTGATTCGTCCCATTCGAGCGCGCGCGTCGCCGCGTTGCTCGCGATTGCAGCCGTGCGCTCATCGGCGATCACTTTGCATATCTCCTCTGCAAAGTCCTCGGCACTCGCGGTGACGTCCACCGCTATTGATTCGATCCCTGGACGCAAGAACTCAGATGCACCCACCGCCCCACCGGCGTGTATCGCGCTCGGCGCCCCAAAAGCGGCTGCTTCAACGCACGTCATGCCGTACGCGTCGGCTCGGCACGGGTGTACGTTTAAAACCGTTTCGCTAAAAATTTCCCCGAGCTCTTCCGGCGAAAGAAATTTTTCCACGACGCGTGCGTCGGGACAACACGCGACAAATCGCAATTTGAGCTCGCGCGCGTACGCGCTCGACTTTAAAATATTTTCATTGATGCACATGAGCGGAATCAACGTCCCGTCGCGAAACGCGCCCGCTTTCGCCATGGCTTCCACGGCGGCGACAAATCTATGCGGCTCCTTCTCCTCGCTCGTTCGAACCGCGCACGTTAAATACCGCCGCCGCGACGTCTGCTCCACCGCACCCCTCGCGAGCGTCGCCACGTCCGCACGCAACGGCGGATTCATCACCGCCGGCTTGATTTTCGCTAAAAGCGTCTGCGTCGCGAAATCCGCGTCGTCCGCGCACAACGCGATAATCCCACCCGCGCGCGCCACCGCCCCCCGCTCCACCTCTTCGTGTCTCGCATCACTCCTCGAAAAGACCCTAAACAGCGCCAACGCCCGCGGAACGCCCTCCCGCATCGCATCATCGAGCGCGTCCGCGCACGCGTTCCCCGAAAAATCCACGCACACGCACGCGTCCGCGTCGAACGCTCTCAACCCCGCCCGCAACCCCTCATCCTCGCTCGCACCCACCGCGAACGCGTCGTGCGCGCCGTCGATATCGAGCCGAAACCATCGCCCTCGCGGCACGTCGACGTACCGCGTCGTCGTTCTCGTCCTCGTCCTTCCTTCAACCTCGTCCTCGTCCTCGACCGTTGTCGCGTCGCACCCGTCGGGTCGACCCGCGACGACGAACACGTCCGCCCCGGCATCGACGAGCCCGCGCGCGAGTCCTCGCGCGAGAACCCCGTTCCCGGAGAAGCTCTCGCGGTCGTACTCGAGCGTCGCGACGACGACGCGAAGCCGGCGCGGCATTCGCGGCGCGGTCTGACGCGCGGTCTGACGCGCGCCGCTTCGTTTCCATCGTGTTGGGCACTTTTTTAATTTTGGTTTGCTTTTTCGTGCGTTTTTTTCTTGTGCGCGCGTCTGTCTTCGGCGACAGACCGCACACCGCGCGAACGGATCGACGGACGGACGGACGGACGGACGGAGAGAATCGAACGCGCGAGCGCCCGGTCTCGCGGTTTTGAGTCGAGCGAGTGCGGCGCGATCGACGACGACGACGACGCGGCGTGGTTTTGAGGTCGAGCGAGTGCGCGCGGTTCTATTTCTAGTAACGCACGCGAGAAGTGTCGAGTGACGCGAGCGTGACGCGCGACGATGCTCGAGCTCGAGTACGAGGTGCGTGCGCGCGCGCGCGCGTGTGTGCGTCTGGAGACTGACGACGATGCGCGTAGGAATTCGCGACGACGAGTAGCAGTCAACACCACGGGTACAAGGTGGCGACGCACGAACGGGCGCTGACGAGAGAAGCGATCGAGGAGACGGAGAGACGTCTCGCGCGCGTGTACGCCGTGATTGATCGCGGGAACGATGTCGGGGATTTGACGGCGCCCGGGGCGGTGAAGATGATTGAAGAGATGGATCGGTTGGGGTTGACGCTGGGGACGACCAAGTATTTGACGTATCCCGAGGACGCCGCGGATGGCGCGCGCGGGAACGACGCCGGCGACTTGATGAAGACGTTTTATTTTTTAGACGAGCCCGAGGCAGGAGGAGGAGGAGATGATACATTTGAATCGGCGCATCCGCCGTGTGACACGGCGCTCGCGTTGGCGCGCGCAGAGGGATTTCCACTCGTGCGGGCGCGAACCGTCGGGCGCGAATCCGGGTCGGTCTCTTCGCTGACGACGAGACGACCAGAGAGGAAAATAGAGTACGACGATTCTCTCGGCATCGGTCCAGAACCGCGCGTCGCCGACGATGTCAAGGATGCACAGCTCGCGCAGTTTGACGCGCACGGCGAGCTCTCGTCCGTCGCGTACCGCGATTTAGATTGCATCGATTAAATCTATTCTACTACGGCTCTCGATACGCGTCAGCCTCGCTCGATCTCCACCACGCCACCGTCCGGCGCAACCCTTCCGCGAGTGATACCCGCGGTTTCCACCCTTGCAACGTCGTCTCCGTCGCCGAGATGTCCCCGTACGTGCCTCCGACGTCGCCTGGTCGACCCGGAAGCTCCCGAATCGACCCCGTCCTCTCGCACGCCCTCTCGCACCCGTCGATTATTTCGTGCAAGTAAACCGGTTTCCCACCAGCCACGTTCACGACCGTGTACGGTTGCGCCATATCGCACGTCAAAGCGCGCGCGAGCGCGTCGCAACAGTCGTCCACGTGAAGGTAATCGCGCCACGTCGACGCGCCGTCACCGAACCGCGTCAAGTCTGCTCCGGATTCCAACTGTTTGATAAATTTCCACACAGCCATATCGGGCCGTCCGCGCTCGCCATACACGGTGAATATCCTCGCCACGACCACGGAGACGCCAAACTGTTCGGCGTACACTTTTCCCAAGAGCTCCGCGCTCCGTTTCGTCACGGCGTACGCCGACGTCGGCGAATCCGTCGAATCTTCCCCCGCGACGCTCGGCCTCGGCGACCCGTCCTCGCGCGTCGCCGCCTCGCCGTACACCGACCCGCTCGATGCGATCACCACCCGCTCGACGACATCGCTCGCCGCCGCCGCCGCGTCCAAAACCGCCGCCGTCGAACCTACGTTCGCCCGAACCGCGCCCGCCGGGTCGCCCGCCGCGGCGCCGACCCCGCTCCTCGCCGCCAAGTGCGCCACCCGCACCCGCGCCCCGCGGGACGACGACGACGACGACGACGACGACGACACCCCCCGAACGACCTCTTCCACGTTTCCTCGCACGGCCACGTCGCAGTCGTCCCGCACGTCGACACCGATCGAACGCAACCGCTTCGCGTTTGCCTCTTTCCACGCCTTCGGATACGGCTTCCCGTTATCCTCGTCCCCCACCGCGTCCACGCACACCACCGTCGACGCCCCGCGTTCGATCAACCGCTCACACAATCGCGTTCCGATGAACCCCAACCCCCCGGTGACGACGTACGCGACGCCGCCGACGTCATCGGCCGCCGATGACGCCGATGCCGATGCCGATGACGCCGATAAAATCGATGATGATGATCCTCCTCTAACGAAGGAGGACGAAACACCGCCTCCACGACGACGACGCGAACGACTACAACCACCACCACAACCACCACGACCACTCCACCGCGATCCCGGCGCCGCGTCCGCCCTCGACGCCCGCATGATGTCCCCCGCGCCCCGACCGAAAAGTGGGCGCGAACTCAACCAACTCAACCAACTCAACCAACTCAACGACGGACATTCGGACATTCGGACATTCGGACATTCGGACATTCGGACATTCGGGTGGTACTACGTCATGAAATATATATACGATCGCTCTGTTTGTGCATACACACAGTACTTACGGTACAACTCTTTTTCGAGCGAGCGTGGGAAAGGAATATTCTGTGTACACACAAAACGACGGGTCATGACTCGTGGAACGACGGATGGAAAAGAATCCGAAACGACGTTTTTACCACAAAGTGCATGAGAATGTTTAAGTTCGCTGAGCGATGGACGTCCGTCGGTCCGTCGGTCCGTCGGCACACCGGCACACCGCGTCGATCGTGTCGCCGGAATTCGTGGAATTCGTGTTCGTGTTCCACGCGAGGGAGACGTTCATATATACTTTACGTTCCGTCGGCGCGACGAGAAGACGATCGAACCTCTAACCCACAGCATCTGCGACGGTTGGAGGACGAATATTCTTCCGTCGAGTGCGATCGGGCGACGAAGTGTACGCGACGACGACGGACGCGGGCGACGGACGCGACGGGTTTGCGACGACGATCATGCGACGGGGGATGATGGTGGAGGAGACGCTCACGCGCGGAGGCGACGGGGCGGTCGACGCGGACGGACGGGTTCGGGAACGGGGCGACGACGACGACGATGCGACGGATGGAGCGGACGGAGCGCGGAAGACGCGCGGAGAGCAAGGCGGCGGTGACGACGCGGTGGCGATGCGCGAACCCGGTGGTGGTGGAAGACATCGCGATGGGTGGATGTCTGTGGGGCTCGGGGCGTTCGGCGCGCCGGCGCGAGACGCGGCGAGCGAGGAGGAGACGAGACGACGGACGCTGTGGATCGGAGACTTGGCGTATTGGATGGACGAGCAGTATCTGTACTACGCGTTCGCGTCCGTGTACAAGACGGTGAACCGGGTGAAAATCATCCGGGATCGATCGACGGGGTTGAATGAAGGGTACGGGTTCGTTGAGTTTGCCACGACTGAGGCGGCGGATTTCGCGTTGCAAGCGTTCCAAGGGGTGCCGATGCCGGGGACGGTGCACGCGTTTACTCTCAACTGGGCGACGCCGAAATCGACGGCGTCCATGTCGAGCGAGGGCGAGTCGGACGAGGAGCGCGCGCCGACAACACCGACTGTTGTACAGCCGTTGCGACGCGAACGAGATGGGCAACAGCGACAGCGACACGAGGTGCGACGCGTCGCGGTCAGCGAAGACGGCGAAGAAGCCGCGTTCGACGACGATCGCTCTGAAACGTCGGACGATTCCGTTTCGTTGGGTGACGTCGACGGTGACAAGGACGGTGGTGAAAAGTCTGTGTTCAGCGTTTTCGTCGGCGATTTGGGTCACGACGTCGACGATGAAATGCTGTGCGCGCACTTCAAGAGCAAGTGTTCTACGGCGCACAACGCCCGAATCGTCATCGATCTGAAGACACTCAAGCCGAAGGGGTACGGTTTCGTCGATTTCAAGACGGAAGAGGATTACAAAACGGCGCGCACCGAGTTTGCAAACTCTCGCTGTGGGTCGTCGAACCGATTGATTCGAGTCTCCAACGCCTTGGAGCGCCGATCGGATTCTTCCGTCAACGTCGTCAATCAGTATCACGATTTTGAAGATCTCGACCCGAGAAACACGACGATTTTCGTCGGTAACCTCGATCCGGCGGTGTCT
>Ga0181600_10002906_pt1 | contig 13126 bp, 12 predicted proteins | sample 041ome_2_FD_132982 | JGI IMG/M metagenome (GOLD analysis project Ga0181600, IMG submission 132982) | Coastal salt marsh microbial communities from the Groves Creek Marsh, Skidaway Island, Georgia - 041406US metaG (megahit assembly) | ecosystem: Environmental > Aquatic > Marine > Intertidal zone... | reverse complement strand
TTCCTGTCTGCTCATCCCGCGGTTGCAAGACGAGAAATTGGCGTGAAGTATAAAAGATTCGTAACAAAATTACCAGACCTGCCCAAATAGCAGGCATAGCCCGCACAAAAGGCCGGTCCGGCCACGATGCCGAACGGCAATAATTCGGTTATATCAAAGGCTTAATCGCCTTCACCCGGCGCTTCGGAGAAGTACTTCTGGAACTTCCCTTCCTGACCCTTGAATTCGTCCGCATCGGCGGGCGGTTCCTTGGCTTCGGTGATGTTCGGCCATTCGGCGGAATATTTGGTGTTCAGCTCCAGCCACTTTTCCGTGCCGCTTTCGGTGTCGGGAAGGATTGCTTCTGCCGGGCATTCCGGCTCGCAAACGCCGCAATCGATGCATTCGCTGGGGTTGATGACGAGCATGTTCTCGCCTTCGTAGAAGCAATCCACCGGGCACACCTCAACGCAATCGGTGTACTTGCACTTGATGCAGGCGTCGGTGACGACATAGGTCATGTGAGCTGTCTTCCTTCAGATCCGTGCCGCGTCTTCGCGGTTGATTGTTCCTGCTATGGCGAATGGTGCGCCAGCGTCAAGCACGCGGTAGCAGGCTTGCGCTTCCGCTGCCGGACCGCGCCGTGCCGGTAAAGCAAGGATTTCTATCACCCGCACATGTGTGCGCATCGGCAATGTCAGCACATCGCCTGCACAAATGCCTGCGCTGGGCTTGGTCACCCGTCTGCCGTTGAGGCGGATATGGCCGGCGCGGGCCCATTCCTGCGCGAAGCTGCGGCTGGAAGCGAGGCGGAGGAACCAGAGCAGGCTGTCTATCCGCAAGTCCCGCAATCTCCCGTCAATTGTTGCCCAGCAGGTCAGCCAGACCTGCAAATGCGGCATTGCTGGTGGCGGGCTGGTGTTCGGGCTTGCGCCTGTCGCGATTCTGCCCGCCCGGCTGGCCCCGGCGCTGTCCGCCGTTCTGCCCCGGCTTGCCGCGAGGTTTCGCACCGCGGTTGCCTTGCGCATCCGGCCTTGGCCCCTCGTCCTTGCGCGGCGGACGCCAGCTCCACGGGCGCGGCGGGGGTGGGCCGAACATGCCTTCTGCCAGCTGCACTTCCTCATGCGGGCGGAAGCCTGCGTCGCGCATCAGGCGCTGGAAGCTCTCCGGTTCCAGCCCCATCGACGTGGCGAGCGCGGTATCAACTGGAAAATTCCGACCATTGGTGCGCGCGCGCCGTTCATGCGCGGCGCGAAACAGCTTTTCCGCCATGTCGATGCGCACGGCCTGCTTGCCTGCGCGGCGATAGCCGGCAGGCAGGTGCTTGCCGCCCTCGATCACCGCTTCCAGTTTCTCGTTCACGTCGCGGTTGTCTACGCCAAGTTCCTTCAGCAACATGCGCGGGGCAGGCTTGAGCAGGGCAGGCACGAAAACATCGAGCGAGCCGATGGCAACGCCCAGCTTGCGCAGGAAGGGGCGCTTTTCCTTGGGGATATGGGCGAGCCCCGCAGATTCGCGCTGCACCGTGCCGTTGCGGTCCACCAGAGTCAGCAGCAAGGCACGCACTTCGCTGCCGGCCTCGGGGTCCTGCGCGGCCTCCTCCAGCTTGCGCAGCGCGTCGAGCGGGGCGAGCTGGCCTTCCAGCCAATGCTCCAGCGCTTCGGCAAGCCTGTCCCGATTGGCGGGATCGAGCGCGCCCAGTTCCTTTTCCAGCACGATGCGGAAGCGGGTGGGCGACTTGGTGGAACGCTCCAGCGTGGCCACCGGCTTGTCACCGTTCAGGATCTTGCCGCCAGCGATGCGCAGCGCGCCCAGTTCCTGCTCCACCAGAGCGGTGGCCTTCTGCGCCAGCAGCTGCGGCATGTGCTTTTCGGCGGCGGCGAGCAGCATCTTGCGCTCTTCGCTGTCAGCCTCGGCATCGACCACGAAACGGAATCCCTCGAGGTGGCCGATCACATGGTCCTCGACCATGACCTTGCCATCCTCGCCCAATACGACACGCAACAATGCGGCATCCTTACCCATGCTTTTCATCAATACAGCAGTGCGCCGGTTTACAAAACGTTCTGTGAGCCGCTGGTGCAAGGCGTCGGACAATTTGGCTTCGACGCCGCGCGCCCGTGCTGCCATCTCGTCACGCGCCAGCACCCAGTCGGGCCGCTGGCAGATATAGGCCCAGCTGCGGATCGCGGCGAGGCGGCCTTGCAGCGTATCGATATCGCCGCGTACCTCGCCCAGTTCGGAAATCCGCGCAGCCACGAAGTCCGCGCCGATGTGTCCGCCCTTGAGGTCCTGCCACAAGCGGCGCACGAAGCGCGCGTGCATGTCCGGACCCTGCTGCCGGAAATCGGGCAGCTGGCACACTTCCCACAAGCGGCGCACGCGAGCCGAGGAACTGGCTTCGCGGCGAACCTGGTCATCGTCGGACAGCCGCCGGAGCACGGCGAGGTCGATAGCTTCGGGCGCGGCGGCGAGCTGCGGCAGGTCAGGCTTGCGCTCCAGATCGCCGAGCAGGATGTCGATGGAGGAAAAGCGCGGGGAAGGCTCGCGCCAATAGAGCTTGGTCAATGGCGCGAAGCGGTGCTGCTCGATGGCGAAGACCTCTTCCTCGGTGAATTCGAGCGCATCGCGATGGCCACCCGAAAGCGTGCCGAAGGTGCCGTCCTGCTGGTGGCGACCTGCGCGCCCGGCAATCTGCGCCATTTCGGCAGGGGTCAACCGCCGCTGGCGAATGCCGTCGAACTTGGAGAGCGAGGCGAAGGCCACGTGGCGCACATCGAGATTGAGCCCCATGCCGATGGCATCGGTGGCGACGATGTAATCCACCTCGCCAGACTGGAACAGTTCCACCTGTCGGTTGCGCGTTTCCGGGCTCAATGCACCCATCACCACCGCCGCGCCGCCACGGAAGCGGCGCAGCAATTCGGCGACGCGGTAAACCTCCTCGACGCTGAAGGCGACGATGGCGCTGCGTGGCGGTAAGCGCGAAAGCTTGGCGGAACCGGCGTGGCTGAGGGTGGAAAAGCGCGGGCGTTCCTCGATCTCGGCCTGCGGGATCACCGCGCGCACCATCGGTTCCAGCGTGGCGGAGCCAAGCAGCATCGTCTCCTCGCGACCACGGGCGTTGAGCAGCAGGTCGGTGAAGATATGCCCCCGCTCGCGATCAGCGGAAATCTGTGCTTCGTCCAGCGCCACGAAGGCGCGGTTGCCGCCGTCTCTGGGCATGGCCTCGGCAGTGCACAGGAGGTAGCGCGCGGTGGGCGGCTCGATCCGCTCCTCACCTGTGATCAGCGCAACCTGCTTCTCGCCCTTGATGGCGCAGACCTTATCGTAGACCTCGCGCGCCAAAAGACGCAGCGGGAAACCGATCGCGCCGCTGGAATGGCCGCACATCCGCTCGATCGCGAGATGTGTCTTGCCGGTATTGGTTGGCCCAAGAACCGCGCGGATGCGGCTGTCTGATGCGCGGGAAGTCACAATACCGTTCAATTTGGAGGCGCTTCGCGCACTGTGCAACCGCGCCTTTGGTCCAATCGGCACACTGCTGCCGACGGCTTGTGGATAACTACGTAAATCGGTTCGGCGCGCGCAGGACTCGGCCTGTCGCCGTTAAGCCAGAATTTACTTTATACAGGCAGAGCAAGCGGCAAGGAATTTACCCCGGACAGGGCCGCGCGCGATCCCCGCCACAAAGGGCAGGTGGAATCCGGCGGCACCAGGGAGGCCGCGCTTGTTCAAGGACCGCGAAAATCAGGGCGATGACGCTTCGCATGACGGGAATTTTCCGCCCGCCGACCTGTCGCTGACCCAGGTGATCGCGGAAGGCCCCGCCGCGCAGACCCGCCGCCATTCGCGCATCGCCAGCTTCTCGGATCGCTATCACGAATGGCGCGAGCAGGCCTCGCTCAAGCTTTCCAATGTCGATTTCGCGCCGGACCTTGCCCGCGATATCGGTTCGGTCCGCTGGTTCCGCGGCGCGCTGACGCTGGTCGGCCTGTCGCTGATCTCGGTAGCGGCATGGCCGGGTTTCTCGCCCGTCGAAGCCGCACCCGCCATGACCATCGATGACGATGTGCGCGACGAATTCCGCAGCCAGATGATCATGCCGCTGGCACTGGGGGCTGACAGCGGTCGCCGTATGGGTGCCAATGCCGCGGTGATCCCGCTGGCCAATGCGCCGGAGCGCCCGCGCCTCGACATGGTGGCCACGTTGACGCAGGGCGACAGCTTTGACCGGATGCTGCGCCGCGCCGGCGTGAGTGATGCCGAAGCGCGCGAAATCGCGGGCATGATCGGCACCGCCATCGACATTGACGATATCGAATCCGGTACACAGGTGGACATCACGCTGGGCCGCCGCACCACCATGGGCCAGCCGCGCCCTGTCGATGCGCTGAGCTTTCGCGCCCGCTTTGACCTGCAGCTGGCGGTGGAGCGCCGCGATGGCCAGCTCTACCTCGATCCGCGCCCGATCATGGTTGATGCCACTCCGCTGCGCATTCGTGCCAAGGTGGGTGACAACCTTTACCGCTCGGCCCGCGCGGCTGGCGCCCCGGCACGTTCGGTGCAGCAGTTCCTGCGCGTGATCGGCAACGAGATGAGCCTCGAAAGCGACATTTCGGCGACGGACGAGTTCGACCTGATCGTGGATTACAAGCGCGCCGCCACGGGCGAGATCGAAACGGGCGAGCTGCTTTTTGCCGCGATCATCCGCAATGGCGAACCGCGCCGCCGCATGATGCGCTGGGGCCCGCAAGGCCGCTATTTCGAAGCATCGGGCGTGGGCGAGCAGCGCGAAGGGCTGATGCGTCCGGTGCCCGGTGCAATCAGCTCGCGCTATGGCATGCGCCGCCACCCGATTCTGGGTTATCGCCGGATGCACTCGGGCCTGGATTTCCGCGCCAGTCACGGCACGCCGATCTATGCTGCAACCGATGGCCGCGTGACCATGGCCGGGCGCAACGGATCCTATGGCAATTACGTGAAGCTGCAGCATGGCGGCAACCTCGCCACCGGATACGCGCACATGAGCCGCATCGCGGTGCGCAATGGCCAGCAGGTCACGCGCGGGCAGGTGATCGGCTATGTTGGCTCGACCGGCCTCTCGACTGGGCCGCATCTGCATTACGAGATGTATCGCGGCGGGCAGAAGATCGATCCCTCCACCGTCAGCTTCGTCACCCGCGCACAACTGACCGGCAGCGAGCTGGAAGATTTCCGCGCCCAGCTGGACGTGTTGCAGCGCGTGGAGCCGGGCGCAGCGCTCGCCACTCTTGGCCCTGATCCGGATGATCTGGCAGAGCCGGTGCGCGAGATCGACCGGCTCGAAAACCGCCAGAAGGTGCGCTGACGGGCGCTGCCGTGCATGATTGCTCCCGCGCCGCTTTTGCGGCAGGAGGCAAGCCACCATGACACCATCCTATCCCGCAACCCGCCTTCGCCGCAGCCGCGCTTCCGCATGGAGCCGCGCCATGCACCGCGAAACCGTGCTCACCCCTGCAGACCTCATCTGGCCGCTGTTCGTGACCGAAGGGCAGGGCGTGGAAGAGCCAGTCAGCTCGCTGCCCGGCGTCTCGCGCTGGTCGGTGGATGGCATTGCCGCGCGGGCGAAGGAAGCGGTGGCACTGGGCATTCCCTGCATCGCCCTGTTTCCCAACACGCCAGCGGGCAAGCGCAGCGATGATGGCGAGGAAGCGCTCAACCCTGACAATCTGATGTGCCGGGCGATCAAGGCGATCAAGGATGCCTGCGGTAACGATATCGGCGTGCTGACGGATGTGGCGCTCGATCCCTACACCAGCCACGGGCAGGACGGGCTGATCGAGGATACGGGCTATGTGCTGAATGACGATACCGTGGCCGTACTGGTGGACCAAGCGCTGAACCAGGCGCGGGCAGGCGCGGATATCATCGCCCCGTCAGACATGATGGACGGCCGCATCAAGGCGATCCGCATGGCGCTGGAAATGGGCGAGCACCACAATGTGCAGATCATGTCCTATGCCGCCAAATATGCCTCTGCCTTTTACGGCCCCTTCCGCGATGCGGTGGGTTCGAGCGGATTGCTGAAGGGCGACAAGAAGACTTACCAGATGGACCCGGCCAATGGTGACGAGGCGCTGCGCGAAGTGGCGATGGACATTGCCGAAGGCGCGGACAGCGTGATGGTGAAGCCGGGCCTGCCCTATCTCGATGTCGTGCGCCGGGTGCACGAGGCATTCGAGGTGCCGGTGTTCGCTTACCAGGTGAGCGGCGAATACGCGATGATCGAGGCTGCCGCTGCGGCTGGCGCGGGGGACCGCGAGGCGCTGGTCATGGAAACGCTGATCGGCTTCAAGCGCGCGGGTGCATCGGGCGTGCTTACCTATCACGCGCCGCTTGCGGCAAGGCTGCTCAATGGCTGACTTCCGGCTGGAGACGGAGCGGCTGGTCATCCGTGACTGGCAGGGCGAAGCGGACTGGCAGGAATTCCACCGTCATACCAACACGCCCGCAGTGATGCGCTGGCTCGGCGGCACGTTCGACGAAAGCCTCGAGGCGATGCAGCGCGAGCGGGTGGAGCAATGCGCGGCAGACAACGGCTTCTGCTTCTGGTTGGTCGAGCGCCAACCGGATGGCGGGCATCTTTCGGGCGAAGTGCTGGGCTTTTGCGGCCTCAAACGCAGCAACCAGCCGGGCGGGCCGCAAGGCGAATTCGAGATCGGCTGGCGTTTTCGCGAGGACAGCTGGGGCAAAGGCTATGCCAGGGAAGCGGCAGAGGCAGTGCGCGACCATGCCTTCGCCGCACTCGGCGCGCCGCATATCATCGCGCTGACAGTCAGTGAGAACACGGCAAGCTGGGGCCTCGCGCTGCGCCACGGCATGAAGCGCGACGAAGCGCTGGACTTTGCCAGTGCGCAATTCGGCTCGGACACGATCATCGCCTATTCGCTGACGCGGGCTGACTGGGAAGCGATCCATGCTCCTGCGTGACCGCTATCCCGGTGCGACCATCCTTCCTTTCGACGGCAAGGAACCGCAAATCCACGAGAGCGCCTTTATCGCGCCCGGGGCCTGCATCATCGGCGATGTCACCATCGGGCCAGAGGCGAGCGTCTGGTACAATTGCGTTTTGCGCGGAGACATACACCGGATCGAGGTCGGCGCGCGCAGCAATGTGCAGGATGGCAGTGTGTTCCACGTCGAAGGCCCGCGCCCGGAAACCGATGGTTGCCCCACCATCATCGGAGAGGATTGCGTGATCGGCCATATGGCGCTGGTCCATGGCGCGACGGTGGAGGATCGCGGCTTTGTGGGCATGGGCGCGATCGCGATGGATGATTGCCGCATCGGCGCGGGCGCCATGCTGGCGGCGGGCGCCTTGCTCAGCCCCGGCAAGGCGATTCCCGCAGGTGAAATCTGGGTCGGCCGCCCGGCGAAATTCCTGCGCAAGCAAGACCCAGCGCAGATCGAGAAGGTGCGCTTCCAGACGGAACGCTACTGCAAGCTGGCAGCAAGGCATCTGGCGCAGATCCGTGGCGAAACCCAAGGCTGACTTTCCGCCCGCCGAGGCGATCCGCGCGCTTGCCGACGGCGAAGGGCGGCTGGCGCTGCGCGTCACGCCCGGCGCGAAGGTGGAGGGGATCGAGGTTGCCGGCGGCAAGCTTACTGTGAAAACGCGCGCCAAGCCGCAGGATGGGAAGGCGAATGACGCTGTCCTTGCCATGCTCGCCAAGGCTCTGGGCACCGCGCCTTCGCGCCTTGCATTGTTGCGCGGCGCAACTTCTCACGAGAAGCTGGTTCAGCTCGATTGAGGCGCGCCCCGCCGCTCGATGGCGAGGGCAGCGACAAACAGCACTGCGGCCAGTCCGGCGGCCAGCATGGCTGCCAGCGCGCCGCCCTGCGTGGAGGCGAAAGCGCCGCCAACAGCGCCTGCGGCGAGGCTGCACCACAATCCCAGGTTCGCCAGCCAGCCTTCCCGCGCCTTGCCGCGTATCGCGCTTGCCAACCCTTGCCCGAAACGCACCAGCGCGCCTGGCATGTAGGTCAGGCCCACGGCCACTTCGCCAGCGCGCAGGAAGGCGTTGTTGAGCACACCCATCGCCAGCACCGCGCACGCCATGAAGGGGGCGGGCAGGCCAGCCACTCTCGCCCCCGCCGCCAGTACCAGCAAGGCGGCAGAAAGGCCCACGACCATGGTCTTGCGCCGCGCTTCCGCTGCTTCGGCCACCAATGCCCCCAGCGTTACGCCTGTAACAAAGCCGCCGATCAGTAATGCGGGGATGAAGGCGCGCGCAGGCTCTGTCGCGATATCGACCCCCAGCCGCGTGCTGTTGCCTGACGTGAAGGAGACAAAATACTGGTCTGCCGCAAGGTAGCCTGTCGCATCCACGAAGCCGGCAAGGCCCGCAATGGCAAAGGCAAGCGCGCGTCGGGAACGGTCAAAGCGGTGCATGGGTGCAGTCTTGCGGCGCGGGGCCGAGATTTACAATCCGCAAATCGGTGCGGTCAGGCGGGCATCCGGGCCATGCCCTTTGCCATCATGTCGAAACGTTCGAGCATGAGCTTGCCGATATCGTGATCGCCCATGCCGCAATCCTCCACGGCACGGGTCGTGCATGTCACCCCTTGGCGGGCGGTTTCGGGTGTGACGCCAAGCCCGCGGTGCGCGCTCATCATGCATTTGTCAGGATTTTCGGCGGACCAGTCTCGCGGGCCGCCAGCCCATCCGGTCAGGAAGCCGGCGAGCGACTGGCGCATCGGGCCAAGGTCTGCCGCATGCATGGCGCGCAGTTCGGCAAACTCCGTCTCGCTCTCCATCAGGTCATAGAAGCGCTCGACAATGCGGGTGATGGCGGCGCGGCCACCCAGCAGGTCATAGGGTGTTTGCGCGGCGGTGGCGGTTTCGGTCACGGCGATCTGATCCTTCGCGGCATGGAATATTCCATGCCCGCAGATAGCGCCCCCTCAGAACAGCGCCTTGAGGCGGCGCAAAAGGAAGGGGCGGAACCGGATGCCCGGCGCCTCCCCTTCACGATGTGCTGTCTGAAGAGGGAGGGTCAGTCCTCGCTCTTGTCCTCTGCCGTCGGCGTTTCAGTGGCCCTCTTCGCGGCAGGCTTCTTCTTCGCTTTCTTCGGCTTGGCCTTGGGCGGTGCCGGGGTGAGTTCGAAGGCGAGCTTGTCGTCCTTCAGGCTCACATGCACCTCGCCGCCCTGCGCCAGCTTGCCGAACAGCAGTTCCTCGGCCAGCGGTTGCTTGACCTTGTCCTGCAGCAGGCGCGCCATGGGCCTTGCGCCCATCAGCTTGTCATAACCGCGCTTGGCCAGCCATTCACGGGCATCACTGTCGAACTGGATGTGCACGTTCTGGTCCGCCAGCTGCAGCTCCAGCTGGAGGATGAACTTGTCGACCACGCGGCTGACGGTTTCGGTGCCGAGGTAATCGAATGGCACGATGGCATCGAGGCGGTTGCGGAATTCGGGGGTGAACATCTTCTTCACCGCCTCGGCCTGCGCTTCCGTCTTGGTGCCCGCGCCAAAGCCGATACCCTGCTTGGATGCATCGGACGCACCGGCATTGGTCGTCATGATCAGCACGACATTGCGGAAATCCACCGTCTTGCCGTGATGGTCGGTCAGGCGGCCGTTATCCATCACCTGCAGCAGGATGTTGAACAGGTCCGGATGCGCCTTCTCGATCTCGTCGAGCAGCAGCACGCAATGCGGATGCTGGTCGATGGCATCGGTCAGCAGGCCGCCCTGATCATAACCGACATAGCCCGGAGGCGCGCCTATCAGGCGGGAGACGCTGTGCCGCTCCATATACTCCGACATGTCGAAGCGCTTCAGTTCGATCCCCATGATCGAGGCGAGCTGGCGGGCGACTTCGGTCTTGCCGACGCCGGTGGGGCCAGAGAACAGGAAGCTGCCGATCGGCTTGTCTGCATCACGCAGGCCCGCGCGCGACAGCTTCATCGCGGTCGAGAGCTTCTCGATCGCATTATCCTGCCCGAAGACGACGCGCTTCAGGTCCTTTTCCAGGTTCTGCAGTGCGGCCTTGTCATCCTTGCTCACCGATTTCGGCGGGATGCGTGCCATCGTCGCAATCACCTTCTCGATCTCCTTGGCGGTGATCGTCTTGCGGCGGCGGCTGGGCGGAACCAGCATCTGCATCGCGCCCACCTCGTCGATCACGTCGATCGCCTTGTCGGGCAGCTTGCGGTCGTTGATGTAGCAGGCGCTCATCTCCACCGCGGTCTTGATCGCATCGGGCGTGTAGCGAACCTTGTGGTGCTCCTCGAATGCCGAGCGCAGGCCCTTGAGGATCTTGATCGTATCCTCGACCGTGGGTTCGTTCACGTCGATCTTCTGGAACCGGCGCAGCAACGCGCGGTCCTTTTCGAAGTGGTTGCGGAATTCCTTGTAAGTGGTCGAGCCGATGCAGCGGATCGCCCCGCTGGACAGGGCGGGCTTCAGCAGGTTGGAGGCATCCATCGCCCCGCCGCTGGTGGCGCCAGCGCCGATCACAGTGTGGATCTCGTCAATGAACAGCACCGCTTCGGGCATCTTCTCGAGTTCGGAGACGACCTGCTTCAGACGCTCCTCGAAATCGCCGCGATAGCGGGTGCCGGCCAGCAGCGCGCCCATGTCGAGCGAGTAGATCACCGCGTCCTGAAGAACTTCGGGAACATCGCCTTCCACGATTTTGCGCGCCAGGCCTTCGGCAATCGCCGTCTTGCCCACGCCGGGTTCGCCCACATAGAGCGGGTTGTTCTTCGAGCGGCGGCACAGGATCTGCACGGTACGGTCCACTTCCGCGCCGCGGCCGATCAGCGGATCGACCTTGCCTGCCCTCGCCTTCTGGTTGAGGTCGACGCAGAACTGGTCAAGCGCGGAATCCTTCTTGTTCTTCTCGGGCTTTTCCTCAGACTTGGCTTCGCCTTCCTCGGCGCCGGTGGGGGAGCGGTTCTCGATCTGCTTGCCGCCCTTGCCGATGCCGTGGGAAATGAAGCTGACCGCGTCGAGGCGGCTCATGTCCTGCTGCTGCAGGAAATAGACGGCATAGCTGTCCCGCTCGGAGAACAGCGCCACCAGCACATTCGCGCCGGTCACCGTGTCTTTGCCGGAAGACTGTACATGCAGGATGGCGCGCTGGATCACGCGCTGGAACCCGGCGGTGGGCTGCGGGTCGCCATCATCCCCTGTCTTCAGTGACTGGTATTCTTGGTCGAGATACTGCCGCACGACCGTGCCCAGTTCCTCCAGCTCCACGCCGCACGAGGTCATCACCTCGGCCGCATCGTCATCATCGATCAGGGCCAGCAGCAGGTGTTCCAGCGTGGCATATTCGTGGGAACGGTCCGTCGCATGCTGGAGCGCATTGTGGAGCGACTTCTCGAGGTTTTGCGCGAAACTTGGCATATGGTCCTATCCGTTGGGGGAGCTTACGGCCCGAAGTGTTGCGATTGTACGAACGCCGCCCTCACCCGACGCGGCACCGCGGTGCTGATGGTTTCCGGTCGGGTTTGCCCCGACTCTCGTGCTGGCAAATTCAATATGGTGCGCCAAAGCGCGATTGCGAGGTCCGTGGGAATACCCGGGGGGCCCATCAACTGCCCGCTTTCGGTTTGAACAGGGCATCTGCCAGCTTGCGATGGTCTGAAGCCTTGGCGTGGTGCGCCTTTACCCGGGCAATTTCTGCCTCAAGCAAGTGGATGCGCGATATCAGTTCGTCTTGCGAATAGCTGTCCAGCAATTCGCCAGCCAGTTGGTCTGCGGCATCGCCGCGCCTGCGGGGAAGGTCTTCGTCTTCCATTCGGATGTAACATTGCGAGCACCACGCTTGCTGTCAATGGGGCGCACCCCTAAGAACGCTGGAACTTGGGCGTATTTGACGGAGCTGGCGGTGGGGCAAGCGATTCCGGAAATCATGCAGGCAGTGGAGATTTCGGCCGCTGGCGGGCCAGAAGTGCTGCGGGTGGTGGATCGCGCCGTGCCCGTTCCCGGCGATGGCGAGGTGCTCGTGCGCGTAAGCCATGCCGGCGTGAACCGCCCCGATTGCCTGCAGCGTGCGGGCCTCTATCCCCCTCCGCCGGGCGCGAGTGACCTGCCGGGCCTAGAAATTTCCGGCACGGTGGTGGCGCTGGGCAAGGGTGTGGAGCAGGAAATGCTCAACCAGCCTGTCTGCGCGCTGGCCAATGGCGGGGGCTATGCCGAATATTGCGCCGTGCCTGCCGGGCAATGCCTGCCGGTTCCGGAAGGGCTGTCGATGGCAGAGGTCGCTGCCATGCCCGAGACGCTGTTCACCGTGTGGCACAATGTTTTCCAGCGCGGCTGCATCCGTGATTGCGAGGTGCTGCTGGTGCATGGCGGGACGAGCGGGATTGGCTCGATGGCGATCAAGCTGGCGAAGCTGTTCGGCATCACCGCGATCACCACGTGCGGCAGCGAAGAGAAATGCGAGCAGGCGCGCGGCATCGGCGCGGATCTGGCGATCAATTATCGCGAGGCGGATTTCGTGGCGACGGTAAAGGACTTTACCGGCGGCAAAGGGGCAGACGTTGTGCTGGACATGGTCGCGGGCAGCTATACCCAGCGCAACCTCGATTGCCTCGGCATGGATGGCCGTCTGGTCACCATCGCCACGCTGGGCGGCCCCTCGGCAGAGATCAGCGTGGTCAAGCTGATGGTGAAGCGGCAGGTGCTCACCGGATCAACCTTGCGCCCGCGCTCGGACGGCTTCAAGGCACTGCTGGCCGGGGAGATACTGGATAGTGCCTGGCCCTTCGTGGAAGAAGGCAGGCTGCGGCCGCAAATGGACATGGCCTTTCCGCTGGCAGAAGCGGCGCAGGCGCACACAAGAATGGAAGCGGGCGAGCACTTCGGCAAGATCGTGCTCGCCGTGGGAGAGGAATAGCAAAGACATGACTGCACCGACACGTACCGAACTTTACGCAATGGCAGACGCTTACCTTGAAGCGCTGGTAGCGAAGGACCCGTCGCGCCTCAAGCTAGCCGATGGTGTGATCTTCACCGAAAACAACGTGCAGATGAAGGTCGGTGACGGTTTGTGGAACACCATCTCTGCCCGCCGCCCCGGTTACGATCTCAAATGCGCCGACGTCGCCACCGGGCAAGTCAGCTGGTTCGGCGTGATCGAGGAATATGGC
>Ga0181600_10002898_pt1 | contig 13137 bp, 10 predicted proteins | sample 041ome_2_FD_132982 | JGI IMG/M metagenome (GOLD analysis project Ga0181600, IMG submission 132982) | Coastal salt marsh microbial communities from the Groves Creek Marsh, Skidaway Island, Georgia - 041406US metaG (megahit assembly) | ecosystem: Environmental > Aquatic > Marine > Intertidal zone... | reverse complement strand
TCGGGGCGATTTCCTGTTCGCGCTGGTAGATCACGCAAAATTCGGGCTTGTGGGTGGCCTCGGCGATGGCGCCATCCAAGAGGGGTTTGTATTTTACCACGCGCCCCGGTTCCAGCCCGCAGGACGCAGCGATAATGCATTTCGGGGTGGCATCATCGATACGCACGGCCAGTTCGTGGCTGGCAAAGCCACCAAAAACCACCGAATGTATGGCCCCGATCCGGGCGCAGGCCAGCATGGCCTCTAACGCCTGCGGGATCATCGGCATGTAGATGATGACGCGATCGCCCTTTTCGATGCCACGCGCCTGCAGCGCCCCGGCCAACACCGCCACGCGCTGTTGCAATTCGGCATAGGTGATTTTTTCGACGCTATTGGTGATGGGGCTGTCATGGATGATGGCAACCTGTTCGCCGCGCCCGGCGGCAACGTGGCGATCAACCGCGTTGTAGCAGGTGTTCACCTGCGCATCTGAAAACCAGTCGTATAAATGCGCCCCGCGCTGGCTGAGCGCTTTTTGCGGCTTGCGCACCCAATCGATCGCTTCGGCCTGTTGCAGCCAAAAGCCCTCGGGATCGGCCTTCCAGCCTGCATATACCTCTGCGTAGGTGGTCATCTCATCCTCCATCCCAAAGCACGGCAAATGTGCCGCGCGGTCTGTGATGGGATAGGTTAGAGGGTGCCGCCACGGCAAGCCTGTTACCGCCCAAAGAGACAGATCGACGCAGAAAATTTGCAGAAAACCGCCGTGCGCCGCTGCAAATTTTTGCAAATATGGCTGTTATGGGCGGGAATTCTGCGAAGAATAGCGGGATTTGCAAAATAGCAAATCCCGCAAATGCAAATGCCCCGCCTAGCCGTAATGGGCCACGGGCGTGCCGGCGATGGCCGCCATGTTCAGCAAGCCACGCGCGGTGATGCCGGGGCTGACCACATGGGCGCGGTTGCCCATGCCCATCAAAATGGGCCCCACCTCTAGCCCGCTGGCGCGCATCTTCAAAATGTTGCGCACCCCCGATGCTGCATCGGCATGGCCAAAAATCAGCACATTGGCCACCCCTTGCAGGCGGTTGCCGGGCAGCAGCCTTTCGCGCAAATCGGGGTCTAGGGCGGCATCGACATTCATCTCGCCCTCGTACAGAAAATCGCGCGGCGCGCTGTCAAGAATGGCGATGGCATCGCGCAGGCGCTGGCCCGAGCCTTCGGGCTGGTTGCCAAATTGCGATTGCGAGCACAGCGCGATTTTGGGCACCAGCCCAAAACGCCGCACATGGCGGGCCGCGCCAATGGCGATTTCGGCCAGATTTTCGGCGGTGGGCTGGCTGTAGACATGGGTATCGGCAATAAACAGCGGCCCATCTTCCAAGATCATCATCGACAACGCCCCATGCGGGCGCAACGTGGCATTGCCCAGCACTTGGGTGACGTAATTCAAATGCCAGCGAAATTCGCCAAAGGTGCCGCATAGCAGCGAATCTGCCTCGCCCCGGTGCACCATCACCGCGCCAATGGCTGTGGTGTTGGTGCGCATGATCGCGCGGGCCAAATCCGGGGTGACGCCGCGGCGCGCCATCAATTCGTGGTATGTGCCCCAATAATCGCGATAGCGGGGGTCGTTTTCGGGGTTAACCACCTGCACATTGTGGCCCGGGCGGATGGTCAGGCCATAGCGTTCGCAGCGCCGCTCGATCACGTCTGGGCGGCCGATCAAAATGGGTTGCTCGGTGGTTTCTTCCAAAATGGCTTGGGCTGCGCGCAGCACGCGCTCGTCCTCGCCCTCGGCAAAAACGATGCGGCGCGCGGCGGTGCGGGCGGCCTCGAAGACGGGGCGCATCAGAAGGGCGGATTTGAACACAGAGCCATTCAAGCGTTGGCGATAGGCGGCCATGTCTTCGATGGGGCGGGTGGCCACGCCCGAGGCCATGGCCGCCTTGGCCACCGCCGCCGAGACAACGCCGGACAAGCGTGGATCAAAGGGTTTGGGAATAAGATAGTCAGCCCCAAATGTCAGCCGTTCGCCTTGATAGGCGGCGGCGGCTTCGGCGCTGGTGGTGGCGCGGGCCAGTTCGGCGATGCCCTCGATACAGGCCAGTTGCATCGCGTCATTAATCTCGGTCGCGCCCACATCTAATGCGCCGCGAAAGATAAAGGGAAAGCACAATACGTTGTTGACTTGGTTGGGAAAATCGCTGCGCCCCGTGGCAATAATGGCATCAGCTGCCACGCTGCGCACCTCGTCTGGCAAGATTTCAGGCGTGGGATTGGCAAGCGCAAAGATGATCGGGCGCGGTGCCATGCGGGCCACCATTGCGGGGGTCAGTACCCCGGGGCCAGACAGGCCCAAAAACAAATCGGCCCCGTCCACCACCTGATCCAAGTGGCGCAAATCGGTTTTCTGCGCAAAGGCTGCCTTTTGCGGGTTCATATCCTCGGCTCGGCCCTCGTAGACCAGCCCGTGAATATCGCAAAGCCAGATGTTTTCGCGCCGCACGCCCAGTTTCAGCAGCATATTCAGGCAGGCAATGCCCGCCGCGCCACCGCCGGTGCTGACGATTTTGATGTCTTCAAACCGTTTGCCAGCCACATGCAGCGCGTTGCGCGCAGCCGCCCCCACCACAATGGCGGTGCCGTGCTGATCGTCGTGAAAAACCGGGATCCCCATACGCTCGCGGCAGATTTTCTCGACGATGAAACAATCGGGCGCCTTGATGTCTTCTAGGTTGATGGCGCCAAAGGTGGGTTCCAGCGCGCAGACGATCTCGGCCAATTTTTCGGGGTCAGATTCGTTGACCTCGATGTCAAAGCAATCGATTCCGGCGAATTTTTTGAACAAAACCGCCTTGCCCTCCATCACCGGCTTGCTGGCCAGCGCCCCGATATTGCCAAGCCCCAGCACCGCGCTGCCGTTCGAGATAACGGCCACCAGATTGCCGCGCGCCGTATAGCGCGATGCATCGGCGGGGTTGGCGCTGATTTCTAGGCAGGCTTCGGCCACGCCGGGGCTGTAGGCCCGCGCCAGATCGCGGCCATTGGCCAGCGGCTTGGTGGCGCGGATCTCTAGTTTGCCGGGCTTTGGAAACTCGTGATAATGGAGTGCAGCTTGGCGCAGCGCCTCTTTTTGGCTGTCAGACATGGGGCCTCCCTAGGCTATGGTTTAGTATTAAACTATTTTTTTCATCGTGGGAAGTGCTGCAATCACACGGCGGTTTGAAAACGCCTGCCACGGCCAAATTGCGCGCAAACCGGGGCATGGCTTGCAAATTTCGGTTTTGAGGACCAAAACTTGGTAAAAAAGGGGCGTCATGTCTGAAATTCGTGCGGAATTGCGGCTGCCTACCACCGATTTGGCGGGCGATATTGGGTTTATGACCAAGGTGGCAGGGTTCAGGATGGATATGATCTATCCCGCCGATGACCCCGCTGTTGCGGTGTTTTCGGGCCATGGGCTGCGGTTGCGGCTGGACCGCCACGCGCCCGAAGGCGCGGGAACCTTGCGGCTGCTGGCCGACGACCCCGACAGCGTGGCAAATGGCCAGCGCTTGCTGATCTCGCCCGGTGGCACGCGGGTGGAAATTGATCAGCTGAACCCGCCGATGGAAATTCCGCCCACCCAACACGCCTATGTGGTGCGCCGCCTGCGCGATCAGGCGCCTTGGGTGATTGGGCGCGCGGGCATGCAATATCGCGACCTTATTCCAAACCGTTTAGGCGGTTCGATCATCGCCAGCCATATCCGCATACCCGATGGCGGGCCGGTGCCCGATATGGTGCATTTTCACAAGGTGGGGTTTCAGCTGATCTTTTGTTTGGCTGGTTGGGTGGATGTGGTCTACGAAGACCAAGGCCCGCCCATTCGGCTCTATGCGGGCAATTGCTTTATCCAGCCCCCCGGCATTCGCCACCGTGTGCTTTACGCATCAGACGCGATCGAGGTGCTGGAAATCGGCGTGCCGGCCGAGCATGTCACCGAGATCGATCACCAGATGGCGCTGCCCACCCCCCATCTGCGCCCCGATCGTGAATGGGAGGGGCAAAAATTTGTCCACCACCAAGCTGATGGCGCCCCATGGCAGCCCTTTCGCTTGCCCGGGTTTCAGGCCCGCGACACCACGATTGCCGCCAATACCAAAGACGTGGCCGGCGTTGTGGTGGCCCGCCCAGATGGCACGGCCAACCCCAGCCCATGGGCATGGCATGGCTGTGACATCCATTTCACCTATGTCATGCAAGGCCAAATGGAATTGCACGCCGAGGGCCACGACAGCGTGGCCTTGGCCCAAGGCGATGCCTTTGTTATTCCGCCCGGCCTGCGCACGCGCTATGGCGCGCCCAGCGACGACCTGCAGCTGATCGAGGTCAGCCTGCCGGGCCGGTTTGCCACCCATATCGACCCCAGCCAGCCAGAGGGACCAGCATGAGCTTGTTAGACGCGGCGCGCGCGGTGCGCGAAAATGCCTATGTTCCCTATTCCCGTTTCAAGGTGGGCGCCGCGCTGCGCTGCCCCGATGGCACGGTGCATGTGGGGTGCAATGTCGAAAACGTAGCCTACCCCGAAGGCACCTGTGCCGAGGCGGGCGCCATCGCAGCCATGGCCGCGGCGGGCGGGCGCGAGATTGCCGAAATCTGCGTGATCGCCGACAGCCCCGTGCCCGTCAGCCCCTGCGGGGGGTGTCGGCAGAAACTGGCCGAATTTGCCGGGCCAGACGTGCCTGTTGTGCTGGCCACAACCGATGGTGCCACCTATCACACCACGGTGGGGGCGCTTTTGCCCGGCGCCTTTGATCGCGCACAGATGGCGCGCAGTTAGGCCATGCAGGCGCGCGATATCTTATCTGCGCTGCGCGATGGCCAGCCGCTGCCCGACACGGCGCTGCAGTGGTTTGCCGCGGGGCTGGCTGATGGGCGGGTATCGGATGCGCAGGCCGGTGCCTTTGCCATGGCGGTGGTGCTGCGCGGGCTTGGCCCCGAGGGGCGCCGCCGCCTGACATTAGCCATGCGCGATTCGGGCGATGTGTTGCGCTGGTCTGGTCCGCAGCCGGTGATCGACAAACACTCTACTGGCGGTGTGGGCGATTGTGTCAGCCTTGTTTTGGCGCCTGCTTTGGCGGCCTGCGGGGCGTGGGTGCCCATGATCTCGGGGCGGGGTTTGGGGCATACGGGCGGCACGCTTGACAAGCTCGAGGCGATACCGGGGTTTCAAACCGGCCTCTCCGAGAGCCGCTTGCGCGCCGTGGTGGCCGAGGCGGGCTGCGCCATTGTGGCCGCCAGCGACCGGGTGGCCCCTGCTGATCGCCGCCTTTACGCGGTGCGCGATGTTACATCGACCGTGGCCAGCATTGATCTGATCACCGCCTCGATTTTGTCAAAAAAACTGGCAGCAGGGCTTCAGGGGCTGGTGCTGGATGTGAAAATTGGCAGTGGCGCCTTTATGCAAACCCTGCCCCAAGCGCGCGAATTGGCGCAGGCCTTGGTGCAAACCGCCACTATGGCGGGCTGCCCCACCGCCGCGCTGATCACCGACATGAGCCAGCCTTTGGCCCCTGATCTGGGCAACGCGCTAGAGGTGGCTGCGGCCATGCGGGTTTTGTGCGGCACCGAGCGCGGCCGCCTTTATACGCTGTGCTGCCATTTGGGGGCCATTGCGCTGGACCAAGCCGGGCTGGCGCAAGGCGCCGAGGCTGGGCAGACCATGCTGGCGCGCGCCATCGATAGCGGTGCCGCGGTGGAACATTTTGCCCGCATGGTGGCCGCCCAAGGCGGGCCGCGTGGCTTTGCCGAAACCTGGGCGCGCCACCTGCCCGAAGCCCCGGTGATCACCGAGGTGCCCAGCCCCGAAACCGGCTATGTGCAGGCCATCGATGGCCGCGCGCTGGGCGCATGTGTGGTGGGTTTAGGCGGCGGGCGTTCGGTGGAAAGCGATCTTGTCGATCCGGCGGTCGGCCTCGGCACGGTGGTGTCTTTGGGTCAATGGGTCGAGCGGGGCCAGCCCCTGCTGAGGGTGCATGCCGCGCGCCTTGGCGCTGCCGAACAGGCCGTGGCAGATCTGCCCGCCGCCTTTCACATCGGCCACACCCCCCCCGAACAGCCGCCTTTGGTGCATGAAAGGGTGGGCTAACTATGGCGCGCGCCTTTTTGGTGGTCATCGACAGCGTGGGCATTGGCGGCGCCCCGGATGCGGGGCGGTTTTTTAATGGCGCACGCCCCGATACGGGCGCCAATACATTGGGCCATATTGCACAGGCGTGTGCTGCGGGTCAGGCCAATGCTGGCCGGCAGGGGCCTTTGGCTGTGCCGGTGATGGCCGGGCTTGGGCTGGGGCAGGCGCTGCATCTGGCCTCGGGGATGCCCGCCGAATTGCTGGGCGGGCCGCGTGACCCGCAGGGGCTGTGGGGGGCGGCAACCCAGGCCTCGGGCGGCAAAGATACCCCCACGGGGCATTGGGAATTGGCCGGCGTGCCCGTGCCTTGGGCATGGCACCATTTTCCAAATACCCAGCCCGCCTTTCCACCAGAGATTTGCGATTTGGTGGCGCAGGCGGCGGGCACGGCGGGAATTTTGGGCAATTGCCACGCCAGCGGCACCCAGATCATCGCGCGCTTGGGGGGGCGGCATCTGCAAACGGGCTGGCCGATTTGCTACACCTCTGCCGACAGCGTGTTTCAGATTGCCGCCCACGAGGGCGTATTTGGGCTGCAGCGCTTGTTGGATCTGTGTGCCGCCGTGGCGCCAGCGCTGCATCGCTTGCCCGTGGGCCGGGTGATCGCGCGCCCGTTCACAGGCACCCCCGGCGCGTTCGAGCGCACCCAAAACCGCCGCGATTATGCCGTGCCACCCCCCGCCCCCACCCTGTGCGATTGGGTGGCCCAAGCCGGGGGGCGGGTGCAGGCCATTGGAAAAATTGGCGATATTTTCTCGATGCAGGGAATTGATAGCGTGCAAAAAGGCACCGACGCGCAGCTGATGGCGCATTTGCAGGGCCAAGTGGCCAATGCCCCCGATGGCAGCCTGACATTTGCCAATGTTGTCGAATTTGACAGCCTTTATGGCCATCGGCGCGATGTTGCGGGCTATGCCCGGCATTTGGAATGGTTCGATCAGGGCTTGGGCCGCATTATCGCTGCGCTGCGGCCGGGCGATGGCCTGTTTTTGACCGCCGATCATGGCAACGATCCCACATGGCCCGGCACAGATCACACCCGCGAACGGGTGCCTGTGCTGGTGGCGGGGGCGGGCGCAGGCGGGCTTGGGCATTTGCGCTTTGTTGATGTGGCCGCCCGCGTGGCGGCGCATTTGGGGGTGCCCGCCCAAGGCATGGGCAGGGGGGAATTATGAGCTGGCAAGACTTTCCTAAATTAGAATTGCACCTGCACCTAGAAGGGGCCGCGCCCCCGGCATTTGTGCGCGATCTGGCCAAACGGCGCCACGTTGATATCAGCCGTGCCTTTAACGAAAATGGTGGCTATGCGTTTCACGATTTTGGGCATTTCCTGCAGGTCTACGAGGCGGCAACCTCGGTTTTGAAAACCCCCGAGGATTATGCCGCCCTGACCCGCGCGGTGTTGGACACGCTAGAGGCGCAGGGCGTGGTTTACGCCGAAACCTTTGTCTCGCCCGATTTTTGCGGTGGCCGCGATCTGGCGGCGTGGCGCGATTATGTGGCCGCTATGGCAGAAGTGTGCCAAGCACGCGCTGCCCGTGGTGGCCCAGATCTGCGCGCCATCGTCACCTGTATTCGCCATTTTGGCCCCGATGCGGCGAAAGAAACGGCGCTTTGCGCGGCTGAAACCATGGGCGCATTCGTGCTGGGTTTTGGCATGGGTGGCAACGAAACCATGGGCCGCCAAAGCGATTTTGCTTGGTCGTTTGATTGCGCCCGCGAGGCGGGGCTGGGCCTGACCACCCATGCGGGCGAATTTGGCGGCCCCGCCTCGGTGCGCGAGGCGGTGGAAACGCTGGGCGTGCGCCGTATTGGTCATGGGGTGCGCGCCATCGAAGACCCGGCCTTGGTCGATCTGCTGGCCGAGCGCGAGATTTTTCTGGAAATCTGCCCGGGCTCGAACCTGCGGTTGGGGCTGTACCCGAATTTGCGCGCCCATCCGATCGAAAGATTGCGCGCCGCTGGCGTGAAATTTTCCGTCTCCACCGATGACCCGCCGTTTTTTGGCACCACGATGGTGCAAGAATATCAGGCGCTAGAGCAGACATTCGACTGGGATGCCGGGCTTTTTGGGGAAATCAACGCAATGGCCCTTGCTGCAGCCTTTTGTGACGGCCATACAAAGACAAATTTGACCAAACGGTTAAAGCAGGCCGACGCCCTTGTTGGCGATGGCTGATTTGTGGACAATTGCCAAAGCAGAACAGGAGCCCGCCATGGACCATCTGACCATAGTTCGCCACCCGCTGGTGCAGCATAAACTGACTTTGATGCGCGACAAAGAAACCTCGACGGCGGTCTTTCGTCAGTTGTTGCGCGAGATCAGCCAATTCTTGGCCTATGAAATTACCCGCGATCTGCCGATGACCACCAAGCAGATCGAAACCCCCATGACCACCATGGAGGCCCCCACGCTTGAGGGCAAAAAGCTGGCCTTGGTCTCGATCTTGCGGGCGGGCAACGGGCTGTTGGATGGGGTGCTGGAACTGGTGCCATCGGCGCGTGTGGGTTTTGTCGGGCTGTATCGCGACGAAGAAACCCTGCAGCCGGTGCAGTATTACTGCAAACTGCCCGATGCCCTGCAAGACCGCGTGGTCATTGCGGTGGATCCAATGCTGGCCACCGGCAATTCCAGCGCCGCAGCGATTGATTTGCTCAAACAGGCTGGGGCGCGCAATATCCGGTTTTTGTGCCTATTGGCCGCCCCCGAGGGCGTGGCCCGCATGAAAGAGGCCCATCCCGATGTCCCCATCGTTACGGCGGCGCTGGATGCGCAGCTTAACGAGAACGGCTATATCGTGCCGGGCTTGGGCGATGCCGGTGATCGGATGTTTGGCACCAAATAATCCCAATGAAGCTTTACTCGCCGCCATATTTAGTGCACAGTTTTGCCTGAATGTTGCCTTTTTTCTGGGTGGTTTGGTATGGGTTTGGCACGGTCTCTGGGTGGGTATGTTTTGTGTTTGGGCCTTGGCGCATTGGGGGTGCTGGGGCCATCGGCGGTGCAGGCGCAGGCGTTTTTATCCACCGAGGTGCCCGCAGAATTTCCCCCCGCCAGCTTTCGCGCTGCCCAATATGTAGATAGCCGCGGCTGCGTTTATGTGCGCGCCGGGGCCAGTGGTGTGGTGAATTGGGTGCCACGCATCAACCGCCAGCGCCAACATATCTGCAATGCTCAGCCCAGCCTTGCGGCCGCCGCGCCAGCACCGGCACCAGTGGCGGCGGCTGCAGCCCCGGCCGCAGCCGCCGTTGCGATGCGGCCTGCGCGCGTGGCGCAGGCCCGCGTAGAAATTCAACCGCCCCAGCCCATGCGCCCGCGCATGCAGCCCGCCTCGGCACCAATCACGCGCGTTATCGCACCCGCACCCGCCACTGCACCTGCCACCGCACAGCGCGTGGGCTATGCGATGGGGGGCGCGGCGATCAAATCGCCGCGCGCGGTGGCGCCGTTTGTGCAGCCCGCAGCGCCCCAGCGCCGGGTGGTTGTGCCCGCAGCACCGGCGCCGATGGCCCCTGCCGCGGCGGTGGTGGCGCAATCTGGGGGCTGCCAATGGGCCTCGGCGATCTCGGCTCAATATATGCAGGGCAGCGGCGTGCGCTGTGGGCCACAGGCGCAAAACCCGGTGGGGGCCGCCCCCCGGGCTGCGCGCATGGTGGTTGTGGCGGGCGGCAAGGATGCCGCGATTGGCCCCAATACCCGCGTCGTGCCTGCCCATGTTGCGACATCGCAGGCGCAGGCGGCGGATGTGATGGCGCTGCCAAAGGGCTATCGCTGGGAATGGGAGGATGACCGCCTAAACCCCTATCGTGCGCAGCAAACCCCGGCTGGGATGGCAGCCATGGCACAGGTTTGGGATAGCCGCGTGCCTGCCCGCCCCGTGCGCCCCAACCTGTCTAGCCGCGCTGAGGCACAGCTAGACCAATTGCCCGGAAAAGACCGCGCCATCATTTTAACCGCGCGCCAAGCCCCGCGTTTCGTGCAGCTGGGCAGCTACGCAAACGAGGCACAGGCCCGCACCGATGCCCGCCGCGTGGCAGGCAAAGTGGCCGGGCTGCACATGGGCACCCATTACAGCGCAAGCGGCAGCCGCCGTGTTTTGCTGGCTGGGCCATATGACAACCCCACCGAGCTGGGCCGCACCTTGAACAGAATGCGCAGCATGGGGTTTGACGCGGCAACCCTGCGTTAATTTGCGCGGGGCCGATCAGTTACCACAAATCGCCTGCAGGCGCAGCCAATCACCATCACTTAGCGCCATGTTTGCCAGCGGTGTGGTGGTGAACGGGTCGGCCTCGATCAAGGGCAGGGTGTTCTCGCCGGTTTGGTCCAGCGCGCGGGCATAGGGCGTGCTGGGCAGCCCAGCCCGGGCAAAGGCGCTGATCAAGGCCTCCATTGGTGGCTGGGGCAGCGGGGTGGTGGCCAGATGCTCGGCATAGGCTTGCAGGGTGCTTTCGGGCAAACTGCCCGTGGTCAGCAACCGAAACGAGGCGCTGATGCCGCTGTAGGCCAACAACCGGTCTAGGGGGTCGGTGCGTTGCGCCTGCAGCCCTGCGGCCAGCACATGGCCGGCCACAACATCGGGGCTGTCGTGATCTTCGACCACAGATGCGGCCAGCAACACCGTTCCGCCGGGCAAGGGCAAGGCGGTTTGCACCCCATCACGCACCACGAAAAGTGTGGGCACGCGGCCTTGGGCATCGGGCAGGCGGGCGGCCAGACGGGCCAGCGCCGCGCTGCCTGCCGGATCGGCGCAGGCGGGGCCGGTGGCGCGGGTTAATTGCCGGCGCAGGGCCGCGCCCAATTCGGCGCGCTTGGCCTCGGGCACAACCGATACCGCGTGCTGGCGCAGCGCGCCGGGCAGCCAAAAGAAACCACCCGCCAGCACAGTGCCAAGGCTAAGTGCCAGAAATAACAGGCGTAACCGGCCGGGGTGGGGGCGACGCCGGGCAATGGCGTTGCGCAACTTTTCGATGGCGTCCACCATTTCGGTGGCGTCCGCTGCCAGCTCTAGCTGCTCGCTTGGGTCGCCGTCTGGGTGATAAATGGCTGGGCGTTTGCCCGGGTTGGCGCGGGCCAGCGCCGCCAGCGACCAATGCGCCAACGGGCGGTCGTTCATATCACAGATTGTTAGCGTGGCATCCCCGACCGCCACGATAACCTCGCGGCGTTGGGCCTGTGCATTTTCCCGCCAAAGGCCCGGTGCCTCTAGTCTTTGATATTGTGCCAGCGCTGTCATGCGGTTCTGCCCTGCCTTTTGGTTTAAACTAGCACGGGCGCGCATGCCGGGGCAATTCACCATCCATGCTGCGCCTGTGTGGTTGGATAAAAAATGCGTGGGAAAGCCCGGCAAAATTGGCTGGTTGGTTTGGCCTGTTGGGTGCCTTTGCTCTGGTGACAGGGGGGGGGAATGCCTATGTTGCAGGTGTTGATCAAAAAGGGCCTGCATGTGGGTATTGCTGATTTAGCCGATAAGGTGACGCGCCAAGTGGATGATATGGGCGCGCGCGTCTCTGAGGCGCTGTTCGAGCCTGTGATCCGGCTGGGCGTGACCGGTTTGGCGCGCGCGGGAAAGACCGTGTTCATCACCTCGCTTGTTGCCAATTTGCTAGAGCGTGGCCGCATGGCCCAAGTGGCCGCCATCGCCGAGGGGCGGGTGGTTGCGGGGTTTTTGCAACCCCAGCCCGATGACACGGTGCCGCGCTTTGAATTTGAAACCCATATGGCAGCCTTGGCCGGCCCCAACCCGCAGTGGCCAGACAGCACCCGCGCGATTTCCGAACTGCGCCTGTCCTTGCGCCTGCGCCCCACGGGGTGGTTGGCGGGCATGACCGGGCTGCGCACCGTGCATGTGGATATCATTGATTACCCCGGTGAATGGGTGCTGGATTTGGGCTTGCTGGCCCAAGATTTCAGCCAATGGTCGGCGCAAGTGCTGGCGCGTGTGCAAAACCGCCCGCAGGCGGCGGCGTTTTTAAGCCAGCTTGCCACCATCGCCCCCGCAAGCCCCCATACCGAGGTTGTGGCCCAAACCCTGGCGGCGGGCTTTGCAGACTATCTGCAGCAGGCCCGTGATGCGGGGTTTTACGATTGCACGCCGGGGCGGTTCTTGTTGCCGGGCGAGTTGCAGGGCAGCCCGGTGCTGACCTTTGCGCCCTTGCCGCCCGTGGCCAAAGCCCCGCGAAAAAGCCTGTGGTACGAAATGGAGCGCCGGTTCGAGGCCTATAAGGCGCAGGTGGTGCGCCCGTTTTTCCGCCAGCATTTCGCGAAAATCGACCGCCAAGTGGTGTTGGTCGATGCTTTGGGCGCCATCAATTCTGGCCCCGCGGCGCTGGAAGATCTGCGCCAAGCCATGGCGCAAACCTTGTCGGCCTTTCGGCCCGGGCGCAACGGGGTGTTGGCGCCATTGCTGGGGGGCAAGCGGGTGGAAAAGATTTTGTTTGCCGCCACCAAGGCGGATCATTTGCACCACAGCCAACACCCACAGCTGAACGCCATTATGCATGCCTTGACCAAAGAGGCGCGCCTTCGCGCCGATTTTGCGGGCGCTGAAACCGCCGCGCTGGCGCTGGCGGCCTGGCGGGCCACAACCGAAGACAGCTTGCAGCACAATGGTCAAACCCTGCCTTGCGTGCGGGGACGGCTGCAAAGCACTGGCAAGATGGCCGCGTTTTACCCCGGCGCTTTGCCCGATGATCCGGGCCAATTGCTGGCCCCGGCGCGGCAGGGGGCGGTGAAATGGTTGGATCAAGATTATCAGATCATGGCCTTTGCCCCGCCTGCCGTGGCGCTGGCACCCGGCGAGGGGCCGCCCCATATCCGCTTGGACCGCGCCGCGCAATTCTTGATTGGCGACAAGCTATGAGCACGGTGCCACAGCCCGCGCGGCTGCGCGATGTGCCGGGGCTTTTGGCGGTGATGTGGGCCTTTACCCGCCATACGCCGTGGTTGCCGGTGGTGCGGCCTTGGTATGTCGATGCAT
>Ga0181600_10002897_pt1 | contig 13137 bp, 18 predicted proteins | sample 041ome_2_FD_132982 | JGI IMG/M metagenome (GOLD analysis project Ga0181600, IMG submission 132982) | Coastal salt marsh microbial communities from the Groves Creek Marsh, Skidaway Island, Georgia - 041406US metaG (megahit assembly) | ecosystem: Environmental > Aquatic > Marine > Intertidal zone... | reverse complement strand
TGAAAACCCCAAACAGGCCGCAGAGGTATTCGAACAGGCTCGCATCGCTTGCTATTCCAGTATAATCAGGCCCTCATGAGGCACTTCCTTGTAAGTCATTGATTTTATTTACTTTTAAGCCCCTACAAGATGTCAGGGTTTTTTTCAGTATTATCAATGGTTTATTGAGAAATTGAGAATTTTGTTGGAATTTTTTTTGTTAATGCATAAAAAAACGCGAACAAGATATATGTGTTAATGGGCACATAAACTACTTTACCCTTTTAAAATAACTGTTTTTTATCGTTGAATATGAGAACATAATTAAGCTAATTTTACTTTTTTGCCTAGCGTTTTAAGTTTTCAGAGTTTTAGATTTGGGTCAGGACTTCTGTCAATTGTAATCCAATTACGAAAAGAGACGGGCTTGCGAACAAACTTTCCCTTCGTTTTTTTGGTATCGTACCAACTCTCAACCCAGTTTCCATTTTGCAGTAATCCCATCATTTACCCTTCTGAATGTGCATTTTTTTGCAATTTATGTTGTAATAGCGTGTTTGAAACTTGCTCTTACCGGCATTAAAATACTGGTATTGCTTTTGAATCTTTGGATTAACACGCACGCTAAAGGAATTAACGGTTTAGAACAAAAAAATTTTTTCAGGATTCTTGTGTTTAAATGTAAAGACCAGACAACATATTCAGGCTCTGTTGCAATAATGGCTTTACGTATCTTTCAGTTTTATTCAAGTCAAAATAATAGCTGCCAAATTATTATTAACATCTTATTTTGTAATTTCTTGCTATTCAATATTGATAATCATTATCATTTATATTATAGGAATACTTAAAAAATATTTTATGCAATTAGAAAAAGATAATTAGAGAAAAAAGTAGAATAGTTGGGGAAAAATTATGGTTAGGGTTTTGTCCTGCTTTTTGGGAGCTATGATTTTGTATAGCAATATGGTTTTCGCAGAAACCATCGGGATATATACGCACAGGCAGCCCTTTTTGCTTGACCCTATTTTAAAGGCCTATACTGAGAAAACTGGTATTGAATTTCAGACAGTTTATGCTCCTCAAGGCCTTGCAACCAGAATTCAGACTGAGGGCGAGAACACTAAGGCTGACATTGTGTTAACAGTTGATATTAGCCGCATAAAAGAGTTGGCAGATATAGACCTGCTAGCACCCCTTCAGTCTAAAATTATACAAAATAATGTTCCAGTTCATCTTCGCGATGCGAGCGATAAATGGACAGCATTATCGCTGCGCGCACGAATAATTGCTGTATCAAAAGAGCGCGTTGGAAAAGAAGCAATAACCACGATAGAAGAGCTTGCATTACCAAAATGGAAAGGCAGGGTTTGTTCGCGAAAAGGAAGCCATGTGTATAACCGCGCTCTATTAGCTTCTTTAATAGCTCACAATGGCGCTGAAGAAGCAAAAAAATGGGTGAATGGGTTTGTTGATAATCTTGCAAGGCGTCCTCAGGGAAATGATCGTGCACAAGCAAAGGCAATATTCACAGGCCAGTGTGATATTGTATTAATGAATACTTACTATTTTGGAAAAATGAAGTTTTCCAAAGAACAGCCAGAACAAAAAGAGTGGGCTGATTCTATGGAAATTGCCTTTTTTAATCAAGAAGGCCGTGGACAGCACATGAATATTTCTGCTGCGGGTATTCTGAAAGGATCGAAGAAAAAGCAACTTGCAAGAGAATTTTTAGAATGGCTGACCTCTAAAGAAGCCCAGCTTATCTACACAGAGATAAATTTTGAATATCCGGTAAATCCTGATTCTGATTCCAGTGAGGAGGTTGCGTCTTGGGGGTCGTTTAAAATGGATGATTTACCAATGAGTATTATTGCAGATGAAAGCCCGCTTGCCCAACGCATTATCAACGAGACTGGTTGGTAGCCAGATTTATTTTTAGCCAAACTACTAATCACTGCTTGAAGAGATGCATAAGAGCTATTAACATCCGCGTGTGTTGTTTACTCGTCTATTTGGTTTGGGAAAAAAATGGGCTCTACAATTGGATTATTTCTAGTCATCGGATTTATTATATGCCTTGTTATAGGAATTTGGGCATTTGGAAAATTATCAGTCGACCCTGAATAGGTTAGCTTAATAGTTTCGCCGACTAATTGAAATAGCTACTCTATCAACGCGGTGTATTTTCTGCTGTGATAAGCTGTGATGCTGCCTCAAATGCTAGCAACACACATGTTATTCTGTTTTTGATTTTTTTCACAGGCGCAAAGCATAAAGAAGCGCTGTCTGGTGCAGGTTGATTTCTTAAAAGATAGTCAGACATGTCATCTTTCAACCTGTTCAAATCATCTATAGTTTTGCCAATTACCTTTTTGCCCAATAATCCTGCACCTGCCTCGCATAATGCACAGCCACGAACGACAAAATGAACATCACTGATAATTGCCTTATCAACAACAAGAGAAATAGTTACTTTATCTCCGCAAACGGGGTTATTTTTTTCTCCCCAATGGGTGGGCTTGGAAATAGATTTTGACTGTCTTGCAGATTTAGCAAGATCTAATATCTGCCCTTGATATATCTCTTGCATTGTAATGACCTTTTCTACCCCATAATAAATTCATACCATGCGTATAATGTATCATTAAATTTTAGAGATATTAAAGAAAATGTTAGGTTGCAGATGATAATAAAAGGTAAATAGCAGCAGCGGCAATGCCATAGGCCAATATAATCGACCAGTGAACCGATTTATACACATTTTCCTCTGGAACATTTGGTGGACGCTGTTTTTTGTTTTCCGAATCCATTTTATTAATCCCCCGATTTCATAAAAATTTAAGATAATATAGTAAAAAACTATGAATTAAAAAAGAATTAATATAATTTCTTTCAACAGCATTTCATAAAAATCTAAAATAGAATAAGTCATATTATTTAAAAACATAAAATTGTCTTAAAAAAATACAGATCAATCTTGCTTATCAATGCATAAACGTTAAGCTAGTGGCATTAGTTGAACTGGTTGTTTTTGGCTTAAAAGTAGGTAATGCACATATCATGAAACCCAAAGCATCAAAACAGAAACAAGCAACAAGTGGTTTGTCCGTAATAGCTTATACGGGATTGATGATTATCTTATGGCTTGTACTGTCTGGTCACTATACACCCTTGTTGCTTTGGTTTGGTGCTATTAGCTGTATATTTGTTGTTTTTCTTGCATGGAACAGTAATTTTTTCAATGGGGAGTTAAAGCCAGAGCAACTGTTTGCAAAGGTTCCTGTCTATTGGATATGGCTTGGTGGTGAAATTTTAAAATCAAATATCGCTACTGCAAAAGCAATATGGATGAACAAATTTGATCCTGAGATTTTTTCAGTAAAGGCAACTCAGAAGGATGAAAATGGACTTGCTAATTATGCAAATTCTATAACGCTAACCCCGGGTACTGTTACAGTTTCTATAAATGAGAATATTTTCCTTGTGCATGCGCTAACAGCTGAGATCGGTGATGATGTTCGCTCTGGCACTATGGATAAAAAAGTAACGAAGCTGGCGTTATGATGTTTGTTGCTGTTCTTATTGCCTGTGCTGTTTGTATCGTAATGCTTGTTGCAAGAGCTGCAAGCGGGCCTTCTGCTTTTGATAGGATTTTAGCTGTAAATAGCGTCGGCACAATCATCATTTTAGGCATTTCATTGCATGGGTTTGCATTAGGCAGACCAGAATTTGTGGATATTTCAATTTTATATGCCGTGCTGAATTTTCTTGGCACCCTTGCTATCCTTCGATTTTATCGCAGCTCAGATGCCAGCGACGAGGATGTGGTATGAGCTTGATATTAGATATCGCGTCTATCTTGTGCTTTGTGATTGGCACAGTAGCACTTATCACCGGAAGTCTAGGCTTGTTAAGATTGCCAGATGTATATAGCAGAATCCATGCCGCTGGAATAATCGATACAGCAGGCGTTGGTTTTATTGTATTGGGGATGATGCTTCAGGCGGGGTTGTCTCTTACGTCTGCTAAATTAGCATTGATTGTTTTCTTTCTATTTTTTACCAGCCCCATTTCAGGGCATGCGATAGCAATGATGGCACATAAATTTGGCGTAGCGCCTAAGGCACGGAACTTAAAGGGCAAGCCTGACGATACAGGAGAGCCTAATGATTGAGCTTTGGGTCAATGTTTTTCTGGTATCGCTTTTGGTCATTATCACATTCTATATTATGCGTCTGAGGCGCCTCATAGGAATTGTGGCTTTGTCGGGCGCTTATTCGCTAACAGCAGCCGCAATTTTTGTAAATATGGATGCGGTGGATGTCGCTTTTACAGAGGCGGCGGTGGGATCTGGGATATCGACCATTCTATTTCTGGCGGCATTACGCTATTTACCAGTCGAAGAGGCACATGAAACACGATATCCGGTTTGGAGTTTGTTATTATGCGGTATTGTCGGACTGATGCTTATAATCGCTGCTTTTGCCTTACCTGAATTTGGTGATCCGAATGCTCCTGCACATCTTCATGTTGCGCCACGCTATATCGAAGAGAGCTATCCCTTATTTCATATTCCCAACGTGGTTACCAATGTATTAGCCAGTTATCGGGGTTTTGATACATTAGGGGAGACAGTGGTTGTGTTTACCGCTGGCTTAGGCGTAATTATTTTGCTCACAGGCTCTACTCTTTCTATGCGGTCTAAGCAATCTGAAACATCGTCAGATAATCAAACTGCAAAGTCTGATGAGGAGACCAGAGATGCGTGATAATCCGGTTTTCAAAATCGTCAGCAAAATCTTGTTCGGGCCTATTATTATATATGGTCTCTATGTTCAATTTCATGGAGATTATGGACCTGGAGGGGGATTTCAGGCTGGTGTTATTGTTGCCGCGGCTTTCATTCTTTACTCTATGATCTATGGTCTGGAAGAAGGCAGAAAACTTATGCCTGACTGGATCATTCGCTTGGTTATGGCGTTAGGGGTTTTGGTTTTTTGCGGTACAGGTATTGCCTCAATCCTACTTGGTGCGAATTATTTGGATTATAGTCCGTTTGCCTATAAAATTTATAAAGCGCAACATTTAGGGATAATCATTGTTGAATTAGGTGTCGGATTAACCGTGTTTGCCGTTATGCTTGGATTATTTAACGCCTTTGCGGGGTTTAAACCACACAAATGAGTATCAATCTAATCGTGTTATATTGGAATTATATTATTGTTATTATGCTAATGATGGCAGGTCTCTATATCATTATTAGCAACCAGAATTTTATAAAAAAGCTCGTTGGTCTATCCATCTTTCAAAGCTCGGTTTTTATTTTCTATATCTCTCTTGGTAAGGTGTCAGGGGGAACAGCCCCTATACTGACAGGTATTGAAGATACGGTATATTCAAACCCGCTACCCCATGTTCTTATACTTACCGCTATTGTGGTTGGGGTTGCCACCAACGCACTTGGGCTAGCATTAGTGGTACGGATACAAGAAGCCTTTAAATCGATTGAAGAACATAAATTATTGGCACTTAAAAAAGAAGATGGCCTTAAAGATATACAAATTGAAGTTAGTAAAGAAGATCGTGCGGTATAATGCTGATATTAGATAACATTCCAGCATTGCTTGTTGCCATTCCTCTTTTGGCATCTGCTGTGGTATCGCTTCTACCTTCTGCTAGAATTGCTTGGGGATTTGCATTTATTACTACTCTGATTTGTCTTTATATGGCGTTTGAGTTGGTTGGTATTATATCCTCCACTCAGGCTTTGAGTTATGCCTTTGGCGGCTGGGAGCCACCATGGGGAATCGTCTTTGTATTAGATAGCGCTAATGTCTATCTGGTGTTGCTGGTTGCCTTTGTTTCTGTAATAGCAACTTTGTATGCTTATACCATGTTAGCGCGTGAAATAGCCGTTGAAGATTTACCAAAGGCCTATGCAGTTTGGCTTTTGGCGATTGCAAGTTTATTTGGCCTTGCGATGACTGGAGATGCATTTAACCTTTTTGTATTTTTGGAAATTTCAGCCTTAAGCTCGATTACCCTTATCGCACTTGGGGCTGGTCAGGATAGACGCGCTTTGCTTGCGGCGTATAATTATCTCATCATTGGGGCAATTGGAGCGACATTTTACGTAATTGGTGTTGGGTATTTATATGCTGCAACTGGCTCATTAAACCTGATAGATATTATAGATAGGCTTAATGAGTTAGGAACTAATCAGGCTGCGATAACCGGGCTTGCATTCATGCTTGCTGGTATAATGGTAAAAGCAGGGGTGTTTCCAGTGCATATCTGGTTGCCTGCGGCTTATAGCTATGCGCCATCTGCAGTATCGTCACTTCTAGCAGCCGTTGCTACTAAAGTTGCGATATATTATTTTGCCCGTCTGTTATTTGGAATTTTTATAGATATAACGCAATTAGTTGATTTCTTTTTGTTATATATATTAATGCCGGTTTCTATACTTGCTATTTTTTACGGAACGATAGCGGCTATTTATCAATCAGATTTCAAACGTCTATTTGCGTTATCTTCTATCGCACAAATCGGATATATCACTTTTGCGTTTTCGCTTAATAGCCATTCTGGTATTTCAGCTGGATTTATACATATAATTAATCATGCCTTGATAAAAGGTGCCTTATTTATGGCCGTTGGCATATTTGCATTAGGCATTGGCTCCAGAGCTACAATGTCATCTATGCAGGGTGTCGGAAGGCAGATGCCAATAACCTTTGCAGGTTTTGTGCTGGCAGGGCTTGCCTTAATTGGTGTTCCGCTAACAGCTGGGTTTATCTCAAAGCTCTATTTGTTCAAAGCCATTTTTGAAACAGGGAACGGCTTTTACGTTGCCCTAATTGCATTAAGCAGTGTGTTGTCTGTGTTATATCTCTGGAAGATATTGGAAGTTATGTGGTTAAAGGAGCCAGTGCAACCGCTGAAAATTGATAAAGAACCTGCATCAGCCTATCTGCCGGTCTGGTTGATGGTTGGCGTGATCATGATATTTGGCGTCTATAGCGGTGATGTAATTTCATCGGGAATAGGGGCTGCAAATGCCCTTATCGGAGCAAGATAAATGAGTGATTCGCAACTCCTATTGGCTATCAGTCTTGTAATGCCACTGCTCTCAGCACTGGCGGTGGTAGTGTTCTCCAACCAGGAGAATATTCGTGATATATGCGGACCCGTCGGTGGATTAATTACGTTTATATCTGCAATTTTTATTGCATCTGCCATAATGGATGGCAAAACGGTATCGATTACCTTATGGCAAATAGCACCTGGAATAGATTTTAGCTTTAAGGTTACGCCCCTAGGCGCTTTATTTGGTCTTGTAGCCTCTGGGTTGTGGATTGTGGCCTCTATTTATACTGTTGGTTATATGAGAGGTGCCAAAGAGAAAAATCAAACAAGATTTGCTTTTTACTACGCGGTTGCCATTCATGCCGCAATGGCAATTTCTTACTCTGGCAATCTCATGATGCTATTTATTTTTTATGAGGTATTAACTTTTTCAACTTATCCGCTTGTGGCGCATAGTCAGACTAAAGAGGCCAGAAACGCAGGGCGGCTTTATATGGGGATTCTGGTTGCTACCTCCTTATTATTATTTTTGCCCGCAATTTTCTGGGTCTGGACTGTTTCAGGTACGCTAGAATTTACCAAGGGCGGGATTCTGCCTGCTGACTTTCCGCCATTTCTGGTATCTGTCATGCTTGCCATGTTTGCTTTTGGCATTGGAAAGGCGGCCTTAATGCCGATACATCGCTGGTTGCCAGCTGCGATGGTTGCGCCAACGCCAGTCTCGGCGCTTCTTCACGCTGTGGCCGTTGTAAAGGCAGGTGTATTTTCTGTTCTTACAATAACAGTATATATTTTTGGTATTGATTTTCTAAACATAACTGGCAGTGCTGTATGGCTTGCTTGGCTGGCAGCCTTTACAATCTTAGCATCCTCTATCATTGCCATTACCAAAGATGATTTAAAAGCCAGACTTGCTTATTCTACGATTTCACAACTTTCTTATATTGTTCTGGGTGCCGCCTTGGCAACAGCAGCTGCAACTGAAGGAGCAGCGTTGCATATTGTAATGCATGCAAGCGCAAAAATTACGTTATTCTTTTGTGCTGGTGCGATTTACGTAAATGCTCATATCAAAAAAATCTCGGAATTAGATGGGTTAGGTCCTAAGCTGCCACTTATCTTTATCGCTTTTTTTCTAGCATCCTTGTCCATTATTGGCATTCCGCCAATGGGGGGAAGCTGGTCAAAGTTTTTGCTTATGGCAGGGTCGGTGGATGCTAGAATGCCGCTTATGCTTGCGGTGCTTGCCATCTCTTCCTTGTTAAACGTATATTATTTGCTGGAGCCTTGCGCCCGTGCGTTTTTCAAGCCGGCGATAAAAGAAGTTCATGTTGAAAACCATATTTTAACGATTATACCGCCCGTAGTAACCGCAATGATAAGCCTATCCTTATTCTTTACGATAGACTGGGTAAGACCTCTTACAACCCTGATGGTGATGCCATGAGTAATTTAAATCCAAACCTGAAAAAAATGGGCAATTATGCCAGCATTGCATTGGTGGTTATTGGCATAACACTTATCATTTCTGAAATTTTTGTGCATCGCCATGGCGAGATTGCGCTTGAGGATTTGCCCTTATTTCCAGCTATTTATGGATTTGCAGCTTCTGTTTTTATTGTGGTTGTTGGCATCGGACTTAGGCATTTGTTAATGAGAAAGGAGGATTATTATGACTGATATTACTCCTGGAATATTAATGATTATAGCGGCTGTATTTGTGCCCTATCTACCGCATCATATCAGACAAATTTTTATGCTTGGGGCGATAGCATTATCAGCGTTCGGCCTGTCCGCTGGGGCAGGAATTCATTGGAGTGTGAGTGTTTTAGGTCAGGAGTTAATCCTACATAATGCAGATAATTTAACGCTTCCTTTTGGTATTATATTTCACATAGCAGCTGCTTTGAATGTCATTTATGGCTGGCATGAGAAAAAGGCAATGGAACATACAGCAGGCCTTGCATATGCCGGTGCTGCAATAGCCGCTGTTCATGCAGGTGATTTAATAACGCTGTTTATTTGGTGGGAAGCAACTGCGATTACTTCTGTGTTTCTTATCTTAGCAAGTGGGACTGAGCGTGCTAAAAAAGCAGCCATGCGGTATTTGCTTGTGCAAGTGGCATCAGGGGTAATGCTACTTGCGGGTGCATCTTTGTATTGGCGTGAGGTTGGATCATTAGCTTTTGGAGCCATGGAGCTTGGCAGTCTTGGCACATGGCTTATTTTTCTGGCATTTGGTATTAAAGCTGCGTTCCCGCTTTTAAATGGATGGCTACAAGATGCGTATCCAGAGGCCACAATTCTTGGCACAGTAATGCTTTCTGCATTCACAACCAAGCTGGCCATATATGCATTTGCAAGAGGATTTGCAGGCACCGAGTATCTTATTTGGATTGGCGCTGCAATGACTGCTTTTCCGGTTTTCTTTGCGGTTATTGAAAATGATCTAAGGCGGGTTTTAGCCTATAGTTTGAATAATCAGCTTGGATTTATGATTGTCGCAATCGGCATTGGCACCGAGTTGGCAATAAATGGGGCGGTTGCCCATGCATTTGCCCATATTATCTATAAAGCATTGCTGTTTATGTCCATTGGCTCGGTAATGTATAGAGTTGGAACAGCCAAGGCAACGGAACTTGGCGGTTTATATAAATCGATGCCACTAACAATGATATTTTGTATTATTGGTGCTATGTCCATTTCAGCATTCCCTTTGTTTAGCGGGTTTACGGCTAAGGCTGTAATAATGAAAGCTGTTGGATATGAAGGGTTGGTATTTGTGTATTTGGTTTTGCTTGCAGCCTCAGCTGGGGTATTACATCATTCTGGCATTAAAATTCCATATTTTACCTTTTTTGGTCATGATAGCGGGCTGCGCCCTAAAGAAGCGCCTTTTAATATGTTAGCGGCAATGGCCATCGCCAGTGTTTTGTGTATCGCGATCGGCGTGATGCCAACACAATTTTATCAGATACTGCCCTATAGTCTTGATTATCAGCCCTATGATGCAAGTCATATTGTTGGCCAATTTCAACTGGTTATATTTGCGATGCTGGCATTTACATTCTTGATGCGGTTTGGATTTTATCCTCCAGAGATCGTATCAACTGTACTTAATTCAGATTGGATATATCGCAGGCTCATTCCTCGAATGGGAAGTCCTTTATTAGCAGCTGCCAATAAACTATCTGTAATGGGCAATAATATTATTGTCTCTTCCGCGAAGAAGATTATGTCAGGTACCTTATACGTATATCAGCATCCGCTTACAGGGCCTGTTGCACCTGGACCAGCGGCCATTGCATTGCTTGCATTATTAATGAGTGTGTTGCTACTTGTAAATCTCTTCTCATAATACGATATCGAGATGGGTATCGTTCTTCTTACAGTTTAGCAGGTTGGTAGGTGACAGTTTTCCTTGGTAGTGACATTTTCAGAGGCTCTGGCTATGGTTCTGGGCATCCTTTAAATATACCGCGCATATGGCCCGTTATTGATATTTGTAGAGCGCAAGGATGGCTGCCGGATAAAGATTTCGAGGCAGTACCACCAGCAACCGCAGAAGAATTAGAATGTTTTCATACCAGGGCATATATAGATGCACTGCTTGACGCCGAGAAAAATCAGGGATTGGATGAGATCCGCTCTAAAAGACACAAAATTGGAACCCACTCAAACCCCATTTATCCAGAGATTTACCGAAGGCCAGCAACAGCAGCCAAGGCAAGCCTAACAGCAGCGCATTATCTGATATCAGGTATTCACACTAGTGTTTTTAATCCTTCTGGTGGAACACATCATGGCTTCCCAGACGCAGCAAACGGATTTTGCTTTGTTAATGATCCAGCCATAGCGCTCACAACATTATATAAAAATACCTCTAAGAAAATAGCCTATATTGATATAGATGCGCATCATCCAGATGGTGTTCAAGATCATTTTAGTCATCTGAAAAGAATGATTTTATTTTCTATTCACGAGGAAGATAGATGGCCGCGTACTGGCAGAAAAGGAGATATTGGTGGCGGAAATGCGCATAATTACCCTTTGCCACGAGGCGCTAATGACGCCGATTTAAACGAGACACTAACCCATAATATTCTGCCGCTTTTAATGGATTATGCACCTGATTTTATTGTGTTACAGGCTGGGGCTGATGGATTGGAGGAGGATCCTCAATCTGGATTATGTTATTCCAATCATGGCTACTGGTCTGCTGTGTCTGCTTTCTTGGATTTGAAAATTCCTATTCTTGTGCTGGGCGGCGGGGGGTATAACCCTTTCACAACCGCACGTGCATGGGCAGGCGTATGGGGATTAATGATAGGTCAAAACCCGCACACCACCGAATGTGTGCCAGCATCACGTTCTGTGCTGGAGAGTTTGCATTTCCCGCACCGATTGGGGAAGAATATTCCAGAGAGATGGGTTTCAAGACTTTATGATAGACAATAATGATGTATAGGTTCATTCTTCTCGTCTGTTACATCTTAAAATGTAAATTAGATAAAAAATGAAACACCATTCTGTCAAATTAAACCTAATAGTTTTTTTATTTGCGATTATTTTATTCTATCCCAATTTCTCTTTTGCATTATTTGAGCGTAAAGGACAGGTTGAGATAGCAACAACTGACGGCAAATTGCAGAAATTTAACGTGGAATTTGCGCGAAGCGAAGCTGAAAAAGCCACAGGATTAATGTTCAGGGAGCGTTTAGCGGATGATGAAGGCATGTTATTTATGTGGAATACCAGTTCACTTCGTCAGTTTTGGATGAAAAACACACTTATTAATCTGGATATATTATTTATTGATTCAGATTACCGTGTCGTCCATATAGCAGAAAGCGCACAAAAAGGGTCGTTGCGTATTATATCGTCACTATTACCAGTACAATATGTGCTTGAAATTAACGCCGGACAGTCACAATTACGCAAGATTACACCAGGCGCTTTACTATCTGCAAAAAATTTACCTATTTGTTGTTAATTATGCTTGGAATTGTGTCATCTTGTATATATAAAACAGTCTGTCGGAGTGTAGCGCAGCCTGGTAGCGCATCTGGTTTGGGACCAGAGGGCCGGGAGTTCGAATCTCTCCACTCCGACCATTTCACAATCTATCGCTGAATATTTGGGTTTCCAGTTGCTATGTTTTTAGTTGTTATGTTTTCAATCAATATATCAGATAGATAATATGGCTGGCAACATAGATAGGAAAAGGGCAATAGCCATTGTTACGTTAAAGGCAATTCTGTAGTGCCTGTTAGATAAAAAATTAGAAATAGCACTTCCGATAAAAGCCCAAAGGCAAGCGCTAATTATTGTAACCAGTACAAAAACGATTACCATTATGGGCAGTGCTTGCCAAATACTGGAAGCGGTTTCTAAATAAGCAGCAATTGCGCTTATCACTACAGTTATACCTTTGGGATTAACCCATTGAAAGAGAGCGGCTGTGTGAAATCGCATTGGTTTACCATCAGGCGATAATTTTGGCGAAGATGCTGTTCCTACCTTCCAGACAAGATAGAGCAAAAATAATAAGGCAAGCATTTTCAAGATAGAAAAAAACTGTGGGAAGGTCTCTAAAAAGCGTCCAACTCCTAACCCTCCTGCAATAACAAGACACCCAAATCCAAAACATATTCCGATAATGTGAGGCAGGGTGCGCCTAAATCCATAATTAGCCCCAGAAGCGGCGAGCATAATATTATTCGGACCAGGCGTGATGGCTGCCATCAGGGCAAACATGGAAAAACTAACAAGGGTGGCGAGTGTCATTGGCTTTGTTTGGCAAGTATAATGGCATCCTCAGCTGCTCTTATAATAGCACGTGCTTTATTCTGGCACTCTTCATACTCTGATTCTGGGTCACTATCATATACAATGCCAGCGCCAGCTTGAATATGCATCTGGTTACCGTCAATAAGAGCTGTGCGAAGTGCGATACAGGTATCCATTTCGCCTGCTGCACCAATATAACCGATGGCACCAGCATAGATGCCTCTCTTGTCAGGCTCGAGCTCGTCAATAATTTGCATGGCTCGAATTTTCGGTGCT
>Ga0181600_10002895_pt1 | contig 13143 bp, 12 predicted proteins | sample 041ome_2_FD_132982 | JGI IMG/M metagenome (GOLD analysis project Ga0181600, IMG submission 132982) | Coastal salt marsh microbial communities from the Groves Creek Marsh, Skidaway Island, Georgia - 041406US metaG (megahit assembly) | ecosystem: Environmental > Aquatic > Marine > Intertidal zone... | reverse complement strand
GGTAACTCGGTCGGCATCGGTGTGGACGTCTCCTCGGACGTCAACCGCCGATCCCCGCTCGTCATCGGGTCCCAAGACGCGTCCAGCGCGTACAACTCAGGCCTCGCGTCCGCCCCTCGCGTTCGCGTCCCCGACGCCGCCGCCGCGCGCGTCGTCGTCAACGCCGGCTCGCCGCCCCGTCGACGCCAACCGCGCGCAACGCGCTTCTCACCCACCGACCCGTCGATGCGGCTCACCGCGACGCCGACGACGCGCGACCGCACCGTCGAGACTCGACTCGAAATCCTCCCGACGACGACGCGTCGAGGCGCCAGCGAACGCGCCGTCGTCGCCGTCGCTCGCGCGCTCTCGGTCCGCATCGACGCGAGACTCGCGCGCGGCGTCATCGCGGCGCGCATCTTCACCGCTCGTGCGTCCTGTGCGCGTGCCTCGCGCGACTGCGTGTGTCGACGCGCGACGTCGTCGGTGTTGGATAACGTGCTCGAGTGAAACCGCGTTGGCGGCTTGAACTCTAGCAACATACTGTTTACACATACACTTACGAGTAAAAGAATTTGGATGTCACGGACTCGACGTTTGGTGACGTTTGATCGGTCGCGTCTTTATTACACGCGCGCGAGACTAGATTGGGAAAAGCAAAGGCAAAGAAAACTGCTAATGACCGTAGCCGCATTAAATGAGCGGCGATTCGAGTCGATTGGGGTCGTCCAAGCCTAGGTCCGATAGCGACGCGTCGTCTTGACGCCATCCGTCTCGCACCTTGACTTGAATGTCGAGAAAGACTGGACGACCGAGAAACTTTTCGATGTCGGCGCGAGCGGCGCTGGAGAGGCGTTTCATCGCGGAACCGCCTTGACCGACGATGATGGCGACCTGGGATTGACGCTCGACGTAAACCTTGGCGAGAATGAGGTCCTTGGCCGGTCCAGAGCGTTCCTTGTGGCTTTCGATCCAGACTTGGGTGCTGTAGGGAACCTCTTGCTTGTACTGGAGGAAAATCTTCTCGCGGATGATCTCGGCGATGAAGAATCGCTCGGGGTGCTCGGAGATAGCGTCTTTTGGGTAGAGCGTCGGTCCGGCCGGGAGCCGATCGAGCGCCCAATTTTTGACGTTTTGGACACCGGTCGAGTTGAGAGCCGAAATCGGCAGCACTTCATCAATTTCTTCCTGACCCTGAAAGTACTCGATGAGCTCCATGATGCGCTCTCGATCGCCCACCATGTCGCACTTGTTCAAAATCAGCGCCGTCGGCACCCGTTTACCCTTCTTTTTCTTCGGTGCCAACCCTTCCCACGCGCCAAACGGATCTCTTGCGGCGTCTACAATGTAAAACAAAATATCCGCATTCGCCATCGAATTTCGCACACTCTTGAGCATGATTCCATCTAATTTGTTAAACTCTTCCTGCATCACCCCCGGCGTGTCTAAGAGCACCATCTGATACGCGTCATCGCTCAAAATCCCGAGGATGCGGTGTCGCGTCGTCTGCGGCTTAAACGTCACGATGCTCAGCTTGGTTCCCAGTAAATCGTTCATGAGCGTGCTCTTTCCCGCGTTCGGTCGCCCGACGATGGCGACGTATCCCGATTTATGATCCGCCGGATCCTCCTTGAGTAACTCTCCACCAATGTATGGTAAAACCTCAATGTCATCCTCGTCCTCGTCGTCCTCGTCTTCGTCTTCGCCGTCCTCAAAACCGTCGGCAAAGAACGAATCCGCCAAGTCTGCATCCGGTCCCTCGTCCTCGTCGTCCGTATCACGCATTGCCAACGTTCGCGTGCACTTTCCTCTCCATCGCATCGGTGCGCGTCCTCGCGTCGTCGTCGTCGCCGTCGACGCGAAAGAAACGCTCGCTGAAAGAGCACTCCACGCCGCCGCCGGGCGAAAGCTTCGCGTCTTCGTCGCCCCGCCCCGCGTCGACGCCGCGCGCACGGACGCCCGCCGCCGGGCGAAGCGATCGCACGCAATAATCGTCGTCGTCGTCGTCATCGTCGACGACATGCTTCGCTACTTTTCGTCGCGTCGTCGAATGCCGTTGCCAGAGCTGCTGGCGCACCAGCTTCGACAGACGCCGACGCACCGAACGCCCGTCTGTCATGTCCGACGCGGAGGACGACGAGGAGGCGCAGACGCCGGAAGAGCTGCGCGCAAAACTCGATGAGTACAAGTCATCGCTCGCGGACGTGCTCGCGGGTCTCGATGCGGATCCGAACGACGAAGAGTTGAAGGATTTGAAGACGTCGCTCGAGGAAGTGATTGGAATCACCGAGGACGTGTTGGAGACGACGCTCGCGGCGTTGGGTGGAGACGACGACGTGGATGGTGGTACCGCTATCGCGGCTGACGATGCCGCGGACGACGCGGTGCGCGCCGGGACGGAGTCGACCCGAGTCGCCGCTTCGGCGGCGCCGGCGGCAACGCCAGAGTCTCTGCGAGAAACCTTCGTAGGCAAAGACGTCCTCGCGCTTGGATCGGACCAGGTTTGGAGGAAAGGACGGTGCGTGCGGGTGACGCCGGATGGAATGTTGGACGTGTACCTGACGGAGAGTCACTCGCGGGTGGCGGTCAAGGCGAGCGAAGTGCGCATGGATCTCGGGCAGACAGCGTCGGCACGGCCAAAGGTTGAGAAACTCAGAGAGGTGTATAAAGGCGTGCCCGAACCGAGAAGGATGCACTTGACGACGAAGACGGAATACGTTCGAAAAGAGCCGCCGAAGAATTTACAGATTCGTCCTGGTGACGACGCAGAAACGAGAGAGTTGAAGCGTAAAAAGTTGAAAAACTTCAAGTACAAACAGAGACAGAACGAAGTTGCGGCCGAACAAAACGCCAAGGCGTCGAGCTGGCAAAACTTCCAAGCCAAGGCGATAAAGAAGGGAAAAGCGGGAGTGAAGCGGTCGTCGATTTTCGCCTTGCCGGAGGATTTGTCCACGACTGATCGACTTTTTACGGGGAATAGAACAATGACAGCGCAGCCGCAAAAGCGGCGCAACGTCGAGTAGAGTGAGCGCACATGTAATTCGCACGTAGATATCAATAATTTCAAAGCGTCGTCGTATGATTACCTAGGTAGTGGGCTAATTGTACATGGAAAACCGTTTCTCGTCAAACTCCGCCTTTGGCTTGGCTGCGTCGTCGTCTGTCATGTAGCGAGACGGGCTTGAGACGCGGGCGCGTCCGCCAGAGCAACCGAGCGATGCCCGCGTGGAAACGCCAGTCTCTGGATTCGTACCGCCCGCCGTCTTACACAACGCTTGCTGCGTCTTTTGATCGAGCAAGGCATCTGTGAAGTCGGCGCCCTCGATGATTGCTCCTTCCAAATCGCTGGATGTCAACACGACGCGGCTGAGGTTGGCGTTCGTAAAGTCCGCCTTGACGAGCACCGCTCTGTCCATGAGGGCATCGCTCAAGTCTGCGCCGGTGAAGTCCACCTCTGGCGCAACCATCTTCATCATGTACGCCCCTCGCAAGTTTGCACCGCGCAACTTAGCGAAACGCATATCGGCTGCGGTAAAGTTGCTCAGACGGAGGTCCTTTCCGTATTTTTTGACGATGTCTTCCTTGACGAGATCGTACCCACCGAACTGTTGAGCCGATCCACGGTTGAATTCACCGCCTCTGTTTGCCTCCGCGGCGTTCAATTCGGCGTGCGCCGGGCCGGCGGCGAGCGCCAAGGCACAAAGCGCTGCGGCAAACTCTTTCTTCGGAGTGATGACGTGTGCATCACGCTTTTGGCTTTTCACCGGTCGCGACGCGCCAGTCGGACGCGACGCCGATGTTTTGAAGGACGTGGACACTACTGAAGAGTGCATGATGTGACAATGAGGGCGCGGTCCGTTTGGATCCGCCGAGTATGGGTGTGGCGCGTTGTGTGGGCGTATGCACGTGGACACATAGCTTCATACGCGCGCTAGTTGTCAAACAAAGAGCAAAGCGTACGAAAGAAGTCTTCGAGAAAAAGGAGGCGTGGGCGAAACGTGTGATTACGAATAGGTTGACGGGTTCTCACGTGGTTGTTAAAATTCCCATCTTTGCTCTGTCGCTAGTGGACGCCCTCCAAGTGTGTCGCTCTCTCGAGGACCTTGGCGGCGCCGCTCGCCTTGGCACCGAGGTCTCGCTCCTCCTCACCCCTCTGCTAGGGTCTCGTATCCTCGTCCTGTCTCTCTCCTCTGGTATGTGTAATCTCATGTAAGTTCCGTTCATCGTCTCGTCGCCCTCTCTCTCTCTCCCTCTTCTATAAAGTTGCGTACTTCCCACGTTGGCGCGTTTGAACGTCGGCTTCAACGTCTGTTTCAATGCCGGCTTCTATGTCGCGCGTTTCGACGTCGCATCCGTTTTCACAACGTGGCGTACTTGCGGGTCCATTCTCGCGCAAGTTCTTCGTATCTAGCGCGATCCGTCTTGTAGACGTGTGCAATCTCGGGCACCAAAGGATCGTCAGGGTTCGGATCCGTCAAAAGCGAGCAAATCGAAAGCAGCACCTTGGAAATCGTCAACGCCGGCGACCACTGGTCCTTGAGAATGTCCAAGCAAATCGAGCCTTGGCTGTTCACGTTCGGATGGTAAACCTTCGTCTTAAAGTTGACCTTTGGCGGCTTGAACGGATAGTCCGGAGGGAAGTGAATAGCGACGAAGAATAAACCTCCTTGATACGGCGAGTCACTCGGACCGATGATGGTCGCGTCCCAGTGAAATATGTCGTCGTCAGAGCGCGGCCCGGCGCTGCAGCTCGTTGGAGGATCCTTTTGCAAGTCCTGTGATGACGACGCGACGAGCGCAATGGTCAGTGACGGCTCTCTCTGGTCCACACGGCTCAGAGGCCCCTCAGTCTGTCCCGGACTGCAGTGGGTGATCCCGTACAGTCACTTCCACGCACAGTCACCCGATCGGCAACCCATAGACAATGTTTACCCTGACCTCAGAGACACGACTCTATCAACGCGCGCCAAAAATTATGTACGATTCGTTTCGGCCGTCTCCGTGCGCTTCGCGCGTTCGCGTCGTGGGCGAAACCTCGCGCTGGTGCCGACGTGTGGTCCGGTCCAACACCGAAATTCTTTTAGATCGTGTTTCGCGCACCGCGCGCGCACCGCGACGCGCGATCAGTCGAGTCCGCGGCGTGAACGCACCAAAAGTTCCTTGATAATTCTCTTCGACGCCATCTGTGTACCGTGTCTGTCTCGTCGCGCCTCTTACTGCCGCTCCGTCCCTTTGCGTGGAAGCGGCTGGAAGCGGCTCAAGATTGGCGCTCGCGAAGTTGTGTGTTTTTTAGAGTGATGGTTGACGCGCGGTGTCACTGTTAAATCATCATTAGACTACGGCGCAAGCGCTTCGATCGCGGCGAAGTGCTACGCGTTTCTAGTTGCCACGCGATAATCATCGTTCGCGTCGTCTTTGTGAGTCTCGATCGCCGAAGCGGCGCGCATCGAGAAACTAACCTGAGTGAGAACGGCGTTGCCGAGTCGTCTGAAACCGCCGCGAGCCCGAATCGCCGCAACGTGTAGATAGTGTTTCAGAAGCCTCTGGGCGAAATATACCGCTTGATTCCCCGAATCGCTCGTCTTTAATCGGTCTAGGTGAGCCAACTGACGCTCGCATCGAATCGCAGTGGGTGGGCCACAGCTCGATGTCAAGGCGCGAACGCGCGACTCGATACCACGCCCGGAAGACTCTTCATCTTCGACTCTAGCTTCCGTGTCGCATTCGAAACCGCTTCCACTCCTTGATTGTGTCACCATTCGATCGTTAAAACCAAAGGTCTCCAAGCCGTTCGATACACAAGCTGCTATAAAATCGTCTTCACTTGCTATTAATGTCTCGTCGACATCTGAGGATTTGCGAGACGACTGCGCGAACGCTCTGGAAATCAAACCGTCAGCCATCTTCGGATTCGCCACCCGAAGGCACGCTTTAAACTCATCAGCGTCCAGGTTTTTGTCTTCGTCGCAATCGGCCGCTCTAAATAGCGCCCTGAGCGTCTCGAGAGCGATGACGCGACGGCGAGTGTATTCTTCCATCACCTGCTGTAATAGAGTGGCGAACTGGACCGTCGACGAATTCATCAGGTGCTTGATACCCAATTTACTCTGTGCAAACTCTTTCATCGCAGCTGTGTTGTCTCGAAAATCGGTAAAGACTGTTTTCAACGCGTCGAAAGTTCGAGAAACTGGCAACGATCCTCTTATGGTTGACTGTTCGTCAGCGGGACTAGTAATTCGACTGCACTCGAGCAGCATGTGTATAATGTTACCCTCGTGCGATAGTGCATCAAGGAATCTGAGGTACATGTCGAGACACGGCACGTCGGCGGGTGTATTCTTCATTCCTTTTCCGTACTCGACCAATGGAAGCCCACAGAAGAAAGCGAATTGTTGTATAACGCCAGAGTCGACAGCGTGGTACTCGATGGATGCAATCAGATCCAGCAAATTCGCCTCTGCGAGCTGCCTCAGGCCAAACTTTTGCACGTGCCAGCCGTAAACGAATGATGCCAGAGGCGAGAGAGCCGATTCGCGAACCACCTCGCTGCTGCAATCCTGTTGTCCAGACGCGTCGAGAGTAATTTTATCAGAGTAAATCTGAGCGATACACTTGAGTAGCCAAATCATCGGTCGGCGTCTACCAGTCTTCTGAGCATGAACCATCGATGCAAATCCTCCGAGTCTCTGCTGTCTTTTGTCCAATTTCCGATCTTCGTAAAGTGCAGTCGCTCTGCTATCGCCACCTCTTTTATGGCGATGTTGATTCTTGACAGTCTGTGTACCAATCGAAACTATAGAGACAGGCGCGTTTGCGCACGCTTCAACCACGTCGGCCAAAGGTGCTGTCTGCGTTTCCATGGTTGCATAACTCGCCTTGTCTGGTAACAGTAATCTCGTTCGCTGCAACTGGTGATTCAATAATCCAACCCGTTGAGACAAGCTATCGCGTTCGTCGAGAGCCGTGTGTAGTGAATCCTCCATCGCTGCGATCGATGTCGCCATCTCTTGCTTGTACTCAACGTTCAGCAATTTCATGCGATCGCGTAACCGCCGTATCTCCGCTCTATCAATTCGCTGAAGAGTCAGCATTTCACATTCCTTTGCTCGCGCTCTCTCTGAAACGGCTTCTGCTCTCTTGTTGTCATTTTCTCTCCACTCCAACGCTAAATCAGTCTTGTGCTTGCATTGATTGGCATACTCTGTCAAAGCAACGTGCTCGGACTCTCTTATTTCTAGAGAAGAGCGGAGCGCGCGCAATTCCACGCTGAGTGCATTATTTTTCCTTCCCCATCGATGACAAGTGTTACGCATCGCGCCAAAAAGCTCGCCATACCTTTCCCGAATATCGTCCAGAAGCTCTCCGCGTTCTTTACACACAACAGACGATTGACGCGCAGTCTCCCGGAAAGCGGCATCAATCACCGAAAAGTCGATTCCAAAGTCATCGATTGAATAGCCGCGAGAGCGACTATCGTCAGGCTCTTCCAAATTCAACTCTGCATATTTATCTTCTATCGCGCCTTCTGGTAGCGCGGCGTGAAAGCATTGCGAGAGGACGATAGCCATTCGACGAGTGTTTGGTTGAGAATGCTCGCGCAGCGTCTGCGCCTGCTTCTCTGTCGTTTGTCCGCATGTAACCTGAGAGGACTTTGTGGTCAAGTATTTCCGCTTACACTTCTGGCTAGCGCGACCCATGGTGGTCCATAGAGGACGCTCGTCGCCTCCTGCGTAAGTCTTCGGTTTGCGTTTGAGGTGACTGATGCTCTCCTGTACGCGTCTGATCTCATGTTTGAGTGAGGCGAGCTCTAACGCGAGAGAGCGCCCACCAGCGCTGACATGTGACTCTTGCGTCGCGACTTCAATCGAGGATGTGGACGGCGGATAATCATCGCTTGACGGTGCCGGTCGAGTGATGGCGGTGGCAAATTCATCGTACGCCCGTTGTCGGGTTCTGCGAAACGGTAGCGCATCCCCATTCGACATGTGACGATTTCGAGGTTTATTTTTGGCGTGACGGCTAGTCGAACCGGCGCGTTGTTTCCTCAATGACCACATGTTATCTACAAAAATACGACGTCTAACATCCATCAACGCTTTAGCGCTTCGGACAATCTTTGGGCGACTCCGTAAGTCTCGCGACGTCTCACGCCGAGCTCTTTCGCCACGCGACGCGAAGCCTCAGATGGAGACACCCCTTCAATCAACAAGGCGCGAACCGCGTCTTCCACAGATGATACCTCGACTCCCTCGTCGGCGTCATCGCCCACCCCTGCGCTGAGGTTTATATCACCCGAATGACCCTCAATCACGAGCGTTATCTCACCCTTTGGCGCGCGCCGCTCGAATTCCTCCCTTGCCTTCGTCAGAGTGCTGCGCCAAAATTCCTCGTGCACCTTGGTCAGCTCTCTGCAAACCGCGCATCGGCGATCACCCAACGCCACGGCGGCGTCTTCCAGAGTACCTAACAGCTTATGCGGCGGCACAAACATGATCAGCGTCGTTTTCACCGTCGCAAAGCTTTTAAAACGTTTCACTCGCGCTGAAGACTTTGGCGGCGGAAAGCCGATAAACGTGAACTCCTCCGTCGGCAATCCCGCACCGGCGAGCGCCGCGAGCACCGCACTCGGCCCAGGTACGGGCACCACTTTCACCCCAGCCAGCGATGCGTGCAGGGCCAAATCCCGTCCCGGATCGTTCACCGTCGGCATTCCTGCATCGCTCACCAACGCCAACGCCGCCCCGCTCGTCAACCGACGCAACGCCGACTCCCTCCTCTTCGCCTCGTTGTGCGCGTGATAACTCACCAACTGAGTGCTGATTCCGTACGCGCTCAACAAACGTCGCGTCCGTCTTGTGTCTTCCGCCAACACGGCGTCTGCACCGCGAAGCACACGAAGCGCTCGCAGCGTGACGTCTTCCAGGTTGCCAATCGGCGTTCCGACCAAGTACAGCCCAGACTCCAACCTCTCCTCCTCGTCGTCGTCGCCGCGTCGCGCGAGCGCCTCGGTCCATCGCGCGAGCGCCCCGCTCGTCGATGTCGAAGTCACCGCCTCATCGTCATCGAAATCGTCGCCGTCGTCGTCGAAATCATCATCATCGTCGTCCTCATTGAACGCACCGACGCCCCTCGACGCCGTCCCTCGACGCGTCGTCGTCCCGCGTCTCGACGCGCGCGAGATCGACCCGCGTCGACTCGCGTCCGCGAGTCTCCATCCCGTCGCCCTCGCGAGCGCCCGCATCCCGTCAACGCGCGCGTCGTCGACGACGACGACGGCGGGTTCTGACGCGCCGGCGGTTGAAAAAGCGCAGCAACCTCAACCGCCACCGTCAGATCGAGCGCTCGGTCGGTCGAGCGCTCGGTCGCTCGATCGATCGATAGAGGCGATAGAAGCGTCGCCGCCGACGACGACGGGATGGGGAACGCGTGTCGTCGACCGAAAGCGATCGAACACGGCGACGGCGGCGGCGAAGATGACGCTAGTGAAGGCGCCGTTCGAGCAGCGTTGAAACCGCCGAGCGAGGAAAAGACGTCGCGGGACGTCGACGACGCGTCGGTGAACGAGCGACCGTCGACGTCGGATGCAGAGGGAATCTATGGTAACGGCGGCGGCGACGATGGCGGGGCGCCGGTGGATGTGGGGAAGTATTACGTGTCGGCGGCGTTGGCGGACGCGAGTTCGGGTAATCTGGTGGACGCGCGGAAGAAGGATGACGGATTCTTCGACTCGTTGGAACCGTGGTACGCGGTCGCGGCACCGATGCCGTGGACGGGATCGACCGTACCGTCGATGGCGCCGGAGACGACGGAGGAGAGTTTTTACGACGAAGACGTGGGCAAGCGTTCGTACAGAGGGATGCAAATGTACCCTTGGGAGGGAGACGCGTGGACGGCGCCGCGGGTATTTCAAATCATTGAGCACGGATTGGCGTGCTCGAACGTCGACGTGGGGATGGGACGACCGTGCACGCTGAAAATGACAAATGAAGAGCAGATTCAACATCTCAGGAACGCGATCGCAGACGTGATGCAGACGGTGGCGTTTGAATTCGCGCTCAAAGTGTTTGAAGGCGCCGAAACGCCGGAGAAGGACGCGTGTCAGAGATTCTTGCGTCGATTGTGCGAAGCCTGTCACGGAGGCGTGTACTGTAAGCTTCCGTCTTTGCACAAGACGAAAGAAGCGTGTTACGCGCACATTCACGATAGCAAACACCTCGGTGCCGCACTTTACACGAGAATATTCATGCTGCGGTTTCTCAAAAGATTCCCTCCGCAACACGGCTTTCGGCATCCAGAAATAGACTCTGTTGAGACGCACCACCGCGCAAAACGGGACCTGATCGAAGTTTTTGACATGTTCAAGATATGGCGCGCGACCGAGGCGCATCCGGGCGCTCTTTTCGGCGCTCTCACGACATCTGGAATGAAGAAGATGTTCAAGCTCGACGTCAAGGATTCCTGGTACGCAGTCAACCAAATGTACGAAGTCGCCGTGGCTGAGCCAAGCGAGCTCAAGAGCGGCAAGCTCCCACCGATGATCATCGATGTCAAGGGTATATCCGTTACCATGTTCACGAGGGCCAACATTGCGCTCATCGCCAAACATTTCTCCGTAGCCGAGTTTCACCCAGAGCCGTTTGCGCACTTCATCGTCACCAACACGCCCTACCTTCTTGCCGCTTTGTGGTCCATAGGCAAGATGTTCTTGACCGAGAGCGCTCGCAACAAGTTTGTCATCTGTACCGGCGACGCGAGTGCGGAAATCAAACGACGATACGGCGTCGAAAAGCGCAACCAACCGGTGGAACTCGGAGGCGAAGCGAGCGGTTCCATGCGTGACGCCTCCGATTGGCTTGGCGCGCTCCCTCAACGCGCCGCTCTCAAAGAATTCGCAGCGATCATGACGTCTCGTCGCGAGCGTCTATCCAAATCAAAACGACGCGGCATCGTCACCGATTCATCCGGCGTCGTCACCGCCGTTCCGTCTTCGCCCACCGTCGCATCCGCGCGAGGCGGTTCTTTACTCTCGTCTTGGCCTTCCTTTGACTTGAAATTCGCCTTCAAAACCGGCGTTCGCCCTCAACACACCGCCATCGTCGTCCTCATAGGCAAGGCGATCGAGATCGTCTTTCTCTCCGTGCTATTCTTCCTCGTTTCCCGCCGTCTCATTGGTCTCGTTGAGTTTACGCATTGACGCGTCGTAGGCGCGTTACATTAGTACTTACCGTACCGGTATTTTTTAATTTATTTCTGCATGTTAGGTCAAGCGCAGCCACTACAGCTTTCCGTGTAAATCGCGCTCGTGTCGTACGCGTACATATCGTTTACAAATATCTAATCCAAACCCACGCTCACTCGCCGAGCAAGTCGTAATCGTCCAACTTGTCGTTGTACGCCGCAACCTTGCGTCTAATCTTACTAGTATCCACCCACGTCACGTAATCCTCCATCTCCCGCGTCACAATGTACCCCGGATCTCGAATCACGTTCGCCCCGACTTTCACGTGTCCTTGCTCCACGAACGTCGTCGCTTCCCGCAGCGTTTCGCACATTCGCAACCGCACGCAAATCACCGCCAGCCGCCGCCTACAAAAGCTCGACGTAGACAATCGATCGCACAGCGCCAACGACTTTTCGCTCGGCGTCGCCCCGACCTCGTACAACTTCTTCAACAACCCCTCCGTCACCTCCACCCGCGTCGAATCCCGGGCGTCGAGCTTGGACAGCAGCGACACGAGCTTGGTGACGTTCCCGCACAGCTTGTTGTACCGCTTAAACTCGTCCCGGTCTCGAAGGTGGTAGCGACGAATCGTCGCCACCTCTCGGTGTCCGCGCTCGGATTTCCAGGATTGAAAATCCACCTTTTTCAAGAGCTTGCGCTCGTGGTGTTTGAGCTCCCGCATCGCGACTTAACGATCCCTCCGTCCCGTCGCGCAGTGCGGCCCGATTCCGTCGCCCGCGTCTCCCGCCGCCAGAGCCAGCGCGAACCATCCGAGGGTGGACGAACGACGTTGAACGCGCATCCATATATTGACGAGTCCTGACCCATGAACAACACGAGGGACTACTTCCACAGCGCATCTAAACCCTAAACCCTACGGAATCCCGGTTACATATCTATTTACGAGTCACGAACGGTCAAATTTAGATCCACACACACCGAATGTCCGAATGTCCGAATGTCCGAACGACCGCCCTCGACGCGCCCGACCCCCGCGCGCCTCCCGCCGCAGACTCTGGCGCTCGGGGAATCATGAGAGCCAAGTGGAAGAAGAAGCGCACGCGCCGCTTGAAACGCAAACGCAGAAAGATGCGCCAGCGATCCAAGTAATCGCGCCGCCGACACATCGTGCGTCGGTCGGCGACGATCTCGTCGCGCGTCGCGTCGGGTCCTCCCGTTTAGAGAGGGCTCGGTGCGTGCGCGCGACGATCGTCGTCGCCCGCTCTAGTTTAGGGCTTCGGGCTTTCGGGTTTCGAAGGTAGACGGGAGAGGGTGTGCGCGCGAACGACGGAGGGGTGGTTTCGTTCGGGGAAAGGGGAGGATTCTTTTTGTTTCGTCTTCGTTTTCGTTTCTAGCGGTCGGAAGGGGAGGGAGAAGGATGACGACGCGACGTCGGCGGTAAACCTCGGTTGAGAGAGTCCACCATCATCTGGTGGGTCTTTCGCGACCGGGCGAGTCGTCCGTCTTCGCGAGTCAACGCGCGAACGATCGCGCGAACGATCGCGGCGCGCGACGGAAGAAATTCCATCGCGTTCGCATCGCGCGCGTTCGTCCGCGCGGCGTCGTCGGTTTCGTCGGCGTCGCGGCGCGTCGCTCGTCATCCTTCGCCTCAGGGTTTCGCTCAGGCGAACGCCACTCTTCCACCTCGGTTGGAAGGCGAAGATGAAGACTTTTGAGATTACTTTTCGTTTGTCAATGAAGAACATCCAGAGCGCGTTCGACACGCAATTCGAGTCCGCATGGTCCCCTAATCTTACAGCGATGCACGTATTAAAACAATCTTAAACTAAACGCTAGCGCGCGACGTCGTACCAGCCGGCGAGAAGACTCGGGAGCGCGCGGACGGTTTCGATGGACGCGTCGACGACGTCCGCGCGGGCAGACTCGGCGACGCCTCGAAGCTTTGTCTCGACGTGCGGTGCGCCCCCGCCGGATTGATACGG
>Ga0181600_10002876_pt1 | contig 13178 bp, 8 predicted proteins | sample 041ome_2_FD_132982 | JGI IMG/M metagenome (GOLD analysis project Ga0181600, IMG submission 132982) | Coastal salt marsh microbial communities from the Groves Creek Marsh, Skidaway Island, Georgia - 041406US metaG (megahit assembly) | ecosystem: Environmental > Aquatic > Marine > Intertidal zone... | reverse complement strand
GTTTAAGAGATCAGGCATCATCCCGGGGAGTCCCTCGCCCAGGAGCGACACCTCATCCGTCGTGGTATCGATTTTGCACACGGCGTGATAATCGCTCGGAAAGCAGTACACGCAACCATCCGGACCGATGCATCCGCCTCCAAACTTGTATCTCTTATCACCCAAGGATTTGCCTATGAGCTCGCATCTCGGCGGCGTGCTGTTACAATCAATTTTGAGCACTTTTTCGCAGTGGCTCGGAAAGCAATAAATGCACCCGTTTGGCGCCAAAATCCCTCCGTGCCAGGCGTACGATCCTTTTTCTAAATTCATCCCGTGCACCTCCAATAGTTCGACGGATTTCGTCTCGGGAATGATTCTCAAAACCTTATCCGCGCAGTACGGCACGCCGTAGATGGATCCATCTTTCGCCTGAATGCCCCCATACCACTTGTTCTTTGTCGGCTCGATGACGTCTTGACCGATAAAACTCACCTTGTCCGTTTTAATATCCACCCTGAGCACGCTTGCGGCGTTGCACGGAACGGCATACAACGCCCCATCTCTCCCGAGCGACCCTCCGTGCCACTGCCACTTCATATTCTCTGGCAACTTGCCAATCATTCGCACCTTTTCCGTCTCCACGTCAACCTTGAGCACGCCCTCGCCCCACGCCGGCAACCCGTACACCTTGCCGTTTCTCCCATCAATCCCTCTCAAAAACTTAAAATGCGTCGGTGTCAACTCATCTCCAATCAACTCCACCGTCCCGTCTCTCGGCACAACCTTTAACACCCGGCGGCTGTGACTCGGTACGCCGTAAATCGTCCCGTCGCTCGTCGTCGCCGCGCCCAGCCACTTTCTGTTCCCCGTCAGCGCCTCCTCGTTGGTTAAAAAATCAATCACCGTCGGCGATTCCACCGACGGCGCGTGATGCATCGCCACATCCGCGAGCTGTTTCTTCTTTTCTTCGTTTCTCCACGACGCCCCGCGTTGGGATTCGTTTCGCGCAAACTCGGCGGCGCACGACGAAGCGCCACTGCCGTCCTTGTCGTCGGCGGCGGCTTGAACGACGCTCGTCGACATCTTTACCGACGAGGATCCGGTTCGACGACGACGACGATTGATCCTAGGAGACGACGACGACGACGACGACGTGCTTCGCGCGGCGTACCGCGTATCGACCGATGATGCGCACGCAGGACGGGCGGCTAACATTCGGCGGCGGCGCCGATTGAGGTTGCTCTCGTTGTTTCGACGCCGAAACAAAAATGTGACATGACGGCTGAGGAACACTCGATAAGTGCGACTCCGCGCGTTCGAACCCTCGGCTGTGGTCGCGGGATGACCGAATCACGCCGATTGATTCGAGTTGAGCCTCTTCGAAAGCGTGTCGCGACGAATGACGTGGCGTGTCGTTGACATTGGCGTCGCGTCGTTAACGATTGAACGACCGTTGTTGACATTACAACGAACGCGATGACGTTTGTTCGATAAGAAACGCGCGCGCGCGCGATAAAAAAACGTAAAGAAGAATCATTCAAAGAAGAATCGTTCGCGGTGTTTAATCGTCGTGTGCGCCGACGAAATTGCCGACGACTGGGAAGACGAGTTTTGGCGCTCGGCGGCCGCAAATGACGTCGTAATGGCTAAAGTGCGCATCCGGATCGTCCTTTGGCTTTGCGTCGAACTCGCCGTAGACGTGGTACTCGGCGCCGACTTTTCTGGCGTACGCCCTCACTTGATTTGGCGGGAAAATAGGGTCGACGTCGCCGGCGATGGCGAGGACGGGGACGGAGGCTCGCGCGAGCTCGTCTATGTACTTGAGCCGATCGACGTTTCGCGTCAGTCGCGCTCGAACGCTCGAAGTTTCATCCACGCCCATCGTCGGATCGCGGCTGCTCATGCCCCCGGGGGTGAAGAGCGTCGCCATTTGAATCAAAAGCGAAAGTGGGACGTTGTTGAAGCCTCGAAGGAGAAGACGCTTGAGAAATTCAGAATCCGTCGCTCCGGGATGACATGTCACCGGAGACACCGAGTTTCGCCAGAAAGCCTTCGCCGGGTCTGGTTTTGCGTTCTCGCCGCCATCAATCGGTGGCGGTGGACCGAGAACGAATTGGAACGCCTCGGCGGTGGCCACGCTCGCCGGCGCTATCGGCAGGTGCACCGTCGTCGTCGATGGATTACCCACGAGACCGCGAGGCAAATGGCCCGCCAATGCGGCGAATCGCGCATACACCGATGTCGGGGATTCCGGATCGCTCTCCTCCGAACACTCGAGACAGGACGCCATGGTACACACGCGCGTGATCGACCAAGAAGACGTTTCCCCTATGTCGCTTGCTTTCGGCCCGATGGCGGCGAGCGACGCCAAAAGCATCCCTCCCATCGAGTGCCCGATACCCGCCAAGTCGCCCTTCTTACCAACCTCGGCAATGTACTCGCACGCGCAAAACAAATCCTCATTCAGCAGCGTGTCGTAATCCCACAGCCCGAACCCTACCGAACGCATCATGGGTACATCGCACAGTTCACCGTCGGCTTCGAGCTTCATTTTGGACACGTACTCGGATCTCGGCCTCGTCCACCTACGAGCGTAACCCACGCCTCGAGTCTCTACGATCCACACCTCGTGTCCGCGTCGCGTCAAATACCGAGGTAAACTCACGCTTGGGTCAACGTCAAACGTCATTCCGTTCGAAGCGCACCCGGGCACCATGACGACGGATCTCTTTGCCTCGACTCGAGGATCGGCTCGATACCTCAACAACGCCACGCTCCAACCGCTCGCGTCCCCCACCGGCACAAAGTGCATCTCGTCGCAATCCAACCCAATCTCATCCCGCACCGCTTTATTTTCTAATTTCATCACCTCAATCCCTGGTCGCATCGCGTTCAGTTCCTCTCTCGTCTTGACGTCTTGACGTCTCTTGCGTCTCTCCGCCGTCAGCATTCTAGCGCGCTTCTTCCGCTCGGCTAAAACCTTATCCTGCGGCGACTCAAACGCTTCATCGAAGGACCCACTGATGACTGATGCGAGATTCGCCACTGCATCTACGATCGCGGCGGCTTTAGTCCTCCCGTTATCCTCTGTCGTCGTCGTCGTCGTCGTCAGCGTTTCGGACGCCCCGAACCCGTCCGACGCTTCTCTCGTCGGCGTTAACACGCTCCCGCGAACGGCATCAAAGATGGACCGCAAACTCCGCTCAGACGTCGACGTCGATGGTTCATTCTTCGTGTCTTCGTCCCTGGACGTCATCGCGCACAGCCTCTCCTCGCCCGCGGTGCGGCGGCGTCTTTGTCGCGTAAATGCACACAACGGTTTCCGTCTGCGGCGTGCGCCGTCACCGCTTCCGCCGCGCGCGCTCGCGCGTCCGTCGCGCGTCGCGCGTCGCGTCAAAGATGCGCACACCGACGTCGACATGGTCCGGAATCGAAGACGGTTAAGACGCGCGCGATGTCGTCGCTGAACGCGACGCGGAATGTGGACGGACGAAGGTGCCACGTGGCGTGGCGTTCGGAAGCTTCTTCTGGTGGAAACCGCGCGGTTCGGTCGCGAATGGGAAACTGCGATCGTGGTGAGGGTAATGGTACAGCGTGACGATTAAAAATGCAAATGTAGGGTGGTTTCTTCGTGGTGCTATCGTCGTCGTTCGATGTCGACGCGGTGTAGGGAAGGATGAAGGATTGGGCCGTACTACGCTTCCTCTCGCATGGCCGCGAGCCGCGCCTTCAAATCCTCAGTAGTAGTAGTCGTTTGCTGCGCCTGCGCGGCTTCGGGCATGGCGACGACGTCCTCGGTTGATTTGAACGCACCGACCTTGGAATCTGGGAGCGTGATTTCACCGACTATGTCCCGTAGAACCTCATCAATCGCCGCCTCGGTTTCTCCCTCGTCCACGTCCAAGTCTACGTCCAACGCCTCGTCCATGAGTTCACCCATGATTCCCGCCTTGGTCATCTCTTTGCTCAACTCCCTCGCCTGATCCCGCACCGTTGCCGATTTAACTAAATCATTCATCGCTCTTAACACCTCACTCGAGCGTTCGAGCGTCTTGGCGCTCTTCGCGTGCGCCAACTGATGCGCCAACGCCGCATCCACGGAATTCATCCTCGCCTTGGTCGTGTACAACTTACTCACCGCTTGCCTCGCGTGTACAATCTCCTTTGCCAACGCTTTACACGATTTCAAATCGTTCCGTTTCGCGCACTGTTTAATCTCGCGTTCCGTCGTCTTGGTAGACCGCGTAATGTCTCGAATCTGTCCGTCAATGTCGCGTTGCATTCGACGAAGTTTTGAACGCATCTCCTTGTTCTTTTCCTCGGCGTTCGGGGCGAGGCCGAAGAGCTGTTTGAGATCGAAACCCATGATTGTCGCGGCTGTAAAGGATGCACACGCGACTGAGTGCGTGAGACGGATGGGTGGGACGCGTCCACGACGACTGGCCGGCGTCAACGTCTGAAGATTTAGATTTTGTTCAACCAAAAACAAAGCCAACGCAGTCGCAGTCGCAACGCATTCTACTTGCAAAATTCTAATTCGCCACTACTCTATCGCTACCGTCATCTAATGATATTTTTAACTCGCGTCGTCGCGGACGTCGTCGACGCGCGGACGCTTGGACGCCTTCCGATCGTCGTTCGCTTCGTCGTCGGCGTTGTCGCGTTTCCAATACGGCAGGAGTTTGTTACCGTTTCCTTCCCTCGCCGAATGTAAAAACGTCCGCCAAAACATCACCCGACTCGGTTGAGTGATTTTCGAACACGTCGTTAATATTTCTTCGTCTCTTCGTCGCTTTTCTTCAGCCTCTCGACGAACGACGTCGCTGGGAACGGCGCCCTCTTCCTCGCTCGAAGAGCCGTCGGCTTCGGCTTTGTCTTCGTCGGCTTTGGTTCGTTCTGGACGACACGCGCGACACCCGCAATTACTCGCGTGCGTAATTCGCGGCGTGCGGTGTCCTCGACCGCGTCGTCCAGAAGGCGGTGTCGCGTCCGCGTGACTGTACGCGCACGCATCGCCGCTCGCGCACCGACCGCGCTGATGAAAGACGCACAATTTTGTCTTCTTTTCAGCGGCGACGTCTTTGACGTTTGACGGCGTCGTCGCTTCGTCTGCGCCGTCCGCGCGCGCGTCGTCGACGTCGTCGTCGTCACGCGTCATCTCCGTCGCGGAGGACGGACGCGGGAAGGGCGCTCCGACATCCTTGTCGTCATCGGTGACTCTTTCCCCAGTCATTGCGCGAGGCGCAGAGTGAGGCGAATGTAAAATTTTCAATCAATCGAATGCGTTGGTGTACTAAACCTATTACAATGAATGTCTAAAACTATCGATCAATGATGAAACGCGCGTGTCTCCATCTCTCTCTCGCGCGCGTTCGCGTCGCGTCGACGGCGCGTTACGCGGCGGTAATCTTTAACCAAATTTGACGCGCACGAGCGGCGGCACGTCTGACGCGTCTCTTTGGATCGTCCAACGCGGCGAGCGAGGCGTCTAAAGCCGACTGGCGACTGGGATACACGACAGAGAATGGGAGCGTCGCGGTGGCGGTGATGGCGTCGAGCGCGAGCTCGCGAGCTTCCATGGATGCGCCTTTGAGGTCGTTGGATATGGTGCATAGAGCGCCGATGAGGGACACATAGTGTTGTTCCGCGGCGACCGCGCCGCCGTCTTTGCCTTGAATGGATGGATCGGACAGGTATGCGCCGACGATGAGAAGAGCCGAACGAATAGCTTCGTCATCTCGAGGAAGCGCGCCGGAGCAAAGGGCGGAGAGGACGTCTGGTAGAAGCGCAAACATGCGAAACTGCGCGCCCAAGGCGACGGATGCGGCGACTCCAGAGGCGAGCTTGACGACGGCGTAGGACCGCATCAATCGCTTTCGGCCGACGGAGGCGTAAGCGCCGTCAATCAGAATGGGAGCGAGTTTACTAACGCCCCGTTGCCGAGCCAGAAACTTTTCTGTCGCGTGAGTAGAGCGGCGCAGACCGACTTCCAAGTCGGCGTGCGCTGTGTCAAACCCGACAGCCATGCTGAGGGCAATGGCTGCACCGCGAGATGATTCTGGCGACGTCTCATCGTCGAGAGTTGCGATGAGGTGAGAGACTAAAGTATCCATGTCAGCGGAATCGTCGCGACGCATCGCTCTGGCGCGAATGCAAGCGCCGATGATGGCGACGAGGCCTTCGTTTGACATGTCGCATCGCGGCAACGTAAAGTGCAACGTCGGAAACTTGTGCACGGCTGAACCAATCGCGGCGGCGGGTAAGTAAATCATCAAGGGATCAGAAGCGTTAACCGCAATGTTTGCGAGTTTGGACAAGACTTCTGAAGCGAGATTCACGTCTATCTCGAAGTCAGGTCGCAGTCCACACAGTACGACGCACGCCTTTAACGGAGCACTGTCGACGACGCCAAAAGCCAGACGTGCCAACTCTCTGATGCAGACCAGATCATTTTCGCTCCTCGCAACCGCACTGATTCCGAGGTGCGCCATCGTTCTCGCATTCATGTAGCTGCTACCATCAAAATCATGTATGTAAACTTCCGCTAAGTGTTCGATGGGCCCACCTCCACTGGAAGGGACCAAGGGACGCATCAAGACGCCGTCTTCGTTGTTGCACAACGCATTCACCAAAGCGTCGGATACCGGTGCTTCCCTTAAAAAACCCATCGCTTTTGCCACGATACTACTCAGACGATGCGCGACATGCGTGCGAATTTCGATGTGGTGCGTCGACAGAGCCACAAGCGCACGCATCACGCGCCGCGTTGTGGCGGTTTCCAAGTTGTCTTGTGTTTCATCGACGTGATCAGAGAGTTTCATTACGGCGTCTGTGAAAATAATCTCTGAGAGGGGTTCATCTCCACCGCTCACGGCGGCGACGAGCGCTTCGATGGTGCGATTGAATCTCACGTCCTCTGCGTCTTCGCTCTCGTCTTGCAACATGACCGATTCGAACAGAACATTCGCCGCCATCTTGCGCGCCTCGAGCGTCGCGAGACCAAACGTCGCTGGAAATTTGCAAAGCATGTGCATGCCCGCCAAGCCCAAAACCACGGCGTCGTTCGCCGTGTCGGCGTCCACGATTTCTAACCTTCTCATCGCCGCGTCTGAAAACAGACGGACGAGACGTTCGCTCTCTTCGCCTAGAACGCTGCCGTGTGCGCTCTCGCCGGCGTGTCTCTCGCAGCAATCCAACGCGCCGCCGAGCACTGGCGTGGCGAGAAGAAGCGCCAAATACGACGCCTTTGATGGATTCACATCCGACATTTTCGCGGCGTCAAAGAGGGTTCCAAGCGTCTGCGTGATGACCTGTCGCGCGAGAAGCGGAGTCGCGGCAGCGACTGCGCCCAGAACGCGACCGGCGATGGAGACGACGAGTCGCCCTCCCGATCGCTCGTCGCTCGCGCCTCCTCCTCCGCCGCCGCATCCACCGCCGCAGCACCCCTCGGCGGAGCCCTTGGTTTCCTCGCTCGCGCATGCGCTCGAACTTGCTTGAGCAATCCTACCGAGTGTTGTTTCGGCGTCTCGGACGCATTGGTCGTTCAAAGCTGCGCGCGCCAAAGCTGCGCCCACGGCGTCTCCGGCGAACACCGATGTAATGATAGACATTGGCGTTGTGGCGTGCGGATCATCATCGTCCTCCATCTTGGTCGCGTTCGGATGCGCCAAAGCCGCCCTGAACGCGCGCCAGATGATGTCTAGATACCTCTCCATGATGGCGGCGCCCCACTTTTCTCCCATGGCGCGAATGACGCGCGCCGCATCCGTCATCTTAGCGGCGCCCAAATCCGGGTTCAAACTCTCCAACACGTGCGAAACCGCCCACGGGGCAAACGTTGGCGACGCCGTCATCGCTCTTTCCACCGCCTCGGCGAGCTGCCGCCTGGAAATCTTAATCGCGTCTCCTCTCGGCGGCTTGAAGCTCACCGGAAAGTAACTCGCCGCGACGTCGTACAGCTCCTCCGCGTTGGCCTCGTACGCCTCAACCCCACCCTCCCCGAACTCCTCGAACGCCCCCGGAAGCAACGTCCACGCCTCACACAACCCCAAAACACATCTCGGATCCTTCTCCCCATCAAACGTACCGATTATTCTCGACAACGCTTCGTTCGCGTCTCCCTCGCCCGCGCCTCTCGCCGCCCGTCCTCGATGTTCGCCCCGTAACAACTCCAACGCCAACTCATAACACGCCTCCCTATCGCTCTGTTTTAAGCTCTGCACGTCACACTCCGCGAACAACCCGCGGGCGATCGTTTCCGCGTCCCGTCCGTCCCCGATCCTCGCGCACGCCGAAGCCCCTCTCGCCGCCTGCTTCGCCGTTCCGTAATCCCCCAACCTCGACGTGAAGAACCCACACAGCGTCCGTCGACCGGCTTCATCCAGACCTCCTCCCGCGCGTTCGGCCACGGTCGCCAGGACCTCCGTCGCTTTCGCCCGTCGTCGCGCGTCCGTCGTCGTCAGCGCGCTCTCCAGTCCAATCACGACGTCTCGCACGCTCGCCCGTCCTCGGCGCACGAGACCGACGATTTCATCCGCGAGCGCCGACGACGCTTCGTCCGACATCCCCGTCGTCGCGCCGTCGACGTAGGCGTCGAGCGCGGCCGCCATCGAGGGGTCCATCGGGCGACGGGTGTCTCGGTGACGCGTGCCGGGCGCGTGGCGCGCGAGTCTCTGACGCGCCGAGATGGAGCGCCCTAGGGCGACGGGAACGGCGTCGGCGGCGGCGGGGGCGACGAGCGGGCGGGTGCACGCGCCTGGGAAAGATGTCGGCGGCGGCGGTGGTGGCGGCGCGGGTGATATCGCGCGACAGGAGGGAGCGACGACGTCGTTGATGCAGCAGCAGCAGCAGCAGCAGCAGAATCATCACGGTCATCATCGATCCTTTGGATGCGCGTCGACGACGACGACGGGAACGCCCCCGGGATCGATTGGATCGCCCGGATCGATGATGCGGAACGCGAGCGATGAGGGCGCGGGGATCAGCGGAAGTCACGGTGGGGGGTCGTCTTTGAATAGCGGCGCGGACGCTACGACGATTCAGGAACGCGTGCGATTGGTGGTGCAAAACATGTCGCCCTTGGAGTATTCGTGCGCGAAGAGCACGACGGGGACGCCGATGAGGGCACCGAAGAGGAAACACGTCGAGCGGTTGGTTCGGGCGACGTGGATTAGCGGGGCGAGTGGAGCGGCGGCGTGCGCGGAGATTTTGAGGGCGTTGAGTCGAGTGGACGCGTTGCGGTCGCCGACGAGCGCGTTGAAAATGTGTGGGATCGTGCACGCGCTGATGCAGCACGGAAGCGGGGCGATTTTGCATCCGGTGTACTCGTGGCGGGATCACTTGGACATTCTCGTGGAGAGGTACTCGTCGGATTTCGGGGCGCGCGGGAGGTCGAAAGAGCGAGGACGGCCGACGCACAGGAGAGGCTTGAGTTCGTCCTCTGCGGGTGGGTTCGCAGAACAAGAGGCGTTATCGGCGTGTGCGTCCATGATTGCGCCGTATGCGGCGTTCATTCGGGCCAAGGCAAAGTTTCATCGACACTTTGTTGCGTTTGAGAACAATTATTCCGTCGACGCGAGAGTGGAGACGCTCGAGGATGAGGATGATATCGGCATGAGTGATCCGGTGTCGACGCTCAGTCTCGGCGCGTTGCTCGCGGTGGCGAGCAAAGCGCGACGAGTTTTAGAGTGCGCGATGCCATATTTGCCGAACATCTCCGAGTCGTACGTCGAGAATGAAGGTCAGTGGTTGGAGCTCGTGGGATTTGTCGCCAAGCTCGTGCTTCGCGAAGCCGACTTGGCGTACAGAGCCGCCGCGTTCGTCGCGGCGACGCTCGCCGAAGAGAAGAGATTAGGAAAACCTGAAGATGAAAACTTTAGAAAGGAACACGACGAACTGCGTCGGTGTTTTGAAGAGGCTTTCGCGAAGACATTTCTACGAGACGAGTTTGCGCTCGAGCGCGACGGTTTGCAGGACGAATCTGCAACGCTCGTGCACATGCTGGCAGCAGAGGCGCCGAATTTCTTGGAATCGGAGAATATTCACGAGATACTCAGCGCAAATGCACCTGCGAAGAAGCACGTGCTCTCGCCGTCGTTCAATCTGATGGATGCGGATATGAACGTGACCAACGGAGCCGCCTCAGTCGCAGCCGATGACGCAACGCGCCAATCGACAGAAATGCCACCGCTCATCAACTTGGATGATTCCGTGGAAACCACAACAACAACGCATTACAATCCGTTTGGATTGTTACCGCCGCCCACGAAGAAACCAGGTCACGAGCGCAAACCGAGCGATTTCGATCTCGACGCGTTCACCGCGCCGCTTGAGTTTACTCCGTTGCAAAGCGGCCCGGCGTCCATGGCCACCTACGTGGACCCTTTCGCGGTGCCCGCCCCTCAGCAGGCGAACGCGGACGATCTCTTGGACATGAACCAACTCGCAAACGCGCTCATATCGGAGCTTTCACCGAACTCGTCGCCGTCACCGGCCCGAACACAAAAGCCTCCAAAGAGCCCGATGATTTCGCACTCGGCGAGTGAAGACAACTTTGAGGAAATTCCTCTCGAAGATTTAGAGTTTGGGCGTCAAATAGGTCGCGGTGCGTTCGGCGAAGTCTTCAGAGGCAAGCTCAACGGCACGGACGTCGCTATCAAGCGGTTGTGCATCATGGAGAACGTGAGTGACGAGCGAGGAATGGCTGAGTTCAGGCGAGAATTGAAATTCCTCACGCGCCTGCGACACAGACACATTGTGCAATTCTTGGGCGCGTGCACCACCCCGCCTAACTTATGCATCATCATGGATTATTGCGACAAGGGCTCTCTCTATGGGTACTTGCACAACATGAACAAGGCGTTCTCTCCGTTTAAGGCGTTGAAGTGGATGTCCGAGTGCGCCAAAGGTTTGGTGTACTTGCACAGCAAGGAAATCATTCACCGCGACATCAAGAGCGGTAACCTCCTCATCGACGAGGGTGGATCCATCAAACTCGGCGACTTTGGTCTCTCCAAGCTTCACACGAGCGGTGCATCCACCGGTGGCACAGCATCTCTGGTCGGCACGTATCAGTTTATGGCTCCAGAACTTTTGGACGGCCATCCTCGATACACCACAGCCGTGGACGTGTACAGCTTTGGTGTCGTCTGTTGGGAGTGTCTCACGCGAAAGGAACCCTTCTACGGGTTATCGCCCATGCAAATCGTCGCCGCGCTGCTTCGCGGCGAGCGTCCAGAGATTGAAGGCGAAGCCGTCATAGGTTTACCGCAGGAATACGTCGATCTCATGCGTCGCTGTTGGGACGCCGATGCGCATCGCCGACCTTCGATGACTGAAGCTGCGTCGACGCTCGAGAGACTCTTTCTGGATGAAAAACGCGCGTTGATCGCAAACAAACAAAAGGAACAACAAAAACACACACAAGAATTGTTTTTACCGTAGCTCACGAAAACTTCTTCGCATTATTGTAGTAGATGCAAATTGTACAACGACGCCACCGAGAGCCGTGTCGCGCCTCACTTGGCCGTGCTCACGACGACGATGAACGCCACCACGAACGCTCGCGCCGTCCGCGTCGTCACCCGCGCCGAACGCGTCAACAACCAGCGGTCGTCTTCGCCGCTCGGTCGTCGCGCGCTCGTGTTCCGAGGCACGGCCTTGCCGCTCTTCCTCGGTTCTGTGCTCAACTTTGAGGGTGAACGACCGACGAACCTCGGCGTCGGGAGCTTCAACGGCATGTCCACCGGTTTGAGCCTGTGCCCGCCGAGCCCGAATTGCGTCGGTACCGCGGATGAGTTTAACGATAGCCTGCACTACGTCCCGGCGTGGACGTACAACGACGAGGAAAAGATTGCCAGAAGCGGCGCCGAAGCGACGCGGACGAGCGCCGCCCAAGCGTTGGAACAACTGGTGGACGTCGTCAACACGACCGATTGCGACGGGTTCGAGGCGACAATCGTGGAAAGAAAGAACGATTATTTAAGGGTCGAGTACAAGAGCCCGTTTTTTGGGTTTGTGGATGACGTCGAGTTTTGGTTTCCAGCAGACACGGAGAAGCAAAAGTCTCGAGTCGAGTACCGCAGCGCCAGTCGACTCGGACAGAGCGACGGCGACGCAAACCGCAAACGCATCAAGGCTTTGCGAGTGGCGTTGCAGAAAAAGTACGGCTGGAAATCAGTCGGGTTTAGCTAGTCATTCCTCTATTTTCTTCGTTACAACGGTTCGTAAAGATTTTAATACAGTCGCAGCAGTCACAGCCGGCGATTTTCGAGCGCTCGTCTATACGACGACGACGTCTCCTCAAAGAAACCACCATCCTTCGTCGACCCGACCCTCGCGATCGCAGCATCCACGAGTCGTTGCGACAACATCGCTTCATCCTCCTCTTCCCGGTGTCTATCATCCTCATCTCGGTGTTGCAACTTCCACCACAAGAAGAAGGACAACCCGCCCAACACCAACGTCACCAGGAAACAAAACGCCCACCTCTGCACGCACTTTTCACAAGACAACTGCGTCATCCTCCGTTCGCTCTTATCCATATCTCTCTCCATGTGTCCCGCGCTCGCTCTCGCGCTCAAAATCTTCTCCCTCTGATCGTGCAACTTGTTCAATATCTCCTCCCCGGTCGCCGCGCTCTCCAGCGCCGTTCGCTGCGTCCGCTCCAACCTTTCCCCCGTCGCCGCCGATCGCTCCACCCCCGTCAGCGCCGCCTTCCGTTGTTCCCGCTCCGTTTCGTTTCCAAGCAACGCCTCGCGTTCGTTCGACGACATCGCGTCTCTCTCGCCCGTTCCGACGAATCAAATCGAATCAAATCGCCTCAACACTAAATGAACCACAGAGTCGAATCGAACCACCGAGTCGGCCGACCGAAGTCTCGACGCCGCCGAGCGCTCGCCCCGGTACGAATCCCTCGTCGATCTCCCGACGCGCGAGACCTCCGTCGTCCGTCCGTCCGTCCGTCCGTCCGTCCGTCCGTCCGTCTCTGCCGCGAACGCTCGGGCGCGCGGTTCGGTTCGGTCCGTCCGAGCGTTTTCAACAACCAAAATCACAAATGTGTCGTACACACGCGATCATGACCTCATCGAATCATCGAATCATCGAATCATCCATCCATCCGAATCATCCATCCGTTCGTTCGCGTCTTCAGAACGGAACGCGCGCACCGGAACGACGACGACGACGACGACGACGAC
>Ga0181600_10002867_pt1 | contig 13198 bp, 5 predicted proteins | sample 041ome_2_FD_132982 | JGI IMG/M metagenome (GOLD analysis project Ga0181600, IMG submission 132982) | Coastal salt marsh microbial communities from the Groves Creek Marsh, Skidaway Island, Georgia - 041406US metaG (megahit assembly) | ecosystem: Environmental > Aquatic > Marine > Intertidal zone... | reverse complement strand
GTCCGTGGAGATGACGACGCCGTCGGCGCCGGTGGTGGTGGTGGATCCGTCGGCGTGCTTCGCCACCGTGCTGCCGTCCGCGTTGGTCCACGAGCTCGCCTCGACGACGGGCGTGGGCATGGGCGTGGCATGCACGTGGATCTCCGGCGTGGGCGTGGGCACCGCCGTGTACACGGGCATGGGGCTCGGCGTCGGCGTCGCGGGCACGCCGTCCACGGAGTCGTTCTTGTACTCGTACTCGTACCACAGGTCGTGCATCGCCGCCACCGTGGCGGGGCACTCGTTGGGCCCCACGCGCGACCAGCACCGCTCCTCCTCCCACTCGCAGTAGAACATGGAGTCGCACTGCGCTTTGCTCGTCTCGACATGCTCGCACGTGGTCTCGCACCCCACGGTGCCGGGGTAGACGTAGTCCGGGAACGCCGCCAGGTCGTGGTGCATCCCGGTTTCGTAATCGTCGTAGTGGTCGTCCCAGATGTCGTACAGGTCCTGCTCCGTGGCGGGGCACGGGTAGTTCCCGACGCCGGACCAGCACTTGCCCGCGTCGTACTCGCAGAAGAACATGCTGTCGCACATCGCCTTCGTGACGCCCTCGCCCTCGCACGTCGTCTCGCACCCTTCGATCCCGGGGTACACGTGGTACACGTTCATGTGGTGGAAATCCGACCCATCCACGCCGCCGTCGCCGATGACCTTAAACTGCTCGTCGGGGGTCATGGAGTCGAACTCGGCCGCCTCCGCCACCGCGGTGGTCTGCCCGAGCGTCGAGCGCTCGCCCTCCACGCGGTACCGGCGCTTCGACGCGACGTAGTGGCGCATCGCGCGCTGGCGGGGGGAAAGGCGGTGCGGGGCGCCCGCGCCCAGCACGGCGTGGGTGTTGGCCGACGCCCCAGCCTGCGCGTACGCCACGGCGGCCACCGCGCAGCCCGCGACGAGCACGGTGCCGGCGACGGCCTTGCGCACCCAGGTCGAGGCGGGCGCGGCGACGCGCTTGGCCGCCAGGAGCGAGTCGCTCTCATCCTGGTGGGGGACGTTCATGCTGCGGGAGAGGTCTGCGCGTGAGGGAGGAACGCGCGAGACAGCGGACGGGTGGATTTCGGCGGGTCAGAGGCGAATGTCGATCTCGGCGCGGAGGTTGGTGCGCGGCGACCGAGCGATCGCGCGGCAGAAACGTTCGAGAAAGACACGCGACGTGCACGCACCGCGTTACTCCTCTGCGTGCGTGGTTTCCGAGCGTCGCCGCGTGGGTACGCCGCGCGCGGGAGACTGCCTCGCGGCGCGTCCGATGATGAAAACTTCAACACGCAAAGTAAAAAGAAAAAAAAAGGAAGTTTTGAACCCAGAACGACGAGTCTTTTGTCCAATCAGATGTTACTTTTTCCCAAAAATCGGTTTTTGATGACTTATGCTCCATACGCGAAAATCGGCAGATCCCATTTTCCCGAAAGTCAACCGATTGGGTCCTCGCGGTCCGACTCGCGCTCGCGTCAGAAGCGCGCGGGCGTCGGCACGCGTCTCGCCGCGATGACGCGCGAGGCGGCGTACGGCTCGATCGCGGGGGATGCCGCGGTGGTGGATATCGCGTCCACTTCCGCGTCCGACCCCGGGACGACCGCGCGTCCGGCGACATCGCGGCACGCCCGCCGCGGTGTCTCGTGGACGTTCCTGGCGAGCGCGTGCGCGTGCGCGGCGGTCGCGGCGCGCGCCTCGGCGCGTCCCGCAGCCGGGCTCGCGCGCGCGGCCTCGTCCCCCCTCCCCTCCGCGAGACGGTCGCGGAGCGACCGCGCGGAAGAGGAGGCCGTCGCGGTGCTCGGGGCGGCGTACGGCAGGTGCGACGACGCGGCGGACGCGAGCTGTCCCGCGCTGGATCTTTCCCTCGGCCCGTTCGGGGACAAGGACGCGCTCGCCGCCGGCGACCCGAACGCGCGCGCGCACCTGTTCATCCTCGGCGACTCCATCGACAAGCTCATACACGTCTCCGCGTGTAACGCCCTCCTCGCCGAGCGAGAGCGGTGCGCGTTCGAGTGCTCCACGCCCGCGCCGAGGCAGTACCCGCGAAACGCGGCGCCGTTTCTGTCGGGCGCGTCGGAGACAAACGCGCGCGAAACGTGTTGCCGAGAGACGGACCAGGACTCGTCCTCGTCCGTCTCGTGCTGCGCCTCGGAGTTCGAGTTCCGCACGGCGTTCGCGTGTCGCCCGCGCACGTACGCCGCGGGCGCGGGCGACGCCGGGTTCCTGATGCTCATGGGATCTTCGCCGGAGGGGCCGTACTTCGAACCCGAGGACTGGCGCACGGGCGCAGAGGAAAACCCGTACCTCGCGTACGGGTTGCCGAGCGCGACGAGCGCGCGCGTGGACGAAGCGCTGCTCGCGTTTTTGAATTGGACGCAGGACACGCGCGCGGTCACCGCGCTGGTCTCCCCGAACATCGTCTGGGAGCTGTTCCGGTGGGGCGTCGAGCCCGGGTTCGATCCGGGCGCGTTTCGAGACAGTCTCGAGAACACTTCGGGTGAAGAGGGTGAACTCGCGAGCGCCGACGATCCCGACGATCCCGCGAGCGCCGCCGCGCGCGTGCGGGCATACGAAGCGTCGACGCGCGCGCTGGTGGAGCGGACGCGCGCGCGGCTCGCGGAAAACGGCCGCGAAAGCAGCGCGGCGTGCGTCATCCTGCGCACGCAGCCGCGTCCGGTGTCGTTTCCCGACGTCGGGAGCCTCGCGCAGCTCACCGACCTGGTGCCCGTCCTGAACGACGCCGCGCGACGCGTCGCGGAGGAGACGGGCGCGGCACTCTTCGACGCGGCGCGCGCCTCCGCGTCGCTCTTCCCGGGCGACGCGGCGTATGAGCATTCAGTCGCGCCCGCCGCGTACTTCGAGGACGGGTACCACCCCACGAACGAGCACGCGGCGGCGCTGTTCGCGGCGCTCCGCGCGTGGGCGCGGGAGGCGCTGCCGGAACAGTGCCACCTCTTCGACGGGGACGTCCGGTAGCGCGTAGGACGATAGATGGTCATTTTATTTTAGCGTACTACAACGATCGCTCACCGCGCGCGTAGGCGTACGACGAATGCTGCCGCATCACGGCGCGCGCGAAGTGGTGGCGTTTGTACCGGGCGTTTCCAAGTGGAAATCGTGGAAAAGTGACCGTTTTTCTCGGAACGCTCAATTTTTTGGGTACGTACCCCCTTGCGCTTCTTCTCGACGTCCGCGCTCACGGCGCGCGCGCGCGGGCATATCGCCGAGCGCGTCGACCCCATCGCCGCACCCGACCCACGCGCAGCGCCGCCATGGCGTCCGCACCGAGCGATGCCGGCCCCAAGAAGCGCCTGGTGATCAAGCAGATGGTCCTGGAGAACTTCAAATCCTACGCCGGCGCGCAACACGTCGGCCCGTTCCACAAGGTAGGATTTGGTTTTGGCCCGCGCACGGGCGACGAAGGCGACGCGGGGGCGGAACCACCGACGTGGATCACCGCGGGGCGAGGCCCTGACGCGATAGCACGTGCTCGCGAGTCGTGCTCGTGGGCGCGTCCGCGGTGATGCGGGGACACGCGGGGACGCCCAGCCCGCGCCCGGCGCGCTCGAGCGCGCGTCTCGGCCCAGTCTCGTTCCCCCCCTCGGCTGCGCTCCGAGCGCGACGCGCGGCGCCGCAACGCCGGTCCCCGGCGCGCGCCGCATCCGGGCTCGGCTTCGAGCGTCTTCCCAGACGAGTGAACGCGTTCCGAGAGCACGCGCTGACGGTCCCACGGCTGACGACGACCCGCCCCCCCCGCCGTCGTCACATCTTCTCATCTTCTCGTCTTCCATCGTTCCTCCGCGTTTGTCCCCGCGCCCCGCTTTCGCCGCGCAGTCCTTCTCCTCCGTGGTGGGCCCGAACGGCTCCGGCAAGTCGAACGTGATCGACGCGATGCTCTTCGTGTTCGGCAAGCGCGCGAAGCAGCTCCGCCTGAACAAGGTGTCCGAGCTGATCCACAACTCGACGGATTTCCGGAACCTGCAGTACGCGCGCGTGGAGGTGCACTTCCACGAGATTGTCGACTCGACGACGGACGAGGAGGCGTTCGCGCCCGTCGCCGGGTCCGATTTCGTCATCGCGCGCGAGGCGTACAAGAACAACACGAGCAAGTACTTCATCGACGCGAAGACGAGCAGCTTCACGGAGGTGACGACGCTGTTAAAAACGCACGGCGTGGACCTGAACAACAACCGGTTCCTCATCCTGCAGGGCGAGGTTGAGCAGATCTCGATGATGAAGCCCAAGGCGCAGACCCCCGGGGACGAGGGTCTGCTCGAGTACCTCGAGGACATCATCGGCACGAACCAGTACGTCGACCCGATCGAGGAGAAGGCGAAGGCGCTAGAGGCGCTCAACGACCAGAGGGGGGGGCAGGTCAACCGCCTGAAGCTGGTGGAGAAGGAGCGCGACGCGCTCGGCGGCGCCAAGGCTGAGGCGGAGACGTTCATGGCCAAGGAGCGCCAAGTCGCGGCGGCCAAGTCGCTGTTGCTGCAGAGGCGCGGCGCGGATGCGCGCGCGGAGTTGAAGCGCGTCGCCGCCGAGAGTGAGGCCCTGCGTTCGAGGCTGGAGCAGGAGAAGGGCAGGCACGACGAGCACTCCGAGGCGATCGAGACGCTCGAGGCGCAGCACGCGGAGCACGCCGCGGCGCTCGCGGCGCTGCGCGCCGACCTCACCGCGGCGACGGCGGCGTTTGCCGACTTTGAGAAGAAGGACATCCAGCACCGCGAGAACTTGAAGAACATGAAGCAGCGCGCCAAGAAGCTGGACGAGAAGCTCGCCAAAGACAACAAGAAGCGCGACGACATGGCGGCGGAGACGCGCGCGATCGAAGAGGCTCTGCCCGCGCTCGAGGCGAAGAAGGCGAGCCTGGAAGCCGACGTCGGCGCCGAGGAAACGAAGCTCGAGTCGATGCTCGAGTCGCTCAAGGGCGAGATGGCCGCCGCCGGCGCGGCGCTGGAGGCGGCGCGGCGCGCGCTTTCGCCCTGGGAGGGCAAAATCGCGGACGCCAAGGCGCGCGCGGACGTCGCCGCCGCCGAGCGCGACGTGCTGGTCTCGCAGAAGCGAGACGCGCAGCGCAGGCTGCAGGAGGCCAAGCAGGGCGCGGAGAAGGCGAGCGCCGCCGCCGCCGCCAAGACGCGCGACATCGCCGACGCCGAGGCGACGCTGGCGTCGGAGCGCGCGCGCGCGCTCGAGCGCCGCGAGGCGGAGGCGGCGGCGCGCGCGCAGGAGGCGGCCGCCTCCGCGGCGGCCCGCGAGGTACGAGGCAAGCTCGAGCAGAAACGCACGTCCGCGGACGCGGAGAGGAGCAAGGGCGTCATCGTCTCCTCGCTCATGAAGGCGAAGTCGCGCGGCGAGTTGCGCGGCGTGCTGGGGCGCCTCGGCGACTTGGGCGCCGTCGACGCGAAGTACGACGTGGCTGTGTCCACGGCGTGCGGCGCGCTGGACTACGTGGTGGTGGAGACCACCGCGGACGCGCAGGCGTGCGTGGCGCACCTTCGCGCGCACAACCTGGGCGTCGCGACGTTCCTGATCCTGGAGAAGCAGAAGGCGCTCGAGGGGCGCATGCGCGAGGCGAAGGCGGCGGCGGCGAAGGAGAAGGTGACGCGGCTGATGGACCTGATCCGGCCCGCCGACGCGCGCGTCGCCGTGGCGTTTTACTACGGCGTCCGCGACACCGCCGTCGCGGACGACCTGGACGCCGCGAGCGCGATCGCGTACGGCGGCGCCAGGCGGCGGCGCGTCGTGACCCTCGCGGGGCAGCTCATCGAGACCGCGGGCACCATGTCCGGCGGCGGCGCCAAGCCCAAGGGTGGGCGCATGCGCGTCGGCGACGCCGCGTCTCCTCCGGGCGCCGAGGAGGACGCCGAGTCGTCCGCCGCGGCGGTGGCTGAGGCGGAGGCGGAGCTGGCGCGGAGCTCCACCACCGCCGCCGAGGCCAGGGCCGCGGCGACCGCCGCCATGAAGGAGGCCAAGGAGGCTGAGACCGCGGTCGCCAAGATGGAGCGGCAGCTCCCGAAGCTGCGCGCCGACGTCGCCGCCGCCGAGGAGCGCGCGGGGGACCTCTCGTCGCGCCTGGCCGACCTCGAGGCGGCGGCGGCCACCTCCGAGGAGGACGCCGCCGCGCTCGCGGCTGTGGAGAAGGAGGTGGCGGAGGCCACCGCGGCGCTCGAGGCGGTGCAGCGCGACGCGGCCGGCCTGCGCGCAGAGGCGGATGCGCTGCAGAAGGCCATGGACGACGTCGGCGGCGACGCGCTGCGCGCGCAGAGGGCTACGGTGAAGGCGCTGGCGGAGGGCATCGCGGCGGCGGCGGAGGCGACGCTCGAGAAGCGCGCGACGGCGGCTTCGCACGCCAAGGCGACGGCGCGTGTTTCCAAGGCGATCGAGGAGGCTTCCGCGGAGCGCGCGCGACTCACGGAGGACGTCAAGGCGACGAAAGAAGCGTTCGCGACGCTCGAGGACGAGGCCATGTCCGTGATGGAGACGCAGAAGGCGACGCAGCTCGCGGTTGACGAAAAAGCCGGCGCGCTAGCAAACGTCGCGGCGGCGCGCGACGCGGCGAGCGCCGCCGTCGCCGCCGCGCGGCACGTCGAGGTGGAGATCGAGGCGAAACTCGACGATCTGAGCGCGCTCGCGGCGGAGGAGACCGCCAAAGCCACGCACTGGACCGCGGAGCTGGAGAAGCTGACGAAGGAGCAGAAGAAACAGCTCGAGGAGATGAAGAGCGCGCTGCTGGCGGGCGCGTCATCAATCGCGCGCGAGATTCCCGAGCTGGACGTCGCGGCGCCGCTGTCGGATGACGCGCTGGCGGCGGGGGTCTCGGCGGAGGCGCAGGCGGAGGTGGTGGCCTGTTTGGAAGAGGAGCTGAGCGCGATGAAGCCGGACATGTCCTCCATCGAGGCGTTCGTATTGAAGGAGTCGGAGTACCACGAGCGCGCGGACGAGTTGAAAGCGGTCACGGAGGCTCGCGACTCTACGCGCGCCGCTTACGACGCGCTTCGCCAGACGCGGCTTGACGAGTTCATGTCCGGGTTCAACGTCATCTCTCTGCGTTTGAAGGAGATGTACCAGATGATCACGCTGGGCGGCGACGCCGAGCTCGAGCTGGTGGACTCGCTCGACCCGTTCTCCGAGGGGATCGTCTTCTCCGTGCGCCCGCCGAAGAAGTCCTGGAAGAACATCGCCAACCTGTCCGGCGGCGAGAAGACGCTCAGCTCGCTGGCGCTGGTTTTCGCGCTGCACCACTACAAGCCGACGCCGCTGTACGTGATGGACGAGATTGACGCCGCGCTGGACTTCAAGAACGTCTCCATCGTGGGCCACTACATCAAGGAGCGCACGAAGAACGCGCAATTCGTGATCATCTCGCTGCGGAACAACATGTTCGAGCTCGCGGACCGGCTGGTGGGCGTGTACAAGACGAACAACACCACCAAGACGGTGGCCATCAACCCGGGGGCGTTTTCCGTCGGGAAGGGGGGGAAAAACGCGGCGGACGCGGCGGACGCGGAGAACGTCGCGCCCGCGGCGAACGCGGCGGTGACCGCGTGATGAGGTGGAGAGATTGAGAGATCGACGTTCGTAACGAGACATGAGCGCGACGAGGTACGATGTGATTCAGGACAAGCCTCTCATCTTCCGCTCTCATCTTCCGCTCGGACACAGAGCCGTTAGACTCTGTCTTCCACTCCAGACGTGGTGTGGTGTCGCGTGGTGTCGCGTGCGCGTCTCACAGGTCTCACAGGCAAATCACCTCCTCCGTGCCCCCGTTCGCGCCGCTCACGAACACCGCGGTGGGCGTCTCGGCGTACTTAGCGGCTTCCACTCGGACGCGCTTTTGGTATTCCACCTTGCTTCGTTTAAAGAGCGCGTACGCGGCGTGCTGCGCGGCGTCGCCGTTGTTGGGGTTGTCCAGGAGCTCCTGCACGCCCACCAGGATCTGCTTCACCGTGATCGAGGGCTTCCACGCCTTCTCTTCGTTCAGAATGGACAAACACACCTTCCCGCTGGGGTACACGTTGGGGTGGAAGAAGCCGCCCGGCAACGACACCTTCGGCGGTTTGCTCGGGTACTCGTCAGGGAACTCTAACCGAACCGGGTACAGCCCTTGCTCCCAGACGGTGCCGGCTTTGCCCGGGATCTTGCACTCCCAGACGGACATCTGCACGGAGCCGTCCTTCGCGGTCATGGGGCGAGCCACGAAACCGTGCGGGTGGTCCTTGCGCCAGCCCTTGCGCTCGAGCGCCAGGCGCTGCGACGCGAGGGAGGTCATGAGGACGCGCTGCGGGCGGCGCGGGCGCGCCACGCCGCGCCGCGGCGAAGCGAACGAGAAGGCGTGGGGTGGATGCGATCGAGGCACCCGCGACGTCTTGTGTCGAAGGAGCGCGCCGAGGCCTGAGGCGCGTGCGAGCCTCGCGCGTCTCGCTCGGACGCGTCCCGGGAACGACCGCGGGGAGCCTGGGGCTATGCGCGGCGTCAGCGACGTCCGCCCACCGCGCGCGAGCGGATCTGAGACCAGCGCGTGTGTGCCCACAACAAGCACCCTCGTGACTCGGATTCAAAAAATCTGACACGCGAGAACGCAGGCCGGTTCGCCATTTCGCGTTCGTTCGCGACCGAGGAAAAAAAGCAACACCTCCCTCCCGTCGCTCGTCGCGACGACCGACCGACTAACGCACGGACCCCCCCGGGAACAGCCGCAGCAGCACATCCATGAGCCTCCTACCCTCCGGCGTCCCCTGCAGCGACGCCTGCTCGGCGCCGGGATCGGCGGCGGCGACGCGAAGCGCGCGGTCGAGCTCGCGTCGGAGCAGCTTGAACAGGACGCCAACTTCCGGCGCCGCCGGCGCTTCCACCCTCCCGGCGCCGGAAGTCGGTCCCTCGACGCCCACGTGGACGCTCACCGTGGCCGCCGCGTGGTTCACCGAGATGTCCCCGCCGAAGAGAAGCAGCGCCTCCACCGGCACGGCCGTGGTGTCCCGCAGGAACACGCGGGACGTCTCCACCGCCTCTTGGTACACGAGGAAGCCCTCCGGAGGCCCGCCCGCCGCGCCCTGGTACCCGTTCACGCCGCCAGGGTGCACCGCCACCTCCGCGCCGCGCGCGTCGAGCACGACCGCCCTGCCGCGGCTCGCGGCGCCCCCGCCGTTTCCGCCGGCTCTTCGGCTTTGGCGCGCGCCGCCGCCGCGCAGCTCCCCCCGCCGGACCCGCGCGACGTTGGGAAACAAACCGGCCGCCAACACGCAGCGCGCGACGTCGTCGTTGGCTTCGTTCGCGCGCGCCGAATGCGCGTCCGTCCGGAACCCGCTCTCTCTCAGCTTCCGCTTCAAAGTCTCGCGCTCGCGCTTGATGTCCCGCATGGCGTCTCGGCTCAGGCCCAGCGCCCGAACGCCCGGACTGTTCGCGTCCCTCTCCCAGGCGTCGAACGCGGCGGCCACGGCGAGGTGGTCGGACCGCGCGCCGAAGTTTCCCGCGGCGCTCGCCGCGCGCTTCGCCGCCACCGCCGCGTTTTTGTCGTCGGGGTTGGCGCGGAACGCGGGCTTGCACGACATGGCCGCCGCCGCGGTGAGGATGGGGGGCAAACACCCCAAAACGCACGCGTACACAAGCATCTTCCCGAGCCTCGGTTCCACGGGGAGGTGCGCTAAGTGCGCGCCGAGAGGCGTCAAGACGAGTTTTGGTTTTGGTCCGTCGGGTACCGTTTCGGTGACGTTTTCGGTCGCGGGTCCGTCCCGAACTCCGATACGCCCCGGATCCGGATCCGGCTGTAGGGCTGGAGCCGGGGCCAGGGCGCCCACCGCGCGCAGCCGCCGCGTCGCCGCGCGAACCGCCTCCCGCGACGGCGGGTCCGGTGTCGCGGCGAGCGCCGCCTCCGGGTCCCGCGCGGGGCTGGTCAGCATGGCGTGCATCACCAGGCTCTCCAGCGGCGCGGTCTGCAGCTCGGGCGCGTCGCGCTCCGGCTGGTTCGCCGCCGACTCGGCGGCGGTGTACAGCCGCACGCAGACGCCCGGCCGGACGCGCCCGGCTCTCCCTTTCCTCTGCGCGGCGGAGGCGAGCGAGCACCATCCGAGTCGCAAGGACGCGAGTTGGGTTTTCTCGTCGAACGCGAGCTTCTTCGAGCGCCCGCTGTCGAAGACGGCGACGACGTCCGGAATGGTCAGCGACGTCTCCGCGACGTTCGTCGCCAAAACCAGCTTGGTCATGCCGAACGGCGCCGGGTCGAACGCGCGACGCTGCTCCTCGCCCGAGAGCTGCCCGTGGAGGGGCACGACGTGCAGTCGCGCCGAAAGCGCGCTCGGGAGCGAGGCGCGGAGCGTTTGCTGGAGCCGCGCGATCTCGGGCGCGCCGGGCAGGAACACCAGGCCCGCGCCTGCGGAGCGCGGTGTTGACGCGCCGGATGCGGATGCGATGTTTTCCAGCTCGGCCAGAACCGGCGGGAGCGACGCGACCAGCGCGCTCGAGTACGCGTCGAACGCGTCGTCGGGACGATTCGTCTTGTTTTTGTTTTCGCGTTTTTGGCGCGCTTTCGATCCGTTCGGCGCGGACGCCGAAGCGTACGCCTCCGCGAACCGCTCCTCGACCGGGAACGCGCGTCCCTCGATGTGCGGCGTCGGGATCGGGGGCGCGCTCGGCGGAAACGCCGAGCCGAAGTAGTCGCGCAAATCGCTCGACGCCATCGTCGCGCTCATCAGCACAACGCGCAGAGGCGTAGTAAGCGGAGTCGCGCGAGGCGGACTCGCGCCTTCGCTTTGATTTTTGGATATCGGTTCGTTCCGGTCGGAATCCCTCGCGGTTCGACCGTCCGCGCCGGACTTCGGAGAGAACCACCGCTTGACGAGCAGATCCCTCAAGTGCGCCAGCAGAAAGTCGGCGTCCGCGGTTCGCTCGTGGATCTCGTCCACGAAGACGTGCGACACGCCCCGGAGCTCGGGGTCAGCGGCCAGCCGCCGGAGCAGCGCGCCGGTGGTGAGGAAGGTGAGCCGCGTGCGACGCGGGCACACGCGGCTGTCCCCGCGGACGGCGTACCCGACCGTGCTCCCGACCGGCTCCCCGAACACCTCCGCGACGCGCCGCGCGACGGAGACCGCGGCGACCCGCCGCGGCTGCGCGACGAGCACGTTCGCCTCCGCGCCGCGCGCGGCGGCGGCGTAGCGCTCCAGCACGAACAACGGGACGCACGTGGTTTTCCCCGAACCCGTCTCGCCGGTGAGCACCGTCACGGGCGACCCCGATTCCTCGATGACACGCAGAAGCGCGTCGCGCGCGCCGTGCGCGGGGAGCGTATACATATTTTTCTGTGAATCTTCGTGCGCGCGCCGGTCAGTCACCGCCGCCAGTAACCGCGCGTTCTCGGCGGCGACGGCTTTTTCTTTCGCGGCTTTTTCTTCCGGCGACGACGCGCCGGACGCTCCCGGGAGGCTCCTCGGCGCGACATCCTCCGTCGTGTCCGCGTCCGTCGCCGTGTCGTTTTTTTTCTCATCGACACGCGGCGTGTTACCGGCGGATATCTCCGCGACAATCTCCGCGCTCACGTCGTCCTCGGGCTGGCTGCTCGCGGCGCGCGGTTTCCGTCGCGCGTTTTTGTTTTTTTTCGCGGCGTCCTTCGTCTCGTCCAAGTCCACGAAGACGACGGCGCCCGGCGCGAGCGACCGAGAGTCCTCGATCGCGGGCCCCGGCGGCGCGTGCAGGCGCGCGGTGTTGGGCGCCTTCTTCATCGCCTTGAACTTGCTCCGCGCAGCCTTGAACAGGGACTCCAGGTCGTCCGCGCGCGCGATCTGCAACAGCTTGGTCTCGCCGGACGCGCACGTCGCCGTGACGGCGATCTTCTCGCCCGCCGGCTTCGGGCGGTCCAACAGGTGCGGGTGTCGGTTCGAGTCGTCGTCGTCGTCGGGACCGACTCCGCCGGACGCCTTGTCGCGTCGCTCGGCGCGTCTGTCCTCCTTCAAAGCCTTGTGCAGTACCTTCTCCTTCTTCTCGCGCTCGCGCTCCTCCCTGCGCGCCTCCTTGGCGCGCGCGCGAAGCTGCCGCGCCTCGTCGTCCTCGTCATCCCCGATGACGGGGCGCTCTTTTCGGTGCCTCTCCTTCGCCGTGCCGTCCCTGGGAGCCCTCGCGAGTTTACCGTCGGACGCCTTGTCGTCAAGCGACAGGCGGTAGATCAGGTCGAGGAGCACCTCGCGACTTCCCGCGTCAAGACCTACGCGGCGCGACATCCCCCGCGCACCCGGAAGTGCGACGAGCGCGGAAGCGTCGGGCGCAGATACGCAGAAATCGTCAACCTCCAGCCTTTTTTTTTTTTTAGTGAAAACACCTCGCGCGCTCGACCCGCGGTTGATAGCGCGGTACGTACTCATACGACAAAATCTACAGCCTATAGCTAGACTATGGACGCCTCGGCGTCATCCCTGAGCCACAGCGTCGCAGACGCGTAGTTGGCCAGCGCGTGCGCGAGCATCGCCGTCGCGACGTCGCCGGTGGCGACGGCGGCGGCTCCGTACGCCACCCCGACCAAGCTGGCCCACGCGGCGAACGCCGCGTTGCGCCCGCCGCCCGCGTGCAGAGCGCCGAAGACGGCGCCGCTGGCGACGACGGCGCCGTACGCCGCCGCGGTTGAACCGCCGAACGCGGGCATCAGCGCGGGCAGCAAGACGCCTCGGAATGCGGTTTCCTCCGCCACCGCGGGCAGCAGCGAGACGGTGACGACGTCGCCGGCGCGCAGCGGGCGCAGCACCTGCGCGTTGCTCCGGTTGGTGGCTTCGCGGAACTCGGGCGACGCGCCGAGCAGCGCGCGGCGCGCGGCGGTGACGGCGGCGGCGACGCCGAGCGCGACGCCGGCGTGCGTCGCGACGAGCGCGGGGCTACTCGGCGGATGCAGCGCCGCGATCAGAGGCAGGTCCGCGGTCCAGTCGGAGACGAACGCGGGCAGAATCCCCTGGCCGAAGTGCGCGCCCTCGCGCGCGCCGGCGCCCAACGCCAGCAGCCAGAACGTCGTGCCGTAGCACGAATCCAGGACGTCGTCGCGCGTCGCGACCGGGAGGGGCTGGGAGGGGGCGGTGACGCCGCGCGCCGGGGACGGCGCCGAGGACGGGGACGGGGACGACGACGACGACGGGGACGCGGGGGGCGCCTCCGCCTCCGCCTCCGCCTCCGACCGAGGCGCGACGATCGCATCCACGTCACCGCCGGACCCGCC
>Ga0181600_10002847_pt1 | contig 13239 bp, 14 predicted proteins | sample 041ome_2_FD_132982 | JGI IMG/M metagenome (GOLD analysis project Ga0181600, IMG submission 132982) | Coastal salt marsh microbial communities from the Groves Creek Marsh, Skidaway Island, Georgia - 041406US metaG (megahit assembly) | ecosystem: Environmental > Aquatic > Marine > Intertidal zone... | reverse complement strand
TCGCCAAATAAATTATCCCGCTCCACGTCGTAGCCGCTGAGATGAATCATGCGCTCAGCCAAATCGACTATGCGCACCGGCTCACCCATGTCGAGCACAAATACATCGCCGCCGGTGCCCAATGCACCTGCCTGCAGCACCAACTGCGACGCCTCTCGAATACTCATAAAGTAACGAGAGACCTCTGGATGGGTTACCGTAACTGGGCCACCGGCACTAATCTGCTCCCGAAACAATGGCACAACGGATCCCGAGGATCCCAGAACATTCCCGAAGCGCACGATACAAAAGCGGGTGTCGGTCTCTATCTGAGAGAGACCCTGCAAAATCAGCTCGGCGAATCGCTTGGAGGCCCCCATGGCATTGGTAGGTCGCACTGCCTTATCGGTCGACACCAATACAAATGTATCTACGCCGGCGCGATGTGCAGCCCATGCGGCGCTCCACGTCCCATGAACGTTATTCGCAACGCCTTCTGATACGTTGTACTCCACCATCGGTACATGCTTGTATGCTGCAGCGTGGTAGACGGTATCGACCTCAAAAGTCCTAAAAATAGACTCAAGTCGCTGCTCGTCGCGAACGCTTCCCAGCAGGGTGACGACCGGGAAGCGCAGCCCCTGACGCTGGCAGATGCCTTTGATCTCTCGATCAATGCTGTACAAGGCAAATTCGGAAATATCGAGCAGGACAAGTTCTTTTGGCGAGGAGGCCAAAATTTGGCGGCACAGCTCTGAGCCAATACTGCCCCCCGCACCGGTGACCATCACCACTTTGTCGGTAATACAGCGATCAATCAGTTCTGGATGCGGCGGAACAGGCTCGCGCCCCAAGAGATCGTCGAGGTCTACGTCCTGTATCTGATTGACCAGTGCATTACTCGAGATCAACTCCGATATCTTAGGGATGGTACGCACGCGCACCGGCAGATCCACCAACGAATTGATAATGTCACGTCGACGTTCCTGCGATGCAGAAGGAATTGCCAGAAGCACCTGGCGCACCGAGTGTGCCGTCACCAGATCAGAAATTTCCTCAACTGCCAAAACCGGACGGCCATTGATGACTGTGTCTTGTAACGCGGGATTGTCGTCCACGAAGGCAACGACTCTGTAGTCAGAACCGTGATTCAAAGCATTAAACAGCTGTCTGCCGGTGTCGCCGGCGCCGTAGATGATTACGGCGCGAACATCCGATTGGTCACTGATTTGATGAAGCCCACGCGACACCAAACGCAAGCCGCCAACGCCGAAAAAAAGAAACAGCCAGTAAATCATCGGTACCGTCTTCGGCGCTGGAGCAGACGTTAGAAAAATCAAGGCGCCCAGCACCAACGTCGACAGACTGACCACCTTTACCAAACCCCATACCGCCTGCTGCCCCATGTACCGGATGACAGACCGATAGAGCCCATGCAGGGAAAAAATCACCGACGTCGCTATCAGCAGCAAAACTAGGGTGGAGAGTGGCAATATCTGGAACGCCGAATCCGGCGGCGCCAGACTCACCTGCAAAGCCCCGAACAGAGCAGCCGCAACGATAGCGAGGTCAAGTACAACCCAGCCTGCGACCCGGTAAGCGTCAGGAAGCGCGCGTCTCTCAAAAAGCAAGACGATGCTGGTGAGAGAATTGAGGCCCAACGCGCGGAATCGCGACGTGATTTTCTTCACCATATATTTCCCTAAGCTTCGGCCCGATCAACACAGCGATCAAGGCTTTAAGACGGCGGAGCGAGTTTACTGCGTTAACCGCGAATAGACCAGAATCAGAAGGGACGGAATGGCTGATAAAAGTACCAGAAGCGAAGGGAATAATTCACTGTAGGCGGCCGTCATCGCCAGAGGAAACTGCCATGCGGTTTGCAGTGCCATCAGCCCCAACGTCACGGGAAGTGGGCTGCCGATTCTGAGAACCAGACGCTGATACGCGTGATCTCTGTGGGCCATGTGTGGCGGGTCACCCGATAGCAGGCGCCAACATAAGGTGACGCCGGAATCGATCAAGAAAGGCATCATCAGAATAAACCACGCCGCTCCCAGTGAGGCATCTGCGGAGCCCGCCAAAACCCCGAGCACCGCCAAAAACAAGCCCAACGGGATTGCACCTGCATCCCCGAGGAAGAGCCTAGCGGGGGGCCAATTAAAAAAGAGCACAGGTAGGGTGCAGGAGAGCAAAGCCCCGCTGCACCAAACCAGCGCCTCCGCATTAAATGAACCGAATTTTCCAATAAGGCCCATGCCCAACGACACGCACAGGAGTTGCACCGTCGCAAACCCATCGGCGCCATCCATAAAATTAAAGATGTTGATACACCAGGCTACGCTCACACCCAGTGCCAACAATCCGATCAAAGCGGTGAAGGACACCGGCTGAGCCACAGGGATAAGAAGCCAGGTAAGCGCAATGCCGGCCAAAAGGTAACTCACAAACCGCGGCCCGCTGGGCAACCCCCATTTGTCATCGCTCAGCCCAATGGCGGCCAATATCAGAAGTAACCAGGCGACACCGTGGGCACCTGCCATTGGGGCAAATACAAATAGATAGACAGCGATCAAGACGACTGGCACAACACCACCGCCCAACACGGTGGGTGCAGTGTGCAAGCTGCGGTGGTTGGGTCGGTCCACCAAGCCCAGACGAGGCGCCAGCCGCATAAAGGCCCAAAGACCAGCAGCAGAGGCGAGACCCATCAACACCAGTATCAACATCACTTACGGGCTATCCAGCCGGGTCTTGAGCGTGAGGGAGGGCGCCCATCCAATCACTAGGGGTGTCGGGCCGCACCAGTGCCGAGCGGTCAGCGCAGACCCGCTGGAACCCTGTGATGCACCGCGCCACAAGTCCAGAAGACGGCACGCCGACTGATAAAGCCACAGCGGCATCGAAAAACCCCCGCCGGCCCATTGGGCTCGCCCGGGAGCCAATAATCGTGAAATGGATTGAGCGGTGTAGCATTCACCATCTGTCGCGGCGATCACGGCCTGCCCCACCGGCGCTCCCGCCCTCCCCTCTGTGCATGCCACTATTAGCTTGACCACATCCGGTCTTCCCACGAGCGAACGACACCCCGTTTCCGGCAATAAAAAGGGCCACCACGCTAACACCCGTTCGAGGGTCGCCAGATTAGCGGTTAGCGTCTTATCAAACAGGAGCGCGGGTCGAATCACCGTGAGTGCCATGTCGTCATTGCTGCAGATTTCCCGAAGCGCCGTCTCCGCCTGCCATTTAGAGCGCGCATAGGCCTCGGCGGGTTGTGAGATCACCTCAGAGGATGCTGTTGGATCGGCGGACCCAGCAGAGACAACGTTGAGAGAGCTCAGGTAGATGAAGTGGCTTACCCCGGCGCTCTTCGCCAGCTGCGCTAATGTTTTACTGGCATTCACATTGACCTGATCATAATCCCGCTCAGGCGCCGCCCGATGCGCGAGGCCGGCACAATGAATCACGACGCTCACGTCTTTGAAGACGTCAGGAGCAACTGCCCCGATATCGAACAAATCACCGGGAACCCAGTCAGCCCCCAAGACCGACGCTTCCCTCCGCCCGAGGTATCGAAAACGTTGATCGCTGGCGGAGAGTGCTGCCGCGACAGCACTGCCCAGATAGCCCGTGGCGCCTGTCAGTAACAACAAGGCGCCCGGCTCCACATGCGCTTACTGAAGGCGAATGACATCGCGGTTTTTCTCCACCGTATCGAGGCCAATACCCCGAACCGCAGCCAACTCTTCGATGTGTTCGAAGGGCCCATGAGCTTCTCGATACTCGATGATGCGCTGGGCTTTGGTTATTCCAACGCCGTGTAAGGCTTCTGCCATGACCTCAGCACTCGCCAAATTGATATTGATGGGTTCATCCGCCGTAGCGAGGGTTGATGTAAACCCCATCACCAGCAACCCAAAGCTCAACATAACAGCTTTAAGGAAATTGCCCAGCGAAAGGCTACCCCGCCCCGTTTGCCTTGCACCCAGTTCTTCCGTTAGCTCGGTATTAGAAATCAGTGTGTTCATAGGATATTGCTCCACAAGTTAAAGAGAGGCGATCCCGCTAGCGGAATCACCACTCACTGTGGAGGAGCCATTTTTATTTGCGCAGATCAGGGGCTATCCCTGAGCCCTAATGAGCAGCAATGTTGTTAATTGAAGACTGAATCTCACGGGCTTTGCCTGCTGGATCAGGATCATCAGTAATTGAACGGCCGATCACCAGGTGGGTGGCACCGGCAGCGATCGCCGCGACCGGCGTTACGACCCGCCTCTGATCACCCACGTCGTCGCCGGCCAAGCGAATACCGGGTGTCACGAGACAAAACCCGGTCTGGTGTCGCTCGGACAAAACAGCGGCCTCGGCGGCAGAGCAGACAACGCCATCCAAGCCAGAGGCTGCGGCCAGCTGCGCGAGATGCGTGACTCGGTCAATCGGCGCCGCATCCCAACCGAGCTCCGCCAGATCTTCCTGCGCCATACTGGTCAATACAGTAACCGCGATGAGCAGCGGTCTCTGAGAGTAGTTAGCCAAGGCCTCTCGGGCAGCCGACATCATGCGCGAGCCACCCGTCGCATGCACGTTAACCATCCAAACTCCGAGATCTGCCGCGGCAGACACCGCCTGAGCGACGGTATTGGGAATATCATGAAATTTGAGATCCAGAAATATCTCGAATCCCAAATCCTGCAGCGCAGTCACCACCGGTGGTCCGGCACAGGTAAACAACTGTTTTCCTACTTTGAGCCGCACCATTTTCGGATCGAGCTGGGCGGCCAGCCGCAACGCTTCCTGGCTTGAGGAAAAGTCCATCGCCACAATGATTTTCGGCCCGGCATCACCCATTGGGATGTTCCAGAAAGGCACCCAAATAATGGATCGAGTCCCAATGTCTGCAGCCCGGACAGCGCCAGTGTCGTGACTTACCAGAAAAACCACAGTGGTCGCAGCGGTATCCGGCATCCGTGTCGGCGAAAGCTTCGAGAATAGGCCGCTCAGGACAGGGTGATGTTGCTGTCGTCTCACCTAACAACAGAGAGGCGGCAATCGAAGCTGACGGGTGGTCCTCCAAGGTTGAACGCAAAAAGGCCTGAGCCTGAGCCTTTCCCTCATGGATTTCTATTTGCTGTGCCAAGGCGCGAGCTAAAAGAGAACAAGGTTGTCTCGCGTAGTAACGGCGCAGGCTATTGAGCTGCAACGTCGGATCGCTCTGTTCTGCGCAAATCTCGGCAAGCAGTGACAACAGATCCGGCGCGCTGGCGCGACCGCTGTCGATGATCCGCTCAAATTGCCCCAGCGCCTGTTGCGCATCCTGCTCAGACAGCGCCAATCTGACCAGTCCCATCAGCGCGCGAAACTCCTCGGCATTATCTCTTAACGCGTCCTCAAACAGCAGACGAGCGCCATTCGCATCACCGCTATCCAATGCGGCCTCTGCCTGTTCGCAGAGATAGTGACTCCGGAGTTGATGCGCCGCCTGCCCCAGGTTACCTGCCGCTGATTCCTCGTCCTTGGATACGTCAATCAACGCTTCGGCTATTGAGACCGCTGATTGCCAGTCACGCTGAGCCTCATGAACCTCCAGCAAATGTCTGCGGGCGGTTTGGCGCAGATCCGAAGACTGACTAATCAGGTCCAGCAGCAATTTTTCGGCTCGGTCGTAGAGGCCAGCAGCAATAAAATCTCGGGCCAATTCCAAATGAGATTGATGCAACTGCACTTCTGTGAGTTGAGGACGCGCCAATAAGCTTTGGTGGATTCTGATGGCTCTATCCACTTCGCCGCGCTTCCGGAGAACGCTACCCAACGCGATATGCGTATCGAGGGTGTCCTCGTTGACCGCCAACGCCTCGGTAAAGGCGTCTACCGCATCCTCCTCCTCACCATCGAGCAGGAAATTAAATCCGCGGTAGTACTGTGAGGGAAGCTGCGCCTGCTCTGGGCCACCAAAGCGCAAACCTGCTCTGGCCAGCGTCCAACCGGCTGTAATGGCCAGCACCAGAAGAAGTAGCAGTAGCGCGTTATTTAGGATCATTACTCGAGTGGCTTCCCGCAGCTGTCACCAACCGATCGTTTTGCTTACGCAGTCGCCGAACCTCGGCGCCACGACCCATCAGCAGTAAAGCGCTGGATAGCAAGCCCAATAAAACGCCCACTGCCAAAGCGAGCAAGATCCATATCGCCAACGCCTGGGGCGGAAGCTGAACGACCAGTAAATCCAGCGGCACCTTCTCGGTATTCTGAACGGTAAACATCCCCCCAAGCGCCACCGCCAATATGCCGGTAATGAGCATCAGCCCGCGCTTAAGGAGTTGCATTGATCAGAACCCCGATCTGACGGCTCGGTTGACCCTCTCCCGCAGTTCTTTTCCGGGCTTGAAGTGAGGGACATGCTTGCCCCGCAATGACACGGCATCACCGGTTCTCGGATTGCGGCCCTGTCTCGGCTCGCGGTAGTGCAAAGAAAAACTGCCAAAACCCCGAATCTCGATTCTCTGACCGGAGGACAAGGTCTCCGCCATGTGATCAATCAGCAACTTGACCGCCAGCTCCACGTCTTTGGGGCTCAATTGGCCCTGACTTTCGGACATCAAATCAATCAATTCACTACGCGTCATGGCTACGCTCCGACCATCCTCCTCGGTATTCTGGCCGACACCTCATTCATTGGCAAGTCGTTAATTTTAAAATGCTTTTTCTGGCAGCTCTCCAAGCGCCAGCCAAATAAAAAAAAGGCCGGCATAAAGCCGGCCTCGGTAGACTGGATAAAAACTTACTGATCGTCCATTTGCGCCTTGATCAAATCGCCAATCGTGCCCGGCGAAGAGACTTCATCCTGCTCTTTCAGAGATGCCACCGCCTCTTTCTCATCATCCATGTCCTTCGCTTTAATCGATAGGCCCAACCCACGATTCTTGCGATCCACATTGATGACCTTCGCCTCGACGGTCTCGCCCACGCTCAGTACCGAACGCGCGTCGTCTATACGATCAACGCTGATATCTGCGGCCTTGAGGTACCCATCAACTTCATTGGAGAGTTTAATGGTAGCACCCTTTGCATCGACCTCAGTAACAGTGCCCGTGACCAAACTGCCGCGATCGTTGTCACTGACGTAAAGCGAGAAAGCGTCCTCTTCCAACTGCTTAATGCCCAGTGAGATGCGCTCGCGCTCCGGATCGATAGACAAAATCACGGTTTCGATCTCGTCACCTTTTTTGTAGCTCCGCACCGCCTCTTCGCCGGTCTCGTTCCAGCTGATATCGCTCAGATGAACCAAACCGTCAATGTTGCCATCGAGGCCGATGAAAATACCAAAATCGGTGATCGATTTGATACTGCCAGAGATCTTGTCGCCCTTGGCATGATCTGTAGCAAAGGCGTCCCAGGGGTTTTGGGTGCACTGCTTGATACCGAGAGAAATACGGCGACGCTCTTCGTCGATATCCAAGACCATAACCTCAACTTCGTCGCCGAGCTGCACGATCTTGGAGGGGTGCACGTTCTTGTTGGTCCAATCCATCTCAGAGACGTGGACAAGACCCTCTACTCCTTCCTCAATCTCAGCGAAGCATCCGTAGTCAGTCAGATTGGTGACTTTAGCGACACAACGGCTGCCCTCGGGGTATCGACCCGTAATCTGCACCCACGGATCCTCTCCCAGCTGCTTGAGGCCCAGCGAAACACGATTGCGTTCACGGTCGAACTTGAGAATCTTTACGTCCATTTCCTGGCCGACTTCGACAATCTCACTGGGGTGCTTGATGCGCTTCCAGGCCATATCAGTGATATGCAACAAGCCATCGACCCCGCCCAAATCAACGAACGCACCATAATCGGTCAGATTTTTGACGACGCCCTTAACGGACTGGCCTTCCTGCAGGTTCTCCAGCAGCTCCTCTCGCTCGGCACTGTTCGCCGATTCCATAACGGCACGGCGCGATACCACAACGTTGTTGCGCTTCTGGTCGAGCTTGATGACCTTGAATTCCAGCTCTTTACCTTCGAGATGTGTGGTCTCCCTGATCGGCCGGACATCGATCAGTGAGCCGGGCAAGAATGCGCGAATAGATTCGATATCGACAGTGAAACCGCCCTTGACCTTGCCATTGATCACGCCCATCACCACTTCATCAGCTACGTGGGCAGCTTCGAGGCCTTTCCAGGCTTCGGCGCGCTTGGCTTTTTCGCGGGACAGTTTGGTTTCTCCAAATCCGTCCTCTACGGTTTCCAGAGCAACCTGCACTTCATCGCCCACGCTGAGACTGCACTCACCGTTGGCGTTAGTAAATTGATCCAGGGGTATCACCCCTTCAGACTTCAAGCCTGCGTGAACCGTGACCCACTCGTTATCAATATCGATGACCACGCCAGTCACGATGGAACCGGGTTCCATGTCAACGGTTTGGAGGCTTTCTTCAAATAATTCGGCGAAGGATTCGCTCATGATGGTATTCCCGATGTGCGGAGTGCTGCCACTCCTGCCGACCCCAAGACCTGGTCGGGTTCATATTTTTGAGGCTCCGGCGGGGTCCAGCCGTTACTCCGAAGTCTCGCTCACTAGCCTTCTGTCCGCCGCCAGTTGAAGCACGGTGTCGAGCACAGCGTCTGGTGACAGTTCTGAGCTGTCGACCACAACCGCATCCTCGGCAGGCACCAAAGGAGAGGCGCTACGCGACTTGTCGCGCCGGTCCCGCTCTTCGATGTCACTCAGAAGGCGCGCGAGACTAACACTCTGCCCTTGGCCCTGCAACTGGTGAAATCGCCGCTCCGCCCTCACTTTGGCACTCGCGGTGAGAAAAATTTTCAGCGGAGAAGTGGGGAAAACCACGGTGCCCATATCGCGACCATCCGCCACCAGTCCCGGTAATACCGCGAGCTCTCGTTGCCGGTGCAGTAAGGCCTCACGAACGGCTGGTAACAACGCTACCTTTGATGCATCGCGACCACCGTCTTCAGTGCGAATCGGCAAGCTAACGTCCTCGCCGCCAAGAAAAACGGATACGCCAGCGACAGTGGGCACAAAGGCGACATCGAGCTGGCGCGCCATCGCGACCACCTGTGCCTCGTCACTGAGAGGAATCTTCCGATACCGACAGGCAAAACCCAGCACGCGATACAGCGCGCCACTGTCCAACAAGTGCCAACCGAGACGCGCAGCCAATTCCCGACTCAGCGTGCCTTTGCCTGCACCACTGGGGCCATCCACACAGATGACGGGAGCCGATGAAGTCATGTGTCGGCGACTTCGAGTCGCAGACCCGCTTGATTCGCCAGTGCCGCAAAGCCGGGGAAAGAGGTCGCCACATGAGCACAGTCGGAGATTTTTATGCGATCTGAGGCGCGGAGCCCCGCCATGGCGAAGCTCATGGCGATACGGTGATCATGGTGAGTCGCGATGACGCCACCACTCATCTTGCCACCGGTAACCGCGATGCCGTCGGGATGGACCGTATTGATAATGCCTAGCTGGGTCAGCCCCTCAGCCATACTGGCGATTCGATCGCTTTCCTTGACCCGTAATTCTTCCGCGCCACGGAGCACAGTCACGCCCTCAGCGCAGGCCGCTGCAATCAGAATCGCAGGAAGCTCATCAATCGCCAGAGGCACCTCCTCCACCGGGATTTCAATACCCCTTAGTGGCGCTGAACGGACTCGAAGATCGGCCACCGGCTCGCCACCAACATCACGTTCGTTGCTCATTGTGATATCGGCACCCATCGCCTTTAGGATTCTGATCACGCCGTCGCGGGTCGGATTGATGCCCACATGCTCAAGCACAAGATCGGATCCTTCGGCAATGGATGCACCAACGATAAAAAAAGTCGCAGAGGATATATCTGCAGGGATATCAACCGTTGTGCCACGCAGCGTCCCACCGCCTTCGAGGCTAATAGACCCTGACGACGCCTGCACATCGTATCCAAAACCCCTGAGCATACGCTCCGTGTGGTCTCTGGTGGGCGCGGGCTCCACCACGGAAGTAGTGCCCTCCGAATACAGTCCCGCCAACAACACACTCGATTTAACCTGCGCGCTGGCGACCGGCAATTCGTAATGCAGTCCACGTAATGGTCGACCACCCGTGATCTCAAGCGGCGGACAGCCCTCGCGCGAGTGGATCAAAGCACCCATCCGCGACAACGGCGTGATCACGCGTGCCATGGGGCGACGCAATAATGACTCATCTCCCGTCAATACACTGCTGAATGACTGGCCCGCCAGCAGACCGGCCATGAGCCGGATGCTGGTACCGGAGTTACCGACATCCATGATCCCTTGAGGTGCTTGCAACCCGCCAAGACCCACGCCCTCTATGGTGAGTCGACCCGATTGGGGTTCACTGATGGTCACGCCCATGTTCCGAAAGGCGCTCAAGGTCGCGAGCGCATCCTCGCCCTCCAGAAACCCGCTGACATGGGTTTTTCCCTCTGCGATGGAACCTAGCATGATCACCCTGTGCGACATGGATTTATCACCCGGCACCCGAATACTGCCGGTCAACTTACCCCCGGGTTCCACGTAGAAATGCATCAGCACTGGTCCTCACCCGAGGGCATCAAGGGATTCAAAATACTGTCGTGGGCACGACGCACCTGCCGGCAACGCAAAAAATACTGCTCCATCGCGTCACCATCGCCGGCATCGATCAACGCGCGTAACCGGCTGTGCTCCATGGCCAGCGCATCCATCGCATCCAGAAGCGCGTCGCGGTTAGTCAAGGCAATGTCTCGCCACATCACCGGGTCAGACGCAGCGATGCGGGTCATATCACGCAACGCACCCCCGCCGTGCTTTATGGGCGCCAGTTCATGGTCATCCAGCATCGCCGTCAGCGCATAAGCCAGCATGTGTGGCGCGTGACTGCTGGCCGCCAACGCCGCGTCGTGGTCTGCCACCGACATGTGCGTAATTCTCGCCCCCGCGGCCCTCCACATACCCTCGACCGCCAACAGCGCGCGGCTATCCGAATCAGGAAGGGGCGTGAGAATCACCTCTCGGCCTTGAAATAAGTCCGCATTCGACGCCTCGACGCCGCTGTGTTCACTTCCGGCGATCGGGTGGCCCGGGATAAACCCCGGATAAACTTGCTGCAGGCTGTCGACGATAAATCCTTTGATACTGGCCATATCGGTAACAATGGGTGAGCCACATTCAACTGCGAGATTAATGACCTTAGGCAGCAGCTGCGCGGTGGCTTTGGGTGGGGCGCCAATTACGACGATATCGGCGGCGGTGAGGACCTCATCAAGGTCCAGAGAAAAATCATCAATCAAACCCAGCGCGCGCCCCTTCTCCAAGGAAGGTGCTCTGGGGCCCCAACCCAGCCGTTGCCCGCGCCATCCCGCCGCTTTTAGCGCGCCCGCCAGTGAGCCGGAGATCAATCCCAGCCCAAGAAACGCAACGGTGCATGCTTCAGTCGGTGGAGGATTCAAATCGGTGCCCGGGGGTAGGAACCCAGCTTTTTCAGCATGATCGAATGCTCTTCAATCTCGGCAATCACATCGGCCATCACCGGGTCGCCGAGATGCCCCTCGCACTCAATGTAAAAAACGTACGTCCACTTTTCTGTTTTTGATGGGCGAGAATCAATGCGGGTGAGGCTCACGCCTTTTTCCTCAAAAGGTCTCAACAGTCCCAACAAAGCCCCCGGCCGATTGCGCGCCGATACGAGCAGGGACGTCTTGTCATACCCGCTGGACGGGACACTCTCTCTGCCCAAAACCAGAAAACGCGTTGTGTTGCTACTGCTGTCCTGAATAGCGCTGGCCAGTGGTATCAAGCGGTACTGCTTTAACGCCAACTCGCCGGCAATTGCAGCCACCCCATGCTCGCTGCTCGCTCGGCGAGCCGCCTCTCCATTGCTGGACACCGCCTCTCTTGGCACCTCGGGCAAGTGGCTGTCGAGCCATTGCCGACACTGACCCAGCGCTTGCTCGTGTCCGATAACGACCCTCAGCGAGTCGAGCGAGATATCGCCAGCCGCGGCACCCGCACCCACAAGCAAGTGGTGCACGACCGGCAACTCAATCTCGCCTGTAATTTGCAGCGGCGACTCCAGAAAACAGTCCAGCGTTTGGCCCACCATGCCCTCAGTCGAGTTTTCGACGGGCACTACGCCATAGTCACAAAGCCGCGCTTCGACCTGACGAAAAACATTGTGGATGCTCGCTTGGCCTTGGGGCACAGCCGACTGACCAAAATGCTTCATCGCAGCCGCCTGAGAGTAAGTACCTTCCGGGCCCAAAAACGCCACCGAAAGCGGCTGCTCCAGCGCCAAGCATCCGGACATCAGCTCTCTAAAGATCGCCGCTACCTGATCCCCCGCCAAGGGCCCCGGGTTGCGTTCTTGAATCGCCCTCAAGACCTGCGCCTCCCGCTCCGGCCGGTAAAACAGCGGCCCCACCTCGTCAGATTGTGATGCCTGTAGCTTTACCTCGGCCACCTGCTGTGCGCATTTGGCCCGCTCACTGATGAGCTCCAAAAGCCGCAAGTCAATCTCGTCAATGCGCTGTCTGATTTGGCTAAGTTGCTGATCAGGATCCATGGGATCTGCCCTCGCTCGGTCGACTAGCCGTAGCGTCGCTCAAAATCCTTCATAAAGTCACACAAGGCCTCAACCGAGGCTTGCTCCACGGCATTGTACAAGCTCGCGCGCATTCCGCCGACCGATCGATGGCCTTTCAGATTGAGGAGGCCTGCGGCCTCAGCATCCCGCAAAAACGGTGCATCGAGGGCAGCATCAGCCAAGGTAAAGGGCACGTTCATGAGAGAGCGGCTCTGCGACTCGACGGGGTTGTTGTAGAAGTCGCTGGCGTCAATCACTCCGTAGAGCGTCGCCGCTTTGTGTTGATTAATTTTGGCCATCTCGGCCAGTCCGCCCAGCGACTCGAGCCATTCGAACACTAGCCCTGCAAGATAAATGGCAAAGGTGGGTGGGGTGTTGTACATGGAGTCATTATCTACCGCGATCTGCCAATCTAACATTGCGGGTGTTGATTCCCGGGCGCGCCCGAGCAGATCCCGGCGCACAATCACAAGGCACAAGCCCGCGGGGCCAATATTCTTCTGGGCACCAGCATAGATAGCGCCAAACCGCTCAACATTCAGCGGCCTCGACAAGATGGTCGACGACATGTCTGCCACCAGAGGTACCGAGACCTCAGGAACAAAGTCGAACTCCAGGCCACCGATAGTTTCGTTAGGGCAATAATGAAGGTATGCGGCATCCGCATGTACTTGCCACTCTTCCTGTGG
>Ga0181600_10002840_pt1 | contig 13259 bp, 5 predicted proteins | sample 041ome_2_FD_132982 | JGI IMG/M metagenome (GOLD analysis project Ga0181600, IMG submission 132982) | Coastal salt marsh microbial communities from the Groves Creek Marsh, Skidaway Island, Georgia - 041406US metaG (megahit assembly) | ecosystem: Environmental > Aquatic > Marine > Intertidal zone... | reverse complement strand
CGCGACGAGCATGAACAGAGACGCGAAGGTGACGATGTACACGAGCGATTGTCGTCTCGTCGTCGTCGTGCCGTTGCCTCCTCCTCCTCCGGGAGAAGAAGAAGGCAAAGAAGCACCGCCGGCCATTTTAAACGTATATATATACGTATAGCGACGAACGCGCGAGCAAAAAAAAGTAGGACTCTCTTTTCTTTTTCTCTCCACGTATATGTCGTCTCTCGATTGCGCTTTGCGCGTGCGCGTGGTGTGTCGTGCGGTGATGATTTGCGCGCTTTTTTCTCCCCAAAAATGAGGGGCACACACCAAACCCTAAACCCTAAACCCTAAAGAAAATAAAACCCTAAACAAATCGGATGCGCTTGTTTTTTTTCTCATTCGCATCCACACAAAACCTCTCGTCGTCGTCTCTTGCGAAAAAAAGAAGATGGCGGAACAAGGACCAAAAGTAGGCGACGCGCGAAGTTTGTGGAACTTCACCCCTTCTCCAGGTACGCGTTTGTTTCTTCTTCTCTTTTGTTCGCTTTGCCTTTTTGGGCGCGACCCTTTTCTCGCGCGTTCTTTTAAAAGATGTGTGCATACGCGTCGTGTTGCATTTTGAAAATTTTTGAAATCTGTTTTTTCCCCAACACACGCACGCGCTTTGGAGTGTTTCTCTTTGCGTTCGTTTTCCGTCCGTCCGTTCGTTGAACTCTCTTTCTCACGCTCGCTCTGTTGTTTCTTTCTCTCTCTGCGCGTGTCTTTTCTGCGCGATGCGATAAACAATAAACACAGGGTGGACGAAACCGGAGGTTGAAAACTTAGTCATCGTTTTGAAAAAGTTTGGCGTCGGGAGATGGGTACAAATCGTCGACTCGGGAGCGCTTCCCGGGAAACAGATCCAACAGTTGAACGGTCAAACGCAGCGTTTGCTCGGAAAACAGTCTCTGGCGGAGTACACGGGTTTAAATTTGGACGTGTTGGCGGTGAAGCAAGCGAACGATGCCTTGACGGGCGAAGATGTGGTTCGTAAGAATGGGTTGATTACCAACCAAGGAGGGAAGATGAGCAAGGAAGAGTTGAAGGCGAAGCGGGAGGAAAACGTGCGCTTGTACGGCTTGACTCCGGAGCAAATCGAGGCGATCGAGGTTCCGAAACCAGTTCGAGATGCCGGTTTAGGCGCGGCGGCGTACATGGGGAAGAATCACAATAAAGGCGGCGTGAACGGCGGATTGGGACCGATGAAGCGCGTCGTGAACGTGGACGAGGTGAAAGTAGGAGAGTTGAACGAAGAGGAGAAAGTGGAGGTGTTGAAACAATTGAGGAAGAGGTTGTTAGCGGTGAGAATGGCAAATACGACTAGCGAGAACAGCAAAGAAGGTAAATTACAGACAACGACAACGACAAAGACAACGAACGAGGAGAATGCGAACGTTACGGTGAAGGACGTGACCAACGTCGTCGCAAACGAGGCTAAGAAAACAGCCGGGGTGGCCGCAGGAAAGAGAGCCGCGGTGGCGAAGAAGCCTGCCGCGAAAAAAACGAAGAAATCGAGAAAGAGTAAAAACGACGACGACGACGACGATGACGATAACAGCCCGAGCGCCGAAGGGCCAGTAGAGATGCTTGTGAACATGGGTTTTACCAAGAAAATGGCAAAAGATGCAATTCGAGAAACGGGCGGCGATATTTCTGCCGCGACCGAGTGGTTGTTCGCGAACACATGAGCAAATAAATTGTTGTAGACTATTCAAATTTGAGAGATAGGGATCCTACGTTTTGAAAAACTTAACTATACGTACGTCCTATAAAAACAATAACTAAAATCTCTATAAACCAAACTTGTCCGGTTTTCTCGTGCCGCTTTTGAACGTCCCGTTCTTTGGCTTTTCGTTTTCCGGCTTCAACCACTTGTTCGTTTTACAACAGAAATACAGCTTGGTTTTTGGATCGTAATACTGCATCTTCGACGCGTCGAAGTAGTAACCGCTCTTGCTGTCGTATTGCCAAGTCGGTGCGTTACTTGCCGTCGCCAACGAAGCGCCCGCGGACTGTTGCAGCAACGAACCGACCAAGTTCGTCGCCCCAGTCGGTTCAATTTTAGCCACCACCGCAGGAGAGGCTGTCGCGATGGTCTTCTTCTTCTTCTTCTCCCCTTCTTCTTCGTCATCTTTCTCCTCCTTTACTTCTTTCTCCTCCTCTTTCTTCTCTTCTTTCTTCCTCTTCTTCCTCCTCTTCTCTTCCTCCAAGTTGTCTCTCTCTTCCTCTAACTTTTCCAATTTGGCCAACTTTTCCGACTTCTCTCTCATGCTCTTATCCCTCAACTTCCTCTCCACATCCCCACCGACGTTGTGCATCGACACGTCTTGCACCTCAACCCCGCACATGGCGCATTTCCCTTGCTGAAACGCGCACGGTTGGCAAAACAAACCCGGCTGGTGGAGACTTTTTTTACAGATGGAACAGGACTGGCTGCCGAGAATGTAATTTTTAGAAGACGTCAACGCTTTGTTCTCGTTCAAAAGAACCCGCGGCGCGGAAGAAGAAGCGGAAGAGGCGCCAACCACCTCACCGCCTTTCGCGGCGGCGGCGACTCTCTGCGCCCACGGGTCTGGCGTGATCACGCGTTTCAGCTTCACCTCGCACTTCGCGCACACCATTTTTTTCCCTTTTTTCTCGGGAAAAGTATCTCTCTCACATCAGAAAAAAAGCGCATCAGCTGTATATTAGATATACACAATAGAGAGATAGAAACACACACGAAAACAAGAGAAGATGCGCGCGTCGAATATCCTTTGCTCGTGCTCTGCTTCGTCGTTTTCGACGAGTTCGGTTGGCAAGAAGAAGAAGAAGGTCTTTCAAAACCCGTCGTCGGCAACGGCGACATCATCGTCGCCATCGCCGACGAGAAAAAAAGATACGGAGAAGAAGAAGAAGAAATCAAACGAAGAGGAAGGCGTCGCCTTTTTTCATCGCTCCGCTGCGCTCGGAACGATGACGACGACGACTTCGACGCAGTTTCCAGAGTTCGCGAGCGCCAGAGAAGACGTCGAGCGACACAAAAACGTCCTCCGCGCGCATCGTAAAGAGAAAATAGAAACGATTGAACACCAACAGAGCAATCCGTCCTTGTCGGAACTTTCGATGGATGTGTTCCGAGCGGCGACGGACAATCCGGAAGCGGCGGCGGTGATCGCGCTGGCGTCTTTGATCATCATCCCGAAAGCGATCGAGCAAATAGGAAAGAAGATAGTTTTACCCTTGGGCGCGATTTTGGTCGCGTATAGCGTCCTGTCGCATCCGGAGAGCGCGGGGACGTTTGTCGCGGGCGCCGCCGGATGGGCGTTTGAACACCCGATGGCGATTGCTTTCGTCGCGGTTGGGTTGTTGGCGTTACAGCTGAGTCCGTACATCATCATCGCTTTGTTATTGGCGTTGATTTTTAACATCAGCAACGTCGTTCCGGACGAGCTCAATCCTCTTTTACCGAAAGACGTGAAAGAGAACATTCGAGAGGTGAAAAAAGACGCCCAAATAGCCCGCGAAGCGTTGGCGCCCGTCGAGCGCTCCTTCAGCGAACTCGAGAGTTTCAAAAACGAAGTCCAAATCCAAAAAGAGCGAGCGCGTAAAAACCGCCTCGCTCGCGAAGAGCGAGAACGACGAGAGGAAAAGGAAGCTCGAGAAAAACCGATTAAAATCGCCGAATTGAAAAAGAAAGCCGCCGAGGAAGAGAAGGAGAAGAAGCGAAAACAGTCGCAGAAAGCGTCCGCTTCGGTCGAGGACATCACGAGATGCATGTCGTTGCCGACGCCCGAGCAGCGGGTCAAGTGCGTCGACCGAAACCACGAGAAATATTAACGCACCATAGCATCTCTCGTATTTAAAAAAACTTTAGCAGAACCGCAGCATGCATACACACACGTACATTAAACGCGTTCAAAACTCTTGCACGTTATGAAGTCGATCCTGTTTTTTCAGCCATCGGTGGTCGACTTCACAAAAATATCACAGAGAGAGAAGAAATTTCTCTCTCTCTCTCGAAGCAGCGCGACTCATACGACGACACCGCAAGAAAGAGAAAAACGAAGAATCGCTTTACAATCCACGAATCAGATTAGACGTCTTCCCGCCGTGCGACGTAAAAATATGCTCGCTCGCGTCCACCTTTCGACGGAGAAGAAGAAGAAAAAGAGAGGATTCATCTCGTCGTCGTTTGGCGAACTTGATTGATCGAATTCTACGGAAAAAGAGAGAGAGAGAAAATGAATCGTCGCGCGGGAACAGGGAGGAAGGTTATTTCCGCGTCGTCGTTCTTCGCGACTTTCTTGCTTACCATCATCGCGATCTTCTCGCTGGCGCGCGTGGTGGTGGTGGTGCCGATCGGAAGCGAGGCGAGAGAAACGGGAGAGCGGGAAAATTTTCGGCGAGAGGACAGAGGTGCCGGGAGGGAGGATGAGAAAGCTTCGTCTTCTTCGACGGGCGCGTCGTCGGCGTCGAGTCAACGCGAACGAACCATGTTACCGGAGGGTGCAAAAACCACGCAAGACTTATCGAAACCTCGCAATTTCAAACCCGTATCGAGGAGGATGTTTAAAGAGTACAAATTGAACCTTGAGCCGTTGGTGTTGCGTTTCGAGGAGGCGCAGGTTGGGTGGCCGACGACGAAAAATTTGACCATCAGTAACTTGAACGAGGAGGAGCCGTTGAAAGTGTACATGATCACCAGCGATACCGTGCAAGTGTACACGGAAGGGGTTTCGTACGGGAGAACGAAATACGAGGAGAAAGTGATGCAGCGCAATTTGCTCATGGCGAGGGGGGTGTTGGAAAATAGGACAGACGAGGTGGAGAAACACGAGGAGAAGATTAGGTACGTGAGGCGACGCATCGACGAGTTAAGCGAGAAGTTGAGAGCCGCGAAAGAAGACTTGGACAAAAAGGCGAGAGAAGATGCTCTGGACGCGAATAAAAAAAAGCACGAGAGTTTGAAGCTGACCGTGCTCAGAATGCAAAAGATGATTGAAGATACGGAAGAAGACGTGCAAAGAAGTTCGAATCAGATGGAGGAAATCATGAAGGTTGGCGGCGAAGCGTTGGAGGAATCTCGGTTGCCTTTCGGAGGAAAAGAGCCTGTTTTCGTAATTCCACCTCTAGGAAGTATAGATGTAGTCATAAGGCACGCGCCGTTGCAAACTGGGAGAGGCAGAGGGACGTTGAGTGTACAAACGGACAGAGGGGATATCTTGATGCCGTTTACGTTTTTGACGAAACCGAATGAATTTCGCGTGCAGTCATTGAGCACGAAGCAAGTGTACGGCGTGCCGCACGATTATGATTTGGGGTTGTTTAACCCGTTATTAAAAGTACTGAACGTCACGGACGTTTGGACGCGGTCTGATTTTATTAAGATTGACGTTCCATGGGCGAATAATGAAGGGGGAGATGAGGAGGATTCTTCTTCGACAAAATCACCGTCACAATCACCATCATCAATTTCACCACCATCATCATCATCATCATCACCATCATCACCATCAATTTCACCATCATCATCATCACAGTCATCACAATCATCATCATTCGACGGGAACAACGAAGGAGGCTCTCCGGCTCCATTTGGATGGTCCATACAGCCGGGTACATTTTCTCGCCTCGTGAGGGTGACGCTCACTGTACCGCTTAATCGACATGGAGAAGAGAATGCACCTTCCAGCGGGTCCGTGCATAGCGTTCATGGAGCAAAAGTACACCAAGGCATCGTATTTGTCAAAACTGCTACACATTCACAACCGTTCGAGTTTCCGGTCAGTGTAGAAGGGGTTGATAACACCGTATTCACACATCCAACCGAAATTGATTTCGGCACGATCATAGTGAGTGAGGAAAATCGAAAACAAGGTTCGAAAAAGCCGAAAGAGCGCCGATCTATTTACGTCACGAACGGCGACTTATGGCCGATACGCATTACTAGTGTCTCTTCACCAACTTCTGATATTCGTCCGCAGCTCGTCTCTGGTCGAGGCGTCACGGTGAAACCGGGCGCAAAAGCTGAAGCAGCGAGAGTTTGGTACGATGTGAAAAGTCGTCGCACTGCACCGGAGACTTTTGTGGCGGAACGCGTGACGTTTACCGTTGAAAACAGCATTGGAACGAAGTTCAACCTTAATGTCCTCGTCCGAGCTTTAGTTTATACGTCTGTACCGTTCCGTCCGATCGAAAAGTACGCGCTGACGTTTCCAACTATTGAAGAACCGAACACCATCGAAGAACGAGAACTTCTTTTGCAGAAGAGCAATTCCGCCACTGAAAACGGCAAAAATAATAAGACGAAGAAGAAGGGAAAGAAGAAGGAAGAGGAAAAAAAAGCGCCACTCGTTGGACTCGAGCACTTTATCAAGGAAAGAAACGTAACGTTCGAACATATCGGTAAGGAACCGCTACGTCTTTTGAATGTTGAACATCCGCATATCAACGCTTCAAAAACAGCTGTCATTGGGTATCCAAAAGGCCAAGAAATAAATTCAGGCGAGGAAATAACGTTCACGTTCGTTGACAGACCACCGATGCGTTCGTGGAGACTGAACAAGAATGAGGATGAAATCACAATAATAACGAACCTTTTGCGGTTTCCGTTGCGTATTGAACGCTACGACGCCCGTTTACATTGCGTCAACGTGGATTCTAAAAGGTCATATGATACAAAAGCGCTGCTCGAAGACATGGGCGAAGAGCACGAGAATTCCGCTGAAAATGCAGAGGGTTTGAGTGGCGTAAATATTCCGAAAACAACGTGTCAACCGGTCTCCTTTGGCATCATAGGACCCAGCATCAATCGCACGCGCGTGATCACCCTCACAAATCCGCATACAAAACCTTTGAAGATTGCCTCGACGTGGACAGATATGCCGGGCGCGAAAGTGGCTCGATTAACAACATTCGACCCAGAATCCGCGCGCATATCTGGTTGGAACGGCCAAGTGATGTATGTGTTCGATAAGTCGCACTCGATAGAAGAATACTATAAGAAAGACGAAAACTCCACGCACCACGCGCCGTGTCAACCGAACAAGAAACGGTTCACGGACATGCCGGGTGGTTGTCGTCAAGACTATGTTAGCGATTTGAAAAATGGAGAGAATTCACGAAATGGACGCCAAAAATATGCGAACGATGAAATTGAAAAATGGGCAGAAATCTTGACGAGCGAATTCGTGGTGCCACCGCGCGGTCGCGCAATATTCCACATCGCAGCTAATGTCGGTGAAGATAATGCGTTCATCGAGAGCACGTCTGATTCGATGCGCTCAAATTACACTTTCGCCGTTCTCACGGATGATCGTTGGATGCGAGTGCCTCTCGCTGCCTCTTTTAGTACCGGTACACTGCTCCCGGTCCGAGATGTGGTGCGCGCGTCTGCATCAATAGGAAAACGTCATGCAAGCGTCCCTATCGAAGTTGTTTCTACACACAGCGTTCCAGTCATGACCAGGGTGAGCGTGCTACAGCATTCTATGGATGGCAAGCGCGGAAGCCAAAAAGGTGTCATTGTTCGGCACAACGAGAATGACGGTTTAATCCAGCCTGACATCAAGGAGCCGCAAATCAGCGCCTGGGTTAAACTTGACTTGTTGAGCATGCATCAAGAAATATTCGGTAATGACGATATTATGGTCGATACCGCGACCAATGAGGATTTTGAAGACGGTGAAGGAGGAGAAGATTATTTGGACGATGAAAATGATGCGGTAGAAGCTGCGGCTGCAGAATGGTTGCGCAAGAAAAAAAAAATGGTATCAACTCCACCCAGTAAAATCGAAGCGAAGAAACTTCGGTCCAGACTTGATAAGATTGCTTCGCTCGAGAAGCAGAATGCATTTCACGTGAAAGCAACCGTCGTTGTATCTAACGAAGCGACCAGTCTAGGGGACGTCGATACCGTGGCGGTTTTAGTAAAGTTACAAAGGCCAAGTATCATAGAATCGCTCGCTTCTAGCAGCGATGAAACTGATGATGTAAAAAACTATTCGCCGTCATCGTTTAGGGACTATGCGGATGATAAAGAAGATGAAGAACGAGAAGGACGTGTGGCGAACCTAACGGCATCTACCTTTATTAATTTCATTGCTGCCGGTCAGCGCTCGTCGAAATCAAAGTTGCTTCGAGTTCGGAATCCTACGTCGAAACAAATGTGTTTCGATGCAGAACCGTACGTGTTTCCTGGAGCTTCGCACGCCGACACACCTGATTTAGCCATTGGAAAGTTGCTCAAGCGCGGCGGTGGAATGTTTTCAGATTTGTTCACGACCTTGACATTTGGGGCTATTTCTACGACTCCTTCGAAATTAGGGAGTGCTCGCGAGGGCGAAAATGCGTTTATCTTCGAAAGCACAATCAACAACAGCAACGAAGACGTTAACTTGATTTGCATTGATCCTAGTCAAACAAAAACTCTGGGGGAAATATACTTTGCACCACCGAAAGCGGCTGCGAAAGGACAGGTTTTGAAATCTTCCGTCTGCGTGAGAAACTCTTTCACTTTGTTAGAGTGTGTAGATGTGGAGGGCAAAGTTTCCGAGGCGTATTCATTTGAAGCTGAAAGAACCGAAAAAGAAGCCATGAAGGCATTGAAGGCCAAGGAAAGACGCGAAAACAGTTTCGTGACTAAACTTCACGCGTTTGTTACGAGGATATTTGCGAATATAGCGTTGAACGTTTCCGGAACGCTTGAGACAGTTACGTCCCCAAACTTTTTGGCGGTGTTTTTTGCCGTTTGTTTTGTTGTGACGGCGTGCCTTTTTGCAATTTCTGTCATCAATCAGAAAAAAAGCGTTGCCTCTTTGAAACCAGTGGTCGTCGCTGATACCAAAATAGAATCCTCATCAGAGCGTCGTTCTACTAACGGCACGGCGCACGCTGTTGATTCTCATGAATTGCAAAAAAGTGAGGACGCCACTACAACGAAGATTCCGAGTCCAAGACCTTCAAGTTTGAAGACGTCGCTCAAAGAGTTTCCTGACTCGCCCTCTCCAGTCGCGACGATTGATGGTGTGGAAGGCAAGCCGTTACCACCCATAAAGGAGGTGTCAAAACCTACTCCGCTAAAGGCAAATACCCAGGGATCTTCTCCGCGGGCGAGTAAAAATAATGTCACGATTGAGCGCAGAGTATCCGGCTCATCGCCTACTTCCGCTAAAGAAGTTACGCATGCATCAAAGAAGGATACATGTGCTCAATTGGTTGCGCCGCCTGGAGAAAACACGGAAGTTGCAAAAATGCAAACTAGTGCGAAGAAGTCGTCAAGCGTGGACAGTAGCTTGGAAGAGGCAAAGCGCAACGCTGCCGCCGCACTCTCGAGGCCGGTAAGACTTGGAAATACAAATAAACTGGTGGATTTAAATAGTTACGTCGCTCCTAAACCGGCAACAACAAGAGAAACTTCCCATAAAGGAGATAAAGGAGATAAGAAGACGTCTGTTGATCCACCACGGAAATCCCTACTTCCGCCGTGGGGGAGGAAGCACATTCCCGAAAGCAGCAGTAATCCTGCAAACAGCTCGTCGTTAAATCCACAGCACCACGTGCCACCCGTCGCACCTAAGCATCGCATAGAGCAAATTCAACAGCAGCGGCAACAACAAAACAACTTATCTTCTGCGTCGGGATCTCCGAGGGGCTTTGCACCTCCTGGGTTCGAGAATGCGCAAGGTATGTTCTTGCCGCCGGGAGCTCCCTCCTACGGAGGATCACCCATGCAGCAGCAGCAGCAACAACAACAACAACAACCGTCGACAGCACCAGCGCCCCTGCTTACTCCCGCTCATTTATCCATAGCTACGCAGGAAGATCGACCGGCGTTTGATTTGTGGGGAGGTTTGAGTTTCGGGTCGATGACGAGTATTTTCTCGGTTCAACCCGATACCACGAATGGGTCGAGCAGAAACCAACAACTCGAGCGAACGCAAAGTGAAGGCGTGAAGGATGAAGACGAAGGTTTGAACTTCCACTTGCCGGATATGGATTTAGACGAATTGGAGTAATTGGAAACGTATACAGTTGTAAGATTTTGTTTGTAAACATTTGGCGATGCTCAACTAAAATGCATAGAGTTCAGCTCTAACTTGTTTTTGTGTTCTTTTGTTCAGGCGAGCGCTGCCTTCCACTCCTTCATCAGCTGAGCTTCCGACATTCCAAATTCATTGAGTACTTCACGCCACAACATCTCTTCGTCTTTTTCGCTCATGCTGTTTGGCTCGCGCAACTCGCACGCGGAATCAAAGTAGCTCCCAAACGTTCCTTTAGCCTCCTCAAACGCTTTTTCGCTTTGCGCGCAATACACCGTCACCCTCGCGCCTTCGTCGCAGGTGAACAAAATCTGTCGCATAGTCGTTCGGTACAAGAACTGAATCACTTTCGGTAAAGTTTTCACGACGTTCGTAATAATATTACCCGGATGCAAACTCATCATCTTTATCGGCGCGTTCGATGGGTCCCTGCCATCCTTCGCTTTTGTATAAAAAGCTTTACACACTTTCCTCTCCAACACCTTCGCAAATGCAATCTCTGCCATTTTACTATTCGCATACGCCCTCTTCGCGGAGAATCCGAACGATTTCTTTTGCATGTCATAATTCTTTGCAAATTCATGCAGTTTTGAGCTCACAAAAACGATGCGACTGTTTGATTGCCTCGCAGCCGTTTCGCACCCTTCAGTCGTCTTCGTTTCCAACATTTTACCTACCAGCAGAAGCGACAGTAAACTCGGCGCTAAAAAGTTTGTCCCGTGGTGCTGCTCGTACTCGTCCTCCGTGATTACGTATTTATTCGACATATCAAAAACGCCAGCGTTGTTTATCAACACGTCTAAACGTTCTTCGGTGTCGATAAATGCTCGCGCGAAAGCGCGAATCGAGGCTAAACTGTTCAAATCAAGCTTCAGGACGACGCAGTCGAGCTTTGAATTTGGGTATTTTTGTTGCCAATTCTTGAGCATCATCTCGCCTTTAGAGACCGTTCGACAGGCTAAAATCACTCTGTGACCTATCAAAGCTAACGTTAACGCGGTGGTTTCACCGATACCGGACGTTGGGCCAGTGACGATGATGGTTTGTTTTTCAATCTTTAGTTTGGACTCGTTACCCGGAAAAGTAGCCATTTCCCGAGACGTTTTCGGAAGGTGTTTGCATCGAATTTTCTGGAATAGAACGTCGGACAGGACGGACATCCACGTCGGGGCGAAAGAGTGATACGATTTTTGCGTCATGCTCTTTTACTCCTTGAATTCTTCGATGGGGATAAAAGAGCAGTAAGCGCGCAAGAAATTTGTGTGGGGTGGTTGGTGGATTTTGATTAATATGTATATATATAAAAACAGATGGATGTTACGGGATGTAAGGATGTGAGCGAGCGCTCGCCCACGGCGAACAACTCATAGTTCTCACATGCTAGCACAGAAACATTTTCATTGATTAAACGGCCATCTTCATCTCGATTTTCGGGCACGGATCGTATCCGATAATCTCAAAGTCTTCAAACTTGAACCCGTCGATATCCTTCACGTCTGGGTTGATTTTCAGCTGCGGGAACGGTCTCGGCTCGTTTTTCAATTGCGTTTCCAACGGTTCGACGTGGTTAGCGTACACGTGCGCGTCGCCGAGGACGTGGACAAAGTCTCCCGGTTTGAGGTCGCAGACTTGCGCAATCATGCAAGTCAACAACGAGTAACTCGCAATGTTGAACGGAACACCTAATCCCATGTCGCACGAGCGTTGGTACATTTGGCAACTCAACTCGCCGTTCGCGACGTAGAATTGACAGAACATGTGACACGGCGGCAACGCCATTTCTTTCAATGCTGCCGGGTTCCACGCGGTTAAGAGAATGCGTCGATCGTTTGGATTGTTTTTGATTTTGTGAATCACTTCGGCGAGTTGGTCGACTCCTTTACCGGTGTAGTCCGCGTGCATGTCGGTGTACTCGGCGTTAAAGTGTCTCCATTGGAAGCCATAGACTGGACCTAAATCGTTCACTTCGCGGTGGTTTAATCCGATTGAGTCCAAATATTCGCGACTTCCGTTGCCGTCCCATATGCCGACGCCCTTTTCTTTCAATTCGTTCGCGTTTGTTGAACCCTTCACGAACCACAACAGCTCTTCCGCCACACCTCTCCAAAAAACGCGTTTACTTGTCAACAAAGGAAACGATCTTCTCAAGTCGTATCGCATGGAGCATCCAAATTTAGAAATGGTCCCGGTTCCAGTTCTGTCGCCTTTGACGTTCCCTTCATCGATGATTTCTCTAATCAATTCCAAATACTGCATCTCTTCGTGTTTTTGCTCCTTCAAAATCTTCGCCGGCAAAACTTTTTGCGCCTCCACGCGAAACTTCCCGGCCGGACCACTCTGCGCGACGTACGTCAACGTCGTGTACGAACACTCTCCATCTTTCACCAACTTAGAGCTCGAATACAATCGAAACCTTTCGTTATCCAACGGTAACGGGATGAATGCATCACAGGCAAAATGTTCTTTCGGATCCTTTCCGGCGGGCGGTTTCACCTCGGTCAAATGAACAGCTTCGCACCGTTCAGACTTCAAAGCTTCCTCGTACACTTTCGCACCGCCAATGACAAACACTTTCTCGATGATATCCTTATACTCCCCAGTCGACAACGTTTCCAACGCTTCCTCGATGGACGCTCTCGCGAGCACGCCTTCGGGCAAACACTTCGCATCCTCCGCGCCTCCGTTCTCTTTATTCGACTTTTCATACACCTGACCACTGGCGCTTAAAACCACGTTCAATCTCCCTGGCAACGGTCGAAACTTCTCTGGGATCGATTCCCAGGTCTTCCTTCCCATGATGACCGCGTTTTGCGTCATCGGTTTCGAGACGTCCGAGGTTAAAGATTTAAAATGCTTCATCTCTTTTGAAAGTTTCCACGGTAAAGTTTGATTCTTTCCAATCCCACCGAGTTCGTCCGCGGCGACGACGACTTGAAACTTTTTCAAATCTTCTCTCGGGATATCCATGGCTTCGACCGCACTCGACATGGTTCTCTCGTCGTTCTGAACGTTGCGTCTACTCAGCGCCGCTTGGTTGTGTTTTTGTTGTTGTTGTTTTTGCTGTCGTCGGATGATTCGGAATTTCGTTCCAAATTTGTGGAGCAAACCTGTGAATCCTCGTATGGGCGTCGTCTTGACTTTACTTATCGCGCGAAACACGGGAGAATAGAACCAGGAGGCGCGTTCTTCGAGCAATCTCTCTCTCTCTCTCTCTCTCTCTCT
>Ga0181600_10002836_pt1 | contig 13264 bp, 6 predicted proteins | sample 041ome_2_FD_132982 | JGI IMG/M metagenome (GOLD analysis project Ga0181600, IMG submission 132982) | Coastal salt marsh microbial communities from the Groves Creek Marsh, Skidaway Island, Georgia - 041406US metaG (megahit assembly) | ecosystem: Environmental > Aquatic > Marine > Intertidal zone... | reverse complement strand
GCCGACTGCGAAAGCAACAGCAGAAAGAGTTCCGAGGATTTTTTTCATGTTTTATCTCCGATTGTTTCGGTTTTTTGTTACCTAGGCTCATACGGCCTAATGGGGGGTATCTGCAGGCGACGGACGCCTAAATCAAGGTCTGAGAAGAGTAACAGCCTAGCGGATGCAGTTCACCAGAATTTTTAGCGCCTAATGCACTAAATTTTCCATTTGACCATCACAATATTGTCGATCGAATGCTAATTGTTTAGTCATCGAGGCAAGAATCTCACCTGATGACGAGCGATCCGAAATTCGATCGCTACGGATGGAACCTATTAGATGCAGATTGACAAAGCCACCCGGCACCAACCCATAAGACCCTAAATTTGTCCAGACCTATTTTTACTCGCCTTCCAATTCCGATAAGCAGGTCGCGGTAGACAGATAAACGATTCCACTCGCTCTTGTTTCGCGATCTTGTCAGTATCCCAGGATTCGCAAGCCCCTTGAGACGAAAAAAAATCATGATAATCCAATGGCGGTGTTTTCGCCTTAGTCGACGCATGAAAAACATAATCAGTGAACCAGCATATTAACAATCACGATTGAGCATTCCACTTTCACAATGCTTGTGAAGACTGAAGACCCAGAATTCGAGCACTATCGGTGCAACCTGCAGAAATCCCTTGAAAGCGTCAAATAGCTAAACCTTGCCGAACCCATGACCTAGACTGATCCGAATGGAGAAACCAATCCGGTCCAGCAAATTACGCGAGTGCAGGTGGCTGAGTATTATCACCACACCTGAAGCATCAATCACATCGCAAAAGAATTTTGACCTCAGCACATTTCACGCGGTATTTTGTCTTCAAACCAATAACAACTATCAGAGAGATCGCATGAAATCTAAATTGCAGTGGCTCGCTTTGGGCATCATATTTACTCCGGCCGCCCACAGCGCCGGATTTTACTTGAAAGAACAGTCAATCGTCTCCCAGGGCGTGGCTTTTGCTGGAGCGGCTGCACGGACAGACGCAGCGTCGAGCGTTTACTTCAACCCAGCTGGCATCGCCACCATGGATTCCCAATTTGAGGGAGGTGTTCATCTGTTGATGCCAGATCAAACGGTAACAGGAACACAGCCGATCGGGGCGCTATCAACCAGCGCACAAGAACCACTAAAGAATTCCATCATTCCTAACTTGTACTACACCCAGCCCCTTGGTAACGGGGTTTTTGGCTTCGGAATCAGTGCACCATTCGGATCAAAAAATGAGTACGATGATAATTTTATCGGCGCGCTCGATTCATATAAAACTAAATTGAAAACACTGGATTATTCGTTCGCCTACGGAAAACAGATCAACGAGGACGTTCGGCTTGGCGCGGCTGTGGTATATCAAACGGCGGATATTGAGCAGCGAAAACTGGTGTCATCTGTACTAATTGGCAACACCTCCAATAGCAGCGCCACCCTCAAAGGCGACTCGACAGAGTTTGGTCTGACGCTCGGCATGCAGATCGACCTAGACAGTGGTGGTGTCTTAGGTGTGACCTACAAAAAAGGAACCAAGCATAAAGTCAAAGGATCTAATACTATCTCCGCAGACTTCGGTCTTCCGGTACCAGGTGTGGGTGCCGTCCCGATCTCCGCGGGATCCTATGACGCAGGAGGAGAACTCAATCTTCCAAGCATGCTCTCTATCTCTCTAATCGCGCCAATTTCAGAGTCAACCAATTTACTTTTTGATGCGACCAGATACGGCTGGAGTTCATACGACAAACTTGCGATTACCACGGATTGGGGCGGGCTTTTAGGGAAGCAACCGAGCGAATCTGCTCAAAACTATTCAGATACTACCGCATTCTCCATAGGTGCTGAACATGACTATGGCAACGGCTACGTAGCAAGAGCTGGAGTTCACCTCGATCCGACACCGACTAACGATACCGATCGCAGTTACTCGACTCCCGATGGCGATCGAACATGGCTCGCTTTTGGAATCTCGAAAACAACAGATACTGGGACAATATGGGATCTTGCTTACACTCGAATCCAGGTGGATAAAACGAATCTGAATCGTGAGGTAACAGACGGAGTCTTCGCACAAGCTACCGCGGAATCAACCTTTGACATTTTTTCTGTCGGCGTGAGAATTCCTCTGAAATGAGTACAACGCTCACGGCTCGTTTTTTTGAGCAAGCCGCTCGTTACGGAGAAAAAACATGCTTCGCGTCTCGAGACGCAGATGGCTGGACAGAAATCTCTTGGAATTCCGCCTTGCAAAGTGTTCATTCAGCAATGGTAGGGCTTCGGCGCGCAGGAATTGAACCCGGCGACCGCGTTATGATTCTTGCTGAAAACTGTCCAGAGTGGGCCATCTATGACCTAGCAGTAATGGGCATCGGGGCGCTAATCGTACCTGCTTACGTCACGCATACGGCCACCGATCTGTCGCATATCTTTAACCTGGTGACTCCCAAAGCCCTCATCGCTTCATCACAAGAACTTACAGATCGTGCCATGAGCGCCGGGCTGGATGTAGCATCCCTGACTCACGTTTGGAGTCGAACGCCTAGTGAACTGATATCCTCCCCCACCAAAAACATCACTCTCTTACCGTGGACTGATTTGCTCAACAACGATGCGACTCAGGCCGGAGCGCTTTATCCAGCCGCCGCCACAGACACCTGCTGTCTCATCTTTACTTCGGGAACAAGTGGACTTGCAAAAGCGGCCGAACTGTCTCATCGCTCGATCGGCGCAAATGTGGACGCTGCCGTTGCCATCCTCAATCGATTTAACTTTGGTGAAAATGATCGCTTTTTATCGTTCCTACCACTCGCTCACGCATATGAGCACACCGCTGGACTGCACATGCCAATTTCTATGGGATCAGAAATTTGGTTCTGTGAGTCTCCTGAAAAGTTACAACAATACCTACCGGAAGTTCGTCCAACGGTCGCCACTGCCGTCCCCCGTCTCTACGACCTGCTTTACGGACGGATCAATGGGCAGTTAAAAAACGCATCACCAATCAAACGGTGGATGTTTAATGAGACACTTAGACTTGGCAAAAAGCGTATCGCTAAAAAAACGCTTTCGCTTGGTGAAAGTCTGCTCGATCGAGTGTTAGATAAATTGGTGCGTCAAAAGGTACGTGCTCGGTTTGGTGGTCGGATTCGATACTTCATCTCAGGTGGCGCCGCCCTCAATCCTGTCGTTGGCGAATTCTTTACAGCCCTCGGTGTTGGAATTATTCAGGGGTACGGACAAACAGAGGCTAGCCCGCTGATCAGCGTGAATCGGCCGGATTGCATAAAACTCGACAGCGTTGGTAGAACGTTTGATGGTGTTGATATCAAACTGGCCGATGACGGTGAACTTCTCGTTCGCGGCGATTTGATTATGAATGGTTATTGGGAGGATCCCAAAGCAACAGCGGGAACGATCGTCGACGGATGGCTTTATACAGGAGATCTCGCCAGCATCGACTCGGATCAATTTATTCGAATTATTGGTCGAAAAAAAGACCTGATCGTTACCTCTGGCGGTGAAAATATCGCCCCCTCTAAAATCGAGTCAATGCTGTCATCGGAACCCGAGATTGAACAGGCTGTTGTTTTCGGGGATGGAAAGCCCTGGTTAGGCGCTGTTGTGATACCAACAGAAGAAACGAAACTCGCGCCTGACCGCGACGCACTTCTGAGTTTAGCGGTACAAAAGGTTAATGAACAACTCAATCAATCGGAACGAGTGCGTAAGTATGTAGTCCAAGAAATGATTTGCTCAACTGATAACGGACTCCTTACGCCAACGCAAAAGGTCAAACGTAACGCAGTGCTATCTCGAAATGAAACAGAAATCCAAGCTCTCTACTGATAGAGTAAAATGAGAAGGATCTGCCAGAACATCAAGTTTTCGTTAAAACTACCGATACTCCGACTAGCAGGTGTTTAACAAGATGGATATCCGATGTTTTTTCGATTCAGCCATCAGTGCTTACTGATTCTATTCCTTGGTCTGACTGCAGCGACTCAATCGTCGGCGAATGATGACTTCCGACAAATCGCTGAGTACTTTGATATCCGCCTTAATCCGGTCATTGTCTATGAACAACAAACGGTTCCGGGACCAGACTACAGACGATATTTTAAAACGACCGGTGACTTCAATTACAAATCCGCGAATCAATTCGGTATCGAAAACCCCAAAAAAATTGCCGCGTTCAGAGACTATCTGCAACAACTGGTCGATGACGGATATATTGAGCAAGCTGTAGCTCTTACCCTCCTTAAGGGAGCGACCCTTGGAGCTATCGAGACATTCGAGATCCAAACACAACTAATGATTCAGCGTCAATCTCAAAGGAACGCACGAGATGAGAGCGAAGTATCAGATGATCTGTACTTGGATCAAGTAGAAGCGTCGATAAATGAAAAAATCGATGGCATCAGCGAACGCGTCGATGCGCTTGCTCGCCTAAGTAATCTCTCGGAAGTCCAGCAAAATGCTCGACGCATTGAGGGTTATGCATCGATGGAGTCAGCGCAGAACGAATTACACCAAAAAATCAAAGAGGTCGAGAATCTGCTCACTAAGAGACTCGATCGTTTCGATCAACAAATCGGAACGTTAAGTGATGATAAATTCACCGTAGAAATCGAATTACTCTTGCAGCAAATGGACATGATTCAGAGCCAATCATCTGAGCGAGCGAAGTTAATCCAAAGCAACGTGGATAGTGCATTATTTGAAATTTATGCCCGAATTAGTCAATCCGCTTCTGCTAGTGAACGACGGGAGCAGCAGTTCATTGATAACGAACTGCGCCTATTCAGAGAATTCAGCGACCTGCGCGATCGAACAAAGCGATTAGAGGAGGCGCTTGAAGGGATAAGTACTGTTTCGGACGAAGTGTCCAAGAACCAATCCGATCTGCTCATTATTACCAATCCACTCGAGTCAGGCTCTCTTCAATCTGAGTCCAAAAATAATGTCGATTCGCAATCACGGCGGGTATCCGCGAAAAAATCGTTTGAAAAAGCCTCTGAGCTGATTGGTGCCACTAGTGTTCTGTCAAAACCTTCTCAGCAACGGCTTCTGCCAATACCGGCATTTAATCCTGATGATTAGCAAGGACAACTGAATTGTAGACCTTTGATGCAGTCACGCGGCTCACATCACACACTTAAATCTGCTCGTGCCTATATTTCGAACTCACTTTTTAGTGATTAGGCTCCTACTTGGAAATCCGATCAACGCCTTACAAATGCCGCAAAGCCGATGATCTAAGTAGAACAATGGTTCAGAGTTACGATCATAGATGATAGCAAGGCTCGACAAACCTCCCCCCTGAAAAAGATCTAACTGCACAGCACCCTCCAATAAAGCTTCTTATTAAAGGGATCTATGATTACTTAACTGATCAGATTCTAGACCACACAAATCGATATCTCGTTTGATAACTGAACGCTCGGGTTAGCATTTTTAATCATGAGAACTCGTCGCCTCTCAAACCATGGTTTACCATATGCGTATTGGTGGGTAAGTTGTCTCGATTAAATCGCTAGAAGACTTTGATTCGCAAGAGCGCGTCAGCGACACTACATCCACAAATCATTGACCTAGGTAAGATACTGGCGTGCTCAATTCGCAAATGTTACAAAATTATGTACTGCCAATTCGACACCGCGACATAATCTGGCAATTAGTCCGTCGAGAAATTCTCAGCCGATATCGGGGCTCTATTCTTGGGCTCGCTTGGTCATTGCTCACACCGATACTCATGCTCTTGGTCTATACCTCAGTATTTGTTGGCATCTTTAGACTAAAATGGCCAGCCGGCGAGACGAGTGGAGGAAGTGAATTTGCAATCCAGTTGTTCACAGGGTTGCTAGTATTCAACTTATTCGCTGAAACCGTTACACGCGCGCCAACATTAGTCCTAGAACAACCAAACCTTGTAAAAAAAGTTGTTTTCCCACTAGAAATTTTACCCTGGGTATCCCTCGGCGCCGCACTTTTCCAGTTTATAGTTGGCGTGATGATCCTTTTAGTAGCGCAAAGCATATTTCGTTCAATTCCGACTTCTTTAGCCTTCTTCGGCTTAATCTATCTCACCAGTTTCATCCCGCTATTACTGGGCATAATGTATTGGCTTTCTGCGCTTGGAATCTTCATTCGAGATGTAAGTCAAATAATTTCGGTGACCGTTACCTTGATGCTATTTCTCTCACCCGTGTTTTATCCGATCAGCGCGCTCTCTGAAAACTTACAATTTTGGATGTGGCTCAATCCACTAACTACAGTTATTGAAGGCCTTCGGATGACCATTCTTGCCAACCAAGAACCAAATTGGGGGCCCTTAGTCGTATTTACCCTCATTTCTATTAGTACTGCGCTGTCCGGTATTTGGTTTTTCCACTCCACACGGAAGTTCTTCGCTGATGTTGTCTGATTACCCAGTCATTAAAATCGAAAATGTTTCGAAGTCCTATATGACTCACCCGAACCCGCTGAGACGGTTATATGCGATGTTTGACCGATCAGTCGCAGAAGGCTATGAATTTTTTGCCCTCAAGCAAGCTCATTTTGAATTACAAAAAGGCGAAGTGCTTGGTCTTATTGGACGAAACGGTGCAGGTAAATCGACATTATTACAACTCATTTGTGGAACTCTGACGCCGACCACCGGACGCATCATCGTTCGCGGACGAGTCGCTGCTCTACTGGAACTGGGCGCAGGATTTAATCCAGAATTTTCAGGCCGTGAAAACATTTTTCTATACGGTACTGTGCTTGGATTAACCTATCGCGAACTCCTGACACGCTATGATCAAATTGTCGAATTCGCAGGAATTGGTACCTTCGTCGAGCAACCAGTAAAGACCTATTCCAGCGGAATGTATATGCGTTTGGCTTTTTCAATTGCCACCCATATTGACCCGGATATATTGATTATCGATGAAGCACTGTCAGTCGGTGATGGCGCGTTTGGACGAAAATCTTTTAAACGCATCATGGATTTAAAAGACCGCGGTTGCTCAATCATCTTCTGCTCACACTCCTTGTACCAAGTCGATGCCTTATGCCATCGAGCGATTTGGTTAGAGGCGGGAGTGGTGCAAATGTGTGATAAACCTGGAGAAGTCATCAGCGCATATGAAGAATATTTGCTGCAATCAGAGGCACCTCAGACGATTTCAGCAAACACTAAAACAACTCTTGGACACGCACGAATATTAGCTACCCGCATATTCTGCGACGATCAGACGACTTACCTCGAGCTTGAATCCGGTGTTTCTGAATTGAGAATTGAAATTGATGTCCGGTCAGATCTAGCCATCCCGGCGCCGCATGCTGCAGTCTCAATACATTTGAAAGATGGCACGACGGTAACTAGTACCTCCAGTCACCTTAGCGGCCTGGTCAGCGCTCGCGATGATAAAGGTATATCTAAGCTAGCTGTCATATTTTCGCCGTGCCAGCTTTTGCAAGGCCGATATTTAATTTCTATCCATCTTTTCTGCGAAAATGGGATCCACGTGTACGAAAGCGCAGATGCAGTCGCAACCATTAATGTACGCCAAAAGTCAGCTGAACGGGGCGTCGCTCGTCTTCCCCATCGTTGGGTCGATATCACATGAATAAACCAGCAGAACTAAATACTGTCGAAACCCCACTCGGGTGGTCGCTAGAAATTGATCTAGCAGATTCATTGGGGCTCAAACAGCATAATGGCTTATTTGAAACGGCCGAAACGCAGTTGTGTCAGCAATTGATTAGACCCGGTGATTGCATTTTGGACATCGGAGCGAATATTGGCTACTACACCAAATTATTTGCCCACTTAACCGGCACCACTGGATTTGTTCACGCCTTTGAACCAGATGCCGAAAATCTAGAAATTCTTTATCGAAATGTAGCCCGAGAGACTACTCGGGGAACTGTAGAAATCCACGCTGCCGCTCTCGGTGATCAAACAGGAACTGCAGCCCTTTATCAGCATGCTGTAAATGCCGGAAAACATCGACTATACCCATCGATAGTTTGCCAAAAAGACCCATCTCATATTCGAGTTGAGAGAGGCGATAACTTTAATTTCCAGCCTATCGACTTTATCAAAATTGACGTTGAGGGCTACGAGTATGAGGCTCTCAAAGGACTCTCCAACACACTTCGGTCATCACCGTTTTTGTCCATACTGATCGAGTTCTCGCCTATCTCAATGCTAGAGGCTGGTGTTCAACCACTAGCCTTAATTGAACTTCTCTCACATGACTTACAAATGCACTGTTTTCGCTACATTCGAGATGAGTGGGTACTGGTGCCAGGAGTAGAATTGATTAAATCTATGAAGCCGCTTGACCATTTGGATCTAGCCGATCTCGTGAGCCAAGTCAGTGGTTTAGAGGATAGTCAAATAGAACATTCGATATCTGAGCGATTGACGGAACTCCAGTTCCAGCTTCCATTACTTGAAAATCAACTTTGGGTCACTTCCAAAGCACTTCAGCGCACACTGGAAATCTTATCGCCTACCCAAAGCGATGTTGAAGTAAACTGGCTCAATGCAATCGCGTTCAATTTAAACCGTGAGGATTGGTTGTCTTTTTCTCAAGATCTAGTCCTTAAGACCGATTCGAGACATTTGAACACGCTAGGTTTGAGTAAGTTCCTAGAACCGAACGATCTAAACTATCGTTTTAAAAAAACGAGACCGACTCGCTGGTCACATTACTGGACGCTGCCGGAACATTCTTTTTTATGGAAAACTCTTTTCTTAAAGTGCTTCGGTTACTCAACACCTGACGAATTATTAAAGTGGAAATATTGCACTTCTGGCGGATTTGGTCTCGGCGCATACAACAAACAAGATCTTATCGGTTTTATTGGCGCACTTCCCAGAGAGACGTTCTTTTGCGGCAAATCTGTTAAAGCCATTCAGGTATGTGATGTGATGGTACACCCTAATTTTCGGCATCTACAGCCGAAATATGGTGTGTTCCAAGATATGGCTACGCGTTTTTTGAACACACAGATCGGCTTTAATGCTCCATATCAGTTAGGATATGGATTTCCTTCCAATCGGGCTTTTCGTCTCGCAGAGAGGCTCAATTTATATGCCCCTGTTGACTACATGGTTCGGCTCGATTGGTTCCGGCAGATCACACCAAACGGTTATTTCTTTAGATCGCGCGAGATCACACAAAATGACGCGAACATGGTCGATAAGTTAGGAGAAGCGATGCATGAATCATTCAATGATTCCATTATCGGTAAGCGCGATTGGGACTACCTAAGATCTCGCTACTTGACACACCCAACAAATCGTTATTTATGTCTTCGTATTGCTTCATATTTTACCGGTCGAAACCAAGGGATCGTGATACTCAGAAAGCATCCAAATGGGTTTTTAGAATGGGTCGACCTCATCGCCCCGAAACAAAAGATCACGAACCTTATCCACTCCGTGCTTCGATTTGCGCGGCGTGCTCAATGTCCACATATTTATCTGTGGGTTACTGATAGCCATCGGAAACTTTTCGATATATGCGATCCAAAGGTCACCTCACTCGATATTGTTATACCCGCTTATAACTCGGAGAATTCAATTCCAATCAAAGATATTATTGGTCGCTGGTTTCTCATGTCTGGTGACAGTGATTTATAATGATATCGAAGCAACAGTCCGCCACAATTGAACCCAGTACCCTAGTTACTGAGCAGGAGTTATTAAACGAGATCTCAACAACGTTACCTAAGTACAGTCATGTTCTTCTCTTTGCTCCGCATCCTGATGATGAAGTGTTCGGCGCAGGTGGAACACTTCAAAAATTGGTATCCCATGATGTGTCGGTGCAGCAGATCATCATTACTTCGGGTGACAACAAGACTGATGGAAACATCGCGCATACCCGGAAAACTGAATCACTGAGGGCTGCAAATTGTCTTGGCCTGCCGGCGCCAATTTTTTGGAGCTATGCAGATCGTTCGCTGACAGAAGCTATCGGCCTATCTGATGAGATTAGTACAGCCCTCAACGAGATACGCCCTAATGCTGTGATGGTCCCCGGACTAGATGAAGTTCATCCCGATCATCGAGCAACAACATGTGCAGTCATATCAGCGATCAAATCTAGCAATTTAGATGCCGAAATTATTTTCTATGAGGTCAGTCGTCCGATTACGCATCCAAACTGGTTGGTTGATATTAGCGATAGCAATAAACTTGAAGCAATGCGCTGCTTTCAGAGCCAACAGGCAATTGAGCCGTACGCTGAAAGAATCTTTGGATTAAACCAATATCGTAGCTATCACCTAGGAGCATCGACCTCCGCTGCAGAAGCATTTTTAAAAGTCTCAAGCCAAACGATCCGCATGGATAAAGCAGAGATAGCCTCTCGCGATTGGGACGCAAGACTAATCAGGCTAGACAATCAAGTACGAATCAGATCGCTTGAAAAAGAACAACATCTGCTTAAATTAAAGCAACAGGAGACCAAAGAATTATTGGATTATGAGGTGCGTCGTCTCACCGCAGCACTCGCTGAAATTCAGCAAAGTACTTCATGGCGAATCACAAAACCAATGCGTTCGTTAAAGAATGGTTTTCAAAATTTCAAGAAGCTAGGTAATCGCTGCCTAGCGATGTACTCGAGCATGGGTGGATTTGCTCGGATCATACCGATGGTTGTGCGTGTAATTCGGTATGAGGGCCTCAGAATCTTTTGGTGGCGCGTCAGTAATAAACTGAAAACACATCAATTAGGCCAGTCACTTAAGTTTAGAGATAAAGGTTACTCCAAGCCACGAATAATACCCTATTATCTCAATACCGATCTGCAATCGATAAATGCGGAGTTGTCTCCAAAACCGGTTAGCTTAGCCGTCCATCTTCATCTATTTCACTTAGATCAGCGTGAACTATGGGCAAATCGATTGAACAGGATTGAGAGGCCTTTTGACCTATTTATTTCGATTCCTGAGACAGATAAATCCGAAAGGCACCAATTGGAGTCTTTGTTCCATGAGTCCCTTGAATTTTTAGATCAACTTCAAATCCAACCCGTACCAAATCGCGGTCGCGACCTTGCCCCTCTGATTATCACCTTTGGCGAACAGCTAAATGCGTATCAAGTGATTGGTCACTTCCACAGTAAAGTTAGTCCACATAATGCGGCTTTGTCACATTGGCTTGACGATAACCTAGACCTACTGCTCGGCCCACTGGATTGCAATCAACAAACGGTTGAACAGATTATCGAGTTGATAACCACCCGAGCTAGTGTTGTGTATCCAGAAGCTCCAGCCGCAATCTTAGAGGATCAATCCGGTTGGGGCGATAATTGGGAGCTCGCTCATGAAATTTGTGATCGCCATTCACTCTGTGATCTATCAATTTATTCTTCAGTTGAATTCCCTCGCGGTAGTATGTTTTGGGCACGCTCGCAAAATATAGAACCCCTACTCAATCTTCCGCTCGAGTATAACGACTTTCCGACCGAACCAATCCCCGCTGATGGTACCCTTGCCCATGCCATTGAACGACTCATATTGGTTGTCGCGGATCAACGCGAAGGTGAAATTGTTCGACTGCATCAACATGACAGTCTTATCGACAAAATGTACTACGAAAGTCCTCGCGATTTTTCACACCATCCAAAATCGGATGTTCGCGCGTTAGCGTTTTATCTGCCGCAATTTCACCCAATTGCGGAAAATGATTTATGGCACGGTAAAGGCTTCACCGAATGGACCAAGGTACAGGCGAGTTCACCTTTGTTCGTCGACCACTACCAGCAGCATCGTCCCCACCCAGACATTGGCTATTACCTTTTAGATTCTCCAGATCCATTGATACAGCAAGCAAACCTCCTGAACCGAGCAGGGCTAGCTGGTATGGTGTTTTATCACTATTGGTTCAGCGGCAAACTCATATTAGAACAACCAGCCCAGATGCTCCTCAAGTATCCAGATATCAAAATGCCATTTGCCATGTGCTGGGCCAACGAAAACTGGACTCGTCGATGGGACGGCAACAACCACGATGTATTGCTCGAACAGATCTATTCTGACGATGATGCCGAAGCGTTCATTGCCTACTTACTCCCGTTTTTCAAAGATCCTCGCTATATACGTATAGATGGTCGTCCGATCCTCTTGATTTATCGTCCTGCGGATCTACCAAATCAGATTAATTATCTCGAAATTTGGAACAGAAGTTGCGGCCAAGCTGGCATTACACGACCCTACTACATCGGGATTATGACGCGTGGCGCAAATGACCCCGTTGAACTTGGCATGGATGCGGGTTTGGAACGAGTACTTCACGATTGGGGTGGTGGTCACATCCCTGAGGTTATGAATCAATTAGATTGTTATCAGCCCCTGCATGGCAGCGTACTCAATTATCAGGACGTTGCTAATTTTTATGAATCAAATCGGCCGAAACAAAACGGCACTGTGTTTCGATCAATTGTTCCACAATGGGACAACACCCCACGCTATGGCAATCGAGCCAATGTTGTGCATGGGTCAACGCCCGATCGCTACGAAAAATGGCTAACACATCTTGTTGCAGAAACGCGTGAACACATGTCTGGAGATGAACGTCTAATTTTCATCAATGCCTGGAATGAGTGGGCGGAGGGTGCGCACCTTGAACCCGATACCCAGCATGGTTACGCCTACCTGAATGCAACCGGGCGCGCACTGTATGGACCTGACGCTGGTTGCTCCCCCAAGCTGCAAACGTCCCAACATGTGGTAATACAGGTTTCACAGGAAGTCCGCGAAGCATATGGATACCAATGGTCGCTCGTGATTCAAGCGCTCAAGTCATTAAGAGATGACGGTTGGACCTTTTACGCTGACATTGCAGATGAGACTATGCGGTCACTTGATCAAGCGCCGAAAAACCCCTGGTGCTTGCAGTTTCGAATGGCTTGCATACTCACTCCTGAAGCACTTCAACAGCTTTTTATCGATGCAAGCAAGCGACCCGAGACCACCGAGGCGATTCTGTGCCTTAAGACTGACGAACTGCCGAAATTAGGTCGAGACGGTCAACTCAATCGAAGTGATGCGTTTGATGCAACAATCCTTCTGTATCCGCCAACTTATTGGACTTACGGAGTCAATGCTATCCGCGCAATCAATGGTATTTCAGCATTTCATTTGAGCCATCTTGAACGACGTGACCACGTCACCATTATCGTACGATTTCACAATGAAGGATCGCTAACACTGCTGGCTGAAGCGTTGACGTCGGTGGCT
>Ga0181600_10002832_pt1 | contig 13276 bp, 9 predicted proteins | sample 041ome_2_FD_132982 | JGI IMG/M metagenome (GOLD analysis project Ga0181600, IMG submission 132982) | Coastal salt marsh microbial communities from the Groves Creek Marsh, Skidaway Island, Georgia - 041406US metaG (megahit assembly) | ecosystem: Environmental > Aquatic > Marine > Intertidal zone... | reverse complement strand
GAAGGGTGAAATAAAGGCGGTGATGACAATCAAGCCGGCATCGGTCATCAGGCGCGCCACTTCGCCAATGCGTCGAATATTCTCAATGCGATCGGCTTCCGTGAAGCCCAGATCCTTGTTCAAACCATGGCGCACATTATCGCCATCAAGCAAAAATGTATGCCGGTTCATCAGTGCCAGTCTTTTCTCGACGGCATTGGCGATGGTCGATTTACCCGACCCCGACAGCCCGGTCATCCATAAAACGGCAGGCTTTTGGTTTTTAATCGAAGCGTGATGCTCTCGGCCAATATCCGTGGCTTGCCAATGGATGTTTTGGGCCCGACGCAAGGAAAAATGGATAAGGCCCGCCGCCACGGTGGCGTTGGTCAGCTTATCGATCAAAATAAAGCCCCCGAGATCTTTGCTCTGTGCGTAGGGCGCGAACGGAATAGCGCGATCGGTTGTGATCGTTGCGACGCCAATTGCATTCAGCTCAAGGGTTTTGGCAGCCGCATGTTCCAACGTATTGACGTTAATTTGATATTTCGGTGCCGCCACAGTGGCCGAGACGGTTTGCGGGCCGATTTTGAGGTAGTAGGCGCGCCCCGGGGTCAGGCTTTGCTCGTCCATCCAAATCAATGTTGTTTCAAACTGATCAGCGACATCGACAGGCGCCTGCGTGGCCGTGATCACTTGTCCGCGCGAGCAATCAATTTCATCCTCGAGGGTCAGCGTCACCGATTGGCCGGCAACGGCCTCCGTGAGATCACCGTCCCAAGTGACAATGCGCGAAATGGTGCTGGTTTTTCCCGATGGCACAACGCGAATGGCATCCCCAGGCGCAATGCGCCCCGCAGTAATTTTGCCGGCAAAGCCCCGAAAATCTAAATTCGGTCGATTAACCCATTGGACGGGCATTCGAAATGCCCCCGCCTGATCCGCCTGCTGGTCAAGGTCGACGGTTTCCAGATGCTGCATCAATGTCGGGCCTTGATACCAGCTCATCTTCTGTGATGGCGCGGTAATATTATCGCCTTTAAATCCAGAGATCGGCAGAGCAACGCTCTCCACCATCCCAATATCCGCAGCGAAGGCACGATAGTCGCTCACAATCTGATCGAACACCGTTTGGGCATAGTCCACCAGATCCATCTTATTGACGGCCAGCACGATATTTTTAATGCCCAATAAATGGCACAAATAGCTATGCCGGCGGGTTTGCGTCAGCACACCCTTTCGGGCATCGATTAAGATGACCGCGAGATCCGCTGTTGAGGCGCCAGTGACCATATTACGCGTATATTGCTCATGACCTGGCGTGTCGGCGACAATGAACTTGCGTTTCTCGGTTGCGAAAAAGCGATAGGCGACGTCGATGGTGATGCCCTGCTCGCGCTCGGCCGCAAGACCATCCACCAGAAGAGCAAAATCAATTTCTTGGCCTTGCGTCCCTTGTTTTTTGCTATCGGCCTCAAGCTGCGCCAGCTGATCTTCGAAAATCATTTTGCTGTCGTATAAAAGCCGTCCAATCAGGGTCGACTTTCCATCATCCACCGAGCCGCAGGTGATGAAACGCAACAGCGTCTTATGTTGATGCGCCGTCAAATACGCATCAATATCTTTGGCGATCAGGGCATCCGTTTTGTAAATAGGATCAGTCATGACGCTTAGAAATAACCTTGCTGTTTTTTGACTTCCATCGATGCCGACTGATCCTTATCAATGGCGCGGCCTTGCCGCTCAGATGTGGTGGTCAGCAGCATCTCTTGAATAATTTCGGGCAAGGTGGTGGCCGCACTCTCAACTGCGCCTGTTAGCGGATAGCATCCAAGCGTTCGGAATCGGATCGACCGCATGATCGGTTGCTCACCTTCAGCCAAGGGAAAACGATCATCATCAACCATTAAGATCAAACCATCGCGCTCTACCGTTGGGCGCGGCGCCGCATAATAGAGCGGCACAATCTCGATGTTCTGAAGGTGAATATATTGCCAAATATCAAGCTCGGTCCAATTCGACAGTGGGAAGACGCGGATACTCTCCCCCTTTACTTTGCGCACATTATAGACCGACCATAGCTCGGGGCGTTGCGCCTTCGGGTCCCAGCGATGTTGCGCCGTCCGAAAAGAAAAGACACGCTCCTTCGCCCGCGATTTTTCTTCATCGCGACGCGCACCCCCAAAGGCCACATCAAAGCCGTATAAGTCCAGGGCCTGCTTGAGGCCCTCTGTTTTCCACATATCCGTGTGCACAGCCCCATGATCAAACGGGTTGATCCCTTGGGCCAGGGCTTCGGGGTTCTGATGCACGAGCAGCTCCATGCCCGCTTCCGACGCCGCCTTAGCCCGCATCGCATACATATCGCGGAACTTCCAAGTAGTATCGACGTGCAAAAGCGGAAATGGCGGTGAGCTGGGATAAAACGCCTTTTTTGCGAGATGCAACATCACCGCACTATCCTTACCCACAGAGTACAGCATGACGGGACGTTCCGCCTCCGCCACCACCTCACGCATAATGTGAATGGCTTCGGCCTCCAGGCGCTCAAGATGGGTCAGCTCACGGGTCATAGAGGGAGGTTATGCAAAAACCATGCAGCAAAGGCAAGCGCATTATCATGCAGATTTGTCCTTAACTTATGGGCTGATATCCGGTAAATAGTCTGACAACGTCCCCTCAAGGCGGCGCCAATATAAAGGTAAAACACAAAGGTTAGATCACGCGTGAAAGACCAATCCAAAAACATTACCGTTGTTGGCACTGGCTATGTTGGCATGTCGCTGGCGGTTTTGCTGGCCCAGCACAATCATGTAATTGGGCTGGATATTGATGCTGATCGCGTGGCGCAAGTGAAGGCGCACCGTTCAACCGTGGTCGATGCCGAGATTGACGAATTTCTGCAAACCAAGCAACTCGCTTTGACGGCAACATCCAACCCTGCAGAAGCTTACCAAAACGCTGAGTTTATTGTGGTGGCAACCCCCACAGATTACGATCCCGAGACCAATTTCTTCAACACGCACTCGGTTGAAACCGTCATTGGCGAGGCGCTGGACCATAATCAAAACGCTCTGATTGTCATTAAATCGACTGTCCCAGTGGGCTTTACCGCTCAAATGAAAGAAAAGTTTGAGACAGATCGGATTGTCTTCTCGCCTGAGTTTTTGCGCGAAGGCCGCGCCCTATATGATAATCTCCACCCCTCCCGCATCATTATGGGCAGCGACCGCGAAGAAGCCCATGCCTTTGCCGAGCTGTTGCGCCTCGCGGCCGTAAAGCCCGATATTGAAACCCTGTTCATGCGCTCAACCGAAGCTGAGGCGGTGAAGCTCTTCGCCAATACCTATCTCGCCATGCGCGTCTCCTTCTTTAATGAGCTCGATAGTTACGCCTTGGCGCATGGGCTGGATACACGGTCAATTATTGACGGCGTATCGCTCGACCCGCGCATTGGGCAACACTATCATAATCCAAGCTTCGGCTATGGCGGCTATTGTCTGCCGAAAGACACAAAGCAATTGCTCGCCAATTATGCGCATGTGCCGCAAAACCTGATCCAAGCGATTGTGACCTCAAACACCACCCGCAAAGATTTTATCGCCGAGCACATCGTCAAACAAAACCCGCATACGGTCGGCATTTATCGCCTTGCCATGAAGGCTGGCTCAGATAATTTCCGGTCGTCGGCCGTGCAAGGTATTATGAAACGCCTTAAAGCCAAGGGCATAGAGGTGATTATCTACGAACCTTTACTGACAAGTGATCGCTTCTTTAATTCCGAGGTGGTGACAGATCTCGCCCAATTTAAAACCCGCGCCGATATCATCATCGCCAATCGCCGCGTCGAAGCGCTCGATGATGTCACCGCCAAAGTGTTTACACGGGATCTCTTCGGACATGACTAAACTCATCCCCATTATTTTATCGGGCGGCGCGGGCACACGGCTTTGGCCGGCGTCACGGCGCGCCTACCCCAAGCCCTTTATGGAAGTGGCCGGCAAGCCTTTGATCGCACATGCTTTGGCGCGGGCGGGGTGGATATCGGATGAGGCGCTGATCATCACCAATCAAGACCATTATTTTCTCACCCATGAGCTGGCGACCCAGTTGGAGGGCGCCCCCAAGATCTCTTATCTTTTAGAGCCCAAGGGCCGCAATACGGCCCCTGCCATCGCGCTCGGGGTCAAACATATTCAAGAAGCCCATGGCGATGACGCGCTATGTTTGGTGCTGGCAGCCGACCATCTGATCTCGGGCGATGCGGCCTTTAAGCAGGCGATTGCGCAGGCGGGCGAACAAAAAGGTCAGCTTGTGGTCTTTGGCATTCGCCCCACCGCGCCCGAGACCGGCTATGGCTATTTAGAGGTCGCGGCATTAAGCGATGCACCGCAGGCTCTGCACAGTTTTGTCGAGAAACCTGATCGGGCCACCGCTGAGCGCTATCTCGCCGAGGGGCGGTATTATTGGAATAGCGGCATGTTCGGCTTTACAGCCGGCACAATGGCGAAAGCGTTAAGCGACCATGCGCCGGAGGTGTGGGCCGCTTCGCAGACCGCCTTTACCGAAAGCACGCTTGAGGGCAATGTGCGCCGCTTTGACGAGGCGAGCTTTTGCGCCCAGCCCGATATCTCCATCGACTATGCCGTGATGGAAAAAGCCAACAACATCGCCATGGTGCCGGCGGGCTTTGGCTGGTCAGATGTCGGCAGCTGGGATGCCGTGGCGGACGCCCAAGCAACAGACGCAAATGGCAATAGCGGCCATGACAACACCTATTTTGTGGAGACGCATAATAGCTATGTTGCCTCAACCAGCCATACCGACAAGGTCGTTGCGGCCATCGGGGTTGAGGACCTGGTGATTATTGATCTGCCAGATGCGCTTTTGGTGGCGCACCGAGCCAAGAGCCAAGAGGTGAAGGCTGTGGTGGAGGCGCTCAAAGCGAGCCCACGCGCCGAGTTGACCGAACTCCCTGCAACCGTGCGCCGGCCTTGGGGCACCTATGCAACGCTCAAGCAAGAGGCGGGCTATCAGGTCAAGCGCATCACCGTGGCGCCAGGACAAAAATTGAGCCTACAATATCATCACCAACGCGCCGAGCATTGGGTGGTCACGCAAGGCCAGGCACTTGTGCAAATCGGTGACGCGGAATTTGAGACGGGCCCCGGGCAGTATCGCTTCATTCCGCTCGGTGAGAAGCATCGCCTCACAAATATCGGACCGGATGAGCTGGTGCTGATCGAAGTGCAGGTCGGCGACTATCTTGGCGAAGATGACATCGTCCGCCTCGACGATGTCTATGGGCGGCGTTAGTGGCTGTTTTTGTCGATAAATAGCCCTGCAACCTTGGCTGTCTATTTCAATTCCTCGCGGGCTTCCCGCGCGAGACAAAACGCACCCTCCAGACCCGCATCATCACCATGCCCAGCGCGGTGAATAATCGAACAGGCCTGCGCACGCGTCATACCCGCATACCCTGCCAACAGCGTCTCGAACTGGTCACGCACCCGGTCTAATAGAAAAGGCGCCTGCATAACGCCGCCACCGAGAATGATCTTATCTGTTCGCAGGGTTAGATAGAGACTTTGGCAGGCCTGCGCGAGATAATAACTCTCGATATCCCACAGAATATGGTCTTCCGCGATGTCTTCGGGTGGGCCAAAGCGCGCCCGAATAGCTGTGGCAGATGCCAGACCCTCTAAGCAATCATCATGAAAGCCGCAGGCACCAGAAAAATCATCTGCCGCGTGTCGCTTAATATGAATATGCCCAAACTCTGGATGCGACGCTTGTCCCAACAGGCCGCCATTGGCATATAGCCCAGCGCCGATACCGGTCCCGATCGTTATATATGCTGCGCAAACAGCACCTTTCGCCGCGCCCGAGACCATTTCCGCAATTAAGGCGCCATTTACATCCGTGTCAATTTTGATCGGACACTTCAAAACATCTGAAAACGGCTTAATCATGGGCGTGTGCGACCAATACGACTTTGGTGTTGCGCCGATTACACCATAGGTTTCGGAGGCGCTATCTCGATCAAGCGGCCCGAAACTAGCAATACCAAGCGCTGCTATATGACCATTATGCTCAGCACATAGCTGCTCGAACTGCTCCAGACAAGCGCCTATTGTCTCCTCGGGTGTTGTCACGCCAACGCGAAATTTCGCAACAATATTTCCTGCACCATCTGCCACGCCGCATTTAAAACTTGTGCCACCAGCATCTATACCTGCCAACCACTCAGTCATTCCAGGCTTTCCCTCTCATCACAGACAAGACCCCATTCAGGCTCAGATCTTTCCCACCACATGACGGCATTTATCTCAATAATTTTTTCAAATTTCTTCAGTAGTTATACAATCGATTGTATTTTTCTGCTATATCTAATACCTTGAGTAAGTATAGTCGCGTAGGTCTAGGTTGAGGTTGAGGTTGAGGTCTAGGTCTAGGTTTACGTTTACGTTTACGTTTAGGGTTAGCCCTATTGCGCAGGCGTGTGTCAATCATTCGATGTGAGGTGAACTATGTCCAATCAATCAAAATCGACTGCCTCAGCGGGCGCCGTAGTTTCCGTCATAGCCGTAACCTCACTGACCTATGCAATGTTCTTCATGTTCGCCATGACGACAGACGCGGTTGGAGAAATTATTAAAATTGCCAAGGTCGACATGCAATTAACCAATGTTCAGGCCAGCGCATTTCATTGGGCGACCATGGTAGCAATCGCAGCAAGCGGCATTGGCTTGGGCTTTCTCGCAGACCGCTTTGGACGTAAAACGACGATTATTGGTGGCCTTAGCGTCTATGGCCTTGCGAGCATGGCTTTCGTTCTCGATCAACGGTTCGAGCTCTATTTGATATTATTGTTTATTTCAGGTCTGGCGATAGGGGTCTTCAAAACTGCGGCTCTGGCGCTGGTCGGCGACATCGCAAACTCGACAGAGGACCACACATCTAAAATGAATGCCGTTGAAGGGTTTTTTGGCATTGGCGCTATCATCGGACCCATGCTGGTTGTTTGGTTTGCCTCAAGAGGCATCAGCTGGACATGGCTTTATGTTATCGCCGCTCTACTGTGTGCCGCCATGGTTCTGATTGCGATTTTCACAAACTACCCCGAGCATCAACGCCAATCCGAGGAGCCAGCCTCTTTGATGCGGGGGTTCTCGCTTATGAAAAATCAATATGCAATGGGTTTTTCAATAGCGATCGCACTCTATGTCGCGTGTGAAGTTGCTATTTTTGTTTGGCTTCCCAGCCTATTGGCAGACTTTAGTGGCGAGGGGCTTTCAGCTGTCTTTGCCGCATATGCGGTTATGATCTTTTTTATCCTGCGTGCTATTGGGCGCTTCCTGGGCGCATTTGTTTTGCGCATGATTGACTGGAAAATCGTTATGCTTCTTTTCAGCGGCGCCATTTTTCTCTGCTTCGCTGTTAGTGCATGGTTTGGTCAATCGGCTGTTGTATTCCTTTTGCCTCTCTCTGGCATCTTCATGTCGATGATGTATCCAACCTTAAACTCTAAAGGCATTAGTTGCTTGCCAAAAGCAGATCATGGTGCCGTTGCCGGCTTGATATTGTTCTTCACGGCAGTTTCAGCCGCTTTTGCCCCGCTGGCGATGGCTTTTGTCGCTGATCATATGGGGGGGGGCGATATGAAATATGGTTTCTACCTTGCAACCGGCGTGGCAGCATGTTTATTCGCAATGACTTTTTGGAATTGGCTCACGGATCCCGCTGCAAAAGCACTTTCCGCCAATGATAGCTCTGAATACAGCAACGGTTGAGGCACATCATGTCAGAACGTTATTTGCCCATTCATGGGCCACATGATGGATTATTCAAGGGGACCATAAAACACCCTGACCTGTGGCTATGGGATTCGTGGACAAGTCGAGACGGGGATAATCTCCATCTTTATTGTTTAGCTCTTAACAAACAAGAGCCAGACGGAACGCCGATCGCCCCGTGTGGGCGCAATAATTATGGCTTTCACATACGTCACTTCAAATCTCCGGATGCGGGCAATACCTGGCGTGATCTTGGTGCCTGCATAACGCCAGGCCAAAATAAAGACGATATGGATCGGCACAATGTCTGGAGCGGATCTGTACTGAAACTCAGAAATGGCCAAGTCGCTTATGGCTATACGGGCATTAAAGCACCCGATAATAACCACGCATTCATTCAAAATATTTGCGTCGCAATTGGCGATGACTTTGACGGGCCCGATCTCGCGACGGCGACATGCCTCATCTCGCCCGAAGCCGATTATGATACGATTATTGAAGCTGGCTATTATCTCGCCCCTAGAGAGGCTCTTGGGGCTAATGCGGGCGAAGAAGGTGGGCCGATCCTAGGCTGGCGCGACCCCTTCCTGTTTTATGACCTTGACGACCAGCTTTACGCAGTCTGGTCGGCCAAAATAGCCCCCAGCAAATCGGCCCTGGCTTTTGCTACACTCAAAGAAACGCAGCATGGAAGCCTAGAGATCGACACGCTGCTGCCGCCCGTTCATTTGCCCGACGCAGATCGATACACACAAGCCGAAGTGCCGAAAGTGTATTATGATCAAAAAGCCAAGTGTTACGCGCTCCTGATATCAAGCTGCGATAGATTATTTGAGGGCCAACCTGACTCGGAAGTCACACATGCCTTACATTTATATCGGGGACCCAAGCCGACAGGCCCATGGAGCTTGATCGGCCGATTGGGGGATTACGAACCTGCGGTTGGGCATTATTTCGGCGCCAGCATTATTGACCTAGACCTCGATGCTGGTCACATAGAATTACTGGGCCCCTATACAGAAAACGCCGGCCACGAAGCGATGTTAAGTTTTGGCCCCGTCGCCACTGTTACCATTAAAGAGTGAACATCAGAGCCTCGACGACCTGGCCCGAGACGGTTAAGCCGTTCTCAAGCCAGCTATTCAAAACTCAGCTATTCAATGGCCGCCGCAGGACCCTCTCACAATAAGCTCGGTCGGAGTGAGCATACTATCAACGCGCTCGCCAGCGAGTTTCTTAAGTAGCTGCGTCACCATCAGATCGCCGCCTTGTTTAATGTTCTGATCGACGGTCGTGAGTGGCGGAACACTTCGCAGACCCTGCGCCACATTATCGTATCCAACAACAGATACATCCTGGGGCACCGACACATCGCTCTCTTGAAGCACGCGCATGGCAGCCAAACCAAGCACGTCAGAGGCAGCAAAAATGCCATCAAAGACCACCCCCCGATCGAGCAAGCGCTTGATACTCTGGTACCCCGCCCCTTCGTTAAAATCGACATCGACGACAAGTTCAGATTGAACACCCCCCACATGATTGGACAGGGCGGCGCAAAAGCCATCATAGCGGGCCCTACCCTCGGGTAAATTTACAGGACCTAAAAAAACGATATTGCGGCGCCCAAGTTTGCATAAATGCTCGCCCGCCAAGTACCCGCCACCAAAATTATCGCTACCGACGACTGTATAATCTTCATCTTTGGCTTGCGCGCCCCAAACAACAACTTTATCCGACAGGCTACCCAGCTCACGTAAGCGCTTGTCTCGCCCTGCTTGTCCTACAATAATGACACCATCCGCCTTACCAGTTGAGAGCAATCGCTTCTCGGCGATAGAATTTTCTTGGTGTGGTAGGTTGATAATCACATCATAGCCACGCTTATCGCTGGCGTCGCAAACAGCTGCAATCATTTCGAGGAAAAAGGGATCGGAAATGGATTGCCCCGACTCGGGCCGGAGCGGAATAACCAGCCCGATTGTGTCATTTGCCTGTCGTCGAAGACCGCGCGCGGACGCATTAATGACATAACCAGAAGCCTCGGCGATCGCGAGGACTTGTTCTTTTGTATCCGGCTTAACAAGCGGACTATTATTGAGCGCGCGTGACACGGTCGACACATCGACACCGGCCTTTTCTGCAATATCCGCCATCGTCAATTTGCGCGCCATAAAACCTCTAAACCTCTCGCTCGGGGCACCATAACAAAGAAGTGAAATCAGGGGGGATAAAAAAATAGGCCCACCCAAATAAGTGGGCGGGCCTATCCTTTAGACAATTAGACTAAACTAGAAGCTGTATTTCAGCGTCAAAGATGTTGTCTGACCGTTGATGGGACGAATACGAACGTAATCGCCAACAGCTGCGGATCCTTCTTCACCCTCCGTGAACCCTTCTTCGTCGAACAGGTTGTTAACGTTCAAGCTAAGAACCAAATTCTCTTGAAGGTCGAGATTTGCGAAAAGTGAAACAACGACGTAGCTATCAAACTTTAGATCATTTGAGTTTTGAACATAGGCTTCATCCGTACCAAAAATATTCAAACCAGCATTCCAGCCTTCGGCTTGGTAAGATGGCGAAATATTAAAGATATAATCAGCTTGACGACGTGGTTTATTGCCAACTTCAGCGGCTGTCGTTGACGCTGTGATTTCTGAATCTGTCAGCGTCAGCGAACCAGCTACGTTAAAGTTACCCATGCTGTAATCGCCTTCAATTTCAAAACCATCAGCTTCAAATGATGTGCTGAAGAATTTCTGAGACGTGGCTTCAAAAGCAGCGGCTTCGTCAACTTCTGCATTAAAATAGGTGACGAAAAGCGAGCCATTGTCGCCAACAAACTTCACACCAATTTCATACTGGTCAACCTGATTGTAGAAGGCCTCGTCATTAGGCGCGGCATCACCAGGAGCTGGTGCAGTCAATTTAGTAAATGTTCCTGTCAAGCGGTCAGGAGCCGTTAAGCTGCCGCCTTCAGAAACGTTTGCAAAGAGAGCCAAGCCATCATTCAGTGCATAATTTACGCCGGCTGACCAAGCATCAAAGTCGACAGTTGTGTTAACCGTCTTTTTATTCGCCAGGTCGATCGAGTTAACTGCCTGCTCATTGGTGCCGATAACGCCGTCACCATTAATATCTTGAGGGGCTTGTGTCGATGCTTCCGCATACCAGCCGCTGACATCATAGCTGTTTTGACGGTAGCTAACATCCCAGGTGAGGGCGTCAACTGAGCCAAAAAGCGCGATGTAAGGAGATGTGCCTTCAATTTCAAAATCATAGGCGCGTGTGCAGCAATTACCCCAAGTTGGAATTCCGTAATAGACGCCATTGACGGCCGCCAAGTTGTTATTAGCGTCAAAGACATGATTTACAGGCGCCAATGATCCGTCTAGGCGACTGAAATACTCGTTGAAGTTCCAGTCTTTATCAATTTTCTGATCATCCATGGCGACGCCGACTTTGGCACTGAAAGTGCCGAAATCACCGGTTGCATTCAAATCGGTAAAGCGGTTGCCCATGTCATTCAAACGCGTATTGAAATAGGCGACACGTGCATAGGGGCCCGTTGCATCTGTTAACACTTCTGCGGGGAAAGGTGACGCGAAGTTACCTTCAATTTCCGCTGTACGATGACGGAGGCCAAGGGTCCACATATCTGACAATTTATAATCAACCACGAAAGCCAATGATGTCATAAGCGCATCGAAACCATCGCCATCTGTCGATGAAGCGCCACCACGACGGTTCATGTAATCAGTGGGGTTGGTGAACAAAGTGCCGTCGCCGAAATCAACGCCAACCGCACTGAAGCTTGTTCCGCCATTATATACGGCAGGAATAGGCAAGTAGGTTGGTGTGCGATCGTCCAAATGTTTAAAATGGATCTGCACGTCTGCGCGATCAAATGTACCAGCAAGGGTCACTTTAATTTGGCCGCCACGCTCGGTGTCACTTTCTGCATCACGTACACCCTCACCACGACGGTAGAAACCGCCCGCATGATATGTCCAGTTATCGTTCAATGACCCACCATAGGCAAAGTCAACGCGCGTGCTGTCATAATCCACACCAACTGTTGATGAGATTAAGCCACCCGCCTCTGCGCCTGTTTTCGAGATCAAGTTGATGATACCGCCAGGTGCGTTAGCAGCCATTGTTGATGAGGTGCCGCCACGGATAGATTGAACACTATCAATGGTCTGGTCGATGCGAATAAAGCTATCCGCTGTTGCAAACGCAATATCGCCCACTAAGAGTGCTGGGAAGCCATCCTCTTGGAAGGACACATAACGCGAGCCGCCGGCACTGATTGGCAAACCGCGAACTTTAATATTCGCGTTAGAGTCGCCCGAGCTAGATTCCGCATGAATGCCGGGTAAGCCACGAAACAGTTCCGCCGTCGAGCGCGGTGCGCGATCTTGGATCTCTTGTGCGGACAGAGCCGTTACGGACGCTGTCGACGTGATTTTAGTTGTATTACTTGGAACGCCTGTCACGATGATCTGGTCCACCACATCCTGCGCGGATGCCGAGAACGAGACCAAAACGCTCGACAGAACGAGAGTTTGATATAGTTTCGATTTCATTAAATCTTCTCCCTTAAATCTTCCCCTGATTGGTTTTCACCACTGACACTGCGTCGCACGCATGATCGCAAGACGCACAGGAGAACCTAGGAGCCTTCAAAACCAAAGTAAAACAATAAAACAATCGATTGCATTTTAGTTACAAATTGTGCCATTTTTGCAACAATTCCCGTATTCGTATCCTCAAATTTGGACAGAGAAGGTCAGAAATTAAACAAAATTGATGGAGCAAGCGCCTCCAGGCGCTTTATATTTGGCATTGCCCAGCACACCCTCCCGGCACGGGGTCCTGACGAGGAGGCTTTAAAATAGCCGTTATCAGAGGTGAAATAAGGGATGTAACAGACCCCCTCGTCCTCTCCATTGGCTTTGTTTTGTAAAAAATAGATTTTTAAGCTCTCGTCTCGTCACTCTCCACCTTGAGAGCTTTGAGAAGCTGGTTGAGGCTGCGTCTGCGGTAGCGATCAAATTGTCGTCGCGATGTGACCTTAAGCCAAAACTCGTCCGCGCCGCCCGGCGGCAGCGTATGAATGCCGCCAGCGAGACCGAAGGCGCGGCTGAAAAAGGCGAGGATGGCCGTATGCGTGTCGTCCGGAGTTTGAGGCTCCACGAGCCCCGAATAGTCATCGCGCCGGGGGTCAAGCACCGCGCGGACGGCGTCTAGGCAATCAAGCCGGTAGGCGAGCTCCCCCTCGGCGCGTTTGACGCGCTCATAGTCGAGAATACACAGCGCGATGCGATAGGCCTGCCCTTCTCCATAGCCTGAGGCTCTTAAAATATTTTGGATTTGCGCCAGCGGCCTCGGGCCGTGCATCGCCAGATTGGCCAACATGCGCCTGGATTTACGTGCTCTGTTGGAGCTAGCAGTGCATTTCTATAACTTTACTCCACAGCGCTCATTAGACGTCAAAGCGG
>Ga0181600_10002822_pt1 | contig 13299 bp, 11 predicted proteins | sample 041ome_2_FD_132982 | JGI IMG/M metagenome (GOLD analysis project Ga0181600, IMG submission 132982) | Coastal salt marsh microbial communities from the Groves Creek Marsh, Skidaway Island, Georgia - 041406US metaG (megahit assembly) | ecosystem: Environmental > Aquatic > Marine > Intertidal zone... | reverse complement strand
ATAATGCTCACGTGAAGCCTTATTCATTCCAGCAGTAGCATCCATAAAGGCATTTCGGTCTTCTCTGGTTTTAAAAACCCAAATACAAACGGTATCCTTTGAATGATAAATTGCCTTAAGTTCATCATCTATGGCGCATAACTCTTTGGGTATTTCAACAGGTATGCAAATCATATTGTTTTTTTGACTGTAGGTTTTTTATTCAATAACCTGAATAAACGAATTCTTCCAGTATGAAAAAACTACTTTGGTACGGTGCCCTTTTTGCAGGCTTGGTGTTATCCACCTCCTTTATCAATGAAAAGGAGTATGGCTTTACCGATGAGCAGGGGTATTTGGTATTCATAGGTGTTTGCCTACTTACCGCTTTCATCCTTGAGTACCTCATCCCAAAACTAAAGCAGAAGCCTTGACAGGTATCGGGTGAAATTAGTTGGTTCGGAAAGCTTTATGATAAGGCGCCCTACTAGCCTATATTTAAGAGGTATACCCCTCTATTTATACTGATTTTATTGTACTTATATCGAATAAATGTGGTATATTATAGCAACAGAACATTGAAATACTGAGCGAGCTGAACAGGCGATTTGTTACCGCATTGTTATAAAGATGATGGGGTAGCTTCAAGAAGTGTGTTTAAAGTAGTGCTGAAGCGGAAATGCAACCATGGACTACTTAGCCCCCAGCCGAGTGCGCTACCGGACTACGCCACGCCTCGATTACAATCAAGGAACAAAGATAAGGGCTTTGTAGACCTAGAGCAATCTTTATTCTAATCGTGTTATTTAGATCGTTATGCAACAGTCCAAAAAGCTCAAAAGCATCATATTAAGCATTGATATCAGAAATAGTACCAGACGAAAGTGTAATTATTCTGTCAGCCAAATGATAATAGTTGTCGTCGTGGGAAATCACGATGACGGTTTTACCCTTATTTTTAAGACCCGGTAAGATTTCATTGTAAAATTTAGACCTAAAATAAGGGTCTTGATTGGCAGCCCATTCATCAAATAAATAGATGGGTTTATCTTCAAGAAGAACTCTAAGTAAATTCAGTCTGCCACGTTGTCCAAATGACAAATCAACATCTGAAATAAATAGATGCTGAGTTTCAATTTTATCATCAATTCCTAGAAGTGCAGAAATTCGCTTCATGTCCTCCTCGTTGGTGGTTAATGATAAATATCTTAAATCTTGAAAGACATGGGAGTCGGTAAAAGTTGCAGCAAATAGATTGCGATATTCAAAGATATTATCCTCATTAATCACTAAGTCTTGATACGTCAAATGGCCAGATTCAGGGATATATAGACCCGTTAGTAGTTTTGCTAAGGTAGTTTTGCCGCTTCCATTGCCACCGTTAAGGAACAATACTTCGTTTTCATAAATTACGAGATCAAAAGGCCCCACCTTAAATGTACCCGAATCAGAGTCTCCGTATTGATATCTTACTTGATTCAAACCGATAAGAGGAGTCGTTGAGTTAGTTTTATATGCTAGCTTAGTATTCCCCCTTAGGTGTACATAGCTATCAAATTCTAGCCCTAAACTAAATACGTGTTCAAGTGAGGCATCCACTTTTTTTAAGCTTCTTGCAAAGCTAGTGATAATAATCAGAGAAGGGAGTATAAATAGTACCAGTGTTAAGAAATCCAAGAAAACATCGGTGGCAAAAGTTGTCGAGGATTTTTGAACCAGGATAATGATTCCAATTCCAATGATTACAATTAGTTCTGCTGATTTGGTAACTAGTATGTTTAAGGAGTTAATAAAAGAGATGAAACGGGCATGTAGCGAACTAGTAGGTAGTATAGTTTCTTCAACATAACTTTTTTGGTGCTGACGGTTCAGAGTTAGCTCTTTTATACCATTCACTAATCCAACAAGGTGGCGATACAGCGTATTACGCTCTCTCTGTATATCTTTTTCAATCCGGTGGAAGGTAGGCAAAAGCACATAAGCGAATAAAAACACGCTCAGAAATACCGCTACAATAGATACGGTCAATTGCCAAGATAAAATGAACATGTACGTCCAAATAGCTGCAATTTTGAAGACAGCCACTAATACATCAGGTATCGTTTTCGCAAACGAACCAATGTTATTTACGTCATAATGAAGAACAGGTATAATTTTATGGGCATTTCTTTCAACGGTTTCAAAATCCACTTGCAAAATTTTTCTTGAGAGATCTACGCGTAAATCTGAGATTTTTTCTTCAAATAGTTTGGTAAGATAATATCCCGTTAGTAGTGATAAGCAAGTTGAGACCAGAATCATAAGGGCCATTTCGATAAATAACGAACTACTTTCAGAGCTACTACCAATGAGGGTATTCAACAACTTTACAGAGTATGCGTAGCATAAACCAGCTATAGCGCTTCCGATGGCTCCAACGAGTAATTTTTGCCATGATGACTTTAGGATAAAAAGGACTAATTTCATGCAGGTTTTTGGATCAGACAACTAAGTAAAAGAAAACAGGAAGAATGCGAAACAAAGCCTCAGAATTGATTCGGTATTTGTTGCTGGTGAACGGTGTTCACCGTAGTGTGAAGTTTAGCAATATTTCTTCGGATATCGTAATCTCACTAACCACCCTTTCAGAGCGGGTAGATCGCATAGAGCCAACTCTTTATTCACTTTTGGATCAATCTGTGTTACCTAAAAAAATCATTGTTTGGGTACCTAAATATTCGGTACGGGAGCAAAAAAATATTTCAGTAGAAGATTTGCCGTCCATTCCCTTGGTTGAATTTCGAGTGGTCGAACATGATTTAGGACCCATCACAAAATTGATTCCATCACTTATAGAATATGGTCAAAATCCAAATCAACGAATTATTTGCCTTGATGACGATATCATCTATTCTAGGAATTTAATAGAGTCCTATGAGGCAGAATCACGAAAAAAACCTGAAGCAGCCCTTGCAATTATTGGTTATGATGTGCCTGCCAATTTTATCGATAAGAACCGTTTTGACACTAAAGTTTACGGAACCGATATCCAAAATTTTGTCGAAGTTGATGTGGTAACTGGATATGGTTCTTTCATGATAAAACCCTCATTTTTTGCCCAACACTTTCTCACAGAACAACGCCCAGAAGAGGCTTATTTTACTGATGATTTGTGTGTGAGTGGGCATTTAGCTCAGCAGGGGATAAAGAAATACATATTTCCGGTTAATTGGGGATTTTCACACCTTAAAAGATTATCAAGTTGGTCCGACTACTCTTTGAGCAACTCGGTTAATAAAGACGGCGTCAATAATGAAGTTATGATGCGATACTATAAAGACTACTGGAACTTCAAATGAGCAAAAAAGCTCGTATTCTATTTTTTTTACCAAGCTTTTCAGGTGGAGGGGCAGAGCGAACTGTTCTGAATATTTTGAAAAACTATGATAGAGAATTAGTGGATATCAAAGTTTGCTTGCTTGATTTTAATGGTAACTATTCGGCTCTTGTACCCGATAATTCTATATTAAATCACCAGGATAAAGGTCGTTTTTCTGTTGCTAAAGCATCCAATCCATTATATAGTTTATATAAATTTGTTGGATTCATCTTACCCACACAGTATCGGGCTATTAGATCCTTTCAACCCGATATCATCATGACAATTACCGAGAGCATGAATTATATGTCCATTATTTGGAAGGTTCTTGGAGTTACAAGGGATATGATTTGGGTAATTCGATCGGGTAATAACATACTAGCCGAGGCTAGGTCTAAGGGTTTTTTGTTCGGACATATCTTGAAAAACCTTCTTAAAATAGCCTATTCTAAGGCAGATCATATTATAACGCTTACCAATGGAGCCAAATCACAAATACTATCCCGTTATTCGATAAAAGAATCGAAGGTATCGGTGATTGCCAATCCCGTAGATTTAGAAGAAATAACATCCCTGAGTAAAGCATCCATAAAATATCCCTTTAGGTATCTTTTAGGAGTTGGAAGATTAGCGCCGCAAAAGAATTTCAAATTGTTGTTGGAGGCATATCATCAAAGCATTGCGCCTAGTAAAGGTATACACCTAGTTATTTTAGGTGTGGGCAGTGAATGGCAAAAGCTGATGCAACGGGTAAATGAATTAGGTATTGAAGCATTGGTTCATTTTGAAGGTTTTCAGGAGAATCCATATAGCTACATGAAAAATGCCGAAGTATTTATCCTGAGTTCTAGCTGGGAAGGTTTTGGTCATGTTCTTGTGGAGGCTATGGCATGCCAGTGTCCGGTTATTTCTACGAATTGTGATTTTGGACCAAATGAAATCTTGGATAAGGGTAACTTCGGAAAGCTAGTTGCCGTGAATGATATGAACCTAATGTCCGAAGAGATAAATACGGTCATTACCTTAGAAGAGAAAAAACGAAACGAACTCATTCAAAAGGGTAAAGATCGTGCACATGACTTTTCAACAGAAAAAATTGTGCGAGCGTATGAGCATCTTTTTTCAACATTAAGCGGTACTAAATGAAGAAACTACGAGTCATTACATTCTCGGATAAAGACTTGGGATCTGAAAACAAACTGCTGCAGAGTTGCAAGAAGAATGACCTCGAGTTAATCGTACTCACCTACCATAAGCAATGGGCGTCAAATGCAATCAAAATAAAGCTCCTTTTTGATTACTTAAAGACGGTGGAAGCTGAACAATTGCTCCTAATTACAGATGCTTTTGATGTTCTCATTAATGCCTCTGAGGACGATATTTTAAAAGCTTTCTCAACTTTTGAAAAAGATATCATTTTTGGGGCTGAAGCTAATTTCTATTTCCGAAATCATCGAATTAAAAAGGACTATCAGGCCAAGTATCCGGAATCGGCTACTATCTATAAATATCTGAATTCGGGAACCTTCATGGGAAAAGCAGTACACATACAAATGCTGTTAAAAGACATCATTAGTAAAAACGAAATAGATATTTCTAAAGATGATTTCATACATAGCTTTATTTCCGATCAATATCTGTATTCAAAACACTTCGTAGAATACACCCAATCACCTAATCAGCAATATGCTATAGGATTAGATCAATTTCATTTTCTTTTTGAAGTTACTGGTGGACGATCTAGAGTCATGAATTTTCCCTACATAACTAAGGTACATGCCTATAATGCTTATAAACTGGAGAGAGCGGTCTTGAAGTTTTTCGGGTTGAATCAGTTTCAAAGTAAACTTACTGATATTTATTTTGACCAAGTAAGGCAGCAGTTCAGGAATAAGATTACGGGAACAAATCCTTTGGTTATTCATGCCCCAGGCACATGGCAATACTTTGTTGAAATACTAGATGCGGTAAAAACCGGGGAAAAGCAAAGAGTGGATGTAAAAGGGTTCTTTGCTAAAGGCTCTGCAATGGTAATTGGTGCGGTCTGCTATTTGATTTCACTATGTATTCCATTCAAATTAACCATCTAAGGCTTATTCAATAGTCTTGTATTCTAGATAAGTAAATCCAGCCATTTTATAGAGGAATCCAGCCGCTTTGGCCATCTGTAAAAAGAGCTTTAACGAAATGCCTCTATTGAAGGGAAGGGTTAACATCGAAAGTATGGCAAATAAAAACAGGTACAAGATATACATCAAAAGTGAGTTGAATATGGAAAAATAAGCCCCAAGTTGTTTCTTCATCTCGAAGTCGGTCACACCCATTCTAAATGACCGCTGGATTATCCATCCAACATCTACTCTGTTTTGGGGCAATATTTCCTTTACCCTGGCTTCATCAACCCAAACAATTTTGGCCCCCTTTAAATAGGCTTGATGAAAGAAGAAACTATCCGAGGAACCCATGAAATTAAACACAGGATTAAAGCGAAGGTTGTATTGGTTTATGAACCTTAGGTCAAATAACACATTTCTTGTTCCTGCCGATGTTCGTATTTGACCGGTTGAATGTCTTTTGAGTTGGAGTATATTCGATTTGATTAACCAGTTTGGAGTACCCTCAGGTAAGACCCTTTCTGTGGTGCCCTGTACCACCTGTGCTTCATATCGAATCAATGCATCATAGAGCTCTTTAATCCAATCGGTACTAGCTATTTCGTCATCATCAATAAAAGCTAAGTGGGTAGCCCCTATGCGAGAAGCTTCTGTTAAGGCACGATTTCTCATGTGTACAATTCCAATTTCTTCCTCATGTATGTACAATAGATTGAATCTGGATCTCTGTTTTAGCCCAAGTACAACTTGCTCAGAAGTCTCTACTCTATTATTATCTATGACAATAACTGAGATATCAGTATCATTGGGCACTTCAAGTTTGATAAGTGATTGAAGAGTGTTGGCGAGCGAGTCGGGTCGATTATGCGTTCCAACACAAACGGCAATATGTGCTTTTTTAGAATCTTTCATTGGTACTTTAACTCAATATAATCACTATATGGTTACAGTTTTATTATTGAATTATAAGAGAGTTGAAAACCTACCGATTATACTTGATGCGCTCAAAAATCAAACCGTTGAGTGTAAGATTTTTCTTTGGAATAATGCCGAAGAAGAGTTTAATGACCCGCGATTAGACTTGGTGATTAACTCATCCAAGAATTTGAAATGTTGGGCAAGGTGGAGTATGGCGTCGTATGCCAATACCCCTTATGTTATGTCACATGACGATGATTTAGTGCTTAGTTCACCGGATAGCTTGCAAAGTTTGATTGATACCATGGAGGAAAATTATGAAGCAGGACGAGCCATTGGTTTTAATGGGGTTAAACTTGGGAAAGACTTGTCTTATTACCCTACAGAACAGCAAAAAAGCATTCGTAAGGTGGGAATTACGGTGGGGGCAAAGCATCACAAATTCCCTAAGAAAAATACGCGGGTAGATATATTAAAAGGCCGCTTGATATTTTTCAAAACAGCAGACCTAAAGCGGGTACCTATGCATATTGAGCCAGAGGAAGATATCGATGATATTTTTATAAGTAGTTACCTCGCTAAAAGAAGTAGAAAGCACCATATCGTAACCTCAGCCCTGAATGGGAAAGTCGAGGAGTTAAAAGGTGGGGCGGAATCGATGGCACTTTCACAACGAGAAAATTGGGAAGATTATCGCACTATCGCTGCAAAAAAATATTTTAAACATAGTTGATCTAATCTAATGGTTCGTTTTTGTTTCCTTATAATTTCGATACAATGCATTTGGCATGCTGAGGTCAAAGCTCAATATTCTATTACCCCAGAGTCGCAAGAGTACGATTATGTTAGGATGTTGGCGTTAAAAAATGCCGATATGGTTCAGCCGTTGAGTTTTTTCCCAAGTGTTGGATTGGACTATGAATTAGGAGAATTGGGTTGGGACATTTGGGGGCTTAGTAAAGCGCCAAGTCGCTTTTCCATCATTAGTCCTCGAGTTGGATTTGTACACAATTCGAAACTAAATAGAAGCAACAATAATGGGCCGCTATGGACCGGGAAAGGTATGAATTTGTATACCTCTTTTGGTGTTCAAGGAAGGTTAACTTTAGGCAGGGAGAGTTCCATTAGTTATTCCATTCAACCGATGCTTTATTATGCTGAAAACCAAGATTTCACTATCCCTACCCACAACCTAAATAAAAGTGATTATTCATACCCTTACGCTTGGCCCTTAGACTGGGTGCAGAGATTCGGGAACCGCTCATTTACGGACTTTCAGCTCGGTCAATCAGAGATCAAGCTATCACATAAATTTATAGCTGTTGCCCTATCAACACAAAATATGACATGGGGTCCTAGCTATCAAAATCAGATTTTAATGAGTAGAAATGCCGGAGGTTTCCCTCACCTACGAGTGGGAACTAAAGCCCCCTTAAAAACAGTCATCGGTCAAATGGAACTGCAGGGTTTTTGGGGTAGATTAGCCGAATCGGATTATTTTGATGAAGACATCTCTAACGATAGGCGATACTTTACTGGGTTGGTGGCAGCTTATCGACCTAGTTTTGCAGAGGGATTGACGCTTAGCTTACATCGAGTATTGTACCGAGAATGGCAGGATGGAGATTTGGTACTGGGTGATGTATTTGCGGCATTTACTAATTTTTCGCCTAAAAGAGATACCGATATAGGAGGGGGTAGAGTTACCAATGATTTTTATGACCAACTTTCTTCGGTTGCCATGACGTGGAAATTTCCTGAGGTTGGTTTTGAGACCTATGTCGAATTTGCTAAAAATGACTTTCCTGCAAGTTTTCAGGAATTGCTTAGGCAGCCAGACCGTCAACGAGCATACTCATTTGGGTTTTTAAAATTATTTGATCTTAGGTCTGGAAATCTATTTAGGTTATCGATTGAAACCACCACATTAAGTCAAAATCAGATATCGTTTATTAATAATTCAGGTGCTGGCGGTACGTATTATATAAATGGTATTGTAAACCAGGGATATACGCATAATGGACAGTTAGTAGGGGCAAGCATTGGCCCAGGGGCGAACAGTAATTTTATTTCATTGGATTATTACGCAACGGGTGGGGCCATTGGGGCTTATTTTCAGCGTACTCGATATAACGACGACTATACTATTCGAACCTTTGTGGGTGATCGGGAGTACATTGCCGAGTTCGATGTAAATTTTGGCGTTAAAGGAGTTAAACACCTCGACAAAATTAACCTAACTGCCGATCTATCATTTACCTATTTAAACAACTGGTATTTTGACCCTGAGCTGAGTACTTGGAATTTTTCCCCAAGCCTACAACTCAAGTACCGCTTAGATTAGGTCGTTTAATACCTCCTAATCATCGCCAACTAGTTCGTTCGTTTTACGATGATAAAAGTGATATCGTCACTTTGTGGGCTACCGTTTGCATAGTCTCGAAGTGTTTCGAGTAGAGCATCTTTCATTTCTTCGGCACTAAGCTGATGGTGGTCTAGTAACCACCGCTCAAAACGCTCTTCAGAAAATAATTCGCCAGAAGGATTTGTAGCTTCGGTAACCCCATCCGAAAATAGCATTAAAATATCGCCTTTACCTATGGATAGTGAAGCCTTTGGCAGGTCAATTTCTTCCATAATACCCAACATTACCCCTCCCTGATCTAATTCTTCGATTCGGTGATCATTAGCGCGAACTATATAGGGTGGATTATGGCCTGAGTTAACATAACCAATTTCGTGACGATGGTAATCTAAATTACAATAAATGGAGGTGATAAATTTATCGACAGGAGAATCTCTATAAATATCCCCATTAACTTGACGTAGAGCTTGAACAATATCATTCGGATTATTTTGAATATTAGCTCGCAAGGTGGCTCGCATAGTCGCCATTAACAAGGATGCAGGAACTCCTTTTCCAGTTACATCAGCCACCACAAAACCATACTGACCAGGCTCAGGGTTGGGAATAAAGTCATAGTAATCTCCCCCAACATCCTTGGCGGGTATACTGCAACCGGCTACTTCATAGCCTTCTAAATTCGGGGTTTGCTGCGGGAAAAAGCGAGCTTGTATTTCTGTAGCAACCTCTAACTCTTTGTTCACTAATTCTGCGGCTAATTGTTGCTGCTTTACGTGAACATTTTCTAAAGCAGTGGCGGCTTGGTTGGCAAGTGTTTGAAATAGCCCCAGCATCTCTTCATTCAAAAAATCTTCCTTAACATTGATAGCTTGAAGGACACCAATAGTTTTCCCCTGGTTGTTGTTCAAGGGAACACAAATCATATTACGTGACTGAAAGTTCGGATTGGATAGTAACTCTCCTTGGAATCGGGAATCTGATTGTACATCTGTAATCAATACTGGCTGCTGATGCTGGACAACCCATCCACTTATACCATGATCAGAGGCTATTTTTTTCCCCGATACTTCTGCGGTTGCTGGTCCCGTTGGAATGGTTAGTTCTAAATTTTTTCCTCCATCACTCAGTAAAAAAAGAGAGCTAGCTTCAGCCTCAACCATTCCTTTGGTAGATTCGATGATATCATGAAGTAACCTAGATGGGTCCATAGTGGAATTAAACTTTCCAACTATGTCTAGAAGCAACCGAATGGTTGGATGTAAATCAAGTGAACTCATGGAATAAAAGTGGGTGAAAAAATCGTATTATGAGGTTTAGAGTAGAACATATTCATAGAATCTAAACAAAAAAAGCTCATTCAAAGAGGTAGATTTGAATTGCATCATATCTTACAAGCTAATAATACACTCCAACTACACTATTTCCAAAGTGTAAAAAAGAGGGTGTAATACTTTTTAACGAGTAAAAAATATCGTCAGAGCTTCTAAAAAGTTGTATCTTAAAGGATACAAGTAAACATTCTGCTTTATGTAGAGTGCAGAACAAACCAAATTAACAGGAAGATGCTAGGATTTAAGATTGATATTTTTTGGGTTTGGCTCGGAGATGTTCTCGAGTTGGGACTCTATGTAGGGTTGATATTTTTTATTTATATGATGATTCGGCTCTGGTACGATGGGTCAAAAACTTCCGGATAATTCGGCGTCCATCCATTCTAAACGGTCGGTTAACCACTCTTTTAAATACGCAATTTCTTCAGCATACGTATTTCCCACGTAGGTGTTAGAAGGAAGTTTTTTACCAAGAATAGTCCAAGTCTCAAAATTACGATCTAAGGCTCCAGCGTAATTTAATCGTGATGCATGAGTATCAATCCTATCCATTATTGCTTCATTGCTGAGTTCGGAAGTACGAAGTTCTGCCCATCTAGTTGCCAAAGCTGATCGGAAAGTGTCGTCTTCCAGAAACCTCACCCACCAAAAATGTACTAACCATTCGGATTCAGGAATTCGTTGATTTAGTTCAAACATCCATCCACTCGTTTTGCTTAACTCTCCATGGCCAAAGGCAAGATTCGGCATCCAAATAGGCCCCATATTCAGCGGTCCATTTCGGTCTTTATAAAGATAGGTATGAAAACGATAGGCATCTGGATTAGCGGATAATTCGCTGAGTAGTATATAATCCACAAATGAATCTGTGGCGATAAATTTGGAATAACTACGCTCACCCTGAGCGAAATTATCGCTTAACAGCGCATCTTCAAATTGAGCTAGGTAGCTTTGGATATATTTTTTTTGTTGCTCAGTTATCACTTCTTTATCTGGGTCTTCATACATGAAATAGTGTTCTTCGCTACGCTTCTGGCCGTGAGCAGGGAAAGGTAGTGAGTCTCCAGAAGGCCCATACATGGATCGGAATCCATCTTTCTCGGAATACATAATGCCATCTCCAATGGCCCGCTCGCCGCGGTCACCTCGTTCATCATCTACCCGGAGAATATATCCACCGCTAATGGTGGAAGCATCATTTTCATCAGGGTCTAAATCGACCAGGTTGAGTCGATTCGTGTCGCGCTTTATTTTTTCTGAAAATAGGTAGACTCCTTGGTATTGATCATTGATAGTAAGTTCTACAAAATCGTATCTAGGTCCGTACCTCTCCAACGCTTTGGTTAGGTCGACCATTAAAGCGTGTCGAATAAGTGTTTTGTCACTATAGGGTCCGTACAAAATCCAGTCCTCTTCTTCAGGCATGGATAAAATAGAGACATCCATGTCCAGACCGTTGACAGTCCAGCTTTCCAGCCCATAAGAGAATTTTGGACCTTGTTCTATCTCACCAATGCCGATGGATTCTATACCCATGGGTTGTTCTAAGCGTAATTCTTCGTTGATGAACACCCTCAATGTGCTCATTATTTTGGGATCTTTGGGAATTTCCAAGCCCCAGGTATTTATGTCTAATTGGGCAATAGGAGTGTCACTTAACGGAGGAGGTGGCTCTTCGAATTCCTGATTGGGACCAGAGCAAGTAATGCAGAAACAGATAAGTATAAGGAGGCTTCCTGCATGGTAGGCTAGTTTTTGTATGCGCATAATTCAATAAGTACTCCATGTGCTGATTTTGGATGTAAAAATGCCACCCATTTTCCATGGGCGCCGGATATCGGTTGATGGTGAATAAGGTCCCAACCCAGGGCACTTAGTCGATCTAGTTCACTTTGAATATCGTTGACCAAGAAAGCGGTATGATGCATGCCCTCCCCTCTTTTGTTAATGAATTTGGCGACACTAGATTCTAGGCTAAGTGGTGCTAATAACTCTATTCGGGCGGTGGATGTGTCAAGAAAGGCCACTTCAACACCTTGTGAATCAACATGCTCTCGGCCATAATGCTGAGTTGCTAACAGTGTTTCATATTGTTCCAGGGCTGTATCAAGAGAAGATACAGCAATACCGATATGATCTAATTGCCAGGTTGAGGGAATGGACATTGGGGTCATGTTGTTTTTAATCAGGTGCGACTTATTTATTTCTACATTAATTAATTAAATAATAGATTATTTTAATGAGGTACAACACAGTTTTCTTTAAACTAAACATTGGTAAGCAAATGAGTTCTATAAGCTTAGTAAAATTATGTATAATGGGCGTTATCGCCTATAGTAGCCTATCCTGCAATTCCGCTGATTCTAACATGAGCCAGGCGGAGGCTATTCCCTTATTTTCGACTGAAAACCGAACCGAAGAGGTAGTGGTAATTTCCACTTTATATGGCGATATGATCGTTCGACTCTACGATGCTACACCGGAGCATAAAAGCAATTTTTTGAAACTCACTAAAGAGGGTTTCTATGATTCAACTACCTTCCACAGAGTCATTGAAGGATTTATGATACAGGGAGGAGATCCAAATTCTAAGGATGATAATTTACGGAACGATGGGCAAGGTGGGCCAGGCTATACCCTGCCAGCAGAAATAGTACGAGGATATATTCACAAAAAAGGTGCCTTAGCGGCGGCTAGAATGGGTAATGAAACCAACCCAAATATGCGCTCAAGTGGATCGCAGTTTTATATTGTACACGGGCGTGAGCGAACCGAACGTGATATAGATCAGTTGATGGCGCAGGCGAATAATACTATTGAGCAAGGTCTCATCACTGCCTTTGTTGATGCACCTGAAAATACTGAGATAAAGCAACGAATTGAGCAGTCTATGATGGACGGAAATCAAGGAGCTGTGAGAGAAATACTTGAAGAAATAAAGCCCCTTGCTACCAAAGATTTTGAGCCCATTGTTTACACTCCAGAACAGCGAGAAATCTATTTGAATGAAGGTGGAGTTCCATATTTAGATGGGTCTTATACTGTCTTCGGTGAGGTTATTCAAGGTTTAGCAGTGGTAGACAGTATAGCACAAGCGAAGAAGAGTTATGCGGATCGTCCGGTAGAAGACATTCCTATGATACTTCGTGTCCAGACAATGACTTTAGCCCCGGACGGATCCATAATTGAGCAGTAGACAAAAAAGCTAGATCAAGTAGCAGTAGTAGTTTTACT
>Ga0181600_10002814_pt1 | contig 13329 bp, 7 predicted proteins | sample 041ome_2_FD_132982 | JGI IMG/M metagenome (GOLD analysis project Ga0181600, IMG submission 132982) | Coastal salt marsh microbial communities from the Groves Creek Marsh, Skidaway Island, Georgia - 041406US metaG (megahit assembly) | ecosystem: Environmental > Aquatic > Marine > Intertidal zone... | reverse complement strand
GGTGAAGAAGCTCTGGGCCACGCTTTCGTATCGCTTGGACGTGCTCTTGCAAACGGGCGAGGTGGAGGATCCGAAGGATCTCGAAAAGAAGATCGATCGGGAACTCGCCGCGCGTGCGAAGGGGAATATTGTGCCGTTGACGTTCGACGAGTCCAAACGTCTGGCGCCCGAGGAAGTCTTCGCGGGAGGCGAAGGCAAGGGCGGACAGCGCGGCTCCGCCGCTGGCGCCGTCAAGGCGGACGACGAACTCACCAAGGAGGAACGCAAGGCTGGTCGTGCCAAGCGAAAACGGAAGTCCAAAGCCGCGCAAGAAGAGAAAGATCGCGTCAAGGCCAAACGAGACCGCGCACGCGAGGCCCAGCACAAGGCAGAAGAAGATGCTGGTTTCACGCGCAAGGCGCCGAAAGTTGCGATGCTCGCCGTCGGTTCGGCGGCTGGGAAATCCAAATCCGATTTCTCCAAATCGAGCAAGGTTTTCGGCATGCTCCAAGATGCCAAAGACGCAGACGCCGCGCGCGGCGGTGTGGCGAAGAAGAGCAAGTCAGACTCCGCGAAGAACAAGCCATCTCTCAAACTTTGAGTATAGTATTGTATTCCAAACACATCGTAGTTACGACGCCGGTGCCCCCACAGTATACCTCGCGCTCCTTCCTAACCGTTTCGCATGTCATTCCGATCGCTCGAGCAAGCACTGCTATCCTCTGATCGCACGCGCGATCGTTTACCTTGGGGCGGCACAGCCATCTCTGCTGCGATAAGGCTTGCGCACGGTGGACCAGGAGTCGTAGAGCGCAGAGCCACGCCGTTGTCACAATGTCTTGAGCAAGAGGAAGATATCGAAGGTTTCGTGATAGAAGAAGATGATCTCGAGTCTACACTTGTGCGAGAATCGTATAAACACGGCGTGTTGGTGAATTCGAGTAGGTTCTACGCGTACGTGAAAGAGGACGCGCGAAGAACGCGGCATCGTCGGCCACGGTGGGAATCTCTTTTTCTCCCGTCGTCGCGATTTCAGCTTGCTTGGAACGTGATCATCGTGGCGGTAACGGTGATGATGTCTGTCATTGAACCGTTTGTCATAGCGTTTGATTACCCGATGAAGCTCAAAGGGAGAGGGTTGAGTGCTGCGCCGATTATCGATTTCGTCGCAGGAGCGCTCTTCTTCATCGATACGTTTGTGGTCAACTTCTTAGAAGCCAAAGTTTTGACGTGTCGCTCCACGGGGCGACGGAAGCTCATCACGACTCCCAGACTCATCCGTAAGATATACATCCTTGAAGGTTCATTTGTCACGGACGTGATAGTGAGCGTCCCGTTTGTCGTGCAAATAATCGCCTCGATTAAAGGCGAATCCACACCGGTGGAACGCCTAACGAGAATTCTACGTCTTTTGCGAGTTCTTCGAGTGACTGGTTCGTCGTTGACGACGCCGGAGATTTTGTTCATGAAGCTGTTTCGTATGACTCCGATGGTGATATTCATCGCGCAGACGCTGCTCGTGTTTGCGCTTTTGGTCCATTCTGTGGCATGCGTCTACATCTTCGTTGCGATTCAGGAAGGCCGTAATCAAAGCTGGCTCACGCAGGCGGACTTGGCAGATGGGTCAAACTCCGAAATCTACATCGTTGCACTATATTTTGCCACTGCCACGATCACGACCGTCGGTTTTGGCGACATCTCTGCGGGATCGAATGACCTCGAGCGTTGCATATCGACCGTAGCGATGATCGTGGGCGCGATCTTCTTCGCCTATCTCGTTGGGAGCATGGGAGCATCGATTCAGGCACTTTCAACAACGATGTCGCGACAGCGCAAATTTCGAGAACGCGTGACGCGTGTGCACGCATTTCTCGATCGGCAACACGCACCGACGCACATCAGGAGGCACATCATGTCGTTCATTTCAGAAGTCGAGCCACGGCGCACGTTCCTACGAGAAAACGAAGAAATCATGAAGTCATTGCCGACTGATTTAATGGCGTCCATGGCGCACCACATGCTCGCGCCGAACGTTGGTCGAATATTCGGGAACGTCTCGAACGGCCTTTGTCAGCACATCGTGAGTGTATTCGAGCTAGTCGTCATCGAGCCTGGAATGGTCATAGATTCTGGTTACTTTTACGTCGTCACCGAAGGAGTCGTGGCAATTTCAAGTCCCAACGAGCGCAAAATGATCGCTGTTCTCACTGGGCAAGCCGATGCGTACTTGTGCTACTTTGGATTGGACGAACTCATTCCACCCGAACGAAGAAAATCAGTCCGCGCTTCGGCGCTCACCGTGTGCGAACTCTGGCGCGCGCGCGCATCGGCCATCGAAGAAATCTTCAAGTCTCACCCGTTCTTGGCGCAGATAATGTTAGAGAAAATTCGATCCCTCGAAGACGACGAGTTTAGCGAATTGCTCGCCTATCGAGTTTTCATTCTGGAGTCTTTTTTAGCGCGCTTTGTCGCCATGCGCGAGAGTGGTGAGTGACGCGCTACAAAGATGCGCGCAGCACTGAGCGCGCACGAGCGCGCGTCGACGGCATCAACGGCGTCTCCTTCGTCGCGTCGCACGTCGTCGTCGATGCTCAGGGAGAGTCGAGCGTCTCTGCGAAGACGAGCGGGACGGATGGATAATGGCGCCGCAGCGGGCCCGCGCACTTGGGACGGTTCCACGCCACCCGTGATCGTGAACAACGTCCCGGGAACGTGGTCGTACGACACTGTGAATCGCCGTCTTCGTGAAGACATTCTTGGAAGAGTTTTCAGGGACAATGCCACTGTACTCACGCCCGGGAGCGACGCAGAGATTAAACTACGTAGACTCGAGGCTGAGCTCTCCACGGCGTCGACGAGTGTCATCGAACACATCACACCGGATGGTGGTCCTGATATCGAGACGTGGCGCGAAATCCTTGATCCGTGGATTGGAACGACGTGGTTAGACGCGCCTTGGCTTCTGGTCGAGTTTTACTTTTATCGACGCATCCTGAACGCCATCGGTTACTTCGATTCAGAGTCCAAGCTCTTTAACTTCGACCCGTTCTCGGTAGATAAAATGAATGGCCTGCGCGCAGGCGCGCAGGCAGCGGCGTCTCTGGCGAAGAAGGCCAACTCTTTCTCAAAACGAGCCAAGACTGCGTCGACGCTCGCCGAAGAACTTCGACTCTTTGTTATGGTGGCACTTTGGGGAAACCGAATGGATCTGAGTATATGGCCTGAGTCTGGATCGGATGGCGATGGATCGAATCGCGCAAGCGAGGCATTTGTCGAAGCGCTACACGCTGGTGAAGAGTACCTTCTGTGGGACGATAGCGAACGGGTGTCCACAGCGCTCGCGAAGGGCATGCGTGACGTGTCGATCGTCGTTGACAACGCCGGCTTCGAGCTTGTGAGCGACCTCGCACTCGCGGATGCGCTGATCACCAGCGGTGCTGTGCAACGAGTAATCCTTCGCGTCAAGGCGCACCCTGTCTTTGTGTCGGATGCGATGGACAAGGATTGCAGAGATACCATCGACGCGATGATGAAGAGCGAGGACGAGGACACGGCTGTCATGGGCCGTCGATGGGCGGCGCATCTCAGTAGTGGCGCGTGGGCGATCACACCGGACTTTGCATGGTGCCAGCCACAACCGTTATGGGCGCTCCCGCGGAAAGCTCACGATGACTTGAAGTCTTCAGATCTCGTCATCATCAAGGGAGACGCGAACTATCGGCGGCTTCTTAATGATTGTTTGTGGGAGCTGGACACGCCTTTCGAAGACGTCTCGGCGTATTTTCCCGCACCACTATTAGCTTTGCGTACGTTGAAAGCTGAGCTGGGGTGCGGTATTTCTCGTGAACGTCAAGAAATGGCCAAGAAGGAAGAAAGCTGGATGGTCACCGGTAAGTACGGCGTTGTCCAATGGAACTCCAATCCGGCAAGACAGTTCGCCGTCGGTTCACAAATTCATGAATGCGAATCTTTCGCCGGTCGCGATAGCTCGCCCACAGAACGCTTGATGCTGAGTAAAGTCCTCGTCGCCCTGGCGAACGCAAGTAAAGAGCTCGCAAGTGCTTTAGCGAGCGCGCCTTTGCGAGGCAGCGAACTTCTCGGCGCCGCAGGTGGAAGTAACGCTTCCGGCGATTCGCAGCAAAAGCTCGACGTCGTGGCGAATGACATCTTTAAAAGGCACCTTACGGAGTGTGGAGGTGTCAAGTACTACGCTAGCGAGGAAGATGACACGCCTGTTGTGTTGAATGTCGACGGTGGTTACGTCGTGTGCATTGATCCGCTCGATGGCTCGCGAAACATTGCCTGCAATGTTCCAGTGGGGTCAATCTTCGGCGTATATCGCGCTATCGAGGGAGCTTCTGCCGAAGAGAACGCCATGCAACCAGGGCGCGAGCAAGTCGCCGCTGGATACGCGCACTATAGCGGCGCGACAACGTTAGTTCTTGCGTGCGGCGATGAAGGTCCAGCGGTCGAGTACACGTTGTTTGACGGCGAATTCGCCGTGGCAAACAAACGTATGTCGTGCCCTCCCAGAGGTCAAGTGTACTCGCTCAACGACGCCAGATTTGATGACTGGCCCGAAGGCTTGAAGTCGTACATTAATGACATTCGTAACGGTCGAGGCGAGAGCGGCTCTCAGTACAGCGCGCGATACATCTGTTCGCTCGTCGGGGATGCGCACCGAACGCTGATTTACGGCGGATGGTGTGGCAACCCGCGACCGCACCTTCGCGTTGTCTTCGAAGCGGCTCCACTCGCCTTCGTCGCTCGCGCCGCCGGCGCGGCATCTTCTGATGGCATTCGTTGCTCGGACGAAGCGACAAACGGCGTCGAAACCATACTCGACAAGAAACCGACGACGCTTCACGAGCGCTCGCCGCTCTTCCTCGGCTCGTGCGAGGACATCGCCGAGCTCGTTCTGCGCGGCGACGTTCGCCAGGACGGCTCGAAGACTTACTCCGTCTAAACTCCGATTGCACTTCTAATTCTAATCACCCACCGGTAGATATCCCGCGAGCGTCTCTAACCGAATCGCGCGTCGCTCGCAGCACCGCCTCGTCGTCTTCCGCGTACCTTCGCCCCTTCGCCGGCTCGTACACGTACCCACAGCTCTCATAAAACTTCACCAATCCCTTTTCGCACCACACCGTGACGACGTCCCACTCCGCGAGCGCGAGCGCCGTCGCTCGTCGCACGAGCGCCGCGCCGTGCCCGCGTCGTCTCATCGCGTCGTCCACCACCACGCTCCGCATCATCCCGTTCCTCGCGCCCTCGCGCCCGCGCACCGCGCACGAATCCTCCACCACGCACGCGCCCGCGCAACGCCAACCCTCGTCGCCCTCGTCGTCGTCGTCGTCGCTCGCCACCTCGAGCACGAAGCGCGCGCACCGCGTCGCCCCGTCGCGCTCGCGCGCCGCGCGCGCGCCCGTGAACCCGCGCCCGTCGCCCCGACGCGGCCAGCGCGCGTCGACGAGCGTCGCCGCGCGCGCGCGCGCCGCGCTCGACGCGTCCTCGGCGCGCGCGACGCGACGCGATGGCATCAGAGCGCGTCGCGCGCGGCGCAATGAAACCTCGACTGAACGTCAACGTCGGCGTCCTCGGGCACATCGACAGCGGGAAGACGTCGCTCGCGCGCGCGATCAGCACGGCGTTCAGCACGGCGAGCCTGGATAAGTGCCCGCAGAGCGCGGCGCGGGGCATCACGCTCGACCTTGGATTTTCGTCGTTTCTCGCCGAGTTTCCTGATGACGTCGACGACGCGACGCGCGAGGCGTACGACGGCGCGCAGTTCACGCTGGTGGATTGCCCGGGACACGCGTCGCTGATAAAGACGGTCCTGGGGGGGGCGTCGATCATCGATTTGATGATTTTGGTCGTGGACGCGCAAAAGGGCGTGCAGACGCAGACGGCGGAGTGCTTGGTGGTGGGGGAAATAACGACGGATAGACTGATCGTGGCGGTGAATAAGATCGATGCGTTCGCGGAGGAGGTGAGAGAGGAAAAGGTGGCGAAGATGCAGGCGAAATTGGCGAGCGTGTTCGCGAAGACAAAGTTTAAGGGATGCGCGATGTTGCCGGTGAGCGCGAGGCCGGGCGGGGCGGATTCGCAGGCGCTGGACTCGGGCGGGGACCCACCGATCGGGATCGAGGCGCTGAAAACGAAGCTCTTGGAGTTAATACCGGAGGTGAAGAAGAAGCGCGAAGCGAAAGGAGCGTTTTTGTTCGCCGTCGATCACTGCTTTCCGGTGAAAGGGCAAGGGACGGTGCTCACGGGGACGACGCTTCGGGGCTCCGTCGCCGTGGGGGATACGATTGAGATTCCGCATCTGAAACTTGAGAAGAAGATCAAGTCCATGCAGATGTTCAAGAAGTCAGTCGATTCGTGCGCGCGCGGCGATCGATTGGGGATTTGCGTCGCGGGGTTGGATGCGAAAGTCCTCGAGCGCGGTTTAGTGTGCGAACCGAACACAGTGCCCACATTCGACGCGGCTATCGTGAGCGCGAGTAAAATTCGGTTTTTCAAGAGCGCTGTGAAATGCGGCGCAAAGTTTCACATCACGATCGGGCACACGACGGTGATGGCGACGGTTCATTTCTTCGGCGACGTCTCACGAGGTGGTGAAAACGCTCTCGCGGATGCTTTGGCGAGTATGCAGTTGACCGAAGTTGGCTTTGACGCGTCCAAGGAGTACAAGCACTGCGAGGAGCTTTTGACCGAAACTGAGGCTAGGGCGATCGTCGATGAGGCTGGGGGCGTCGACGCGTTCGACGCTCCGACGTTCGCGAAGTATGCGCTGTTGGAGTTTGAGCAACCGATTACGGTGCCGACGGACGAGCTGTACATCGCGTCGCGTCTCGACACCGACATCCATCAAAACACGTGTCGACTCGCGTTTCACGGGAGAATGCTTCAGCACATTAACACGCAGCGCGAACCAGACGCGATTCGTTCGCTTCGCGTGTTCAAAATGAAATCTCGCGAGGGTGCGATCGAACGCGTGCAAGATGAGCGCACCGTCATCGGCAAAGGCATGTTTAAAAAAGAATCCGACCTGACTGCGTTCTTGGGCATGCGCGTGTGGACGTCGAATCAAGAGTGCGGCACAATAGAGGGCGGTTTCGGGAAGAGCGGCAAGTACAAGGTTTACTTTTCGAACGGCATCAAGAAAGGTGCAGGGAACGGAAAGCTCACGTTGCGATTCAAGAAGTACGTCTTCGACGCGCAAGGGAAGAAAATGCAGCAAACCGGTCTGTGATGTGCGGCTGCGGTCTTAGATTAGCACGTAATAGTAGAAGCAATTTATTTTACACGACCGTTCGCTATTGAGGAATGGTCAGTTTCTTTTCTATCGCGCCCACGAGATTCGTCACGCGACTGCTAAGTCCTGTCGTCGAAGCCGGTTCGTTCTTTCTCGCAAAGTGTTTGCGTAAGAGCGAATTGATACTCTTGCGCGTGTTGATGAGATCCGACAGCAAGTCTGCGAACGTCTGTCGGGTCTCGCGCTCGGCGTTCAGGAGCTCTTGTTCTGCCTCGGCGCTCTCTGGGGAATCCGAAATCGAGGGCTGAGCGTCCTCGCCGCCTAATATCATAATCTGCGTCTCGGCGAGCAACACGGCCAATCGGTTATCGCTCACAGCAAGCAGCTCGTTCGGATCTCCACCTGCGTGTCCGTGCGGGCTACTCGCTTCCACGGACAGTAATTTCTCATACGTACACTCTTGAACTCTATTGCGCAACACGCTCACCTCGTGCATGACGTCTCGCAGCACCGCCGTGCGATCTTCCGCGGATATGATGTTTGCCTGTTCGTTTTTATCCAACTTCGCTTCTTCGAGCTGGCGGCGCAGCGAGCGAATCTCCTTGCTCAACACTTTCTTTTCCTTCCGCGATGTGACTTCGAAATCGGAAAACTTTTCCTCCACCGCCGCCGCGGTCGCGCGCGCATCCTTCAAGCACTCCCTCGTCGCCTCGAGCTCTTCCCTGAGAGACCGCGTCTCTTCATTTGTCGCATTCAGCGCATCAACGGCGGTGGCTGCCGCCGCTTCGCTCTCCTCGATCGCTCGCCGCCGCGGCTCATACGGACTCGCCTCGCTCTCGGGCGACGACAGAATGGCGCTCGGATTCGTCACCATCTCCGGCGTCAGTGCGTCCATCTTGCGCACCGACGTCGACTCCGGCGTCATCGCGATCTCTCCCCCCTCCGCGTTAGCCTCGACCGCCTCCGCCTCCGCCTCGGCGCGCCGCAGCGCCCGCTCGCACGCCCCCAACCGTACGAACCGTCCCAAAGCCTCGCTCTTCGCGCACGCCTCGTTCGCCAGCACCCCCCACAACCAACTCTCCAACCGCCGTCTTCGCGCCTCCACCTTACCCTCGTCCGCGTTCACTCGACGAAACCGTTCTCGCGGCGGCGCCTCCGGCGCCGCCCCGCGGCCGCACTCCTCATCCAAGTCTTCCTTCAGCGCCACGAACTCGCGGTACCGCCGTCGCGTGACGCGTTCGACGCGCGCCGCGTCTCGTCCGCGCGCGTTCGCGCCGTCGCCGCGATCGCCGTGGAGCGCGCACGCGACGTCGTAGAAGATCGTCTCCCTGCCCGCGCGCGTCGGGTCGGGGCGTCGCGTCGCGCGCGGGATCGTCAGCCAGAACTCCGTCGTCGCGCGCGACGTCGCGCTCGTCGCGCGCGACGTCGCGCGCGCGCTCGCGCCGTCGCGCGTCGCCATCGCGCGCGCGCGTCGTCGTTTGCGGCGCTAACGACTTTCGTCACTCTCGCGCGCGCGATGCGCTCGCGCGTCGCGACGCGCGTCGCGCTCGCGCGCGGGTCCGCGCGCGCGACGACGCGCGCGCGCCGTCCGCGCGCGGTCGACTTCAGGGACGACGACCGACGGAGTTACGGCGAGTGGGGCGTCGACGGCATCGCGCAGAACTCGCTCGCGATGCACGCGATGAGCGGGGCGTGGGAGAGCGACGCGCGACGCGCGTGGCGCGAAGTGGGCGTGGACTCGGAGACCAGGGTCACGCGGTTGCTCATACTCGGGAATCGACATCGAACGGACGAGGTCGGGGAGATTTTTAGAGATCATCACGCCATCGCGACGATGTGCGAGGCGCTCGAGAGATTTTGCGGAGAGGGCGTTCGCGCGGGGGAGGTGTTTCATAAGTGCCCGGAGGCGGCGTTGGTGTGCGTGGACGCGGCGAAGATTCAGCGAGCGCTGGTAAACGTGCGCGCGGCGTTGCCGATGAAGGAGGTGTGTTTGGGACGCGTCGTCGAACGCGCGCCGCGATGCTTGCTCGCGGCGGGCGACGCCGACGCGATGAAGGGGTTGGGAGACGCGACGAGAGCGTTGGCGGCGGCGATGGACGTGTCGTTGGACGATGAACGGTTGCGAGCGGTCGTGGAGTCGACGGCGGAGGTGCTGTTTGAGGAGCCGGGAGCGATTCAGCGCGCGATTGATGAGATGAAACCGTTGAATGACGGTTTGCATCATCCTTCGCTCGCGGACTTTGTCGTGGAATACGCCGAGGCGTTGGTTGTGCCCTACATTCGGCAGACGCTGGCGCAAACGCTCGCAATGCGAAGATCGTACAGAGTGTAGAAACGTTTGTTGTAATCGTGATGTAACATTGATTATTTCTCGCGCTCTCACGCGGTAGGCGACGCCATGCTCAGACGCATCTGATTACGCCGCGTGAGACACGCTTGTTTAAAACTGGGATTGAGACAATTGCGGCAGAATCCGCATTTCTGGTGCCGAAGAACTTTTGGGAACAGTGCGCGACGTTTGCGCGATGAACCATCGTTGGACTCGTTGAACGCGCGCTTGAGGCCAGGTGGCATCTTGGGCTTTGATTTGCCCTTGAACATTCGCTGAAATTCTTCGAGGAGTCTGTGCTCGACGGAATCCACCGGCGCTGCGGCGGCCATGGTCGCGATTTGCGGACTCTGCGCCAATGTTAGCACTGATACCGGCGACAAAGGCGTCGGGTTCATCGGTCGACCGTTCTTCGTCAAAGGCGATGGCTCGGGCTCGAGAGGTCTCTCCACGGGTTGCGGGAAGAACGGACACAGCCATCGCGGTAGCGGTCCGGGACGCTTGGTCGTTCTGTTCCACGTTCGAACACAGATGCGTTGACTCGCAAACGCCGCCGTGACTTGCACGCGCGACATTCCACGAGCAATGCTTCCGATGGACGTTCCGACGAGCACTCTCATGCGCTTGCATTTCGAGAGTTGTGTCTTTTCGACTTTGAGCGGAACATTCGACGAAACTTCGTCGAGGAAGACCTCGTTGACTTGAAAGTACGTGCCGTGCAGTGGGAACTTTTTCTTCATCGCCGAGATACAAGGAACCAGAATTGCGACGTCTACCGTTTTGGCTGTGATTTCGTCAAGTGATTTCAAGTTCGAGTCCAAGGGAACCATGATGCAGCCACACGCACTCGACTCACCGCCAAGTTCGTCAATGATTTGTCGCGGGAGTAAAGTCGTCGGCACCGACCATCCGAGTGTTTCGGCGCGAACTTTGCTTGCTTTGATGACTGTTTCACTGAGCTCCATGCCCGTAAATTCATCCATGGGCACTTCCTCTACGTCTTCCACCGATAATCGGATCATTTCTTCGAGCTCAGCTTCGATATTCTGAGCCAACGTGTCGTTGTTTGTGATGTTGAGCGCAACTTTACGCGCCATGGTGATGTAATTGAACGCCAGCGAAGCGTCGGGGTGAGAGTTCTTGTCCGGGTGAACCACACGAGAGAGGCGGACGTATGCAAGTTGAACATCTTCTCTCGATGTTGCCGCGCTCAAGAGTAAAACATTCGTCGCGAGTGCACCTTCGGGTCGCCCCTTCTTGTCCCATTCCACGCCGGCGGCGATGATGGCTTTCAGCACGTACGACGAGCCATCTTTCGCGACGTTTTCGTGTACATTCGAAGTGCGCGGCACAGTTTGACCTCCAATATCCTCGATGTCATTCAATGGTCGAGCTCTGGTGGGAAGTTCTGGTTGCAGAGACGCGAGACCAGAGTGCCCGTCTGGTCGATCAACGCACTTGCCGCCTTGCTTGGCGTATTCGCAAACATCCCGAAGTGGACACGCACCGCAGTTTGGCAGGCGCTTACCGCAGAAAACTTTTCCCAGTGTAATCATGTGGTAGTGTAACTCGTAAAGCATCTCAACGCCGAAAGAATTAAGACGTTCGCGCAAGAAAGTATACACCGCAGGTTCAGGAGCGTATTGCGCGAGCTCTTCAAGAGCAGTTTCGCTCTCGAGTGGCACCCAACCCAAACGAGCCATGATACGCCCGACGTTAACGTCGACGGGGAAGTCTGTGCGATGCAACGCAAGAAGTAGCACACAAGACGTCGTCTTCACGCCCATACCGTCGAGAGCGAGCAGATATTCGTTGGCATCTCTTGTCGGCGTGTCGCGCAAAAATTCAAGCGAAAGACATCCACGTTGCGCCATGACTCGTTTCAAAATACCTTTGATGCGTCGCGCGAGCATCCAGTGCATGCCACGGCATCTGATGCACTTGACGATTTCAACGAGCGGTGCGTCCAAAACGGCGTACCAGTCTACCTGATCAGTCGTGTGTTCCGTTCGAGGCGGATCTGGCCTCGCCAGGACCTGCTCGATGACGCCCGCCACCACCTTTCTCGACTTGCGCAGTGGACCCTTCTTCGCCTTCTTCGCATTGAGTTTCTTCTTCACCACCGTGCGTTTGGGGCGTAATGAGAGTTCATCGATGGGTTTACCTGGAAGTTCATCGGGCACAACCACCGCCTTCGGCTCGATGCCTTCGCGGATTCTGTCAAACATTTCGCCGACGATTCGGTGAATGTACGCGCGAGAGTCGTGCTGCTCCGCCGTCGATGCGTTGTACGGAAACCTCGCCGCAAGGTTCATAAACGCCGTACTCGACAATACATCGCTGACGTTTTGTGTGAGATTTGCGCCGATGAGACTATCGAGAATGGACCCTCCCCAAGCCCCACGATCGAGCACTCTATTACCAAGTGCCGATCGAGCGCGCTTGAGAAACGCGGCAATCTTCGAAGCCCACGTTTGCTTCTCATCTTCGCCGTACACGATCATGTCCAAATTTTTTCCTCGCCATACTCGCGCTCGCTGCTTTCGTGGAGATTTTGGGGTTGAATCCATCAGGTCGATCCACGCCGAATCCAGCCAGGGTAGCGAAAACGTATCATTTGGCTTTGACGGCGGTGATCCGGGTGTCGTCGCGTTCTTAGAACTCCAGAGCCCGAGCACGAAGTGTTCTACGGGTAAGATTTCGAGTGGGAGAATAGGAAATGCGTCGAGCGCAAAGCTTTGTGCGGCAACCTGCGCGACGAAACTCAGCTGAGCGCCGCTCTCGCTGACCGGCGCCGGCGTCGCGTGCGACATCGGCGCGGCGACGAAGCCTTGAAGAGCGTTTGCACTCGCGTCTGCCGACACATCAGATGCGATCACATTTTCACTTTCTCCCGCAGCATGCTCTCGGTCGACGCTCTCGGGGTCCGGCAAGAGCGGTATGTCTCTTGGAATGCCAGTTCTCCAGCTATCATCGACACATCCTGGAAAGTGCGCGTGCAATCGGCGAAGACTCGACGTCGTCCACTCATCAATCATACGTATCGCCGTCGTAAACGGTCGAGCGCCATCACGCGAAAACTCCCGCGCAAAAGACATTTCACGACTAAACACATCCGGCGCCAGTTCCTTCGCTCGACACATCCACTGCACGAACGGGTCGCGTTTCGGCTCGTCGCCGTCGCTCGTCGCGTCGCCGCCGACGACGAAATCCGGATGATTTTCCCAAAACGACGAACTCGTGTCCCCGATAAACGACGACAGACGTTCCAAATGCCACGCACTCGTCCGAACACGCATTCGCGACCGTCTTTCGGTAGCGATCGTCACGCCCGCGCCGTTCAACCACGTCGCCTTTACGGCGTTGGCTTCGTGCAGTAACCCCGCGGTGACCGCTTTGACCAGATTTCGACAACTCGTCGCCTTCATCGCCGGCGCGCGCGCCCGTAATCCCACGCGCCATCGCGTTGCGTTGTCCGACGCTCTTTTCTGGCGTAACAAGCGCTTACGCAGTGCGTTCGCGACCTTCTTCTTCTTCGATGCACTTTTTCTCGACAGTTTGCCGACGCCAGAGACCCGGGATTTCCCATCGGCGTCGTCGCGCGTGCGTCGCGCGACTTCTCCCACGACAAAATCGCGGGCAAACTGGGAATTAATCTTGGGCGTGCGCTTCGCGCGCGCGGGGGCGCTACTCGTCGCGCGGCGCGTCGATCGGCGCTCCATACTGTGTCGGGACGAGCCCTTTTTTCGGGATATTTTGACGT
>Ga0181600_10002808_pt1 | contig 13338 bp, 9 predicted proteins | sample 041ome_2_FD_132982 | JGI IMG/M metagenome (GOLD analysis project Ga0181600, IMG submission 132982) | Coastal salt marsh microbial communities from the Groves Creek Marsh, Skidaway Island, Georgia - 041406US metaG (megahit assembly) | ecosystem: Environmental > Aquatic > Marine > Intertidal zone... | reverse complement strand
GACGCTCAATAACCGCTTCCCGCAGGCCGCGTTCAACAGCATCCTGCTGGCAGCCCTTGCCGCAGCAATCGCTGTAATGATCGGCCTGTTTCTTGCCTACGCCGTGCGGCTGCGCAAAAGCACCCTGCTGCGTAATCTGGCAAGGTTTGCTAGCCTAGGCTATGCCGTACCGGGTGCAGTGCTTGCCATCGGAATCCTGTTTCCGTTCGGCGCGTTCGACAACGCGGTCGACAGCTTCATGCGCGGTGCATTCGGCATCAGCACCGGGCTGATCCTGTCCGGCACGATCATCGCCATACTGTTTGCCTATGTAGTCCGGTTTCTCGCCCTCGCCTACGGGACGCTCGAAGCCGGTCTCGGCCGCGTCACGCCGCATATGGATGATGCTGCACGGACCCTGAAGCACGGCCCGGCCCAGGCGTTGATAAAAGTGAACCTGCCGATTATTCGCGGCAGCATGATGACGGCCGGGATTCTGATCTTCGTCGACTGCATGAAAGAACTGCCGGCGACGCTGTTGTTGCGTCCGTTCAATTTCGACACGCTGGCGACCTATGTCTATCAGTTTGCATCCGACGAATTGCTGGAGGAATGCGCACTCGGCGCGCTCACCATCGTCGCCGCCGGGATTATTCCTGTGATCCTGCTGACCCGCGTAATGGGCCGCAACAGGCCGGATCAGGAATTATCCGTCGTCTGACCAGACGCTATCAGGCAGCTTTTTCCTCGTCGGCCGGCGGCGCAGCTACGTCGACCAACGGCGCAGATTCATCAGCCGGAGGCACAGAATCATCCGCCTGCGTTTCCTCGTTACCAGCGACCTGCCTCTCGCCGGCACTTGTATCGATTTCACCGCGGACAATCTTTTCGAAGGAATTCACTTCAATCAGGAATCTCTGGAAGAGTTCCGAGGCCGATTCGATCTCGTCATTGAGCGCATTTGCCGACGCACCCAAACTGCCGGCGACATTGTCGGTATCACTGGCCGCAGCGTTCACTTCGGCAATATTGGCTGTTACCTGCTGGGTCTGAGAAGCGGCATTCGCGGCACTGGTCGCGATTTCCTGGGTTGCCGCCATCTGTTGTTCGGCAGCTTCAGAAATTGCTTCGGCACTCTTCGCAACGCTCGTGATCGTCTCGCCGATCTGATTGATCGCACCGACAGCACCGCGCGTTGCATCCTGAATCTGGACGATCTGCGTCGAGATGTCTTCGGTCGCCCGGGCCGTCTGGTCGGCCAGTGATTTAACCTCTGTTGCGACGACGGCAAACCCCTTGCCGGCATCACCGGCACGGGCGGCCTCGATTGTGGCATTCAGCGCCAGCAAATTGGTCTGGCTGGCAATTTCATTGATAAGGCTGACAACCTCGCCGATTTTCTGGGCGGCCTCATCAAGCACCTTCACGCCGGCATTGGCCTGAGTTGCCTCTTCCACGGCCGAACGTGCAATCGCCGTACTTTCCTCGACGATCCGCGAAATCTCCTGTCCGGACGCGGAGAGCTCTTCAGCAGCAGCGGCGACGGTTTCGACGTTCATCTTGGCATGACCCGCCGCATCCTCGACAGATTTGGCACGCTCGGTCGTCTGGGTCGCGTTGTTCTTGATTGACGAAGACGTCTCTTTCACGCCGCCGGATGCAGACGTCAGGCTTGTCAGCGCCACCCCGATACGGTGGTCATAGCTGCGGCAGATCAGCTGCATATATTTCGCCCGCTCGCCTGCTTCAGCCTGGGTTTTTTCCATGTCGGCGGCCCGTTCGGCTTCGCCTGCAAGCGCCGTGGCAACCGCCTCTTCCTTTTCAACGATCGCCGCTTTTTCGCGGACAACCATATCTTCCTGAAGCTTTGCCACCTGAAGCGCGGTTTCCTTGAAGACCTGTACGGATGTCGCCATCTCGCCGATTTCGTCGCGCCTGTTAGTGTAAGGGACGTCTTCAAGCTGTTTGAGAACGCCGCCGCCTTCACCGATTCCGTCGGCCAGGTCGCGCATGGACGATTTGATGCGGTTGATCGGCTTGCTTATCGCGACGCCAAGCCAATAGGCTATCATCAGGCCGATAGCGAAAAAGACAGCGATGCCGATCAGGTTGGTTTTTTCAGCAATCGCGACACTCGCGGACGCATTCTCACGGGCAATATATCCCTGCTCGTTCGCATGATCGACCAGCGCTTCAATTTTCTCACTTATGTCAGAATTGATTTTCAAAAGGTCTTCCGGCAGCCGAATGACCTCCGCTCCCTGCTTCCCTTCAATCAAACCCACGCTCACACTCCGCCAGGCATTTAGCCCTGCTTTGATCTCTTCGCCCATCCTGTTGGAATCGGCCGTCGCCAGCCGTGTCGCGGCGACTTCCACATCTTCGAGAAGCGATTCCCGGGAATCATCCAGTTCTTCGAGTAATTCTTCCTTATCGTCGATTTCCTCGCCCGTCAGAGCCTGAACGAGCACCCGGTCCATCCTGTCGAAGTCGATCATCGCGGATTTGGAGAAACTGATCGCCATGAGCTGTCGATCATAGATATCCATCGCCAGCTGACCGGTAGAAGTGATGGTCTGAACCGCGAAATAGCCTTTACCGCCAGCAAACACCAGCACGATAAGAAAGCCCAGTAGCAGTTTGACTCGTAGCGACATAGATAACCCTGACCAATAATTTAAACCGGTCCGGAATTCTGCCATCCCGGATAACGTTCGTATTACACGTCAGACGATTACGCGCATTCTTCTAAAATTGTATGAACGTCGCCGGCCAACGCGGCACGCGATTCCTAGTGCGCCTGGTCCCAATTGGCACCGGACCCGGTCTCCACCACCAGTGGTACATCCAGATGCGCCGCGCCCTCCATGACCTTTTTGACCAGCGCGGCTGTGTCGTCGAGTTCCGCTTCCGGCACTTCAAAGATCAGTTCATCATGTACCTGCAGCAGCATCTTCGCGCCGAGCCCGGCCTTTTCCAGTGCCGGATCTATGCGGGTCATTGCACGCTTGATGATGTCGGCAGCCGCTCCCTGAAGGGGCGCATTAATCGCCGCCCGTTCTGAAAAGTTGCGTCGCGCCGGGTTCTTGTCGGCAATGCCGGGTGTATGGCATTTGCGCCCGAAGATGGTCTGCACGTAGCCGTGTTCACGCGCAAAGGTCTTGGTCGTTTCCATGTAATCCTTGATGCCGGGGAATTTCTCGAAATAGCTTTCGATATAGGCCTTCGCCTCGCCCTGCGGTATCGACAGCTGACGAGCCAGCCCGAACGGGCTGATTCCATAGATAATGCCGAAATTGATCGCCTTGGCGCGGCTGCGGACCGACGATTCCATACCTTCAACCGGAATGCCGAAGACCTCGCTTGCGGTCATCGCATGGATATCCTGGCCGTCACGGAACGCCTGAACGAGGGTCTCGATTCCGGCGACATGCGCCAGCAGGCGCAATTCGATTTGCGAATAATCCGCCGACAGCAGCACGTTGCCCTTATCGGCGATGAACGCCTGGCGAATTTTGCGCCCTTCCTCGGTTCGGATCGGAATATTCTGCAGGTTGGGATCCGTCGATGACAGCCGCCCGGTCGACGCGATCGCCTGCGCATAAGACGTATGCACCCGTTTGGTATCCGGGTTGATCTGGGCGACCAGTGCGTCGGTATAGGTACTGCGCAGCTTGGTAAGCTGGCGCCAGTCGAGCACGCGCCGGGGCAGATCATGTCCCTGGACGGCCAGCGCTTCGAGCACGTCGGCACCCGTGCCGTAAGCCCCGGTCTTGGTTTTCTTGCCGCCCTGGATACCCATCTCGTCGAACAGTATTTCGCCAAGCTGCTTGGGCGAGCCGATATTGAATTCGCGCCCGGCGAGCTTGTGAATTTCCGCTGCGATATCAGCCGCCCGTTTTTCCAGATCGCCCGACAGGTCTTTCAGGAAGGTCGCATCGATGCTGATCCCCCGGCGTTCCATGTTCGACAACACGGGTACAAGTGCGCGTTCCAGCGTCTCGTAAACGGTCACCATATGCTCGGTGGCGATACGCGGTTTGAGCTGGCGATAGAGCCGCCCGGTAACCTCGGCATCCTCCGCTGCGTAGTCCAGCGCCGCCTCAAGCGGGACCTCGGCAAAACCGATCTGTTTCTTACCGGTGCCGGCAACTTCTGAATACTTGATATTGGTATGACCCAGATGCAGCGCCGCCAATTCATCAAGCCCATGGCCGTGCAGCCCGGCTTCGAGAACGTAAGACAGAACCATCGTGTCATCGACAGGCGAAATCTCGACGCCGTACCGCGCCATCACCTGCATATCGTATTTGATATTCTGGCCGACTTTCAGGACTCCAGGATCTTCGAGCATCGGCTTCAGCAGGCCGATTGCCGTATCAAAGTCGATCTGCTTCGGCGCTTCCACCTTTGGCGTCGCATCCCCGCCGAGGTCGAGCTCGCCCGAGGATTCTCCACCCGGCGCGACATGTGCGAGCGGCACGTAACATGCGCTGCCGCCCTTTACGGACAGGGACAGACCGACAAGGTCCGCCTGCATCGAATCAAGCGACGAGGTCTCCGTATCAAAGGCGACAACGCCCTCTTTTTCCGCCGCCGCAACCCATGCCTTCAGCGCGTCTTCATCCTGCACCAGCTCATAATCGGCGTCCCCCGGCGCGGTTTCCATATCGGCGGTGACATGAACCTCTTCAACGCCGAACTCTGCCCGCACCTTCGACAGGATGGTCTTGAAGCCCTGTTCTTCGAGGAACGGTATCAGGACTTCCGGATCCGGCCGCTTCTTCTGGAATTCGGCAATCTTGTGATCGACCGGCACATCGGCCCGCAGGGTCACCAGCTGGCGGGAAATATCGGCAATTTCCTGCTCGTTATGGACGAGGTCCGCGAAGCTCGTGTTCACTTTGGAATAGAAACGGTAATCGATAATCTTTTGTGCGATCTCGTGGCCCTTGGCGGCGAGGTCGTTCATCGCCGCGGCATTCGTCGTCGGCTTGCCGGTCTTTTTGTCATTCGGGACCGGCAATTTAAGCTCGTCGATCAGCACTTCTTTGAGCTGCTTGGTCGAGCCGATACTGAATTCGCGTCCAGCCAATTCGAATATCCGCGCCTTGCAGGCATCGGCCTTGCCGGTTGCCATCGCCTTGACGGCGTCCGGGTCTTTCGTCGCTTCGAAAAGTTCATCGAGGCTGCCGAATTCGTTGATCAGCTGGGCGGCCGGCGCTTCGCCGATCCCTTTGATGCCCGGCACGTTATCGGTGGAATCACCGAGCAGCGCCTGCACATCAACTACCCGGTTGGGCGCAACACCGAATTTGTCGACCACTTCGTCGGGGCCGATGAACTTGTTCTTCATCGGGTCCATCATGCGCACGCCGGGCCCGACCAGCTGCATCAGGTCCTTGTCGGACGACACGATGGTGACGTCGAACCCCTGTTCGACGGCATGGCGCGCATAGGTCGCGATCAGGTCGTCGGCCTCGAAGCCTTCAAGTTCCAGACAGGGCAGACTATAGGCACGCGTCGCCTCGCGGATCAGGTCGAATTGCGGGATCAACTCTTCAGGCGCCGGCGGGCGATGTGCCTTGTATTCGGGATAGATGTCGCTGCGGAACGTTTTGCGCGCAGTATCGAAGATCACGGCCAGAAAATCGGCATCGGAATCCTCGACCAGCTTGGTCAGCATATTGGCAAAACCATAGACCGCATTGACCGGCGTGCCGTCGGCCCGGGTCATTGGCGGCAGGGCGTGAAAGGCGCGGAAAATATAGGCCGATCCGTCTACCAGATAGACATGATCCGGTTCTTCTTTGCCTGCCATTTCGCTCGATCCCTGTTTCTGCACGGTGAGCGCACAGCATGCAGAAACCGGACGAGAGAGTCGAGAATCTCCCGCCGTTTTTCGGGCGAATTAATCGCCGGGTCAGGTTCGGTCGAGAAACGGCAGTGTGGAAACCAAAACGGGAGGAGACAAGCCCCTCCCGTCGGTCGTCATTTCAAACGATGTCTAGAGTTTCCAGGCATGGGATGCGCTGACATTGGCATCCACCGGCGACAGGCCGATGCCGCCGCCGACATTGACCGCGAAGCCCTGGAAGTCCTTGAACTTCTCGTCGAAGAAGAAGTCGATACCGCCGGACACGACCTTGAACGGCCCGCCCGCGGCACCGAAGCTCCAGCCCCAACCGGCAAAGGAATCCTCGCTCACCTTCGGATAGAAGCCGATGGCAAAGGCCGCACCGATCGTCGCATTGGTCACGACACCGGGGCCGACGCTGATATAGCCGGCATTGCTGCCACGATAATCGGTCACGAAGGACAGGCCGAACGATCCACCGATCCCGACACCGCCGGCAACACTGACATCGTAGGTCATGAAGAAGTGCTCGCCTGACGCCGCATGGGCGCTGCGGATGAACAGGTCTTCAATCAGGCTCGCTTTCTTGAATCCGACGCGCGGCTTGAGACCGAACCCGGCAATGCGTTTTTCCCGGTCGGTATCATGCATCGTGCAGTAGCTCGGGTCCTTGAAGAACGATGCGACCCGCTTGCCGCCGGTTTTCATCGTCTTGCCAATCCGGTCCATCTCGGTCTTGATCTCGCTGTACGGCTGGATCGACCGTTCGGCCAGCGCCAACAGGTCCTGCTTCTTGGCGTTCGACGCGAATTCCTTCTGCTTGGCACCTTTCTTGTTTTTCGCGGCTTTCTTGTTGGATCCGAAATTCGAGATCTGCTTGCCCACCGTATCGACGGCCTTGCCGACACCCTTGGCAATCTTGAGCGCACGGGTCAGCGTCAGGCAGCCGGCAACCTTGGCCGGAATGCACTTGTTATCGATGAAATCCTCGGCGAAGCCGTTTTTGCAGGACGGGATCCGTTCCGTAATCAGGCAGGGGCGCTGGTTGCGCGCGCCGCAGGCGCCTTTCTTATAGCACTTGCCACGAACCGCCAGGTTGCTGCCGTCACACACATATTTCGGTGCCACCGTGCAGGCCGCGCGGTGGGTCACGGAGTTCAGGTTGCGGATATATCCCGCCGGGCAGGACCAGTATTCGCCGCCCTTGCGCGGATCGAAAAAGGCGCCCTTGGGCTTGGGGTTGGTGACCTTACCCTTGAATTCAGCCTCGCTCAGCTTTTCGCCGATAATGCGCTTGGTCGCGCAGGCCTTGTTGCTGGTCACCGAATAGGCGGTCCGTCGCGGCCGGTTGTTCGGGCATTTCCAGTATTCGCCGCCCTTGCGCGGATCGAAAAAAGCACCCTTCGGCTTCTTCTTCTTTACCTTGCCCTTATACGTCGCCTTGGACGTGGTGCAGACTTTCTGGTTGTCGGCACCGCAATTCGCGGTGATGTCGGCCGCATGTGCCGGGCCCGCGCCCAGAGACAGACCGGTTATGAAAGCGGCCGAAACGGCCACCAGTATGAAGTGACGTCGAATATTCGATAGCATCTGGCAGAAGCCCCCCTACCATAAATTTAACAATGAAGAGCGAGCACTGCACGCGCGTCTCACCCGATCTACCTTTCCATACACGTCCGAATCTGAACGGTATATGAACGGCTATTCCAGGGCCCGCACCATTGGGAAAAACAGGGCTTTTTTGAACAGCCCCGAATTGCGCCCGAAAGGCCGCCCAGCCCTACTCGATGCGGTGCCGCTATGGCTTCAGGATGACCTTGCCAAGTATATAGCGGGCATCCAGCATCTCATGCGCCTTGCGCGCCTCGGCGAGCGGCAGGGTGGCGTGAATCGGCGGCGTTAGCCCGCCATCGGCGAAGCGGTCGACGACTTCGCCAAGCACCCGCGCACGTGCATCCGGGTTGGCATCGTAACTGTGCCACGAGAAACATCTGACGGCCGGGCTTTTACCAAGATGGGCGCGCATTTCGGCGAACAGTTCCTTTTCCGGCAGACCCGCGAGCGCATTGAAGGACAGGATCATACCGAGCGGCGCGAGCATTTGCAGATTGTCGGTAAAATCCGGCCCGATGAGCTGATCAAGCACAAGATCCACACCGCGATCGTCTGTCAGCGCAAGTACACGCTCGACCACATTTTCGGATCCGTAGTTAATGGTATGCGTTGCACCGATATCGCTGGCGAAAGCGCATTTCGCGTCGGAGCTTGCCCCGGCAATGACCTCTATGCCTTCAAGACGGCACAGGTCGATGACCGCAGATCCAACACCCCCCGCCGCACCATTCACATAGACCGATTTCACGTCGGTGCCGGCGCAGGCCTCCTTGAGCAGGCACCACGCAATCGCGTAATTGGGAATACACACGGCCGCATCGAGATCGACCCCGCCGGGCAGCGCCGTGACGATATCTGCCGGCACCGCATTCATTTCCGCATGACGGCCGCCACCCGTGCCGAACACCAGCACCGCCTGGCCGAGCGCCAGATGACTGACGCCTGCACCGACACCAACCACGTGGCCGGTCATTTCATTGCCGATCACAGCCGGCAGAGGAGGCATCCATTTATACACGCCGCTGCGCAGCAGCACGTCCGGCTTGCCGACACCGAAAGCCTGCGCCTTGACCAGGACTTCGCCCGGGCCCGCTGTCGGGTCGGGCAAATCGACGTATTCCAGAACCTCGGGCCCGCCGGTTTCCGAGAACTGTATTGCTTTCATGCCGCCACCATCATGTTGTCTTCGATTTCCAGCTCGCCAGCGTCACCCCGATGACAATCAGGACCGCGCCGACCACATGATAAACGCCAATCGATTCGCCGAGCAGCGGAATCGCCAAAATCGCCGTAAAGACAGGTATCGTATACATGTAGAATGTCGATCTGCTGGGGCCGATCCGGGCGATGGCGCTGTTCCAGATCAGAATGGCCACAACGGACGGAAAGATGGCAAGGAAGACCAGTGACACCGCCGACTTGACGCTGAGCACGACCTGTTCGCCCGCCCCCAGTTCATAGGCAACGAACGGCATATGGCAGATCGCCCCGACCACGCAGACCACGGTCAGCAATGACAGCGGGTGAAACCCCGCGGGAAGCGTTTTGACCGTGACGCCGTAGGCGCCCACACCGAGGCAGCTGCCGACAAGGAGAAGGTCGCCGATATTGAACGTCAGGCCGAGGAGCGACGCCGGGTCACCCCGGGATACCATGTACAACACGCCGGCAATCGCCAGCGAGATGCCGAGCCACACGGCGCCCCTGATGGGTTCCTTGAAAACCACCCATGACAGAAGCACCGTCATCACCGGCGTCGACGTCACGATAACGCCGGCATTGATGGCGCTGGTGTGGGTCATCGCCACGTAACTCACCCCGCCAACCATGAACGGCATCATGAACCCCGCGATGCAGAGGCGTTTCCAGTAACGGCCAATGAAGGGCAGATCGTCCCGCAGATGCCGCCAGGCCAGGGGCATCAGGATCAGCGCCCCGCCACCCCAGCGCACAAGGCCCATGGTATAGGGCGGTGTATCGCCCACCGCCCAGCGACCGATAATATAGTTCAGGGCAAAGATTAACATCGCGACGAGCATCATCACATGGGCGATGCCATCGCTGCGGACTACCGTGGGTTTTTCCGTCATGTAGATGTGGCTTTTGGCTTCCGGCTGGACAGCGTCACCCCGATGACGATCAGGACAGCACCGACGATGTGATACATGCCAATAGATTCGCCGAGCAGCGGGATCGCGAATATCGCTGCATAAACCGGTGTCAGGTACATGTAGAAACCCGCGCGGCTGGGGCCGATCCGGCCAATGGCGCTGTTCCACAGAAGGATAGCCACCACCGACGGGAAAATCGCGACATAGGCAAGCGACACGAATGTTTTCGTGCTGAACACGATCTGCACACCCGATGCCATCTCATACGCGAAGAACGGCACATGGCAGAGCGCTCCCACCGCACAGACGACAGTGATCAATGAAAGCGGATGTATGCCCACAGGGAGTTTCCGCACCGCCACGCCGTACCCCGCCAGGCCCAGATTGCAACTGATCAGGATCGCATCCCCGATATTGAAGGTCAGGTCCAGCAGCGAAGACGGGTTGCCGCGGGCGACGATATACAGCACGCCGCCGATCGCGACGATAATGCCGAGCCACTGGATACCGGCCGTGCGTTCCCGCAAAAACATCCATGACAACAGCACGATCATCACCGGCATCGAGGTCTGAATCACGCCGCCATTGATCGCCCCGGTATGGGTCAGCGCGACATAGGTCACACCGGCCCCCATGAACGGCATCAGGAAGCCTGCAAGGCAGAGCAGTTTCCAGTGACGTCGGATGAAGTCGCGGTCCTGTCGCAAATGCGCCCAGGCGAAAGGAAGCAGGATCAGCATGCCCGACGTCCAGCGCACGAAGCCGAGCGTGTAGGGTGGCGTGTCGCCCGCAGCCCAGCGGCCGACCACGTAATTGACGGCGAAAATCAGCACCGCAATCAGCATCATCACATGGGCGATGCCTTCGCGGCGCGCAGGAGCGGGTGTATCTGTATCTGTCATTGCGGCCAGTCTTCCATGGGCAACCAGTCTTATTGTAGGCGACCGGAAAACGGTACACGATCTGATGTCGAGACAGCCTATCGCCCGGTGGAGACCGCGTCCAATATTCCGGATGGCGCTGCAAAGGCAAAAAGCATTGTATCGCCCCTGATCTTCCCCGAAGATCGGTCCTTATTGAAAAGACGAACCCGGGTTGGAACATGGCCGAAACAGCTTCTTCTCGACCAACAGATATGCCGGTAACGGCGGCAAGCCTGTATGCCCGGGCCGACGCCCTGCAACCGGTCCTTGGCGCGCGTGCCGCCGAGGCTGAAGCCGCGCGCCGTGTACCGGTGGAATCGATCAGCGATTTTCGCGAAGCAGGCTTCATCAGCATGACCAAGCCAGAACGGTTCGGCGGCAACGCCATGGGCTGGGACGTCCTGTGCGGTGTTTCACAGCGACTTACCCGGGGCGACGGCGCCCAGGGCTGGGTCCAGGCGATCATGGCCGATCACGCCCAGATGCTCGGCACATTCCCGCTCGAAGCGCAGGAAAATGTCTGGGGCGAAAACCCGGAAGCCGTCATGTCGGCCTCTTTCGATCCGAAGGGCATCGCGACCCCGGTCAAAGGCGGGTACTCGTTTTCAGGCCGGTTCGGGTTTGCCAGCGGCATCGACCATGCCGACTGGCTGATCTGCGGCGGCTTCATTGTTGACGGCGATACACGGGACGGACCCCATTTTTTCCTGCTGCGCCGGTCGGAAGCGACCATCATCGACGACTGGCACACCATCGGGCTTGAAGGCACAGGATCGAAAAGTTTCGAGGTGAAGGACGTGTTCGTGCCCGGTTACGCCCTCCTGCGGGGCGAAGATGCGCGTGCCGGAAACGGACCGGGAACCGGGGTCAATCCGGGCGGGGTCTACCGCCTGCCCCGCGGCTTCCTGACCCCGGCGCTTTTCGCATCAATGACCGTGGGTATGGCACAGGGCCTCCTTGATAAGTGCCTGGCCTATACCGCAACGCGTATGTCGCGTGGCATGAAAGTCGCTGACAACCCGACAAGCCAAATGATTGCAGGGGAATGCGCCGCCGAGATAGACGCCGCGGAAGCGCTCAACCGGGACACCGTTACGGCTGCCATGAAGGTCCTGGATGCCGGTGACAGGTTAAGCGATGCCGAACTTCTGCGCGCCAAGCGAAATTCGTCTTGGGCCTGCCGAACCGCGCTCGAAGCCGGCACGCGGCTCTTCAATACCGCCGGCGGCACCGCGATATTTCAGGGCTCCCCGGTGGAACGCGAATACCGCAACCTGCTCGCAAGTGTATCGCATCATATCGTGAACTGGGAAGTCAGCGCGCTGGACAGCGGTGCCGCGATGCTGCGGAATATTCCGGCGCCGGATTGAGGCGGCGATGGCCCCGACCGACACCCCGCCACTGCGAATCGCGGCCTGCATCGCCGACCGCCGGGAACCCGGTCATACGCTGTTCAATGTCCGGCCGGCCGGCGGCGCGGACCGGGCAACACCCGGCGGCTGGCTGGTAGGCATAGACCGGGATGGGTCGGTTGCGTTCAGCCGCGCATACGAAACCCCGCCGCAGGACACCAAATCACTGCCCAACGGCAATATTCTGTCGGCGGCAACCAATGGCAGCCTGATCACCGAAATGACGCTCGCCGGCGAGGTTGTTCGCCAATGGTATGCCGTCGGCAAATGGACCGACACCGACCCGCCGGCGGACGCGATACCCGTCGACGTGCCGCTGTTTCATCACCGGGTCAACCTGCTCCCCGACGGCAACATGCTGATCCTGACCATGGAAATCCGGGAATTCACCGACTGGCCATCCAGCGACACGGACCGGGATGCGTCGCTTGAAACCGCAAAACTCGCCGGCGACGTTGTCGTCGAGTTCTCGCCGGATGGCACCGTGATCGGTCGCTGGCATCTGTTCGATCTGCTTGACCCCTACCGGCTGTGCTACGGCAGCCGCAATCCGTATTGGCAGAAGCGCGGCTTTGCCGACAGCATGGACTGGTGCCATGCCAACGCCGTGAGCCACGACCCGCGCGACGATTCGCTTCTCGTGTCGTTGCGCCACCAGGACTGCATCATCAAGATCGACCGCCGCAGCGGTGACCTGATCTGGATTCTGGGAGACCCCGGAAACTGGCGTGCCCCGTGGTCGGACAGTCTGCTCCGCCCAGCCGGCGACATTGCCCGGCAGTATCATCAGCACGACTGCAGCGTGACACCGGATGGCACAGTGCTGTGTTTCGACAACGGCAATTACCGTGCGGTGCCTTATGGCGAAAAAGTGCCTCCACAGGAAAACCGCAGCCGTCTCGTCGAATTCGCGATCAACGAAGACGCAATGACCGTCCGGCAGGTCTGGTCTTGGGATGACGCCAACGGGGAACACACCAGCGGGAAAAACACCAATCCCGGATGCTATGCCTGTTACCAGGGTGGTGCCTTCCGGTTGCCGAAGACCGGCAACACGCTGATGACCTATGGCGGAATTGTAACCGTGGACGGTGAGCCGGGCGATGTCGCTGAAACCGGGTTTTGCCGGTCGCGGATCGTCGAGGTCACGCCCGAGGGCGATATTGTGTTCGATCTGTGGATCGACGGCAGCGCGGAAAATATGCCGCTGTCATCCTTCCGGGCGGAGCACTATCCGGCCTGAGCCGCTCAGGATGCACCGCCGGGCAACGGGAAAGACGCGGCCCCGAGAATAGGCCCGCTACGCGCACTCTGCAGAATAATCACGCAGCCGTCACGGCCCGCCGAACCGCGCGCCTTCAGGTCGACATGGATATCAAGGGCTTTACCGTCCCAGGCACCGATGCGTTTATAGCTGCGCACGATATTGGCGTTCGTGATGG
>Ga0181600_10002789_pt1 | contig 13372 bp, 9 predicted proteins | sample 041ome_2_FD_132982 | JGI IMG/M metagenome (GOLD analysis project Ga0181600, IMG submission 132982) | Coastal salt marsh microbial communities from the Groves Creek Marsh, Skidaway Island, Georgia - 041406US metaG (megahit assembly) | ecosystem: Environmental > Aquatic > Marine > Intertidal zone... | reverse complement strand
GCGCTGGCGCTGAAACCAGCGGCGGCAGATTGCATCGTGTTCGTGGAGCGCGTTTCGTGCGGTGCGTGAGAGTGACGTCAACGCCGAGCCCGACGGTGACGACGACGAAAATGGTCGACGACGACGTCAACGCGCGGATTCGGACGGGCGGATCGACGCAATATAGACCGATGGGGGGGGTCTATTGTAAACCCTAACGTGACACCAGACGCCATCTTTGAGTCATCACTCGTCTTCGGTGTCTCCCGACCGTGCGTGAGTATTTTTTTATCCAATGACGGTACCGCGTACCGTCGCGTACTGTGGCGGTGGTATGATCGAGAACGCAGCGGGAAACGAGCGGACGACGGACGTCGGGACCGCTCGTCGTCGACCCGTCGTCGTGGAAGACGTCGTCGCCCGCAGAGCTCGGTGTGTGTGGGCTAGGTGTGCTACTCACCGGGAGGATGATGACGACGGTGACGACGACGACGCGCGTGCGATGCGCGTCTTCCACGACGACGACGACGACGGGTCGACGATCGAACGCGGCCAAGGTACGAGAACGACGACGTGAACGACGACGCGCGTGCGCTGGGACGGGTGGGTGACGGATGATGGATCAGCCGTCCACCCATCATCCGTCCAACTATCCATCGGCGATCGCGGGGTCGAACCGCCCGACCGGGCCCGCGCGTGGCGTGGATGGAACGGCGCGGACGTCGGACCGGTGGTCGATCCGGACGCGAAAGACGAGAGAAGAGCGCGGTCGAACGGGGGGCGGGATGCGCGGATACGCGAACGGGTGGCCATCAGAGAGCAGCCCACCCTTCTCGGAGGGCTGGGTGCTTTATCTGTTTATCGACGGACGACGGCCCATCCGAGCGTCGTCGTCCTCGTCGGCGCGCGGATGAACGGAACGCTCGCGTGAATTGAGAAAGCAAATGACTGAATGACTGACGATACCGCTGCTACGCCGCGATGATCCATTCCAGGTTACGACGCGAACGACGGTTCGCCGTAGCGGCGAACGACGACGCGCCTCATCCGTGACGACGCACGCCGGCACGGGTAAGTTTATCGTCGGCGGTAACTGGAAGTGCAACGGCACGGCGGCGAGCGTCGAGACGCTCGTCAAGGAGCTCAACTCGGGTAAAATCGATGCCGATTTGGACATCTACGTCGCGCCGCCCTTTGTTTTTATCCCGCGCGTGCAAGCGGCGTTGAACGACAAGTACTCCGTCGCGGCGCAAAATTGCTGGGTGTCGAGCGGCGGCGCTTACACGGGTGAAGTGAGCGCGGATATGCTCGTCGATGCCGGCATTCCGTGGGTCATTTTGGGTCACAGCGAACGCCGCGCGCTCTGCGGCGAGACGAACGAATTTGTCGGTGAAAAGACAAAGTACGCCCTGTCCAAGGGTCTCAAGGTTGCGCTCTGCATCGGCGAAACCTTGGAACAGCGCGAGTCTGGCACGACGATGGATGTGTGCTTCGCGCAGCTCAAGGCGGTGAACGATGTGATCACGCCCGCGGATTGGGAAAACATTGTCATCGCGTACGAACCCGTCTGGGCCATCGGTACGGGTAAGGTGGCCACTCCGGATCAAGCGCAAGAGGTTCACGCGGGGATCCGCAAGTGGTGCGCCACTAACATTTCCGCGGATGTCGCTTCCAAGATTCGCATCCAATACGGGGGTAGCGTCAACGCCGGCAACTGCGAAGAATTAGCTCAAAAGGAGGACATCGACGGCTTCCTCGTCGGCGGCGCTTCTCTCATCGGCGACGCCTTCGTGACCATTTGCAACAGCGCCAAGCACTCCTCCTGAGGTGGGCGATTGACGATACGAGCAATCGATACCGAGTGAAAAGAGAAAAATCAACAAAGAGCAAGCAACCGCCGAAGCAATTATTATCTTCACCACCAAACACACGCAAACACCAAAGGCACGACGAAACTGCGGCGAAGGAGGGAAAAAAACAAACTTTCATATTTTATCATCTCGCCGACGCGCGGTAGTACGCGCCGCGTGTTTGTGTAGCCCCAACAAACAAACAATATTTTTATACGAAGACCGAGACCCAAGGACGTATTTGAAACGCAGCGCAACCTAAAACATCACGTGGGAACGAATCTCTCCTCTTTTTGTCTTTCTTTCTTTCTTTCTTTTTTCGACTACTACAAAGGTCGTTGATCAGTTGTAAAACTACTGGTACTCGTTCGTAAGGAATAATATCATCGAGATTTTCGCCGCCTCGCGCGCGCGCCGCAACGTTTTTGGAGAAATCCACGAAAAGTTTACTACTATTGCTGCTGCTGCTGCTGCTGCTGCTGAGAGGATTTGAGTTTTTTGATCGCCTCGGCAAAGTTGATACCACCCAAAGCCGCGGTGAGTGTTTGCGCCGCCGCCGCGGCGCTCGCGACATCCTTCGGGTTGACGAAAGGCTTTGGTTCCTCCTTGCCGGCAATGGTCACGGACGTGAACATCTCGCCTTCACCGAGACCAAGCATATCGTAAACCTCTTGCAAATCTTCCGCCGTGCAAGCCTCGTACATGAGCGGCAAATCGGCAATGCAATCAATCTTCTTCTTCGGAGCCAAGTCTGGGGTGTTGGTGCACTGCATGAGATCGGCCCAGTAGTTGTTCGTCTTCAAGTCCATCTCGTGGCGAGAGAGCAAGGTTAAGCGCGCGCGATCAACCTCACGTTGACTCACTCGCTGCATCTTGAAGCCTCGTAACACTCGCACGCCGGCGTTCAACGCGTCGTCAATCTTCTCCGGAGTCGACGTCACGAGCAAACGGTACGTCGTCGCGTCATTGTTCTGCAAGCCAAACGACATGGTAAAGTTGCAGTCGTACGTGAGACCCAAGGCGTCGCGGACGGTCGTGAAGAGACGACCTCCGACAACCTCAGCGAGCATCATTCCAGCGCAATACGTGGCGAGCGGATTTGCTCGTCGCACCGACTGTTGCGCGAAAGGGTTACCCTTGGCCGCCGCGACATCGTTGATGGGATCGCGCATGCGCTCAATTTGCTCGGGCGGGTAGTTTTCAAACACCTCCTCCTTGACAAAGCTGGGAATTTCTGAGTACAAGTTCGTCATCGGGGCCCACATGCTCGGACCCGGACCTGCGGCGACGGCGCACGCTCTCTCGTCGCTATCCTTCAACCAGAGTCGCTGCGTGCGAACAGGGTCGTCCTTTCGCACCTCCTTCAATTTGAGCGGCGGCGCGTCAACCGGAACCGATGAAGCCGGCGTTCTCTTGATGGACCCCATGAACGCGAGCACCATGTTGTCGACCTCTTCTGGAATGATGTCACCGACGATGTTGAGCTCCAAGTTGCCGCTGGCAAACTGCTTCTCCACAACCTCACGAACGCCGTCCAAAGTCAGGGCGCTGAGCTCATCCTTGTTCGGGTCCATCATGCGGCGATCCTCGTAAATCACCGCGTTGATGGTGTCGTGCGTCAACAACTCGATATTCTTATTGGTGTTGATTTGGAACATTCTGTAAATGTCCTTGACGCGCTCCAACGCCTGCTCGTTCCAGTTGGGTTTGGTCAGAGTGAGGTGAATAATCTCCATGATGGTTCTGAGACCGCCATCGGTGGCGAACGCAGAGTCCATAAACATGTATTCAACCTCCGGCTCAACATCGTACACGAGCAAATGCTGCATGGTCAACAACTCAATCTGCTTTCGGCTCCACTCGCCAACGTCACCCGCCTCTTGAATCGCGCGCAAACCCACCGCTGAGGCGCCGATGCCCCCCGGACCAGCCAGCGGAATCTCGCGAGAGCGACCGCCGGGCACGACGAGACGCAAGAACGCGCTACCCGGTTCCGCGTCGAGCACCTTATAGTTGACTCTGATGCCATTGCTGAGAGTGCGTTGGTACACGCCAGTAGGTTCATGGTACGTAGCCTCGGTGAATTGCGGCGCCGTCTCTTCGATGAGCGCGTTGATTTCATCATCCGGAATTAGGACTTCGGGGACGTAAATGTCCTCTGGTGGGGTGATTTCGCCATAGTCCGCAGCCAAGACTTGCTCGATGCGCTCCGGGGTGATGTCAAACGGCACCGTCTCACCTTCGAGGTTCGTCATGGTGGCAGGAACACACGCGACGATAGCCGTCGTCTTGCCGCTGTTCGGACTGCGCGCATCTTCAACACCGTACTCGCCAACGAAACCGAGGAGCTCATCGCACGCATCGTTGCAGGCTTCGAGCGTGATGTAGTCAGCCATGCGCATCAAGGCTTCGTGACCCGCCACTTGATCCATGACGACATGTCCGCACGCGTCGTGCTCCATGACAAAGTCGAGGTTCTCCAAGCTCGGCACGCATCCAGCCTGTTGGGCGAGCTGTTCGCTGTCTCGCAGCATGGCAGCCTTGAAACGCTCGAGTTCACTCGGCGTGAGGCCAAACTTTTGCAGACGACGGCACTCTTCGACCGCCACTTGCAAGGCAAACTCGTACTCTCGCGGCTCGCACGTCACCGTGACAGTGCTCACGCAGCAGCCCTCGCGAGCGCTGTCCGAGTGATCGAGCTCGACTCGCTTGTAGTCGGCATTCGTTTCCGCATAACGCGCTTGGATGCGGCTCTGCAGCACGAGCAAAACGATTCTCTGAAGAATGGTGCGATGCAAATCGCCCATGCGCTTGAGTGGCTTGATCGGAAGCTTTGAGAAAATGTTAAAGCTTGCGTTGGACAAATGTTCGTGTTGGAACATGGAAACCTTGCCCTCCGGCGCAACGAACGGGAGGAAAGGGTCTTCAACTCCCGTAGACACAGCCTCGTCCACCTTTCGCTGAATCTCCACCGCCTCGTAGGACGGGGAGCCGTACGCGTGCTTCACCGGCGGTCTCACCGCGTGCCTCACGAGGGGCGACTCAGCCTCCTCCGCACCTTCCGCCGGGGCAGCTTCGCCGAAAGAGGCAGCCACCATGCCCTCAACCTCGTCCACGGAGGCGTCAAAGTCACCGACCATATAAAGCGTGGCGTTCGCCGGGAAGTACCAGCGCGCGTGGAAATCGCGAACCGCCTGCGCTGGCCACGCCTCCACTTGGTCCAACTTACCGATGGGAAACCTCGTTCCCAACAGGTTATCCCAGTGCAGGTGCTCGAGCAACTGACAGTCAACTCTGTATTCAATCGTGTTCATCATCTGTGCCTCGGCCAAGACGGCTTTTTTCTCCTTGGCGACGCGCGTTTCGAGCAATTGCGGGGTGAAGGCGACGTCGTTGAGAATGTCCAAAACGTTTGGAGGCATGAAGTGTCCATCCTTGTTCGTCGTCGGCGCGTGGATGTGAAACACGGTGTGGTGAAAGTCCGTGTAAGCGTTCCCTCGCGTACCGCTTCCCAACCACTGATCGCGCTTTCTCGACCCCAGAAACGTCACGTGTTCGACCAAGTGCGCCAAACCTTGCTCGTCCTCTCGCTCATCCACGCTCCCCACGTGCATCTCCAGGTGGGCCTCGAAACGCCCTTCCGGAACCTTGTTAGGCAAGATGACGTACTTGAGCCCGTTCGGTAGCGTCCCTCTTCTGATATCATCGTGCGGGGGCAGCGCTTCGTCCAACACAGCGGCTGCACGCGACACGTCCACCTCGGCGGACGCCAGCGATTGCAGGACCCGATCCCACCTCTGCTGCGAAGACGAAGACGAAGACGCGTTCCCGCTCACACCCCCGGGCGTGGCCGACGCGCTCGACGCCGCTCGTTCACCGTTCCCACTCGTCGACGCTCGAACCACTCGTATCGGTCGTCTTCCCCGTCCCTTGACCGTCGTCGTTCTCTTTGAACATGATGATGCCGAGAGAGGCAGCCTTCGCCCCGCGGGCACCGACGCCGTCGACGCCGTCGCCGGCATCACCATCGTCTAGTCGTCTCGCGGTCTGAGCGCTCGTCGCACCGACGCTTCGATCGTTCCCTTCGATCCTTCGCGTTCGATCCTTCGCTTCGATCGTCGATCGTCGACACCGGACCGCCTTCCGTCTCACGACCCGTTGCGGCGGTGTGTGCAGACGCAGACGCAGACGCAGACGCAGACGCGACCGCGGCGAGGGCGAGCGCGCGTTGGACGAGTGGGATAATTTCTTACTTCAATCGGTCTTAAAACATATGATATATGGTTCATACATTCATATGATAATGAAAATATATACCATCTATGTGTGTAATTTTCATTTCAAACGTCCATCGATCGCTCGTTCCCCTCCGCGGATGGGTCGAACGACGGACGAGGAGGCGGGACGCGGCGAATCGAAGGAATCGTGAATGTAAAGATCGGGTCGACGCGACACTGCTCGACGCGTTCCCGAACGCACCCGTCGAGAAAACGAGAAGAAAAAGCACGAACCAATGATCGGCTTGGTCGTTAAAGTCGCCGGTTTCGGCGTCGGGTACTGCTACCCAACCTACAGCGCGCTCAAGCTTTTGGATCGCAAGGCGATTTCGCCCGACGATGCCACGCTCTGGCTGACGTATTTCATGGTCGCTTTCTCGCTTATGGTCTCCGAGACGTGGGGCGTGGCGAACTGGTGCGTGTCGTTCGCGTCTCGATGCGTTTGCTTGGAAGTCGACGGTGGAGAGACGACGGAGAGACGCTCTCTCTCTCGCGCTCTCTCGCTCGCGCGCGCGCGGTGACTGTTGAATTTTGACTAATCCAGCGCTGGGGGAATTCGCGCGTGCTTTCCTTGGCGCGCGTTCGTCGTTTCTCGTCTGGGCGACCGGATTTTTCGAGCGCGGAATGACTGACTGAATGACTGACGAAACGCGCGCGTTTTCCCGTCGTCTCGTAGGATTCCGGCGTACCGTTTGATGAAGGTTTTATTCGTCGCGTGGATGGTGAATCCGCGCTTCAAAGGCGCCATCACGTTGTACAAGAAGGCCATCGCTCCGGTGTTCCACCAACTCGCCCCGGGTATCGACAGAACGACCGAACACATGAAAAAGGGTGATTTTGCCGCCATTCAGCAAGAACTCGGCCCGTCCTTCGCCAAGGTGCAAGAGTTGGTGAAGAAGCACGGCCCGGAAGCGATTGAGAAGGCTATGAACCTCGCCGGCAAGGGTGGCGAGAAGAAGAAGGAAACGACGAACGGTACTAGCAAGGCGGAATAAAACGGTACGACGCTGGGTCTATTCGTCACGACGAACGTGTGCGTGCCGCATGCGAATCCGAGCGATGGATGCCATCAAAGTTGCTCGCCGCGCGCGGAGAGAGGGGAGCGACGACGCTGGAGAAGAACAAGTTTTAATGAAAAAGATACCCACATGTACACGAAGACTCGAAGCCGCGAGACACGAATGCGTTTGAGCGATCAATACCTTTCCTTGTTTTACAGCGCTAGAAATCTTTGTTTGATTTATGCCGGATGGTCTTCGCGACATGAACGAACACGAACGCGCGCCGATACATATTATCTCGGCCCGCGCGCGTTGCGATCCGCGAGTCTATGCTCAGCCAACACTTGCGACAACCTTTCGATATCCTTTGCGCTCCCGAGATGAATCGGAACCCGAGAGTGCGCCGTCTCTGGGACAAAGTCCAGCACGCGCTCGTTCTCGCCGGAAATGGACAGCCCTCCCGCGCGCTCAATGACGGCGGACATGGGGAAGCACTCGTACACGGCGCGAAGTTTACCGTTAATATTCTTACTATCGGCTGGATAATGAAAGGTTCCGCCGTACAGAAGGGTTCGGTGGACGTCAGCCACCATGGAGCCGATGTAACGCAGAGACTTCTCGGCGGACGCTTCGGCGACGTACGCGGCGACGCCCGGAGACCACTTGTCCGCGTTGCCTTGGTTCACGCTGTACACCTTGCCTTTTTCTGGAATTCGAACATTTAACTTTGTCAACACGAACTCCCCCTCTCCCCGCGTTTCGTCGAGCGTAAACACGCACACGCCTCCGAGCGCGTCCCCGTCGACGAGGCTCAACACTAAAATGGTGGACGACCCGTACAAGACGTACCCGGCTGAACGCATGTCGCTTCCGGGACGGGCGTACACCGACTCCGCGGTGGAATCCTCCTCCACACCGACGATGCCGAATATCGTCCCCACGCCCACGCCGCACTCGATGTTTGAGCTTCCATCCAGAGGGTCAAACACCACCGCCACAGCGCCTCGCGACGAGGCGGGCACCACGTCTTCGCTCTCTTCGCTCGCAATCCACCTGCACACGCCGCACGCCTCGAGCTCCTCCACGCACATTTCGTGCGCCGCATCGTCCAACGCCGCTTGTTCTTCCCCGTGTACGTTCACCACACCGTTTTTACCCTCAGTCATGCTCGCCACATCGCTCAATCCGGCGCGTTGAACCACTTCGTGTATCCGAACGCACGCGCGAGACAGCGCTCTCAACGCGCGCGCGTCTTCTTCAAACATTCGCCTCCTCTGTGCATCGCTCGTCTCTCCGATCGCCGCCGCGAGGTACTCGTCCAGGGTCGTCTCCCCGACGCGCAACTCGCTCTTCGTCACCGACATCGTCGCGCCCGTGTTTCTTCGCCGGGTCTCCTCCAGTCTTTGCGTCCCGCGACTAATCTGTCCCCCTCGCTTTTGGTCTCAGCCGCCTCGCAAGATGACGACGACGACGAGCCGACGATGCGGTTGACGACGGACGCGGTGCGTTTCGACCGCGGCGGTTAAATCGAAGCGCGCGCGCGTTCTTTCCTCCACCTACGACGTCGATGCGCGTCGTCGTCGATGCGCGTCGTCGTCGTAAAAATCAAAACAATCTTCCGTCCGTCCCTGTCGAGGCGCTGGAGTGTGAGGACGACGCACGGAGGGACAACCTCGACCTCGACCGGATGGGTCCTCGATCGCGATTCGATCGATGATTTCACCGATCGCGTCCGTTGATGCGTGAAATTACGCATCGATAGAGATTTTTTTTTGCATCCAGACGTACGTCGCGGTTACGTGAGAACGAGACGCCGCTACGCCATGACGACGGTGGTACGCGTGGACGAACGCGTGGACCCGAGATGTGCGGAACGGGACGCGACGTGCGCGTACGGAACGTCGACGTTGGCGTTTAAAAACGTCGCCTTTTCGCTCGCCGACGGACGACGCATTCTCGACAACGTTTCGGGTAGTTATTCGTGCGGGGAGATGGCTGCAATCATGGGACCGAGCGGGAGCGGTAAGACGACGCTGTTGGACATCATCGCCGGAAAGAAGACGACGGCGTACACCGGGGAGGTTTTCTTGAACGGTTCACCGCGAGACGAGCTCTTCGCGCGTTTGACCTCGTACGTTCCTCAGCAAGACATTTTGCCGGCGCACTTGACGGTATACGAAGCCGTGAAATTCGTGCACGAGCTTCGCGTGGAGACGGCAATGAGCGAACGCGAGCGCGAGGAGGCGGTTTTACAAACGCTCGAGCTGCTCGGATTACGGGAAATTAAGGATCAGCTCATCGGCGACGCGCGAGTGCGCGGGATATCGGGTGGACAAAAGCGGCGAGTCACGTTGGCACGAGGTCTCGCAGGCGGGTCGCAAATCGTCTTCGCGGACGAGCCGACGTCGGGGTTGTCATCGACTGACGCGGAAACGGTGACGCGCGCCATGTGTCTCGCCGCCAAGCGAATGGGTGTCATTTTTGTGACGGTGATTCATCAACCTCGCGCCGAAGTTGCAGACATGTTCGACTCCCTCATCTTGTTGACATCGTCGCCGGGACGGTGCGTGTACAACGGCGCATTCGCGGACGCAGCGTCTTATTTTGCCGCGGCTGGCTCCCCGGTTCCGAGTCGAGCGAACCCGGCTGATTTCTTTCTCGACGTCATCACGCCTGGGGCGCACGGTGAGCGCTCGAACCATTTTGCAGCGCTCTATGAAGAGAAACAAGCGGGAGTCGTCGCGGCGCGCGTCGCCGCTTTGCTAGAGGCGCCGAAGAAGTCTCCGATGGATGTCTTGCGCGAGACGGCAAAGGTGAGCGGGTTGTCGCCGGAGGATGTGCACGAATCGCCCATTGCGGCGCGTTTCGCGACGCAACTTCGCGTGCTCATGAAGCGAAAGCTCACAATCACTAGAAGAAACAAAACAGGCTTGCGACTTCGATTCGGAGTGTCGCTGATGCAGGGCCTCATCGTCGGCATGGCGTTTTACGGCATCGGCGACAAGCTCCCGGTGCAGCAGCTTTCCTTCTTCTTCATGCTCTTGCAAATGGGAGCACTCGCGAACATGGCCATCATGCCAGAGCTCATCGAGACGCGGTTGCAACTTAAGCTCGAGCAATCCGACGCGCTGTACTCGTCCGGGGCGTCCATCGTCACCCAGAGCGCAGTGAACAACGCGCTCGCCATCGCCGGCAACTTTATCACGAGCATTATCATGTTTAGCTTTTCGAAAATATCGTGGAGTAATTTCGGCATTCTTTACGGCTGGGGGCTGCTTTCATTCATGACAGTGACAAACTATCTGCGCGTCATCGCCGCCGTCGCTCCGTCGCCGAGCGAATCCGTCCAAGCAGCCATGCCTGGGCTGTTGCTTTTCATTCTGTTTAACAACTTCTTCGTCAACCGAGCGACGGCGCCGGCGTTCATGAAATGGCTCATATATGTCAGCCCGATGGCGTGGGCCATCGAACAAATAGTGACTGGCATTTACGGCGAGAATGCCGAGTTAGTGGCTCTCTATGGGTACGACGGATCGGATGCGCGAACCGTCACCGCCGTCGGCGTATTGCTGTGCGAAATGGCGTTTTTCCAGACGCTCGAGATTTTCCTGTTGAAAAGAACGAACGCCATCGTTCGTTGATGGCGAGAGGATACGGATATTAGATGTTTACTGGTAATGGTAGGTGACGATGAAGACGAAGACGAAGAAAGCATGAAGCGACTGCGCGCCCTTTTGTCAAAAGCAGAGAATCGAACGACAATGACGAAAGTGATAGATATTCTATAATGAAGCTAGACCGAAAAAACAAAAAGTAAAGCTACTCGTACGCTAGAAGAGCTCACTCGCACCCGTTCGTTTACTCATCTATAGTACGCCATGTGCCTCGTTTGAAAGTGGCTGGCGGCGTCCACCTTTTGGCGGCTCGATGGGTTTGCCTTTTCTTCCGCCTCCTTCGCCTTGCGCTCGTCCCGATCGATTCGAAGCCACTTTTCAATCGTACTCAAAAGGTGTTTCGTCCCCTGAATCTCTGGGATATCCTCCTTTGCGCCGCCGTACTTCAACTGCCCGTTCGACGTAAAGGCGAGGTGCGTCATCCAATCTGCCATGCCGTCGAAAATGTGCGTCGCGTATACAATCGTCGCCCCTCTCGTCTCGCACTCCTCTTTGAAAAACTTGAGTAAGTCCAACCGACCTAAAATGTCCAAATCCACCGTGATTTCGTCGCACAGCAACACTTTGTAAGGCTTTAGCAACCCCAAACAAATCTGCACGCGTCGTCTTTGGCCGTCGCTCAGAGCCTTCAACGACCAATCGAGGTCGATATCCAACAACTTGATCAATCGGTCTCGGCGCTCCGGGTCGACGTTCGGGACGCCGAAAATCATTTTACGCGCCGAAATGTCCCCTTGAAGCGGCACGTCCGCGCCTGCAGAGCCGATATTTCTTCTCCACTGAGCGCCCAAATACGACAACTCGCCGTCGCATGTCAACTTGATGTCGTGAAACGGTGGTCTCCCCAACACCCGCACCTCGTCTTCGCCCACCATGGTTTTCCCGGCGATGACGTGTAACACGGTGGTTTTCCCAGCCCCGTTCGCCCCGGAGAGCAAACACCTCGATCCCGGTCGCAGTTCCAGGCTCCAATCTCTGAGCACGGCTGCGTGTCCCGGGTACGCATACGTCAGATTCTTCACCTCCACCGACGACGCCGCCTCATCATCGCTCGGCGTCATGACAACCTCCACCGATCCCGCCATGAGTGCGCGCGTGCACGACTGTACTCTTCGTCTTCGTCGTCGACGATGTCGTTCTCACACCCGACGAAAAGATTAACGAATCAAGTGAAAAAGTGACGTCGTCGTCTTCGTCTTCGTCGTCGTCGTCGTCGTTCTTTTTCAGTTTCAGTGTGGAGCAACAATACTCGACCGAGGAACGTCAAAGAACGACCGTCTCACGGTGATGGCGACGATGGCGATGCGATCCACCACCACGGCGGTGACGACGACGACGACGACGACGACGACGTCGTCTTCGTCTTCGTCGTCTCGCGTCGGCGTTGTCTCGCGACCGACGGTGCGACGAGGACCGATTCGGAGCGGGAGAAGTTTATCCACAACGACGACGGGCGCAGCGACGGTGGATCACGCGACGAACGCGGTGTTCGGGGAGCTCGCCAAGGCGGACGACAGCGTCATCGGACCTGTCATTTGCGTCCTGTGCGCCGTGTACATCGGCGGTGTCTTTTTCAACGGCTCGCGCGAGATTAAAGCCATCTCAGAGGAACTCACTGGCAAAGGCTACGATGTGAGCGCGATTCAAAAACTCAAAGAGCTTCGCTTCTTAAAGCGCGCGGTGGATTCGGGGAACAAGGGTGAGGTTCAAGAGGCGTTCGATAAGATTTGGTTCGCCCGCGCCAAGACGATCGCCGCCACGGGGGACATCGTACAGGTGCGACGAATGTCCGAGTACTGGCGCGCGCGTGGCGTCCGCGTCAAGCAGTTGTCCGACTTGGACACGCTGCAGGATTGGATGGTGAAAAAGTACAACAAGCAGAGGTGAGTGCGCGAGCAGACGTCTCGCGGGCGGTGACGCGACGCGACACGTTTCTATATTTGTAACGCGCGCGATACAAAATAAGCGGCAAGTAATCCCACCAGTCTCATCAATCCGCCCATCACACACGCGAACACACGCGCACATCGCTCACGACGACGACACTTTCGCGCGACGACGCCGAACATGTCGACGACGATGTCAGGCGACGAGCGCACGCCGCTCGTTGCTCCTGCGTTATCTGCGACGCGCGTGACGACGACGGTCGCGCTCGCGCTCGCGGGCGGCGCGCTCGCGCTCGCGAGCGTCGCGAGCGGGCGTCCGACGGGTGTTACAGCGCTTTCGGCGGCGAGAACGCCGATCGTGACGCCGTTTAAGATGACGATCGCGACGGCGGATGAACTCGCGAGCAGTGGCACGAGCCCGATCAAGCAGGCTCGCCCTATCACGACGCACAGCGCGGAGAACCGCGCGCTCGCGGCGCGAATCGAAGCGAATTTGGGGTATAAAGAACCGCTCGTGCTGCCGCAGGGCAACGCTCCGATGGTGCAGTATAACTTACACTTGGGGTGTGAGGATGACGTCGTGAAGTCGCGAAGTGGTAATTTCTGGACGTCCCCTGTCGTCGAGGCGCGTTTGGTGTATCACAATTATCAACAGGATGACTTTTTCTCCTGGGAGAACGGCATTCCGATGCAGAAGGTGAACAT
>Ga0181600_10002785_pt1 | contig 13379 bp, 8 predicted proteins | sample 041ome_2_FD_132982 | JGI IMG/M metagenome (GOLD analysis project Ga0181600, IMG submission 132982) | Coastal salt marsh microbial communities from the Groves Creek Marsh, Skidaway Island, Georgia - 041406US metaG (megahit assembly) | ecosystem: Environmental > Aquatic > Marine > Intertidal zone... | reverse complement strand
GCAGCTCAGTCCGGAGCTTGGCAAGTTTCGATTTCAGGATGCCTAAGTGCCCTTCCGTGGCCTAGTTCTTCTGCGTGCGGGACATCTCCAGCTCGATGTCCTTGATCTTCTCCAGGATCCCCATGATGTGGATGCCTTTTTGCCTCACGGACTAACGCTATGCTCTAAAATGACACGCCGCTCCGGTGGCGGGAGGACCCGCGCGACCGCGAGTGAAAACCCTGCACGACGCTCAACGTCGGATCTGACGCGCAGACGCGAAAGTGATACTGTACATATCAGGAATTTTTAGCCGTCCCCGGTTTGAAGACGAAACGCTTCGTAGACGACGACGTGTTCTTCGCCCGGGACGATACGAGCGAGGCGTAATAAGAGCTCGTCTACTTGATTGATTAATAGTCGTACACTTCACCCGTCACGCTTTGCAGTCGGTAATGAAATTCATAGCTTTCATTCTGTCGTCGCAGCACCCGCACGCCCCGCGGGTGTCGAACGCGGTAAAGTTCACCTCGGGCGGACCTTTGGACAGGATCACCGTCACGGGCTCGCGCCCAACGGTTTGCGGGAAGGTCGTGACTCTCTGATGGTCGCCGAGCTGCCCAACATAATTTTTTCCCCAGCACCGTATCGTGAAGTCGTGCATCGTGGCGCACGTGTGGTACCATGACACGGCCAAAACTCTCGCGAAGGGGTTGCCGTTCCTCCCGATATTCGCCACCGAAGAAGTGACGCCGCAATACGCTTGGTCGTCGACACCGAGGCTGTCTCCTGTGTTGTCGTAATGGTTATTAGCAATGCCAGAGCCGTGCTGGTTCACGTCGTTATTGCCCCAGCACTTCACCTCGCCGGTAGAGGAGATTATTGCGCACGTGAACCGGTTCCCGCCGCCGATGCTCGCGACCCTACTTAAGCCCGGTACCTGCGCGGGTACAAAGGAGGCGGTGCCGCAGTTCACGCCGAGCTGGCCTCTATAGTTCTCGCCCCAGCACTCGACCGTCCCCGTGGTGAGTAACGCGCAGGAGTGGTCGGAGCCGAGCCCCAAAGACTTGACCCTTTTGCCCTGGTCCTTGAAGTACGTGATTTCCCTCGCCATGCCGTCGTGCGTGGTCGTGCCCGGGTCGACCCCGGGGTTCGTGATCCCCATCGTGTTCTGGCCCCAGCACACCATCCTGTCCAAGTCGTCGTCGAACAGCGCGCAGAAAGAAAATTGGCCAGCGTAAAGCTCCCGCACCGCGCCTTGCAAGTCCGATCCATCCGCACTCATCTTAACCCACACTGGGTTGTACTTGTGCCCAGACGTGCCGTCCCCGCACGAAAAGCCCCAAGCTTCCTCGTTTCTTCCCCAGCACATGACCCCCCCCGCGGACATCGCCGCGCACGTCGTATCCCACCCCAACGCGAGTCTCGAAACGCCGGTCAACGCCGAACCATTCAAATGCTTCACAAGCACGGGGACCTCCCGTGATGACGACGTGCCGTCTCCGACTTGACCGAAACCGTTATAGCCCCAGCACCAAACCTTGGTCCCGCCGCTCTGCTCTCTCTCGAGCGCGCAGTGGTGGAGCCAGCCCCCGGCCATGTCCTCCACGTCCCCTTCGTTAAACACGTGTGCCGTCCCGTCTATAACTTCCCCGTTGGCGTTGCCCACGACGACGGGCTCAAAGTATATAGCATCGTTTCCAGTCCCTAAACTGGGGTTCCCGAGGGCGCCGTAAATGTTGCCCCCCCAGCACTTCATGTCGCCGGCGTTGTCCAAGGCGCAGCTGGCAGAATCCGAGGTGAGGAACAGTTTCTTGGCTGCGGCTGTCGGCGCGCGAGCGAGCAGAAGCGCGACGACGAGCGCCTTCCGCGCGCGTCGAGCGTGCGTCTCGAGAGTCGACGATCGGACGGCGCGCGCATGCCGTTCGGGGCTCGGGTCGCATGAAACGAAACCTTCCCTCGGACGATCGCGCGCGGACGCCGCGGTCTCGCGCGCGGCGACAGGGACGGACGATGACGCAGGAAGGGTGGGTGTGCGGCGCATGCTGTCGAACGGTCGGGGCGTGGGCACATGCGCGCGCGCCTGCTTGTGGAGCACAGTAAGTCCGAGGCGAACACACATGCGTTGCAACATAAAGATATTCCGTAGTCTACAGTATGACAAGTTAGTCATATTTTTTGACGCAATTGTCGACCATTCGCCAAAATCAGGGAAGGTCGAATGAACCCGACGCCTGATCTGCGACGTCACTCGTCCCGAAGGTTTCGGAAGACCCGGGGGGCGCAGTCCTCGACGCGCATCCCACGCCATTCCGAAAATGGCACAAGCCATGAACCTGGCGTCCCGCGGCGCTACGCTGCGCGCCGCCGTGACCAGAGCCGCGCGCTTCGACTCGCGCGTGTCGTTCGAGCGCTCGGCGTTCGGGGGACGTCCCCGTCGTCGTCACGTGACGAGCGCGTTTTTCGGGAAAAAGAACGACGACGAGACGAAGCGCATCGCGGACCTCGTGAATGCCAAGATCGAGGAGAACACCGTGATCGTGTGGAGCAAGAGCTACTGCCCGTTTTGCGTCAAGGCCAAGAAGGCGCTGGACGCGTTGGAGGTTCCGTACGAAGCGATCGAAATCGACCGCGTGAACGAGGAGAGAGCGATTCAGGACGCGCTGCAGAACATGTCGAAGCAGCGCACCGTGCCCAACGTGTTCGTCGCCGGGAAACACGTCGGAGGCTGCGACGACACCCTGGCGGAGATCGCGAGCGGCAAGCTGCAGGAAAGGCTCAAGAGCGCGGGCGTCTCTTTCGCGGAGGCTTAGGTTCCGTCCATGACGATGGCGCGATGACAAAAAGGTATCGGCGACGACGACGACGAACGACGCGAAAACAAATCTCTTCATCACTTGTCGCGCGTCATCGCGTTCGTCGCTCCGCTTCGTCGAACTTGTCGAAATCGAAATCCTCCGCCTCTTCGTCGTCGTCGTCGTCGAACTCGTCTCCCTCGACGTACTCGTCGTCGTCGTCGTCGTCGAACCATTCGCCCTCCTCATCCTCCTGTTCCGCCTCGAGACGCGCGCGCGCCGCCGCCGCGCGGATGGCGGCCTCGGCAGAGGCGTCCGCGCCTGCGTCCCCGGTCGCCGCCATCTCCTCCACCAGCGCGTCGACGGCGTCGTCGAAGTCCGCGTCGAACCCGCCGTTGTCCAGCGCGGCTGCGTCCCCCCCCACCTCGAGCCAGGCCTCCTCGGCGTCGCGCAGGGCCTGCGTCGCGGCGCGCACCTTCGCCTCCCACGCCGCCGCGAGGTGCCCACCCGCCGGATCCCCGTCGTCGGCGTCCCCGAGACCGTCTCCGTCGTCACCGCCGCCGACGGCGCCGGCGCCCTCGTTGTCCGGGTCGACGAAGTCCGAGACGTACGGCGTCGCGCCGTCGTGCGTCTCGAACGCGTACCCCATGCGGACGCTCGAACGATCGTCGTCGTCGGTCGACGACTTCGTTTTAGCGTCAGCGGTATCGTGAGGCCGGTACGTGATGCTCGGCTCGTGGCTGCCTTTTTGTGCGACTGACGCGAAGTACTCGGCTTCGCGCGCGCGCGCCTCCGCCGCGTACGCCTCACTCTCGGCCTCCGCCTCGGCGGCGCGGTCGAACGCCGCGTCAAGCGCCCGCTCCTGCGCGGACTTCGCGTCGTCGTCCACGAATACCAGCCTCGGCGTGTGCTTCGAGCGCAGCATCTTCGAGGCCATGCTCCGCAGGCGCGTCGCCTCGCGGCGCAGAGCCGCGGACGCCGAGCGCTTGCGCGCGGAGAAGGAGGAGGAGGCGCGAGAATGTCCGTCCCGAGAATGTCCGGCCCAGACGTCACGTGAGACTACTTCTTCGTCGGATGCGTCGTCGTCGCCGTCCGCGACCGTCCACCGCACGTGCGCCTTCTTGAAGTCCTTCGCCATGCGCACCTCAAGGATCGTCAAGCCGGTGCCCTCGAACCGGTGCGACATCGAGGGGTGCTCCAGAACCGCGCACAGCGCTTTGCGCAGGCGCACGCCCGCGCGCACCTGCGCCATGTCCTGGCCCTCGGCGTTGCGGATCTGGGGGTGCCCGGCGAAGTACGACCGAGTCGGGAGCGCCCGCGCGGGGTGATCGCCGAGGCGCAAAGGGAGCCTCGGGGCGCCCGGAACGAGCGCGAGCGTCGGCGCCGCCGCGCGCGACGCCGCCGAGAATGGGATCGAGTGGAAGGCCCGGACTCGCGCGAGCGGTGCCGACCGAAAAGACGGCCGCGACGTCCACGTCGGCGCCTGCGGGGAACGGATCGGGTCCGCCGCGGGGGCAGCCTCGCCGCACGCGGCGACGAGCGCGCGCGCGACCCGGCCCACGCGCCGCGCGCGTGCCATCGCGGACATCCTCCGCGGGCACGGCAAATTGCGGTCCCGCGCCGAGCTGTCCTGCCCGCTTCCGAGGGAAGCGCCTTCTCGTCGGGCGGCGGTTTTCGTTCCTTCGGTTCTTCTCGTGTCGTGAGACATCGCCGTCGCCGAGTTCCCGCCACGCTGGTTCTACTGGTGCCTGGTCGACATGTGATGAGCGCTCGGCTTCGCCTCTCGCCGCGCACACCTCCGCGCGCGATGGCAGACGCGACGGCGGAGTCCGGCGGCGCGGACGGCGCGTCTCCCGCTTTTGAGGCCGCGCCCGTGGTCGCGGACTCGGTCTCGCCTGCGCCTCCGCCCGACCCGGCGGAGGTTGCGGGCAAGCGCTCGGCGTGGGAGCCCGAGCCCAGCCAGCTCAGCGATTCCGTGAGCGACGGCGCGCGCGTGCGCAGGCGCGCGCCGTACTGGCACCGGGACGACGCTCCGGCGGATACGCGCGTGGACGGGTTCGCGGGGTGGGACGACCTTCCGCGCGGGTTCATGAACGCGGTGTTCGAGCTCCTGCACGAGCAAACCAACGCGCACAGGCTGGTGCGTGCCCCTAACCGTCGCGCCCGAAGCGCGCGGGCGCCTCTCACGAGCTCGTCGTGTTGGTTTTTTTTTCGCACCTCGCTCGCGGCTGACCCACCATTTTTTTTTTGCGCTCGCTCGCGTAGCTCATGACGTGCGGCCTGGTGTGCAAGTCGTGGCACAGGGACGCGGCGGAGACGCTGCTGCGTGACACAGCGGTGAGCGGGCGCGGCGCGCGTCGCTTCGCGCGCGGCCGCGGCGCGAACGGCGAGGACGGCGTCGCGCCGCGCGACGGCGGCGACGACCGCGCAGAGGCTTCGGACGACCGAGCGTCGTTGCGCGCTCGTCGCGAGAGCGGGTCGGCGGTTTCCGGGAACGACTCCGACGCTCCCGGGGAGGGAGAGTTCTCCTCGAAACGGCGGAGGGTCGACGCGGGAACCGCCGCGGGCGCCGACGCGAACGGCGGCGGCGGCGGCGGCGCGCACCCGTCGACGACGCGCGACGACTCATCCGTCGGAGGCGGAGGCGAAACTTTGCGACGAACCTTCGCGCGCGGTTAGTTACGCGCAGTACTAGTTACACGTACCCATCATCTAGCTAGAAGAACCCCCCGGCGCCCGAGGCGGGCCCCGGCGCGTACGTGTTCTTGAGCGTTTCCTGCCACGACGTGTCCCTGGATCCCACCTTAGTGTTCCGCGGCCTGCGTCTCTGCATGGCGATGTCCGGCTTGGGCACGATGGCGCCCGAGGCGAGCCGCCCGCGCGTCACCCGCACCTTGGTGCCGTCGTCCAGGAACCTGCGCCCGACGCGCACGGGCGATCCGGTCACGGGGTCCACCAGGTTGACGTTGGAGTAGTGCACCGGGCTCTCCATGGTGATGACGCCTCCTTGGTTCCCTTCCGTGCGCTTGACGTGTTTCTTCACCAAGTTCAGGCCCTCGACGATCAACCTGTTTTCCTTGCGAAACACTTTCGTGACGGTCCCGACTTGACCGCGATCCTTGCCGCTGTTCACCATCACCTGGTCCCCGCGGAAGATCTTCCAGCGCTCCACGAGGTTGCCCTGCGCTTTCCTCGCCTGTTTCGTCAGCACGCGCGCGTTCCACCGCCGCGCTCCGAGCGCCTTGTTCCTCTTGTTCTGCGCGCGTTTCCACTGCGCCCAGCCGCTGAGCTTGGGCGCGGACGCCTCCGCCACCGAGGAGGCGTGGAACGATCGCGCCGCGAGCCCCCGCCAGGCCAGCGACGCCGCGAGCGAGAAGCCGCTCGACGCGGCGCGGGGCGCCGGCGTGGAGCACGACGCGCCGAACGCCGCGGCGACGCGGCCGATCGCGCTGCGAAGCGCCATCGTGTCGTCGCGAAGCGTGTTGTGACTGAGGGTCGATCGGGGGACGCGCGAAACCCTCGGGCGGAAACTCTGTGGAGTCGCGCGTCGAAGATGAACGCCCAGTTCATTTTCGTGCACCAGCGCGAAGCCTGCGGAACCGCCGTTTCGGGTTCTGCAGCCGATTTCATGTGGCACGGTCGTATGCGTTTTTAGTCATGTAATTCGGCACGCATAACAACGGTCGAAGTTTCGTGTCGGGAAACTCGAAAGGGGGAACGTCCCGCGAGTAAACGTCAGAGCCTCCGGCGCGACGCGAGCGTGTCGGCGTTCGACCATGTCGCAGTCGAGCAAACGCGCGGCGAACCCCGGGTCGTCTCCTCCCCCGAACGCCACGAAGCGGCCTCGCGGGGAGACCGCCAAGGCGAGCGCGGGCGGTGCGGATGCCGCGAAACCGCCGGAGAAGACCGACGCCGGCGACGCGCTCGGGCGGATCTTCGTGGCGGTGCGCATCCGCCCCCTGAACGCGCGCGAGCGCGAGGGCTCCTCCGCGGAGCAGGCCACCCCGCGGTTCAGCGCGCTGGACGGCACGCGCGTCGTCGAGACGCGCCCCGCCCGTGTCCGCGAGGAGGACAAAGGCGTCGACGCCGCTCCGACCGCCGCGCCCGCGTGGGAGGCGGACGCGGTGTTCGACGCCGACGACGACAACGCGGCGGTGTACGCGCGCACGGCCAAGTCGGTGGTGGACGCGGTGCTCCGCGGCGTGAACGGCACGGTCATGGCGTACGGCCAGACCAGCTCCGGGAAGACGCACACCATGTCCGGCACCGCCGAGGACCCGGGCGTGATGACGCGCGCGATGGAGGATATCTTCGCCGCCGTATCCGCCGCCGGCGACGCTCGCGCGTTTGAAATCAAAGCGAGCTACATGGAGATTTACAACGAGGAGATCCGCGACTTGCTCGCGCCGGACGCGGGGCCCGAGGCGAACGGGGCCCGGGCGTCGTTCACCACCGCCGGCGGGGGCGGGAACGGCGACGTCGTGTGCAACGCCAGCACCGCAAACGGGACGCGCGTCAAGCTGGTGAACGGCCCGAGAGGTTTGACCCGGGTCATCGGACTCGAGGAGCGTTTGGTCACCGGCTCTCGGCAGATCATCGATTTGGTCGAGGAGGGCACGCGCAAGCGTAGCGTCGGGCGCACGGCGATGAACGCGAGTTCCAGCCGGAGCCACGCGGTGCTTCGCATCTCGGTCGCGTCGAGCCCCAACCCGGGGCACGCCCTGACCGGCCCGCCGCTCAACTCGACCCTGTACGTGGTGGACCTCGCCGGATCGGAGCGCGCCGACCCCAACGCGGCGCGCACCAAAAAGCAAACGCAGCTCAAGAAGGAGGGCTCGAACATCAACCAGAGCCTGCTCACGCTGCGCCTCTGCGTGCAGAGGCTGGCGAAAGCGTACGCGAATGCCGGGACGAATACGCATTCGTCCGGTTCGTCCGGTGATTTGGAGAGAGACAAAACGAGCGTTCCGTCGCGAGGTAACGAAAAGAACGAGCCCGCGCAGTCAGTCGGGCACGTCCCGTACCGCGACTCGAAGCTGACGCGCATCTTGCAGCCCGCGCTCGCCGGGCCGGGGCGCACCGCCATCGTCGCCGCCGTCACGCCCGCGTCGTCGCACGTCAACGAGACCTACAGCACTCTGAACTTCGTCGCCGTCGCCAAGAGCGTCAAGCTGGAGGCGCGCGTGAACCGGGCGCTTGGCTCGAACGCCAAGGCGCACGACAGCGAGGCGCTCAAGGAGCTGCAGGCGCGCGTCGCCGCGGAGGCGATTCGCCGCGAGTCCCTCGAGGAGGAGCACGAGCGCGCGCTGGAGGAGATGTCCAACGTGGGCGCGCGCCTCAGCGCCGCCGAGTCGCGCGCCGACGCCGCCGCGGCGGCGGCGGAGTTCGCCGAGCGCGCCGCCGCGTCCGCGCGCGAGCGCGCCAAGGCGGCGGATGCGCGCGCCGAGGCGGCGGAGCGCGAACGAGACGCCACCGCGGCGCACGCCGCGTCGGCGGCGAGCCGGTTCATGGACGCCAAGTCTGGTTCGCGCTCCGAGGCGGCGTCGCTTCGCGCCGCGCTCGAGGCGCTCGAGGCGGAGAAGGCTGAGTCGGACGCCACGAAGGCGGATACCGAGAAGGCGCTGGCGGACGCCGCGGCGTCGCTGGCGCAGGCGCAGGAGGAGACGGCGCGCGCGCAGGCGGAGGCTACGGCGGCCAGGGAAGCGGAGGACGCGGCGCTCTCGACGGCGGCGCGCGAGCTCGAGGCGGCGGACGCCACACGCGCGGCGCTCGAGTCGACGCTTCGCGGCGAGGTGGACGCTGAGAAGGCGCGGTGCGCGGCGATGAAGGCGAGCCTCGAGCGCGCGCGGGGCCGCGTGGTTGACGCGGAGAAGACGGCGAAACTCGCGAAGGAAGAGACCGCGGGGCTTTCGCTCCGTCTGAGGATGGCGGAGGAGGCGCTTTCTGAGGCTCGGGCGGGAAATGAGAAGATGGGCTTCGCGGAGCAGAAACAGTTAACCCTCGAGATCGAGCGTCGCGTCGCCGTCGAGCAGGCGCTGGACGAGACCGAGCGCCGATGCGTCGTGCTGGACGCCGAGTCCGGGGCGCTGCGCGCGTCGCTCGCGCGCGCCGAGACCAACGCCGAGAACGCCGTGCAGGCGCTCGAGCAGGAGCGCTCGGCGGCGAAGGAGCTCGACGAAGCCGCCACGATGGCGCTGGGTGAGGTGGAGCGGCTGGCCGCCGACGCGGCGCGACTGGAGAAGGCGCTCGCGGAGCAAACCGCGCTGACTGACGAGGCGCGCGTCGACCTCGAGATGACGCGCGAGGAGCTCGCGGAGGCGTGCCGCGTTTCGGGCAAGGAAAACAAGGAAAACAAGGAAACCCGCGATGACCGATTCGCGAGTGCTCGCGCGTGTGACAAAAGCGAGGAAGTCTCGCCCCTCTCCCCCGGCTTCGCCGTCAAGGCGTCGACGGCGATGCGCGCGTCGCGGAAACCGGCCGAGGCGGCGCCGGCGGCGGCGGCGCGCGCCGAGCGCGTCGTAGAGGAGGAGGCGGCGGAGGGCGTCGACGCGCTCGTCGTCGCCTCAGCGGCGACGCAGTCCGCGGTTTTGGAGACGGTCGCCGTGGCGGTCGATGCGGCGGCGGGGGAGACACTGAGTGAGGAGCCGAAGAAGCGCGGCCGCGGCCGCCCCAAGAAGGCGCGCACCGAGGCGGAGCAGCGTTTCGTGGACCTGAAGGCGAAGAAGAAGCGCGCGGCGCCTTCGGCGCCTTTCGAGACGACCGGCGCCGCCGACGAGGAAAACGCCGGCGCGTCAGTCGGCGTCGGCTTCTCGCTCAAGTCGCTGATCATCGCGGCGGGTGTCTCGAAGAAGCGGCCCGCGCTGGGCGCGGCGGACGCGAACGCGAGCGATGCGCCTTCGAAGGCGAAAGAAACGGAGCGTCTTCCGGCGGCGCGGAAGCGGCGGAGACTGGCCGCCGTCTCGTCGCTCCGCGACGTGATCGGGTCGCCGCTCGAGAACGGCCGGTTCTTGCGGTGAGGACGACAAGGCTCGTTTCGTTGGGGTTTTCGGCTGGTGGTGTTCGTGCGCCGCCTCGGCGCGGCGGCGCGCCACGTGGGGTGAACGGGAGGGGATCGAACGTGAGACGGTTGTGTTTGGGGAGGGAAAAGCGTAAGCGCGACGAGAGCGAATTGAGTCATCTTCTTCAGAAAACGTCTAATGTGGCGAGAAAAATAAAACGCCTCGCCTCTTCGAAAACCTCGATCGCGCCTCGAGTGCGGTTGTGATTTCCGGGGAACGCGTTTCGACCGCGGGACTCGTCACGTCCGAGTCAGCTCTGCGGTGTCCGCGCCAATCGGTTTTCGCTTTTCGCGCAGGTTCCCTCGGCGCGAGGAACCCGCTAGGCTCGGCGCTGGCGGTCGACCCCACACCGCGCGGCACATGGCACCCGCGCTCGGGCAGGACACCGCGGAGACGCGACGCGGGGACTCCGCGCGCGACGGCTCCGCCGCGCTGAGGGCATCGAGGGACACGGGGTCGCACACCGTCGCGACCGGCATCTTGACGAGCGCGACCGAAATCCGGGAGACGCGAAAACCCACGACACGCATCATGTCGGACGACGGCGACGTCCCGTTGGGTCCGTCGACGGACGACGACGACGACGACGCGCCACGAACGAAGTCTCACCCGGAGTTCGTCCGAGGTTCGTCCGAGGACGTCAGCGAGACGTCCTTGCTGTCCAACTCCAGCCGGCACGCGGAGGAACCGGAGGATCTGACCTGCCCAATCACCAAGCTCATGTTCCGGGACCCCGTGTTCGTGGCGGGGTCGGGCAACACGTACGAGCGCGACGCCATCGAGACGTTCTGGCGCGACCGACGTGACCGACGAGACCCTCTGACGAACGCGCGTCTGAAGAACGCGAACCTCTTCACGAACTGGACGAAACGAAGGGAGGTGGACGCTTGGCTCACGCGGCACCCGACGCAAACCCCGGAGGGGTGGACGAGCCGAACCGCGCCTCCGCCCCTCGAGGCGCGCGACGCGAGAGCCGCGGCTCGCCGGCGGCGGAACGACGAGACGAACGAAGACGAACACGAACACGACGGTTTAAGAAACCGCGGAAACCGCGGTGGTGGTTTCTTAAACGGAGCGAACGGCGCTTTACCGACGATGTGCGCCGCCGTCGCCGCTTCCGTTCTCCTGTCGACGGCGTTTCTGGCGGCGACGTCCCCGGCGCCGCCGCCGGGGTTCCCGCAGTTCCCGCCCGGCGTGGTTGCGTCCACCCTGCGTGGCTCGGGCGTGACCGGCATGCCCGCGCCTCCCGCGTGGTACGCCGCGATGAAGCCGGTCAAGGCGCCCTCGGGCAGCCGCATCCGCGCGCGCCGCGGCGCGCGGGGAGCGCTGGAAATTCTCATCCCGCCGCTCGGGTTTACGGCGCGCGGCGAAGCCGTCGCCGAGCTCGGCTTCGCGGCGACGTGGTCGGCGTTCACGGGCGCGTGGACGGTGGGGGCGTTCCGCGGCCCGACACCCGGCGTGGCGCTGTTCAGCGTGCCGTTCTGGGGGGTCAGCGCGCACCTGGGCAAAGCCGCGTTGGCGGCGGCGACGGAGACGACGCGCGTGGTTTTTTTCCCGCCGTCCGATTCCGAGACGCGAGAAAGCGCGGGGGACGTCGCGTCGGACCCTAAAGCGCCGGACGGGACGTTCAAAATCTCGTGGGAGGCGTTCGGAAGGCAAGTCGGATGCGCGAGCGGGTCGCTGCGCGACCTGGACGGGGGGGAGATCGTGACGCGCGCGTACGTGAACGGCGTGCCGCAAACAGGCGTCGAGCTCAGAGAGGGCGTCAAGTCGCACGCCGTCGGAAGAAACACGCACCCCGCCGAACAGGCGTTCGTGGCGGAGCTCGTGCGCGCGTCGCTCGCCGAAGCGCGCGACGCGCGCGAAGCCGCCGCGCGCGGCGTCGTCGATGCGCCGTCGATGGAGCGCGAGGACTCGGTGGACGAGCCGAGTCCTCGAGGCGAGGTGAGGCACGTTGAAGGGGCGAAGGAACGGACGCGGGCGAGGTTGTGACCGAACGAAAACGTATCCCGTTTTTCACTAAAAAAAAAAGAATCACGAAGAATCACGTTACTTCGTCTCGCGCCCGCGCCCGCGCCCGCGCCTCGCCGCGTTCGCCGCACCGTTCACGTCGCGGTACGCCGCCGCGCGCTTCATCGCGAGGTTCGCCTCCGCGGAGGCTGAACCGCTCTTGCCGGCGAGCGACGAGGCGCGCGAGATCTCCGCGGCGCGTTGGCTCGTCCACCCGGCGCCGCCTCGCGCGCCACCGGCGCTCGGCCCGAGCGGGACCCGGGACCCGGGTCCCGCCGGCTCCATCCCCAGCGCCGCGCTGACCCCCGCGCCGTACTTGCCCTCGCGCGCGGCGGCGATGCGCCGCGCGGCGCTTTGTGTACCAGAGGCGTCCGATCCACCCCCGCGAGACGCGACGGCGTTTATGGACTGCTTGTTCACGACGCGCGGCGTGGGGAGCGTCGCCTTGGCGACGTCCTCCATCTGGCCGCGCAGGTGCGGGGTCTGGCCCATGAGCTTGTCGCGCAGCTCGACGTACTCCTTGAAGTTCTCCACCAGGAACGCGATGCCGGTGCGCTCGACGTCCTTGAGCGTCGGTCGGCGGCGATACTTCTCGCTGAACGCGTTGGACCACTCCTCGAGGTCCGCGCGGAGCCTCTTGTACCGCGCCAGCTCGTTCGTGAACTTAGCGACAGTCACCGCGCTCGGCGCGCCCGTGGCGCCCATCATCTCCGCGCGGCGCTTCGTGAGCTTCGCGAGCTGCTCCTTCATGCGGCGCTTCGTCGCTCTGAGCTCATCGTCCTCATCTTCATCCACGCTCGCATCGAAATCGCGATACACGTTACTGAGCGTTCCGAGCGTCCCGGAAGGCGCATTCGCGGGCGTCCCCGGCGCCGCGCCCGGGGAGGGACGCGCGCCGAGCGCCGAAGAGCGCGCGTCGGCGGCGGCGGCGCCCCCCGAGGCGTCGGAGAGCAGCGCCGCGAACGCGGCGGCGCGCTCGGCGGCATCCGTGGCCATCGAGCTCGGCGAGAGTGATTCGGAAAAGGAAACGAGGTCGGTCTTAAGACCGAGGGCTTCGTCTCCGTCTCCGTTTTCGCCTTCGCTTTCGTTCGCCGTTCGTTCCGCCGCGCGTCTAATCGGCGCGCCTCCCGCGTTCGCCGCGAGCGTCTCCCAGGGCGATTTCGGCGCCGACGACCGCGGCGACTCGACGCCGTCGCGCGCCGCAGCGTCCGCGGCCGCCGCGCCGCCCTCGAGCGCCGCCTTCTTCGCGGCGGCGATGGCGTCTTCGCGTCTCTTCGCCAGCGCTCGCGCGACGTCCGCGGTCTGCTTCGCCGTCGCCTCGGCGCGCGCCGCCGCCCACCGCTCGCGCTGACGCGCGGCGATTTTTTTCCGCGTGCTCTTCCCCCGCGCCACCCCGACACTCCGCGACGCGCGTCTTCGACGCTCCTCGATCGAAACGCCGTTCCTTTCGTTCCTTTCGTTTTCGTCACGCGTGACATCAGCCCCCGACGCTTTTCTTCCCGATACCGTCACGTCGTTGTCGTCGTCGTCGTCGTCG
>Ga0181600_10002781_pt1 | contig 13391 bp, 10 predicted proteins | sample 041ome_2_FD_132982 | JGI IMG/M metagenome (GOLD analysis project Ga0181600, IMG submission 132982) | Coastal salt marsh microbial communities from the Groves Creek Marsh, Skidaway Island, Georgia - 041406US metaG (megahit assembly) | ecosystem: Environmental > Aquatic > Marine > Intertidal zone... | reverse complement strand
GGGACATTGATCAGCGCGCTTTTCAATCTGGCGGACCGGATTGCGCCGCGCCGGTTCTTTCTGTTTTCAGCCCTTGTTGCGGCTACAGCTAATGCACTTATCCTTGCGTTTGAACCCGCCTCATTTTCTGTGATCGCGCTGCGATTTGTGACGGGTGTCTGCATGGCTGGAATTTATCCGGTGGGCATGAAGCTCGCGGCCAGCTGGGCACGGGGTGATATGGGGCTGATGATCGGCGCGCTTGTCGGCGCGCTGGCGCTGGGATCGGCGAGCCCCCATCTGTTCAATGCGCTGGGCGGCATCGACTGGGTCTTCACGCTTGTGGCGGCGTCCGTGTCCGCGACCATCGCCGCCTTTGCGATCCTGCTGGTGAAAGAAGGCCCGAACACCGCGCCGACGCCACCCTTCCGGATCGATGCCGCATTGCAGGGCTGGACCAAGCGGGGTTTGCGTCTCGCGAATATCGGCTATCTCGGACATATGTGGGAGCTCTATGCCATGTGGGCCTGGATCGGGGTGTTCCTCGTGGCGAGCTTCCGGGTGACTCTTGGTCCGGATTCGGGTGCGGATACGCTCGCGGCGATCGCGACGTTTATCGTCATGGGGGCCGGGGCCGCTGGTTGTGTCGTCGGGGGACTCGTGGCGGACCGCATTGGTCGCACAACCGTGACCATCGCCGCCATGGCCGTCAGCGGAAGTTGCGCGTTGCTGGCAGGCTTCCTGTTTGGCGGCGCCATCTGGCCGCTGTTTGCGCTATGCGTCATCTGGGGTGTGTCGGTCGTCGCCGATTCCCCGCAATTCTCAGCCAGTACGGCAGAGCTCTCCGAACCGGGCTATGTCGGGACGATGCTGACCGTGCAGACCAGCATGGGGTTTCTGCTCACGCTCATCACGATCCATCTTGTTCCGATCATCGTCGATGTCATCGGCTGGCAATTCGCGTTTATCATTCTGGTGCCCGGACCGATCGTCGGGATCATTGCGATGTGGCGGTTGCGCAAAAGCCCGGACGCCGCCCGGCTTGCCGGGGGGCGTGGCTAGCCGTTGGTCGCGCGGATTGTTTTCGAAAATGCCTTGAAGTTCAGAGAAATCACGCTATATTTAGAATAATTCTAAAGAAGGAGATTCGACGATGGCGACCCCAGCACAAAGCGCCGGTATTCCGGTCAATATAGGTATTCCCGAGGATCAGCGTCAGGACATTGCGGACGGCTTGTCACGTCTGCTGGCCGACACTTACACACTGTATCTGAAGACCCACAATTATCACTGGAACGTCACAGGGCCGATGTTCAACACCCTGCATCTGATGTTCGAGACCCAGTACAACGAGCTGGCTCTGGCCGTGGATGAGATCGCCGAACGTATCCGCGCACTGGGTTTTGCAGCGCCCGGCAGTTATGCGGCTTATTCGAAGCTTTCCTCGATTCCCGAGGCCGAGGATGTGCCCGCGGCTGAGGACATGATCCGGCAGCTCTCGGAAGGGCAGGAGACCGTGGTGCGGACGGCCCGTGAAGTCTTCCCCATCGCGGAAGCTGGCACTGACGAAGCCACGGCAGATTTGCTGACCCAGCGTATGCAGATCCATGAAAAGAATGCCTGGATGCTGCGCAGCATGATTGGCTGACAGCCAAAGAAATTTTTACAGAAAGCCGGGCAGGTCGTTGTTGCCCGGCTTTTTTGTGCCCGGGCTTTGCATTGCGTCGCGGGTTTCCAGGCCTATATTGCTTGGGAACCCGGAATGACTGCAGGAGTAATCAAATGGCCGATCTCGACAAAGCGACCCAGACCGAACTGGAAGCAGCTGCGTTTCGCACGCTTGTGCAGCATTTGCGTGACAATCCACAGGTCCAGAATATCGACCTGATGAACCTGGCTGATTTTTGCCGGAACTGCCTGTCCAAGTGGTACCGGGCGGCGGCCGACGAGAAGGGGATTGAACTCGAATATGAGGATGCCCGCGAGATCGTCTACGGCATGCCCTATAGCGACTGGAAGTCGAAGCACCAGACCGAGGCCACACCTGAGCAGCTGGCCAAAATGCAGGAAAAGCAGGGCCACTAGGTCACTGATTGCGCGTTGGTGTCGTGGAGATCGACCTCCAGCATTGCGATGTCTCTCACCCGGATGCTGTCGTCTGTCTGGATGGATATTTCCGTGAAATAGATAGCCGCTTTACAACCGGGTTTGACCGGTCGCGGGGCGGGGCGGCCGGAGATGCTGCCTATGCGCCGCCAACGGGTGCGTTCCTTGTTGCGCGGATGGATGGCAAAGCTGTCGGGTGCGGCGGGGTGGCGTTTCGCGATGGTGGATATGCCGAAATCAAACGGATGTGGGTCTCCCGTGACGCGCGGGGTCTTGGTGTGGGCTATCAGATCCTGTTGGGTCTGGAACTGGTCGCGCAGAACGCTGGATTCACGCGGGCTCGACTGGATTCCAACCGTGCCCTGACAGAAGCCCACGCGCTCTATGCGCGCTGTGGCTATGTCGAGATCGAACGGTATAACGACAACCCCTATGCCGATCTCTGGTTCGAGAAAGCGCTTCCCTGAAAGTTGCCCACAAGCGATAGCTTTGCGTTTCCACAGCCGATTGGGCTAAAGCCATTGGCGTTGCGGTTGATCGCGGCAGTAATCGTTTTTCGGAGAGAGTTTCATGTCTGATACCGGCGGAATTGCGGGCGACCGCCTGCGCAGCTTCATCGAACGCGTCGAACGCCTCGAGGAAGACCGGTCAAATTTGAATGCGGATATTCGCGAGGTCTATTCTGAAGCGAAGTCGGCCGGGTTTGATGCCAAAACCATGCGCGCCATCGTGCGCCTGCGGAAGCTGGAGCCCAATGAACGGCAGGAGCAGGAACACCTGCTTGAAGTCTACCGGAACGCCGTTGGCGTCTAGTCCTCGATCATTGCGGATGACGGGAACACCAATGCGGGTGTGTCCGGTCGGGTCCTGAGTGATTCCAGCAACGTATTGTCATCTGAACCAGGCGGGAGGCCCATGGTCCAGACCCGGAAGTGGGTCAGGTCGTAGGACCCGAAGGATGTGATGATGGCCACATCGGCAGCATCCCGCCCGCGGACCATCTGCACCCGGCCGACCCGGGGCTTGTTGTGCCGGGCATCAAAGGTGTGCCAGGCACCGTCGAGAAAGACTTCAAACCACGCACAGAAATCGGTGGGTCCGGTTTCCGGGGCACTGATGTCCGATATGTATCCGCTCACATAGCGTGCGGGGATGTTCATCGCGCGACATAGCGAGATGGCGAGATGCGCAAAGTCGCGGCATACGCCCGATTTCTCGATATGCACCTCATGCGCGGTCTTGGTTGGACGGCCGAACTTGTAATCGAATGTGGTTTGCTCGTGCACGTAATCGCAGATGGCCTGCACCTGCTGCCAGCCGGGTGTGTAGAACCCGAAATAATCCCACGCAAAATCACCCAGCTCGTCAGATTCGCAGTAGCGGCTTGGGGCGAGGAACTGCAGGGTTTCGACGGGAAGGTCCTGAACCGGTGCCAGGCGCGCCTCGACATTGACCGGATCGGGTCGACCGTCGACCTGCGCAATGCAGTCTGACCAGAGTGTCAGTCCTCCCACTGGCGCCACGATCCGGGCGAACTGATTCCCGAAGGCATCGAAATAGATTTCCAGCGGTACGTCCGGTTCGGCGTGAATTTCATCCGATCCGATCAGATGCAGATCGATATCGGGACGTGGTGCGAGTGCCAGCAGCATGGGGACGGGGTGTTCGCATTCGATGACGATCTCGAATCCGAACCTGATTTGAACATTGCTCATGGGCGTTGGTTAGCACGAATTCCCATGCGTGCGTGCGTGCGTAACTTCTTCTCGTCTGTCAAATCGGTCGAACTATTCTGCCGCTTTTGCCTGTGGGGCATTCGGATCGCGGAAAGCTTGCAGCAACGCTTCCTCCTCGGCCTTTGCCTTTTCGAGATGCTGTTCCTTCACGTGACCATAGCCGCGGATATGTTCGGGAATGGTCGCAATGGCGACAGCCAACTCATGGTTCTGGGAGGTCAGGCCATTGAGCAACTCGTCGATGGTCGCTTCATAGTCCGCGATGAGCTCGCGTTCCATCTTGCGCTCGGCGGAATAGCCAAAGACATCGAGCGGCGAGCCGCGCAGAAATTTCAATCCTGCGAGCAGCTTGAAGGCCGACATCATCCAGGGGCCAAATTCCTGCTTCTGGAGTTCGCCGGTTTCCGGATCGCGTTTGGCGAAGAGCGGCGGCGCCATGTGGAACTTCAGCTTGTAGTCGCCTTCGAACTGGTCGCGAACCTTGTGCAGGAAATCGCCATTCGTATAGAGGCGCGCGACTTCATACTCATCCTTGATCGCAAGGAGCTTGTAGTAGTAGCGGGCAACTGCCTCGGCGAGACCGGAGTGGCCTTTGGTGCGATCGCCCTCGGCTTTCTGAACCTTGACCACAAGATCCTTATAGCGACGCGCATAGGCCTCGTTCTCATACATGGTCAGGAAGCGGATGCGACGGGCGACGATGTCCTCGAGCGACGTGGCGATGTCGGGTGCCTTGAGGCGCATCGGTGTCACCGGTTCGGCGGCACGTGCAACGCGTGTCTCGTCGACCGCAGCCCGACGGCCCCACAGGAAGGCTTCCTTGTTGAATTCGACAGCCACACCGTTCAGTTCGATGGCCTGACTGAGGGCTTCGCCCGAGATCGGGACCAGGCCCTTCTGCCAGGCATAACCGAGCATGAAGAGATTGGTCGCAATGGAATCGCCCATCAGGGCGGTGGCATAGCGTGTGCCTTCGATGAACTCGGCAGCAGCTTCACCCACGGCAACCTGAATCGTTTGCGCGAGTTCACCTGCATTCAGGTTGTAGTCGGGATTGCGTGTAAAATCGCCGGTGATGGTCTCATGGCTGTTGATGATCGCCCGGGTTTCTCCCGGTTGCATCTTGGCAATCGCATCGGTGCCTGCGGCAACCACCAGGTCGCACCCCAGAACGAGATTTGCGCTACCGGCGGCGATCCGGACGGCATGGATGTCCTCCGGTGTCTCCCCGATTCGAATATGGCTGATCACGGCGCCGCCCTTCTGGGCAAGGCCGGCCATGTCGAGCACGGAGACGCCCTTGTTCTCGATATGGGCAGCCATGCCGATCAGGGCGCCGATGGTGACAACACCGGTTCCGCCAACCCCCGTCACGAGGATCCCGTAGGGTTCATCGAGTGAAGGCAGGCGCGGCTCTGGAAGGTCGATGCCATCGAAGGCCGCGTCCGCGCCAATCGGTGCATTCGCGTCGGGCTTGCGCAACCCGCCACCTTCGATGGTGACGAAGCTTGGGCAGAAACCGTTCACACAGGAATAGTCCTTGTTGCAGCTGGACTGGTCGATCGCCCGCTTGCGGCCGAACTCGGTTTCTACCGGGACAACCGAGAGACAATTGGATTTCACCGAGCAGTCCCCGCAGCCTTCGCAGACCTGTTCATTGATCATCACGCGTTTGGCCGGGTCCGGGAAGGTCCCGCGCTTGCGGCGGCGGCGCTTCTCGGCAGCGCATGTCTGGTCGTACACCAGAACCGAAACACCCGGGAACTCCCGCAGGTCTTTCTGGATACTGTCGAGCTCATCCCGGTGATGGATTGTCACGCCATGGGCAAACGGTGCGCCGGTCGGATACTTGTCCGGTTCGTCGCTGACCACAACGATCCGCTGGACGCCCTCAGCCTCCATCTGGCGGGTGATCCCCGGAACCGTCAGCGGTCCATCGTGGTGCTGCCCTCCGGTCATGGCGACGGCGTCATTGAACAGAATTTTGTAGGTCATGTTCTCGCCCGAGGCGACAGCCTGCCGGATCGCCATGAAGCCCGAGTGGTAATATGTGCCGTCACCGAGATTGACGAAGACGTGGTCGTCCTCAACGAAGGGCGCCTGACCGACCCAGGAGACGCCTTCGCCGCCCATATGGGTGAAGGTCTCGGTGTTGCGGTCCATCCAGACCGACATGAAATGGCAACCAATCCCGGCGAGCGCCCGGCTTCCTTCTGGGACTTTGGTCGAGGTGTTGTGGGGGCAGCCCGAGCAGAAAAACGGGATACGTTTGGCGGCGGGAGGTTGCTGGGCGAGGGATGCGTCCTTGCGCTCCAGGAAAGAGAGGCGCTCAGAGATCGCTTCCGAATTGTGCCACCGGGCGAGCCGTTTCGCGATCGCGCTGGCGATCTGGGCGGGGGTGAGTTCGCCCGATGACGGCAGAATCCAGTTTCCCTCTTCGTCATGCTTTCCCAAAACATTGGGACGCTTGTTGTCGGGCAGGTCGTAGAGCTGCTCTTTCAGCTGGCCCTCGATCAGCGAGCGTTTCTCTTCGACGACGAGGATTTCTTCCAGGCCTTCGGCGAATTCTCTCATGCCCTCTGGCTCGAGTGGCCAGACCATTGCGACCTTGTAGATGCTGATGCCGATATCGGACGCCTGAGATTCGGAAATGCCAAGGTCGTCGAGCGCCTGCCGCACATCGAGATAACTTTTGCCGGTGGTGACAATGCCCAAACGGCGCTTCGGGCTGTCGAGGGTGATCTTGTCGAGACGGTTGGCGCGCGCAAAGGCGAGTGCAGCCTGAATCTTGTAGCGATGAAGCCGGTCTTCCTGGGGGAGGAACTCGTCTGGCCAACGAATGTTCAGGCCACCCTCGGGCATCTCGAAACCTTCCGGGGTCACGATTTTTACCCGATGTGGATCCACATGGACTGACGCCGAACTGTCGACCGTTTCCGCGACGGTCTTGAACGCCACCCAGCAGCCCGAAAAACGGGACATGGCCCAACCATAGAGGCCCAGATCAAGAAACTCCTGGACGCCGGCCGGATTCAGGACCGGAATCATGGCATCGACGAACGCGAATTCAGATTGGTGTGCCGTTGTGGAGGATTTGCATGTGTGGTCATCGCCTGCGAGCAAAAGCACGCCGCCATGAGGGGCAGACCCGGCGAGGTTGCCGTGTTTGAACACATCACCCGAGCGGTCGACACCCGGGCCTTTGCCATACCACATGGAAAACACGCCATCATGTTTGGCGCCTTCTGAGAGATTGATCTGCTGGGTGCCCCAGATGGCGGTGGCCGCCAGGTCTTCGTTGACGCCGGCCCGGAAGACGATGTTGTTGCGTTCCAGGAAGCGTTTGGCACGTTCCATCTGCTGGTCCAGCGCGCCCAGCGGAGATCCCCGATAGCCGGTGACATATGCGGCGGTGTTCAGACCGGCAGCAGCGTCGCGCTGGCGTTGCATCATCGGTAGCCGCACAAGCGCCTGTGTTCCATTGAGAAATACGCGCCCGGATTCGAGGGCGTACTTGTCATCGAGACTGACCTGATTAAGTTTGGCGGTTGACGCAGCCATGGCATTTTCTCCCGTCCGAACACGCACACGGTGTTCGTCTGCCAGAAATGTAAGCACCGCTAACCTAGCTGTCCATCCGCAGCGGACTATAGGTGCATTCACGAAACAAATATTCGGCGCTTACGGGATTGGTGCGCAGTTTGTTCGCGAGAATGCTTGAGGTTTTTCGATTCTGATCGACGCAGTTCACGTGCATTTTGTCGAATGCTCGCCTATATCAAGGTATCTGCCAATTTTGATCTGTGAGCGCGCGCCATGACCGTACTTGTGACAGGAGCTGCCGGTTTTATCGGCATGAATGTCAGCCTTGCCCTGATGGCGCGGGGCGAAACGGTTGTCGGGATCGACAATCTCAATGACTACTACGATGTGAGCCTCAAGGAAGCCCGGCTCGCCAGACTGACAGCGCATAATGCGTTCAGCTTTGTGCGCGGTGACATCGGCGATGCCGATACCCTTGCTGAAGCCGGGAACGGGGTCGACCGAATTGTGCATCTCGCAGCGCAGGCCGGTGTGCGTTATAGCCTCGAAAATCCCGGGGCGTATATTCAGGCCAATATTGTTGGACATATGAACGTGATCGAGCTGGCAAGGGCGTTGGGGGACGACCTCAAGCATCTTGTCTACGCCAGCTCATCTTCGGTCTATGGCGGCAATACGAAGCTGCCTTTTTCCGTGGATGATCAGGTCGACAATCCGGTTTCGCTTTATGCGGCCACGAAGAAGGCGGATGAGCTGATGAGCCATGCCTATTCTTCGACCTTTCGTTTGCCGCAGACGGGTTTGCGGTTTTTCACGGTCTATGGCCCCTGGGGTCGGCCGGATATGTCGCTTTATATTTTCACGCGAAAAATTCTGGCGGGCGACCCCATCCCGGTCTTCAACCACGGCAAGATGCAGCGCGATTTTACCTATATCGACGATATCGTCGCAGGTGTTCTGGCCGCGCTCGACAATCCGCCGCCCCGTGACGGCGAAGATGTGCCCCACCGGGTCTACAATCTGGGCAATCACAGCTCCGAACCGCTGATGCGGTTTATCGGATTGATCGAAGAGGCTTTGGGTGAAAAGGCGGAAATCGACTTCCAGCCGATGCAGCCGGGTGACGTTCCTGCGACCTATGCGGATATCGAGGCCAGTCGCCGGGATCTTGGTTTCGAGCCGCGGGTTCCGATCGACGAAGGTATTCCACGTTTCGTGGAATGGTATCGGGAATTCCACGGCTAGGTTGTTCTGAAGTCATTGCGAGCCGAAGGCGAAGCAATCCAGTGCGGGTAGGGTGCAGGCGTGGATTGCGTCGTCGCTGTGCTTCTCGCAATGACGTTCGAAAAATGAAGTTCTCGGCCTAGCCCCGTTTCCGTCCGTAGAGCGCTTCCAGTCGTTCCTCGTAAATTTTGCGAATTTCGTGTCGCCGGATCTTGAGTGATGGCGTCATCAGGCTGTTTTCGGTGGTGAAGCCTTCCTCGGCCACGATGAAACGCCGCACCTGTTCGAGGGGAGAGAGACGCGCATTGGCGCGGTCGATGGCTTCCCGGAGGCGCCCGTGAAATTTTTCGGAATCCGAAAGTTCTGAGAGGTCGGCTTTGCGATCGTTTTCTTTCGCCCAGCTGGAGATAAAGGCTTCATCGGGCACAAGCACGGCACCAGGTGCGGGCGCTTATCGCCATAGACCATGGCCTGACTGAGTTCAGGCTCGAAGACGAGTATGCCTTCGACCCGTTGGGGGGAGACGTTGTCGCCGCCCGAATTGACGATGATGTCCTTCTTCCGGTCGGTTATCTTGATGTAGCCGTCCTCGTCGAGAACGCCAATATCGCCGGTGTGGACCCAGCCATCGCGCAGTGTTTCTGCGGTCAGTTCCGGCGCATTCCAGTAGCCCTGCATATTGAGTTCGCCGCGGACAAGAATTTCTCCATCTTCGGCAATCTTTACTTCGACATCGGGGAAAGCGGGCCCGACAGTATCGATCTTGATCTTACGAGGCGGGTTGGCGCTCACGACGGGTGCGGTCTCGGTTTGTCCGTAGCCCTGCAGCAGGCGAACCCCCAATGCCAGAAAGAAGACACCGACATCATAGTTCAGGGGTGCGCCCCCGGAGACAAAGGCCTTGAGGCGCCCGCCGAAACGTTCGGCCACTTTGGCGCGTACGAGTTTCTCAAGAACCCGGTCCTGGATTTTCTCTATCAGTGAGAGGCTGGCCGCTCCGTGTTCGTAGCGTTTGATGCCCAGAGCAACGGTTTTCTTGAACAGTTTCTCCGACAGGCCACCCTTGCGTTCGACACCTGAGATGATGCGCTGGTGCATCGATTCATAGAGGCGCGGAACCGCGGTCATGATCGTTGGGTGGACTTCAGCCATGTTCGCCGAAAGTTTGTCGATCCCTTCGGCATAGTAAATCTCTGCGCCGATGGTCAGCGGGAAGTGCAGGCCCGCGGTGTGTTCGTAAGAGTGGCTGAGGGGCAGGAAGGACAGAAATGCTTCCTGGTTCAGGTCAAGCATCCCGTCATCACTGAACAGATGGTACGCGCCCGTGCAATTGCGCAGAATGGCGCCGTGGCTGAGCATCACCCCTTTCGGTGCGCCACCGGTGCCTGACGTGTAGATCAGACAGGACGTGTCGGTGCGGGATATCTCACTGAGTTCGGCCTCGATGTCATCCGTAAGGGCAGCGGCATCGCGGATCATGTCACGCCAGTTGATGATGGAGATGTTTTCACTCTGACCGCTGACGCCTTCGATGGTGACAACGGTTCCGACTGTGCCGGTGCTCCGGATCGCCGGCACCAGGCGTTCGGCCAGTTGCTCGGATGAAACGATGGCCGCTTTCGGTTCACAGTCCGAAACAAGGTGGATGTGGTCGTCGACTGTGTTGGTGGTATAGGCGGGCACGGTGATGGCGCCGGCCGCCATGATCGCGAGATCGGCGATCCCCCATTCGGGGCGGTTCTCGGACACCAGTAAAACACGGTCGCCACGGGCAACGCCGGCGGCACGGAGGCCGCGCGCCAGGGCGGTCACTTCATCGCGGGCTTGGGCCCAGCTGGTGGACTGCCAGGACTCATAGCGCTTGGCCCAGAACAGCGGAGCATCGCCAAGTTCAGCGGCTTTCTCGTAGAAGACCTGTGGCAGATTTTGCCAGTTGTCGTAGCGCGTGGCGTAGTCCATGGGTGTAGGCCTCGTTCTGGGGCGTTCTATGAGCCGGAATGTCACACGCAAATCCGCGTGAATGCCAACTGTGGTGGTTGTTGTTCCGCTATATGGACCTTATCTGAAGACGTGATTCAAGGAGCTGTTGATATGTCGAAAGCCGCCACAAAACGTCGTCAAAAGGGAAGTCCCGCACGAGACAGGCTCGGACCTCTGCCCGAATGGGATTTGTCCGACCTCTATCCGTCTCAGGATGGGCCCGAGATTACCAAGGATATTGCGTCATCGGCGCGGGCTGCGGCACGCTTTGCCAAGCGATATCAGGGCAAGCTGACAGACCTTGATGGAGATACGCTTGCCAAATCCATCACCGAGTTTGAGAAAATCGATGAGGTTTTGTCCCGGCTGATGAGTTACGCGTCATTGCTCTATGCCGGAGACATGATGGACCCGGAGAACGGGCGGTTTTATCAATCGATGCAGGAAACAGTCGTGGGAATTTCGTCCCACTTGTTGTTTTTCACGCTCGAGATCAACCGCGTTTCGGACCGTGCTCTGAGTAAGAAACTCAAGGCGTCGGCCAAGCTGCGGCGCTATGCGCCATGGTTGCGTGATTCCCGCGCCTATCGCCCCCATCAGCTCGATGATCAGCTGGAGAAACTTCTTCACGAAAAGGCTGTCGCGGGCCGGTCCGCCTGGAACCGTCTTTTCGACGAGACCATGGCTGAACTGGTGTTCGAGGTCGATTTGCCAAAAGGCAAGAAAAGCCTGAGCAGCGCGGAAACGCTTAATCTTTTGTCTAGCGTGCACGGGGCCGAACGCAAAGCGGCTGCCAAGGCACTGGGAAAGACGTTGGGCGAGAATGCCCGGGTGTTTTCGTTGATCACCAACACCCTGGCAAAGGACAAGGAGATTGAGGACAAGTGGCGTGGATTCGCGCGGCCGGTCTCGGGACGAAACCTGGCAAACTATGTCGAGGACGAGGTGGTCGATGCGCTGTCGCAATCGGTTCGCGATGCTTACCCCGACCTCTCACATCGCTACTACAAGCTGAAGGCGAAATGGTTTGGCGTTCGCAAACTGGACTACTGGGATCGCAATGCACCCCTTCCCAATGCCGATGACCGGGTGATCCGTTGGGATGACGCGGTTGAGAAAGTGCTCGATGCCTATGGTCAGTTTTCACCGAAACTGGCTGGGGTGGCGCAGGACTTCTTTGACAACAACTGGATCGATACGCCGGTGCGGCCCGGTAAATCGCCCGGGGCCTTTGCCGCCTCAACGGTTCCCAGTGTGCATCCGTATCTGCTTTTGAACTATCAGGGAAAAACCCGGGATGTCATGACGCTGGCTCACGAATTGGGCCATGGTGTGCATCAGGTGCTCGCCGCCAGTCAGGGCCATTTGATGTCCGACACGCCTTTGACGCTGGCCGAAACCGCCTCGGTGTTCGGCGAAATGCTCACCTTCCAAAAATTGCTGGCAGAAGCCGACAACCCGAAGCTGCGCAAGACCATGTTGGCCTCCAAGGTGGAGGACATGCTGAACACCGTTGTTCGGCAGATTGCGTTCTTTGAGTTTGAACGCCGTGTCCATGAGAAGCGCCGGGACGGGGAGCTGCTGACCGAAGAGATCTGCACGATCTGGATGGACGTACAGAAAGAAAGTCTGGGGCCGTCGATCCGCTTTGAAGAGGAATACAAATATTTCTGGACCTACATTCCCCACTTCATCCATTCGCCCTTCTATGTTTACGCCTATGCATTCGGTGATTGTCTGGTGAACTCTCTTTATGCCGTTTATGAGAACGCGTCGGACGGTTTCGCGGAACGCTATCTGGAAATGCTGCGTGCTGGCGGAACCCTGCGCCATAAGGAATTGCTGGCGCCGTTCGGACTGGATGCGTCCGATCCGGCCTTCTGGAAGAAGGGGCTCGGTGTGATTTCGGGAATGATCGATGAACTTGAGGAGCTTGAGGCCTAGATGAGCGATGACGACCGTTCCACAGTTCGCGGCCGGGTCGGGCGCTATGGTCGTGTCGGTGTGGCTGTCGGTGGCGCGGCCATGCGAATGGCGGGCAGTCGCTATCTCGGGCGCGAAGCAGATCATGAACGCAATGCCGCCGACCTGAAGGTTGCGCTCGGCGGGCTCAAGGGCCCTCTGATGAAGGCGGCGCAGATTCTCGCGACGATCCCCGACGCGCTCCCCTCTGACTACGCCCGGGAATTGGCGGAACTTCAGGCGAACGCGCCACCGATGGGTTGGGCCTTTGTCCGACGGCGCATGGCGGCTGAACTGGGCCCGGACTGGCAGACGAAGTTTGCCGATTTTCCACGTGAGGCTGCGAAGGCAGCTTCGCTCGGTCAGGTCCACGCGGCAACCGACCTGAGTGGCCGCAAGGTTGCCAGCAAACTGCAATATCCCGATATGGCTTCGATCGTTTCAGCTGATCTGAACCAGTTGAAGCTCGCCTTTGCTGTCTATCGCCGATACGACCCCGCCATTGACCCCAGCCAGATACATGCCGAGCTTTCTGAGCGCCTGACCGAAGAGTTGGACTATGTCCACGAGGCACGAAACACCCGGCTCTACGAGGCTTTGTTGGCCGGGGAGAGCGGGGTTCACGTTCCCGAAGTCATCGATGACCTTTCCGCCTCAAGACTATTGACGACGTCATGGCTTGAAGGGCGACCGATGGCCGCGTTTGCCGAGGACGCTGACCCCGATGCGCGCGAGGCGGCGGCGCTCAATATGTTCCGGGCCTGGTATGTGCCGTTTTACGGCTATGGTGTTATTCACGGGGACCCGCATCTGGGCAACTATTCGGTGAATCAGGATGCGTCGATCAATCTTTACGATTTT
>Ga0181600_10002777_pt1 | contig 13399 bp, 7 predicted proteins | sample 041ome_2_FD_132982 | JGI IMG/M metagenome (GOLD analysis project Ga0181600, IMG submission 132982) | Coastal salt marsh microbial communities from the Groves Creek Marsh, Skidaway Island, Georgia - 041406US metaG (megahit assembly) | ecosystem: Environmental > Aquatic > Marine > Intertidal zone... | reverse complement strand
TCGCAATTTCTTCTTGCGCCACTTCCAACGTTGGTTGCCGGTTTTTTTCCAAGCACGTGAACCTCGCTTCATGGTGAACAGGCCTCCCACCTGCCTTCCCTATATGAGAGCATCGTCTACGCTTGTCGCCTTCAGCAATCCGAATGACCACCTCAACTTATACACCGGATATTCAAACAAGAGTGCATGGATCTCACGGCCCTGCTTGCTGAAAACATCGTTCAAGGATTCATTGTCGGTCTCGTCGTTGGCTTGGTCGTTCGAGTGGCCTCAAAAGCCGTACGGAACCTGCTGATCCTCCAGTTCCTGCTTCTGAAATACTTTGAATCCCGCAACTTGCTCATCATTGACTGGCACGGCCTGACCAACGGCTTGCTCGGCCAGAAGGAGTTGGTCATCGGCGAGGCTCAGAACCTGTTCGACACCGTCGTGGAAATGGGTGTCTTCGGCGGTGCCTTGGCCGGTGGGTTCCTCTTGGCCCAGCGCATCGGCAAGTGAGCGGGAGAAAAGGAATCATCGCCCACCAAAGGCCTCGCGCAAGTCACGAGTGAGCATCCACTCGTTGCCCACATCGGGATGAAAGTAATACTTGGGCCGTGTTGTGCATTCCCACTCGCAATTTGGATCTGAGCAAGCCGGCTCGAGCCACCGACCGCATCGTTTGCAGTAAATTGCATCGTACCTGAAGGCATAGCCTCGGCGAGATTTTGGGTGCTTGCACATTGTTTTGGCGAGGCTGGCTTGACGTTTTTTGCGCTGGTTGTGTTTTCGACACATATCATATCTTTCTCTTCGTTGGTTTAAATGCGACTATTGGCGGGTGATTCGAAAGCCACTGGCAACTTTGCCAGCGGATTCTTGTCGATTCATCGAATTGGTATGTGAAAGAACATCAATCCTCGTCGGGCGGAGAAGGCTGCCACCCGCTCTCAAAAAATTCAAACCCGGGGCTGAGGTTAAAACCGAATAAGATTGAACAGAAGCCCAAGGACTTGGGAACCATTCTACCTCGTGCATTGTCACCTCCTGCTTGAGGGCTTTCCCCCGTTGGAATACAAGCCATGCGACGCAAACGGACGTACCAGGATTCGAACCCGGGTTTCCAGCTTAGAAGGCTAGAGTGATATCCAACTACACTATACGTCCAACCCTTGGGCGAGGATGAGCCTACATGAAGTGTATGCTTTGCTCACCAAGGCCGCGCACACTTCAAACAGCGCGTTGGACGCCGCACCGTGGTCCGTTTCCACGTATATCCGCAAACCTTGCACGTCCACTCCTGCACCTTCAGGGTGTCCAACACCGCCGAGCGCATTTTCTGCAACAACGGTGAATCCTTCATCGCCGGAGACGGTGCCACCTCGTTGGTCAACCGGTCGTGGAGTTCCGAGTGCAACATCAGTCCGGCGGCGTGGAACAATTCGTGAGCAAAGGTGTGGCGGTAGAGGGCTTCGTCTTCCAGAAGAGCAGGATGCAGACCGATGGTGACCGCGCCGGGGTCGAGGCGCAGCGTTCGGCGACGAATCAATTCGTTGCTGCCCTCCTCGAAACGCGTCATGCCCAACCGGTCGTCGTTCACGTCCAGCCAAGCCACCGTGAACCGGTCGGCAATCCACGGCAAAAACACCGCTTCGACGTGACCAGAGAGGGCGTTGAGGACGGCGTCCACCACGTCTTCGGGAATTTCGGGGGGTGCTGTTGGGACGGGCGTATCGGCCAAAGGACCCGGTTGGCGCTCGCCCATGGGTTGGCGAAACGATGTCCCTTCATGAGGCTTCACGCACTCGAACCCCAGGGAGGGGTGGCGGCTTGCGGCGGGATGAAAGTCGGGAATCCTTATGGCGGGGAGGCGAGTCGGCGGGTTGCGAAAGCACCCACATGGGCGTGTAGATCAGTTGGAAGATCGCTACCTTGGCATGGTAGAGGCCCCGAGTTCAAATCTCGGCACGTCCACTCCTCCTGTTTTTGAGCATCATTAACGGAGTGGACCGTGCTGCCACAAACTTGCAATGCAGCATTTCGGTAAAGTTTGTTGGCTCAGCACGTCCACCAGAGACGGTTCATAACAAGGCAGTTGGACGTGCGCCACGACCGTATTGTTGTCAATCATCTCGGTCGTTGGCTCGGCACGTTCACTCCTTTGCACTTCATCAATTCCAACGGAGTGGACCGTGCAGCCACAAACTTGCAATGCAGCATTTCGGAAAAGTTTGTTGGCTCGGTACGTCCACTTCTTCTCTTTTTACATCATTAACCAAATCAATAATCTATACCCATATTATGGAGAATACAGGTGCAGCGCCATGTTTGGTGTTGGATTTGGCTCTTAAGGAGATTGGCCTTCATTGCGAAACCGCTCCCAATCGATTTTTTTGAAAATGACCTTGTGGTCTTGTTGATTTACCCTGAGAGTTATATTTGACATATTACCCTCCCGCAGGTGAACCTTGTTCACGACAGAACGTAGAAAATCAATTGAAAAACAATCAACCTGATAAATCAATTCTTCACCTTGAACGACTTGGTAGACTGAAAATTCACAATTCTCGCTCAAGGCCTCTACAACTTTGCTATCCTTAAGCGCCATGACATGGTTTTTTCCCAAACATGAATTGATGACCCTTGCGCTGGCAATCTCGATGAATTTCAAATCCTCTGTATCCGATATGGATTGAGGATAATCTCCACGGTTTGCTTTCATGTCCTCCATCGTCCAGCCTTTTCGAACAAAAACAATGCGCAGTTTTTGATAGACATCATGAACTTCCCGGCAAAAATCAATCTGTTCTTTCCTCGTCAAGACGTCGGCGTTTTTCACAAACAAGGTAATTCTTCTTCGTTTATCGTGCTTCAAGAACTCAACGGGAGAATGGATATCTTTGAATCGTTGATTTATCGATTTCCATCGAACAGAATCTTGTGGAATTATGGAAAGACGGTTTGTGAGGTCGTTCAAGGTGAAGTTTGCAGGGGATGAGAGGGGCGGCGTCCCCGGTGCCATCGTATCAACGTAGAACACTTCGTTTTCCGTTTCATACTCCCTGAGTAGGTCTTCAAAGAGATCATCGGTTTGACGGCGCTCGTAAGACGATTTCCTTGAATCAAAACTCTTGAGCCAACATTCGTATGAATTTTGTTGCCCTTCTAAATCGGTGAGAGGAGTCTTGCCGGGAAGTTTTTCCGCTGGTGTGTTGTCCATGCCTTCAAATTTATACATCGTTGACTTGCATCCTTCCAACGGATAGTCAGGCCTTGGATGTTGGTTATGGGCTACATGAAGATAGAGATGTTTCCAGTCTTCTGGTTTGGGAATACGCTTGATGCTACGGTAGTCTCTTGAAATTTCAGCCGTTGATTTTGGATTAACAACCATAAGCGTGCTGTTATGCTTCAGAATCATTTGAGAATAGGGTGCCAAGTCTTCTAAGAAGTTGGGGATCCATGGTGTGACATAAGTCATGATCATGAGATCCGCACGTTTGTGTGAAGGGTAATTGTAAACATCATCCTCACCGTTATAGGTATAGTCAATATCAAAGGTTTTCAGAACTGATTCGTTCAGAAAATCGACGACGGATGATGCATACGGCCGGTCCCATTTTGTCCAGAGTATGTTAATTCGCTTCGATTTCAACGTTGATTGGTTCAAGAATTTGCAAACTGAGATGAGGTTTTCACCTGTGTCAATTCCGACATAAGTGATGTTCAAGGAATCACATTTGAACGCTTGAAGATAACGATCAAGCTCGTACAATGTGGCGTAAGTTTTCTGATGCGTGATGACAATATCGCTGGATGTGATGTCGAAAACAGAGGTTTCCTTCTGAATGAATTCTCCCATGTTGGCCATCCCGCCAGGGGAACTGTCGTTAGCATTGTCCAACCAGTATGCTGGTATTTCCTGCTGAATTTCTGATGCCTCTTTCCATATCCGTTCAGTGCGGACCAATTTGAATTCATCATCCAAATGGCCTTCTATGTCTGTGACTTGGAATTCTGGATGCTTTTCAGGATCAACATAATCGTTGATGTGAAGGAGAAGAAGGAGAGTGACTGATTCAGTTTTGCTCGAGGTGTTTTTAAGGGCGATTTCCGCAACGGTTCCCTCTTTTAACTTGCGAATATCACATAGAATCGCATCATTTTTTTTGAATGGCAACCATGACTCAGAACTTCTGTAAATCAATTCTGGAATCCACTGAAATCGCCCCCATTCAAATCTGTATTCCCATTGCACAGATTTCTTTTGATCTGGTTGTAAGGTCACCTCAAGTTCATTTACAATGGCTACCGTTACATACGACACTCAACTCACCCAGTTCCGCAATCCTTCAATTTTATCGCCATTTCTCGAATAAGACAAGGTTGTATCGCCCTCCGATAGATGGAAGTGGAAGTAATGCCGAAGGAACTTCGCGACGGCTTTGTTCCATTGCTTGGCTACAACATGGTCGACGATGTCTTCGTGAATCACTTCGTATGCTTGCGCCTTCAAGGCAGCTTGTTGAGATTTTTGTTCAGGAGTAATCTCTTTTGACGTTGTAACTGGATTTTCTGCCTCCAACCGTTTGTAGGCTTCATTGAATTTTTTCACCATCTCTGGATCTTGTTTGGCCCTTTCAATTTCAAAAACGGCCTCAAATGCCCAGGGCACAGTACGATGTTTGCGGCCGGTCTGTTCATCAGTCCAATCTTTGTATGCCGCATATTCACGAACCTTGTTGCATATCGTGCTGACGCCCATTGCAACCGTTCGATTAGGTCCTTCTTTGGTCATTTGATGAACGCGTTTCATGATAGCCTTGAGCAACGGGACAATGGATGCGTGATAAGTTTCAACACTCAAAATGAACTTTATGTCTGAGACCTCGCATTGTTTGCTCGAGTTAAGGAGGATTTGATTGGTTTGTTCAAAAGTACCCAGTGTTTCGTGATACATGGACCACGTCACATACGGCAATGAATTCTTCTCAACCATGGCGGCATCTTTGTCGGTCAAGAGGTAGACAGGACGGTCGCTCGGACGAGTGTAATCCAAAATCCGAATCCTCGAGAACCAATTCTTGTTGAGGTACTCGTTGTCGCTCATGATTTTCCAGAATTCTGAAGACAGCGTTGGAATTGAGGCCAATGAAGAGGAATGCTGTGACATTAGATCTTTCATGTGCAAATCCAATACATCATCGGATGGAAGATTCAAAATAGGATACCGATGATTCAACGCCCTCATTCTATCAAGCGAGCCAGCGTTGAAAGTATGCAGTTTATGGTCACGGAGGTATATCAACGATGCCCAACCGTACAATATCTTGTTTTGAATCGAAATGATCCCAAATCGATCGGTTTCCGAACGAAGGACCTCATCTTCAATTTGTTGAAGTATACTCGATACCAACTTCTCAGCATCAACGAGATTGCTTGTCATGAGGCTTTCAAGCAAACCTTGGAACCGTTGGTGAATCGGGGCGTTCGTTGACTGTGTCTTTGGCAGAATATAATGCTCTGCACGGTATGTGAGGAGAATTCGTACGATGTTTGTAGCCACTTCCCGAACATGGTTTGGGTTTTGCCATTTGGTCATGTTTGATGAAAGCATGAGAAGAAAATTTTCCACACCGTCTTCAAGCACGCCGGTTGCGTCGTTTTCTAAGCGTTGATTAATCCATTTCCAATCACGCGGATTGAATATTCGAGCCATCGCAAGGTATCCATTGGTCACGTCTTCAAAGAAATTTTTGTATGTTACAAGCAACTTATCGCTTTGGTTCTCTTCCCATTTCGCTCGAAGATCGTGTTGTCTGAACGCAAAGGGAAGACTGTCAAAGTTTAGATTTGCAATGGTTGTAGAATCAAGAACTTTGTAAATCTCCTGAAACGTTCGGAGTTGCATTGGCACAATTCCACCTTTGAGGCGATGGTCGGGATGTGGCTTCCCTTTCAGCCATCGATGTTTTGAAAAATATATGTTTAACAATCTTGCTAGAGAGGTTTGGAGAAGACGATCTTCCTTCAAATCCACGCCTTGCCGGGCCGTGGAGGCCATCAATTCCCGGATAAGAACCAAGACTGATGTTTGAGATAACAGGTCAAGGTGTTGCACGGGAAATTCGTGGAGGAACTGGTCAAAAGCATCCAGGAAACCTATATGCTGGCGAGCAAGAAGTTTTTGCTTCTCCCCAACCTTCTCTCTAGCTTTATCGGCAACCCTGGCCGTTTTATCAGCCATACTCTTGGCAGATTTTTTTGCCTCGGCTTGTTTGGGCGCCTTCTCTTCAGCAACGGCGGCGATAGCTTCTTTGGACTGCTTTTCAGCCTCCCCTCTGGCATTTGTGGCTTCCTTGGACAGTTTGTCAGCCTCCTCTCGAGCATTAGCCGCTTCCTGGGCCGCCTCCTCTTCAAGAGCCTTAGCCATCCTAGCATTCTCTTCAGCCTCTTCGACCTCCGACTTGGCCCGGAGAATCTCTTCCTCGAGTTGCTTTGTCACGTTCTTGTACGTATTATGCAACCACACAAGCAACGTTTCGATGCAACCGGTAAACGATTCTAACGTCACGCTGGATGACGTCTCAACCTCAAGATCATCGCATAGTTGTTTGAAGGTCTGGAAGGTTCGAAAAGGAGTTGAGGAAATTTCGAACGAGAGAGATTCCAAGGTTTCAAATTGTACATCATTCAATGGGCCACTCATGCCCTCAAGCTGGCGACTAATGTCCTCGTGATCCCTTGACAAATAGGTCAACAAAGCGAGTTTTGGGTCATTTTTGATGTCTTCGTTCCAAGGATATTCGTAAAAGTCCATCAGTTCCCTTGTTTCGTTTAGCCCGTCAACGAGGTTTTGCTCAAACCTTGAGATGGTTCTTTTAACCTCGCCCTCGTCATATATTGGCCGTGGCCGTTTAGAATTGTTTTCCAGTCTTGAGATGAATTGGTCAAAGTCCGTGTAGAGCTGGTGCCGAGATTGTATCATCTGCAGATGGTTTTTCGATTCTGATGGCAGAAGGTGATCCGTTTTGTATTTCAATAATAAACCTGAGATGGTGCTATCGGTGGATTTGAAATTAGATTTATGGATACGCTCTATCAACGGAATGTCAATGTCCAAAAAGAAGATTTTGACTTCGACCGGGATTTCATGGTTCTTGCGGTAATTAAATTTCAATTCATGCTCTGCATAGTGCGTAAAAAGACTTTCGTTTTCAAAACTTGTAACATTTTTTGGTCGCAAGTCTTGCTCCAAGATGGCGACCACTCGTTTACGGGTTGCAGCGATTTGATCGGAACGGTAGGCGTTGGCTTGCATCAATTCCTCCAAAGCCACGAAGGAAGCAAGTCGATCGTCTCTTGGCAGCAGGAGTTCAAGCTCATCCTTGATGTTTTGATTTGAGGATATTTCAAGAATTTGATTGTGGTCAGTAACGAAATGGTCGAGATGGTATTGATGACCCGTTAATTCCTTGGTCTGGGCGAAGTTGAGTGTGCTGCCCTTCCTCGAAAATGGCGTGAACACAATGAGTTTTTTCTTCCCACGAGACATGCCCACAATGAGCTTCATCCGTTCGGATTCCAACTCTTGCGGGGATAATGAGCGATTGTATGCCAGCGTACCTAGCAAAATGACAGTATCTCTCTCCAAGCCTTTGATGGTGTTTGGCGTAAAGAGTTCAGTTTGGGCGAACAAACTGGTCTTGTTATTATCTTCTTTTTCCTTGAATTTGTCAACAATATCAGACATTGAGATTAGAGAGATACCGCTCCGTTTGGACACAAACTCGACCAATTCTTTGACGGCCGTGATCTGTAACGAAGTAGAGGCTTTGGAAGATGTATTCTTAGGGTCGTTGATGTATACGAATTTTACAGCATTCGGGTCGTCAACAGACAACACACTCTCACAATCCTCAATGCCTTCCAAATCCGGAACGGGTGACTGTTTGTCTATGTTCCAAGAACCTGCTCGCTTCCATGTGTCCACAATACTCGGCAAGTTACGATAGTTGTCCACGAAGTTTTCGACAGGCTCATCTCCAAGTGTTTTCGCTGCGGATGATACAAGATAAGAATTGTAATTCAAACTCTTTTTGTAAAATTTTGCAAGATTATTGGTTAGGCGCTTATGCCCATTGTAGAAGGAACTCCAACTAAAGTCAGACTGATTGATAACTTGATTTTCATCCCCTGCAAACATGACATGATCCGCCGAGACGTTTTCATCTCGAGTAACAATCATGGCTATGAGGACGCAAGCCGCAACGGGCAAGTCTTGGACTTCATCGACAAGGGCTACAGAAAACCGTTCCAGATATTCGTTGTTCCGAAATGCTTCTTGGCGTTCAATTTCGGTTCGTGTATCATGTTCGGAAAGCCGAGTCGTAACCTCAACCTCGGGGGTTCCGTACAAATCGAACGATTGTATAAACCGATGGATGAGTTTAATGCAGGCAGACTGGATGGTGTGAGTGTTACTTTCGTCCCCAAGGTGGGTCTTAACAACGGAATGCCACATGTCTCGGGCTGAAGCAAATTCGTCGTTAACTTCGGGGCACTCTTCACTGAAAAATCCAAATTCATCATAAAATCGGTTCTGCAAATCTGAGGCTGCTTCCTTCCATGAGTAGGAACGGTGATTTTTTTGTTCAAGGAATTTTTTCTTTGTTAAATATATACCTTGCCAGTATTTCTCGTAAACATCTTTCAAGTCCACGATGTTAAGGCGACTATTTCCATCACCTGCGTCAAGTTTGCGGATGATTTCTACCATTGAATAAACATCGATGGATTGCCGAAGGTGCTCCCATCTCACAGTAAGGTCGGGATTATCGTGGAGTAAATTGGTCCACGGTCCTTTCTTGTAGACATCAAGTTCCTGAGGCGATTTGAGGAACCGGCTGAGTTCCGGATTCAATGTAACAATCAAGCCTTTAGGCTCCGTTTCAGGCAGATAGAGGGTCCTCCCAGACTTAATGAATCGATTCACGAGGCGTGAAATCAAGAAGTGAGTTCCCGTGAACGTTTTCCCCGTTCCGGGCCAACCTTTGAGGATGATTGGATGTTTGGTGTTGAGGCCTCTTTTCAAGGTGTCTTGCTGCTCTGTAGAGAATCGGTTGTTTTTCCTTCGTTTGTTGGAACGAATGGATCTGGTATCACTGGAGTTGAATGATTTATCAATGATGCCTTGATGTATCTCTTTCATCTTATCTTGATAGGTGCCAAGACCGGTGAACCGCCCAATCGACAAGGCAAAACCACCTGTCCGCTGAAACATTGGATCCTTAAGCTCCTCAATTGAAGCTTCATCATAACGCCGCCAACCCCAAATTGATTTGTTGTTCGCCGCCATCTCTTTGCATTTCCGGGGATCGACGGAAACTCCGGATGTATGGCAAATTCCAAAAAATTCGGCGAAAGAGCGATGCCGAAATTTCAGCCTTTCGTTTTCTTTTCCAACGGTGTGGAAAATGCCGAAAATCTTGAGAATCACGAAGACGGTGTTTTCTTCAAGTGGTATCTTGTCATCAAAGATTTTTGGCAAGATCTTGGTGACGTCCTCTGGGTTAACTGGAATGTTGGATTGGTATCCTTCAACCAGATGGGCCAAGGCTTTTCCAATCTTGTAGTCTTTTTCATAGGTACTTTTTAGGTACTTTACAAGTGTAGTAATCAACAGGTCACTTAGTACGAAGAGATTTTGTTTTTCCACGAAATTATCCGGTTCAATGAGTTCTCCATCTATTTCATTTCTAAACGTAGCATACATGTTTTCAATTAATTGATGCGTTAGTTGACGACTCACTTGTGGAGGCGAAAAAATCCTGAAATAGAAGAACAACGGATTCATCATCGTCGCCCTACCGAGCCATCCAATGAAATCACGATCCGCCTTCGATACCCTTTTTGGGGGTCCATCCTTATCCCCGAATTTTTTGAGCAACCTCAAGATTTTCGAGGGCGGATTGACCACTTCATCCAGCATGCAAACATCTGCCAAGTTTTGAGTGTCAAGATATGGGATGTTGTACCGACGTACTCTCCCGAGGCCCGATTGTTCCCCTTCGTGGAACAATTCGTCCAACTTTAGTCGCTTGTATTCCCGTGTTCTGCATGACCAAATAGGAATGAATCCTGCGACCTGGAGTTCTTGATTGACCTGTGTAAGCTGCTCCCTTACTGCCTCGATTTTCGTCTTGTCGTTTGTTGATAGGTATTCATCGAGTGCGTCAATCAGCAGGATTCCTTTCTTGAACTTACCCTGTCCTAACTTAAGCAATGAAGAAAGTTGCTCAAGATTTTGGACGTCATGGGCTGGAAAGCACTCGTTAAGTCGGATTCCGTCAAGGATAACCCGCTGTGTGAATGTTGTTGAGGAGAGGGATTTTGACTCCTTCAGGTTTGAATGGAGAACAGGAATATGAAGTTGTGGCTCTCCCTGTTGTGTGCGAACCAAGTCTTGCTTTATGAACGAAAACAAGGTGGCAAGGTATACAGATTTTCCAGTTCCCGCAGAGCCGAAAATCAAGTATGAGCATCTATTTGATTGAGGTTTTTTGAGTTCCTTGACCACTTCACCTGCAAGGGATTCTGGTGTCCTGCTCCTCTTGGAGGAATTTTCCCGTAGATAGGGAATCATGGACTCAGCATAACGCTTTTCATCCGGTTTCAGATTGTTTAGTTGATCCCGTCGTTCCTGCTGACGAAGTTGTGCAACGTGGAGAAATTGCAGAGGATCTTTTTTCACTTGGGTTTGGTCAATATCAAATCCTAACCCCTGAAGCAAAGTCACGGCTTGTCTCCTGTACAAATCAAGATCCACGCCACGAAAGGAATGAGTTTTTGCAGACCTCACTGTTCATCACCCCGTATTACAAAAAGTGGAATACAATCGTTGTCGTGGTTCGATGCGAATTTAAACAGATTGCTGATTTTTTGGAGGATATCTCCAAAATATTGAATCTGGCAGAGTAATACTTGATATTCCCGGTGGGGGGAATCTGAAATTTTGTTAGAAATGCTTGAGATGAGGGTATCCAACTCGAGAAAAAAACGTAATCGCTCTAAATTCCATTGATCGTCGGCGTTGAAGTCATCTGGGTAATCCTTCGTGAGTCGTTTAAGAACATCTTTGAGAGTATCCAACTTATTTTGTGGCTCAACATTTTCAGCGTAAAAATCAACGAATCTTTGGTTGTAGAATTCAAAAAACTCTCGCTCAACGGCCACGGTATAATCATCAAAATTTTGCTTGAAAGAACTCCATCCAACCTCACAAGGTTTTCGAACATAGTTCCAAAAGCGTTCTAACAAGAGTTTGCTATAAGGGTGAAGGTCATCACTATGTGCTAGGTGCCATAATGAGTAGTCATCACCGGGCCATACATGGGGTTCATCGTCCATCGGCCCCATGGTGTCGATTCCACACATGATTTTGACTTTCGACTTATCTGGTAAGGAAATTTGGGCAATTGGGTCATACATTAGAGAGTGAAGCATGTTCAATTTCACATTAGAAGGGTAGGCTTGCACGGCGCCTTGAGAAAATATCAGGCTTCTCGAGTAACTGTTGTATTGGGAAACGAAATACCGCAATCCAGTAAGAATCAGTTCTTGATCTGACGTACCCTTGGGGATCGTTATGTCGACGCAACCACGAGCTGCCTTGGCAACAGAAAGCCAATCAGTGTTCATTTCAGGACGGCCAATGCAAGCAGTGACCCAAGCAGGCTGATGTTGGGTTTGAAGAGGTTGTTTGGCGAGTCTGATGTGCGTGGATGCCCAAATTGATGATTCAAAAACACTGTCCTTTTGTTGGCGGTATGCTGAAAGCACGCCTCCATCGTTAGTGATTAGTTTTGATTTGAGTTTACCGATTTGACTTGATGGTTTGACTGGATTGATTTGGATTCGGAGTTTTCCGTTTTGCGTTTTGTCAAATTTTCTAACTTGTTCTATGAACCAAGCAAGGTCGTCGGGAATTACTTCGAGATGAATGAACCCGACGACACGCTTTGGAAGTTCAATTTCAGTTGGTTCATCAAAAGGACCAGCGAAAATTGTGCGCTGTGCGAAAGGCCAACCCGCATCCATGTGTTCTGAACCGAGGATTACTTCTTCTTGAGATGGTTTATCCAAGGAATACCTTACAAGTTGTGTGAAAGCATAATGTTCACGTACGGTCATTGTATGAAGATCAGTACTAGGCCTGGAACGCCACACTGCGAAACCATCTTGTTCTTCCTCCTCCTTAAGTCTCCAACACACGAAAGGAACCCGTACCAATTCCGCCGGCACGGTTTCCCATGCCCCCCACACTATTTAGTCAATGAGTTGGAAGGATTAGCATGGATTCATTGAAACTACAAAAATATGAAAAATGATGGAAATCAAAAGTCCATGTGAAAGAACCTGATATTAATTTGCTACCTTCCGCCTTGGTTTTCACTCAGCACGGCAACCAATCTTTGGAATCAGTTCTTCCTGCACGAGCGGCACAACCCTCGCTCGCCACCGCTCCGACTTCGAAGCCCGTAACTGGCAGACCCACACCGCTCGCATCGCCTTGACCGCTGCGTGGAGGCACAACGCGTGCATCGGGAACCCGACAACAAGACCGAGGAACAACGATCGCATCGGCGCGCCATGCAAAGCATCGGCTTCGACACGGTATTAGCGTCCGCCCCGCCGCCATGCTTGGCGTTGGTGGTCATCCACGACGCCGAAGGAAAACCAGCGCCAGCGCTCCCGTCCACACCCAAACCAGAGGAGAGTAGACAAGGGAAGAAACCGGTTCAACCGATGACACCTGCCCACCGGGAGGTGGCCCACCGCCTTCGTTTTCGCAACCGGGCGGGGGCGGACCGATGCCCGGACCCCACGTCTCGCCAAAGCCGGAACAGTCGGCCCTGCCGTCTCCCTCGTCAAGGAAGGTTTCACCGTGATAGCACAGGAGGAAGTACGGGAAGCCCATTTCGCCTTCGCCGTTGAGCATCGTCGAATGGTAATGGTAGATGCCGTCGGGGAATTCTGGCGTGGGGCCGAAGTGGCCGTTGCATACGTCAAGGTCGCCCAATCCCGCCACGTATTCGTAATCGTCGATGCCGTTGTAGCCCGTCTCGCCTGCCTTCAGTCGATAGGAACTGCGCATCTCGACCACGCTCATGTTTTCGTCAAAACCCCACAAACCGTAAACGGGGTAACCGTCCATCGAAACACCGATCACCGCTGAGTAGCTGCCGTTGTCGGTATTTGCTGACACCGCAGACGGTGTGCTGATGTCGTAGTCAAGGATGCTCTGGCCCTCATCTGCGTGCCAGTGCAAACAATTCGCATCGGCGTGGTAGTGGAACGTACCTCCCATGCCGCTGTGAGCGTGGCAGACGCCCAGTTCAATCGGCTGACGGTCCTCGTT
>Ga0181600_10002769_pt1 | contig 13412 bp, 6 predicted proteins | sample 041ome_2_FD_132982 | JGI IMG/M metagenome (GOLD analysis project Ga0181600, IMG submission 132982) | Coastal salt marsh microbial communities from the Groves Creek Marsh, Skidaway Island, Georgia - 041406US metaG (megahit assembly) | ecosystem: Environmental > Aquatic > Marine > Intertidal zone... | reverse complement strand
AGCGCGCAAATACTATGCGCCCGGCGGCTTTGGTGATAAAGAGATTAGTATTCGCGCGATTCTATCATCCACACAAAGCGACAAATCCACGAAACCGACGACGAGTTCAATCATCATCGAGCTCCGAGAGGTTTTTGAGCATCATGAAAGGCGTGACTTTGCTCGGGAATCCGGAAACGGATGTTGACTCCCCTAACAAGAACAACCTCGATGTTGATGATGTTGCCGGGGCTTCCTCGGAGCGACATCCAGACACAAACAGAACGCGCGTTTTATTCGTCGGCGACGGCGACTTTTCACTCTCAAAAGCGTTTGCAAAAACGAAAGCGACTTCCTGCGTCGTCGTCGCGACCAGTTTATCCACCAAGAGTGAAATCGAGCAAAATTGGAAAGGATACGAAAATGTTCGAGAGTTGGAAAATTTGCCAAACGTAGAGCGCGTGGCGCACGGGATCGACGCGACAAACACAGAAGACATGATGAGATCGTTATCCCCGAATGAAGATCAACAACATCAACGAGCAAAAAGAGCGGATGCTGCAGCGGATGCAATCATATTCGCGTTTCCACACTTACCCGGGAAAGGGAAGATTAGCAAAAATAGAGAACTGTTGAGGAATTTTTTACTCGCCGCGAAAGACGAGAGGGTGATGCGACCGAACGGGGTGTGCGAGGTGGCGCTGGCGCCTGGTCAAGGAGGGACGTTTGTCGACGGAGACGAATCGAGGACGATGTACGGTGATACGTGGAAAGCGTACGATATGGGTGCGGACGTTGGGATGGCGTTGATCGAGTGCGAACGGTTCGACGAAGAGAAGTGGAGAGAAAGGTCGTATAAGCCGACCGGACATTGGAGAGGGTTGGACGACTCGAGGTCGTTTCGGGTGAGCAACGCTGTCGTGCACAGATTTAAAAGAGAAGAAGAGGTTTCAGAGTCAGATGGGAGTTGTTCGAGGTTTCAACGGAAGGAGGAGAGGTTTACCAGGGACGTGAGTTTAGCGATCGAGAAAAAATTGGTCGGCGCGAGCGCGGAGGAAAGCGAAGATAAGAATAAAGACGACGAGGAAAATGGTATCGTGACTTTTTTCGCGCCAGATGGAGAGCAGTGCGCGTTTGCAAACGATGGCACGTGCGCGTTTGCAAATCGATGCGATAAAGAGAGGAAACCGTTGGAGTACACTCGATTGAACCGGAAAGTTCCGTCGAGGTATTTCGACCCGAAGTACCGAGGCAAGTGGTGTTGCGGTAAGTGTTACGTCAAGATTTCGAAAGTTTTGCAGTTGCAAAAGCAAACGAATGGGATTAAGGACACCACGCCGGAGGAAAAGGAGTTGTTGGAAAAAATTAGAGCCGTAGCGATGGAGAGCGCGGAGGAAACGGCCAAGACGTGGAAGGTGCATAAAAAAATTGGATTCACGGACGCGTTCATCATCGATAGGTACGACCCGAAAGACGAGTCAAACGCGGTCGCTCGAAACGTCCGATTACGATATCATTGCGAACGTCACCCGCTCAACGGGAAAGAAGTGAACGAGATTCAGCACGCTTTGCGAGAGAAGTTGGAAAGAGGACACCTAAAAGGCGTCACTTTACGATGGTATCGCCGAGAAGAAGACGAAAAGACGAAGAAGCAAAGAGTGTGAATGTATTACCAATAGTGTCATTATGTATTTATAATATCTGTAGCGTTTAGTAGAGATTACATAGCACATCGATATCATCATTCGTCCTTGAGTGCTTGTTCGTACTCGCTTTCGCTCGCGAACGAACCTTCTATAATTCTACCGTCAAACGCTCGACCGTGCATTCCTTCCTTCGCTTTCAAAGCGGACTCTTTATCGCTAAACTTAGCAAACGCCGAGCCGACGAACGGGCCTCGCCTAGGAAGCGCTAACGAACTACTACTACTCGAAGAATGCGAGCAAAACTTTTCGCACTCGGCGGCGACGTCCAACTTTAAATCTTCGTATTCCTCGTCATCGTTTACGTCTTCCTCGGTGGCGATATGTTTTAATTGGACGTATACCGTTGTTACTGATTCTTCTACTCCTTTCCCTGCTACTGCTACTACCCCTCCTTCTACTTTCCGCGCGGATGCGGCGGCGACGTTATTGGCGGCGGCCAAATGCGCCGGCAAATTCTCCCCCAATTCTGCTCTCTCTTCCGCCTGTATAATTTTCATCTGTTCGTACGCAATGTCTGCTTTTTCCTTCATCGTTTCCGGATCTACCCACCCGCTCGGTCGAGCAATCATCAACGTATACCCGCACAAATCGACGCCGTTGATGGCAAACAACGCCGTTGCCATATCTGGATCCACCACCGTCGCGAAACAATACTTGCGATCGACACTCATCTTGATCTCCTCGATTAACGAATCGTTCGGATACTTACCCGATGCCAACGCCTCGGGATATGCCGCCGACAACGTGGACGATAAGAACACGTTCAACGTCTCCGCGTCCACTTCTGGTGGAATGTTCCCAACGTACACCTGCCGTTGCTTCTTCGCGGTATCTGAATTCGGCACCGATAGGTTTTCGTACGCGGAAATCTGCTGCGAGAGCAACCATCTTCTCGCATCGCGTTGCTTCTTCTTTTGGTAGGCTGCAATTTCTTCTATCCTTGTCGTTGTTGTTGGTACTCCGTTAGTAGTGCCACTATTTTGTGTCGCTTTTGTCGTCGTAATACTAGTACCACCACCACCACCACCAGTACCGCTCCCGCCGTTGTTCCCGTCGATCGAAACGTGCTTCGCCGCGACCATGGACTGCGGATGTTTCGGAACGCTTTGCTTCCCGTTCGGGTTCGGCGCGCGCGGTTGATACCCGTACTGAATACCAACGCCGTCCGTTGTTTTCTTCGTCGAATCCTTTTCATCCTCGTCTTCTCTCTTCTCCTTCTCGTTCTCGTTCTCGTTCCTCGTCGGTGACTTTGACGAAAACGCTCTCCTTTTCCTTTCCTTCTTCTTCTTCCTGTTTTTGTTGTCCTCGTCCTCGTCCTTCTCTCGTCCTCGTCCTCGTCTTTCGTCGTCCTCGTCCTCGTCGTTTTCGCTGACACTACCACCACCGCTGTTGTTGTTGTTGTTCTTCGTCGTCGTCGTCTTCCTCTCTCGACTTCGGCTCCGAGACGAACGATGATTTCCCCGACGATTTTGGCGATGAGAAGGACTCTGCGGATTTGAATGGTGTCGCTTTCTCTCTCTCTCTCTCGACCGGCTGCGGCTGCGGGAGTCCTCGTCGGAACGCCGCATTCGACTCGACCTCATGATCGCTTTTCGTGCGTCTCGCGTGCGTAAATTCTCGAACAAACCGGCGGGAGAGCGCGCAGCTTTGTTGTGTCGAATTTCCCTAAATGCGACGACACACTTTTGACGCGCGCAGAACACATAGGTGAACCTCCCTCTCGGTAGTAGTGTAGCATGGCGTTACCGACGAAACAATCCGCGGCACCGAACAACCCTTCCCTCCTCCTCCCGTCTGAACTCGTGGACAAATGCGTCAACGAGAAAGTCTGGATAATCATGAAAAACGGACACAAAGAATTCACCGGGACTTTGAAAGGATTCGACGTGTACGTGAATTGCGTTCTGGAAGACGCGATCGAGTACGATCGAGACCAAGAGAGCGGGAAAGAAACGACGAAGAATTTGGAGAGCATTTTGCTGAACGGGAATAACATATGCATGATCGTGCCCGGAGGGGAGAGGAGTTGATTTAAAAAGAGTTAAAGAGAAGCGATTTAGAAGAGTTAGAGTTACAACACGTAGGAGTACAACACAGCGAATATAATTTACAACGTCAGAAGGAACCATCTGGAACGACCATTACCTGCGTCTCTGTCGTGAGAATCGACTCGTTTTCGCTTTTCTTTTCGCAAAAATCATCGTCGTCATCGAGAGTCGTATTTTGAACGATCCTCTCGTAGGCGTCAAACATCGCTTTCCAGCGTCTCGAAAACGCGCCGATACCGAAAGCGAAACGATCCGCCGGAACGTTCTTCTCCATCAAGAATCGTAAACACTCCTTCCGCTCGTAAAACGAACACGCGACTAACGCGCCTTCATCGAGTAAGTGACTCTGTTTTTCGGCGATGTATTTTAAAACCCGTAAGTTTCCCGCGCACGCCGCCAGGCGCGGCGTTTGCGAATCCATACGCCAGCCTTTCGTTTCTTTCGCGAATTCGAGCAACTCGACGGTTCCGATTCGCGAGACGAACTCTTCGATCTTCATCTCGTTTGGTCTTCTCTCGAACGCGTATTCTAAAGTCGACTCTGAGGTCATTTCGTGGATACAAAACGGCTTTCGAAGTTTACGTTTTAACTGTTTTCGTTTCGATTGGTTGTTTGCATAACATCGTTCGAGGACGAGCTTTTTACACGCGCGGTTCGACGCGGTGAAGAATTTCAAGGCGTTGACGTCTAACTTTGGCAAAATGTGCGATTCGAAAACGTCGACAGAATCGAGAATCCGCCAGAGCGGGGAGGGAGAATCCTCTGAAAGTTCATGATCGCTTAAAAAGTCGTTCACGTCATCGCGGAAAAGAAGGCGGGACGGAGGAAACGCGACAGAGGTCATGGGTGAAAGTTTTAAAAGTGTGCCAAAAATAAAGATAGTGAGAGAGTTCGTTAGAAGATGTACAATCGGATTAAACGCTACCGGCGCGTCTCAACAAGAGCTCTTGGAAGGCGGACTTACCGCCGCGGCCTCTGTAACTCAGGTCCTCGCCTTCACTTTCGCCTGCGCTGTTGTGAGTACTGTTGCTAAAATCGTTATTTCTTCTTAACACGCGCTTGCGACTCAAATTGACGCCTTCGACGAACTCGTAGTGCACTCTGCGGATGGTAGACACCGCGGAGTTGAACGCGGTGACGAGCGCGATGAAGTGTCGTCGGTCTCGAACCTCTGCGCCGGATACTGGAGAGGCGGTGGTGGCGATGCGCATGATCGAGTGCGTTCGGTCTGTGCGGTAGCCGAGGTAGCCGAAGGAAACTTTTCTCCAAAACCTTTGGACTCTCGTGCCGGTCTGGTGGAATAAAACCGTCATGGCGACGAAACGTTGCAGAGATGCGATTCTCGCTTCGTAGAGCTTCATGCTAAATTCTTGCGATTCCATGAGCGTGTAAGGTTTGATTTGCGGAGGTGCGGATTTTCGCAACACTTGCCCGAAATATTCTTCGTGCGAAGGCTCAACCATGAGCAAACCTTCGGCGTTGCGAGGGTCCGCTTCGAGGATTTTCAGCATCAAGATTTCTGGTAAGTTTATGATTTCCGAGAATTCATCAAAGTCCAACGTGCCGTTCGTATCCCTGTCGCCCGATCGGAACAGTTTCGCGATTTGAGCGTCGGTCAACGCGATGTGCTCTTCGCCAGCGGCGGCGGCGAGTGTGTCCAACTTTTTGTACGCCGAAGTGAATTCGCTCAAGCTAAGTCGTCCATCTTGGTTAGTGTCGAGTTCTTTGAAGACTGTCAAAATGTGCGCGCGTTGTTCCTCCGCGTATTTGCACGCGTTCGTGAGGAGCGCAACGGCGTTTCTGTTGTTGAGTTTGTGCACGCTCAATTCCGTGTGCTCTTCGTGGTAGGACGAGTAAATTCCTAGCAAAGCACCGGCGCTCTTGCCGTCCAGATTGTTCTCCGTTCGCTCTTCGTAGTATTTCTCGCACAAATATTTTGGGCGGTGTCTACTCAAGAAGATGGCGTTTTTCGATAGCGGGAGCTTGTACGGAGAATGGCCGATGGTGATTGATTCGCACGTACCGCCGATGCTTTGAATGCTCGACGCTTGCGATAGCGATAAGGACGTCGTCGCTTCGGCGCTCGTGAGCCCGGAGAGTCGACCGTCCGGTCGACCGACGATTAATAAAGCACCGCGCACGACTCTGTGCGTGTGTCTGTGGACGAGATGGTCGTTTGTGTTCCCGCTTAAAACCGTAATGCCTGCAGCAGAGTAGGAGCACGCGAAAATTTTCGATAAGAACGCATCCGCGCACTGACTCACCCAGGGGATGTCGCCGATGACGATCGTTCGCGCCGTCATTCGATGCAAGAGATTTCTCCCCTGTATCAATCGTATGATGGTTATGGATATTTGCGGCAAGAACGCATAAATCAGCGCGTCGAAGAACCGAGTGATGTAGAACGCCCACGTCGTCGCGAGCCCGCACAAAACGGCGACGCCGGTGATGAGCGGATATCCCGCCGTCACCGTCCCTACGATGTAGACAAAACTCATTATCCAACCTTTCACGCCTTCCAACACGTGGTCGGCCCAATCGTCGCCTTGTTTTCTCAACTCGTCTTCCTTTGCCGATTTCAGTTTTTCCTTCTTCGGCGACGCGGAATAGCCAACAATCTCCTCCAACGCGGCGATGTTCATCTGGTTACACTTCTCGAGTTCTGATAAATCGTGTTTGGTCACAAACGCGTTGGTATATTTACGAAAATCTGCGTTATCAAGGATGACTAAGGACATGTGCAAGAAAATTTGCGTCAGTAGCTGTTGCGTCGCGGCTACTGAAATGGAGCACGGCTCCGCCGGACGAACGCCGACGTCCGTGGTGAATATCCTGCTGTCAAACTCCCCTTCGGATTTCATCGCTCGAAGTTGTTTCCCAATTTGCGTGTCCCATTCGCTGGCGACGACGAAAATAGAGTTTGTGGAACTCACTAAAAGATTTGAAGTCGCCAGCGGCGCAAACGTGCCTCCCGAGTGTGAGACGATGATGACGATGGCGTCCGTAAAATCGTCCGTTTTCTTGGAGTTTGTAAAACCAACCGACGGGACCGGTAAATCCTGACCCCATAAACCAAGAATTTTGTTCGAAGAAATAGCTTTGACGCGCAAACGCGGAAACGCGGTTTGTAAATCAGACGCAAACTGCTCGGCCAACCAGAGAGAGACCTCACAACCCGTTACCACGACGTCGATAGAGCCTTCTGACTTGATCGTTCTGTTCACGCGTCTCGCGAGACGTTTTTTCAAACACCTCGCTAAATTCCAAGCCGTCAATCGATTGAGCGACATCGATCCTTGAGGTTTGTTCCTCCAATCGTCTTGAATGTTTTTCAAAATCCTCGGGATGTCTGCAATATCCGTCAAAACAGGATCGTCACTTTCTTTCGGTAACATTTTAATGAGTTCGTTGCCTTCTAAACGCGTCATGCGATGGAAGAGCTTTTTATCGACCGATACTCCCTTACCGCGCCTCGGCGACGACGGCGCGATATTTTCCGTGCTCTTTTGTTTCCTCAACGCGGTCATGGGCTCTTCAACTCTCATCTCGCCTTCCTTGGCTAATATTGCGTTGACTGAGCCACCCATCAAAGGATACTGCTCCAAGTGAGAGTTGGGATAGGACACGGCTGGAATGCGATCTGCTCCCCAATCGAGTAAACAAATTTCTCCGTTCAAATCGTCCAAATCGAGACGAATGGCGGCGTTATCGTCGCCGTATTCTCCGCCGTGTACGCTGGCTAAAATATCTCCGTTGGGCGTTTCCACGGACAACCCAGCTTTCACCGCAGCTTGTTCACTTCCGTAACAAATTAAACCTTTCTTTGGATAAAAGGCGACGCTTATTGTTTGCCCTCTCGCCGCGACGCACAACTGCCTGTGCGCGTCCAACGAACACGTGACCATTAATCCAAAACTCCCTTTTGCGTGCGTCAAAAAGTATTTCATCGTGAACAAAGAATCATTATCGAAGAACGCGTTCACGGTAAATCGCACAAACTCTCGACTCGGTGCACCCATTTCTTCGTCGAGATAATTATCCAAACATTTCAGCGCGTCTTTGTTCATGCCTTTTTCAAACTCATCGATGATTTCCTTCGTGAGCTTTTCGCGCATCGCTAGACTAAATCCAATCTCTTGGACGGTGCTTTGACCGTTACTTGCTATGAGTGTTTCGTCTAAAACTTTCTCAAAATGCTTACCGATGTCTTCAAACTGCGCCAACGTCGGCATCGGCGCGTCAGGGAAGACATCGCTGGTTTTCAGCATAAAACAAGCGCTAAATCTCGCCGCTAACGCGAAACATCCTTGCGCTCTGATTAAATCGACCACACCAGCGATTGAAGCAGAGTCAACAACCGACGGCGGTTTAAATTTCAAAACCGATTCTAACCACAAATTCATGCTTCCTTGATCGTTCCACTTGCGGTTCACTTGAAACGCATCGAAGTCTCCGTTATGCGTGATGAAATTCTCAACCGATACGCGCGTCGATCCCGACTTCGTCTGTTTCAAACCGTACACTAACAAATCTTGTTTTGGACTCCACTGATGCGGATGCGTTCCATCAAACGTCGCTTTACTCGTCGTCGCGAACCGCGTGTGCCCGCAAAAAATACGCGTCTGCGCTTTCTTCTCCGCCAGCTTCATCTTCCCTTTACTCTCCCGTTCCGTCTTCGAACGCAAAAGCTTGCTCAAATCTGTTCTCTTCATGTTCACCACTCGACTTCTCACCCCTCGCATGTTCCCTTCTCCTTTCTCTTCTTCAAACGTCACGATCCCTCCCGATTGCGCGCCTCTCATCATCGTCACGTTGACCATCTTCTCGAGCAAATCGTACGCTCGCTCGCCGTTTTGCGAGCACCACGCCGCGTTTAACAGAACAATCCCAAAGTTCCCGCAGTACACGACCGAAGAAGAATAAGAGGAGGACATTTTTCTAATCTCTCTAAAACTGCCCACGTGAGAAAACAAAACGTCTGAACAAATCGCGTCGAACAGCGTCGCCGCGAACGCGAACGTTTTCGCCCTCCTGTTCTCGTTGGTGTTCTGTTTTTCCCTCGATTCAACGAGAGACCACAGGAACAAAATCGCGCTCGCAAACACCGCGACTGCGCGAGAAATCGCCACCGAACGCTCGAAGAAGAGAAGGAAGCCGTCGTCGTCTTTCTCATCGTTCGGAAAGAGCTGGCGCAGGTCCGCGCTTCTCCCGAGTGCACTCTTCAACGCGAACGATGAAAATGATTTCAGCGCTTTAACTGAATTTGGAGAGAAAAAAGCGCCATCTTTGTTCATCATCATCAACATCATCATCGAACCCACGTGGGCGAGCTCGTGAAAACCGCCTGCGAGGACGTACCAGAATATCGCGGAGGAGAGAGGGAAAGAACCAATCATTTTTAACCGCGCGCTGTCTGTCTGGGATTTTTTATGAGGAAAGAATTCAATTGAGTGTGTTCGTCTTCGAAGGTGCTCGTTAAAAAAATGCATCGAGTACGTGAGTATGTGCGTTATAACATTATTTTCTTTTCTTTCGATTGCGACACCGGTCGCACCCGTTCTTACTGTATCTGCATCGTCCGCACCCGAGAGCAGAGGAGAACTTTTTCTTCTTCGTTTTACCGTTTGTCGTCGTCTTCGTTTTTTTCTTTGGTTTGAGCGGTTTCGCTTTCGTCGTCGGCGTCTTTTTCTCTTCCTTCTTGACTTTCTTCGTTTTCGGCGGCGGCGGCGGCTTCATGGCTGAAGAAAGTTTGTCCACCCGAGAAGGGGGGTTCTTGTTCGTATTCTTCTTCGTGGCGTTTACTTCCTTCGGCGCGAGCGTTTGCTTTTCCGGATTTTCAGTGGGGAGGAGGCTTTCGACTCGTGGAGGAGAAGGAGGGAGAGGAGGAGGATTCACACACTGCAGCGATGGAAGCTCGGGCGGCGGAGGAAGTTGCGGTGACGTTGGTGATGGTGGAGAAGGAGGAGGGGGGCATTGGAGAGGAGGAGAAGGTTCTTCGAGTGATTCTTTCTGCGGTGGAGGCGGGGGCGGGGTGAGCAACGCTAACGGAATTGAAACCTCTCCTCGCAAAGTCGTTCTGCAATTTGGACAGACGCGAGTCGGCGAGCCGACTACCGCAGAGCAAGAAAAGCACAGCTTTTTTCCTTTACCGCATCTTATATCGCTATTCTTATTCTGCCGTTTGAAAAATTGTTGTTGGCGAAGTTGAAGTTCCACGAGAGGAGGTGTCTGAGCAGCGGGCATTTCTTTGCCTTCGGCGTTGATATTAGTAGTATCTTCACCAGCAATCATCGCGGCGGTTTTTGCCTTCTTTACTCTCTCGGACACTCTCGTCCACGTCTTCTCGGCTTCGCGCTTAGCAGTCATTGCGTCAATTCGCCTCGACGTCGTTTTCTCTGCGAGCTCAGCAGTTGCCAACTGGTACTTTTCCCGGAGTAGATGTGCGCCTTTTTCGGTTTCTTGACGCTTCACTCTCCAAGCCTCGGTATGTTTCGCGCACTCGCTTTCTTTTTCTAGCGCAGCTTTGAGTTCCTTCTCGCAGCTAGAAAGAGCCTTTGACAACGAATCCGAGCGCACGGCAAATCGGTCGACTTGTACCTTGTGCCAAGCGAGCGTTTTTTCAAACGTTTCTGCCATTTTCTTCGCCTCTAAGGCTACTTTCTCGGATTCACGGAGCAATCTCTGTCTTTTGACGATTTCATTTTCTGTTTCGCCCAAGATCTTTTCAAATTTAGCGCGGTTTTTTTCAATCGCTTGGAGACGTTGGCGCTCCGCCTTCGTCAAATGCGCGGATAAAACGTTGACATCTTCCTCCACAAATTCGTCTGGGATGAACATTCTCTGATTCTTTTTCTTTTTCTTTTTCTTTTCAACCGTCGACTCTTTGCCTTCTTCGCCCTCGTCGTCGTTCTCTTCGTCGCTTCCATCGGATGATATCGAATCGTCGCTCCCGTCTTCGCGATGAACTCGCCGCGCAACGCATGGTGGCCAGTTACAACGACAATTCGGTTCGTGCTGCGTCGTAAGAATAGTTTGCGATATAGGCTTCTGTTTTGCGCTTCCTCTTCCATCTCCTTCTCCTCCTCCGTCGCGCTCATTGTTACCATCACCATCATTATCTTTGTCGTCGTCGTCGTCGTCGTCGTCGTCGATATCTTCTTCGCGCGCTTGTATAAATCCTGGAACGTTCAAGCCTTCGTCTTTACCGGCGATGAATATTCTATCGCCGTCTTTGGCGCTAACGATAAACGCTCTCTTTTCTCGTCTCGATAGAGGCGTCTCGCAGCCTTCTTCAAAGACTAAATCGCACGTCCATTTTTTCTTCTTCATTGCTTCTTGCATTTGCTCAAACGAAAGCTCCCGCCAACGATCGCAGTTGTCGCACGCGACAAAACTATCGCGTTGCGATTCAGCTGCTTGACGATGCAAACGCTCAACGAGTTCCGTGAATGCCTTTGAAGACGCAAACGCGCGATCGCATGGAACGTTAAATTCACCAGCACTCGCAAACTCGTCGTAAAATCTCGCGTACGTTTCTCGTTGCACCTCTGGATTTCCAGGTGCAACCATACAGAACACAGCGATGCCAAAACCAATGGGTGATGAGGTATAATCTTTAAACTGCACGGCGTTTCGCCTCAACATCACTCGCGGGAACGGCAGTAACTTTTGAAAGTAGTTCGTATCCGTGCTGTTCCGACAGACCAACAAAATACCCTTCGAAAAGCCCCATTCTACTTCGTTGATTGCGCGGTGTATGAATCTCCATTGCGTTTGGGTCTCGTACGGAGGATTCAAAAGCGCAAACTTGTTGGCCCACGAGTTCTTTGAAAGTAGACCGTTGATCGACTTGTCGTATAAAACTTCGGCCGGAATGTTCGGATTTGATAGGGAGTTCGTGCACGGATCGAGCAAATCTTTCACAAAAGGCACTTCAACAGTCGGCTTTTCCAGCCCAAATACTTTGTAACATCCTTCGATGATCCAATCAGGAGTCAAACCTTCTCGCAGCTTTGTATCAAGTTGATCGATTTTTCGATTCTTGACCGTCTCTGCATCGTTTTCTTCTTCTTCGTTGGTAATATTAACGGTGTTATTCTCGCCGGGGGCATCGTTATCATTTTCATTCGCAGTTAACGGTCTCTCGTAATAATGTTCGTCGTCAGATGTCGTCCAAGGCTCATAAAATTCTTCTGCGATTTCTTTTTCTGCTTGTTCTAAAGCTATTGAAGCTAACTTAACCGCGTGCCGGTTACCCAACATGTTTTGTATCTTCTCCGCGTATTGCGACGCGTCGTCGAAGCGAGTCATCTCACAATCGTCGGCCCACATAAATTTTCGTGATTTGCCGTATAAGTAAATCAAAGCGCACGGTTTCTCGCCTTGATGGGGATGTTCGTCCCACAGTTGGTGCTTTTGGAGGCAATGCCGAAGTTTCCATACTCGCCCGGTCCATATTTGACTCGTCGGTTTCCCTTTCTTTTTACTAAAGGACGCCGATGGTGTACCCCCTAACTCGGTGAGATCTTCTTTATTACTCGCATTCACATCGTTTTTTTTCGGTTTCTTCACCGTTTCGACAAACACGATCGTCCCGGGAGGAAACTTCACCGATTCCGTATTCGGCGCGTTCCACGCTCGGTCCGGAAACGGATTCTTATTCTTCTTCGGAACAAAATTCACTTTTTGTTTTGGCGCGTAGCTTTTCCACCTCGGCACTAAACTCGGCACGTCTTTAATCGGAATCCTCTCGCGAATCTCTTTCAACGTCTGGCCGTTCTTCTCGTCGTTTTTCCCGTCCAAGTGCCAAGAACCGGTGTTCACATATCTCACGTGCCCCCACCCTTCGGTAAACTTAATCTCTGGATTCAACCGTCTCTTCACATCGATGCTCATACTCCTCGGATTTCGAAACATCTCGTCCTCCTTCTGCACGTAGATGTGCCCGTTTTCCGTCAACGAACCGACGACTTGTACTTTCTCGCCCCCGTATTCGTACGAAGCTAAGAGGTTGTTCGCTCCAACTTTCAAAAGTTTCAGCTGGATGAGCGTGAAAAGAGTGATTCCATCGTACGGCCCGCGTTCGTGCAGTTTGCGCTCTTTCGTCGTCATCAAGTTGTTGGGATTTTCCTTCTTTTTGTTCGGCTTCTTTTTCTTCGTCATCGTCGTCTTCGTCGTCGCGGGAACAACAGCAACAGGTTGTTCCAAACTCTCTTCGTCATCATCATCATCATCATCATCATCATCATCATCATCATCATCATCATCATCATCATCATCTTCGACAACTTTGTTTTTGTCGTTGTTGTTCGTGGCGACGAGAGTTTTATTCTCCGTCACTGGTAACGCGGCGTCGTCGTCGCTGTTGTTGTTGGTGGTGTTGTTGTTGGTGTTGTCATCCTCGTCGGCGTTGGCGATAACCGTCGGCGTCGTCGGCGTATTCGTTTTTTGCGCGAGAGAAATATCCATTTTTAACTAAAGGAGGGGTAAAATAATAACAGTTTTTCCAGAAGTACACTCGTACACTACAAACTTTTTTTTCTTTTAACCTCTAATAAACCCGAAGTCCCGACGATGTTTTTTAAGAAGACGCGACGAAGACGAAGACAATTCTCACTCGCGCTACAACGTTTCGCACGCAACGTTTTATCATCAATCGTTTTTCGTTATTCATCTCTCT
>Ga0181600_10002768_pt1 | contig 13413 bp, 10 predicted proteins | sample 041ome_2_FD_132982 | JGI IMG/M metagenome (GOLD analysis project Ga0181600, IMG submission 132982) | Coastal salt marsh microbial communities from the Groves Creek Marsh, Skidaway Island, Georgia - 041406US metaG (megahit assembly) | ecosystem: Environmental > Aquatic > Marine > Intertidal zone... | reverse complement strand
GCCGAGAAAATCCTGTCAGAGGACGTGCGGATTTTCCTCGTGAAGGATGGTGATCACCGGTTGTCACGCGATCAGGATATAGCCCGACTGAAGGTAACGCTGGATGACCTGCTGGGGGAACTCGATGAACGGGGTGTTTTCTAGCCGCCGAGACCCAGTATCCCGCGGATGCCGATGCGGTAGTTGGGAAAATCCAGTTCGACTCCAAGGACGTCCTTGATCCGGTTGTTGCGGACCCGGCGGTTATCCGACCAGAAGCTTTGCGCCATTGGTGACATCTCCGCTTCGTCGTAGAGGATTTCCGGCGGCGGTTCCTGGCTGAGTAATTCACATATATAGGTCACGATATCCGCCGGCGCTGCCGGCTCGTCATCGCAGACGTTATAAATACCGCCCGGTTCCGGCCGGGCTATCGACGCGGCGACCACGGTTGCTATGTCCTCTACATGGATGCGTGAGAATACGTGGCCGGGCTTGTTTATCCGCCGTGCCGTGCCTGCCTTTACCTGGTCGACGGCAGAGCGCCCGGAACCGTATATCCCCGGCAGCCGGAATATCTGAACCGCAATATCGTTTTTCTCACCCCAGGCAAGCCAGTCGCGTTCTGCATCGACACGGCGTTGGCTGCGTTCGCTGCCCGGACGCAGTTCGGATGTTTCGTCGACCCAGCCGCCGTCGCGGTTGCCGTAAACCCCTGTGGTAGAGAAATAGCCAACCCATTCAACAGTCCCGGCGGCGGCGATGTCTTCCGCGTGATGTCGGAACGCCGGATCACCATCCGCCCCCGGTGGGATGGACAGAAGAACGTGCGTTGCGCCGTCAATCAGATCGGTCGGTTCCATGGGGGATTCGCCGTCGAAAAGGGCGGCGGAAATCCCGAGCGCGCCGAGCGCTGCTTTTCGGGCGGGTTTGCGGCAGGTGCCGCGGATGGCCCAGCCGGCGGCATCCAGCCGACGCGACAGCGCCATGGCGCTGTAGCCGAGTCCGAAACAGAAAAGCGTTTTGGGAGTCGTCATGACGGAATGTGCATTTTAATTGGCTTGCCTTAACGGTGCGGGATCGCGACTTTAAGACCTATGGCAATCCGGCTGCAAGTTGAACGGTTCTGGTCACGCGGTGCTCTCTGCGGAATGGCGGGTATGGCTGTTTTGGCACTGGCGACAACGGTCGAGGCGCAAACGTCTCCTGCGTCAAACGAAAGCAGCACGGCAAAGGCGGCCAGGCAATACACCGAGTGCATGGCCCTTGCGCGCAGCAATCCGGAAAAGGCGATTGGTGTTGCTGCAGCCTGGGAACGTGCCGGCGGCGAGGAAGGCGCACGACACTGTAGTGCGGTCGCACTGCTGAATACCGGCGCTTACGAGGAAGCAGCCCGCCGTCTTGAATCACTATCCGCGACAACCCGGCGCCCGGGCAAAGCGCTCAAGGCGGAACTGCTTGCACAGGCGGGGCAGGCCTGGCTCATCGCCGGGAAAACAAATGAGGCATTGTCAGCGCAAACCCGTGCGCTCGACCTCGCAGGACCGCGAATCGAGTTACTGATCGACCGGGCGATCACGCGCGCAAGCATAGGTGAATACTGGGACGCGATCGACGATCTGAACCGGGCGGTGGATCAGGATTCCAGCCGCGTGGATGCGCTGGTGTTCCGGGCGACGGCCTGGCGCAAGCTGAAGAACCTGGACCTCGCCCGGGACGATATTGCACGTGCGGTCGGTCTCGCACCGGACAACGTGGACGCGCTGCTGGAGCGGGGAAATATCTCGTTGCTGCGCGGCGATACCGCGGCGGCAGCAGCCGACTGGCAGCGTATTATTTTATTGGATTCGAAGTCCGGTGCGGCGGAGGCTGCCCGCGAAAATCTGGCGAAGCAGGAAACGTCGTCAAAAGCACAGTAGCCTGTGGGGGCCCCGGCGCCTGGTTTTTAGTCCTTGCCCTTCGCCAGTTTCGTGACAGCGGAAGATGCCGCCACTATGCCGTCGCGGACATAAGCTTCATGGTTTCGGACGATCTGTTCTGAATCGTACAGGTAATTGACCATCATGCCGGTTGATTGCTCAATGCCCTTGTCCGACAGGTCCGCCGCCCAGTTAAGCCGTTCCACGCTGGCACCGTTGCCCAGATGGAAGCGGGCGACAGGGTCGAGGGGCCGTCCATTGCGTTTTTCCTCGATAAGATACCGCGCGCAAAGGTTCATCAGTGCAGGTTTCAGCGGTTGGCGGATCAGTTCGTTGTCGCGCCAGTCGCTGCGGTTAAGCAGGTCGATATCGTCTTCGCTCAACCAGTCCGGCGTATCGCGCACCAATACGTCGTCGAGCCACTTTCTGAATCCGGGGATCGGCGACAGCGTGGCGAACTGCGTTATGCCCGGGAACTCTTTTTTTACGGCGTCGGCAACCTGCTTGATCAGGAAGTTGCCGAAACTGATACCGGCAAGTCCTGTCTGACAGTTGCTGATCGAATAGAAGATCGCGGTATCGGGCTGTTGCTTCTTTTGCTCGTCGGGCGCCGTGTCGATCAATGTATGGATTTCGCCGGCAAGCCCGTGGGTCAGGGCAACCTCGACAAAAATCAGGGGTTCGTCCGGCAGGGCGGGGTGAAAAAACCCGAAGCATCGGCGATCATCCGCCAGGCGCCGGCGTAAATCGTCCCAGCCCTGGATTTCATGGACGGCTTCATAGGCGATCAGTTTTTCAAGGATGACGGCAGGGGTTCGCCAGTCGATCTGTTCGAACTGCAGAAAGCCGCGGTTGAACCACGATGCCAGCAGGTGTTTGAGATCGTGTTCGAAAGGTTTGAGTTCGGGATGCTCGCGCAGGCGTGCCAGGACCAGCTGGCGCATACCGACGATAGCAGTGGTGCCGCCGGGCGCCATATTCAGGCGGCGGAAGAGTTCCTGCCGGGGCGCTTCGATCGCATTTGCGAGTGCGCGGTATGTGTCGTCATCCGGGTTGTCTGCGTAACTGCGGGCGGCGGCCGACAGCGTGTCGGCATCGGGTGCGAAGGCCGTATCCAGGAGAAGCAGGGCGCCGAGGCGTTCGTCGTCATTAAGGGCGAGATAGCTATCCAGAATCTGGCTTGCCAATGCGGTGCCCGAAGCTTCGCCATGCGCTGAAACGAGGTCGTGGCATCGGGCGACCAGCGCGTCGACGCCGGTATCGACCGACGGTCGGTCGAGATAGTGCCGCCCGAGATCGACAAGGGCGTTCAACATTTGGCTGACACTGACGCGCGTCATGATAAATCCTTTTCCTGCGGGTATGTGCCCGCTGTCCGATTGGACTCAGTCTAACCGACGCAGGTTACGGCTTGGTTTCCGTTTGCCGCTCTTTATCTTGCGCACACAATAGGGGCCGCAACCTCTAATGGTCAATAAAATATCGATATTATGTCCATAAATGCCTTAATATTAGATATTTATAGGCGGTAGCCCCATTTGCAATAACAAGGTACAAATTGTCGACATTTACGAAGGAGCGGTAGGACGGTGGTGAGTGTGACATCCGAAAGCATTGGTAAACCGGAAGGCGCAGCAGGAACGCTTGCCAGTTCGGTATACGACATGATGCGCCAGGACATCCTGAAAGGCGACTTGCCGCCCGGGGAAAAGCTGCGTGTCGAGTATCTGCGCGATCGCTACGGCGTCGGCGCAAGCCCCATCCGCGAAGCGCTCAACCGATTGTCGGTCGACGGCGTGGTGATGCGGGTCGACCAGAAAGGCTTCCGGGTCGCCACCATCAGTGTGGCCGAGCTCGATGAACTGATCAAAACCCGCTGCTGGCTGGAAGAAACGGCGATCCGGGAATCCATCGCCGCCGGGGACGATGCGTGGGAGGAACGGCTCGTTCTGGCTTTTCACCGCTTGTCGAAGGCGCCGCGATCTGCCGAACAGATCACCTACGCGATCAATCCCGACTGGGAAGTTTTGCACCGGGCGTTCCATCTCGCGCTGATCGGCGCCTGCGGGTCCCGGTGGCTGATATCCTATTGCGAACAATTGAATGATCTTGCCGACCGGTATCGCCAGCTTGCTGTCCGGGTAACCTATCCGCGCCGCAACGAGCTCGACGAGCACAAGGCGATCATGGATGCCGCCGTAAACCGGGATTCCGACCGCGCGGTCGAGGTTCTGATGGATCACTACCGGCGCACCGCAGCGATCATCCGGGATTCGGTCGACCAGATATCCTGACAGGATTTTGTGTGCCGGATCAGTCGCGTTTTTTGAGCAGTTTCTGGAAGTACAGGTCGCCTAGAAGTCCAGGTCGGCGTAATGCTTCGGTGGCGGCTCGCCCGGAATATGATCGGCGAGGATGGCCCGGAAAGACGGGCGGGATTTCAGCCGGGCATACCATTCCCGTGCCGGCTCATGATCGGCCCAGGGAACGTCGTTGATGTAATCAAGACAGGACAGGTGCGCGCCTGCCGCGACATCGGCCATCGAAAATTCATCGCCGGCCAGCCAGTTCCGTCTTTCAGTCAGCCAGGCGATGTAATCCATATGAATGTGAAAGTTTTCACGGCCGGCACGAATGGCGCGTGAATCAGGCGCTCCCTGACGTAACAGCCGTTTCATCAGTTTCTCGCCGACGAGGTTGTTCGTGACCTCGACATTGAACTTGATATCGAACCAGGCAATCAGGCGTCTGATTTCAGCGCGCTCCGACGGGCCACCGGGATAGAGCGGCGGGTCCGGACAGATTTCCTCGAGGTATTCCCCGATCGCCGCAGAATTGGCGATCACCGGGCCGCTATCCTCGACGAGAACCGGCACATCGCAGGCCGGATTCAGGGCCAGAAATTCCGCACGGCGTTCCGCCGGGTTCTCTGCCTTCAGTTCGAAGCCGAGCTTCTTCTCCGCCAGCGCGATGCGGATCTTGCGACTGAACGGAGAAAGCCAAAGGTGATAAAGCGTACGCATTACCGCCAGTCTACCTAAACCGGCGCGTCGCGGAAACGGCTAACCTGCAACAGGCAGGGCATCGTCTTTCTCCGATGCTGTGATCGGCTGCTCGTAGCGGTCTACCATCTCCAGCGGAACGACCTGCCAGAATCTTTCGACCTCGGTATGCCAGTGGTTCAGCATGCGCTCGGCGAAGGCTGACTGGGTTTCCTGGCGGTGTTCCTCGACGGCCCGTTTCAGGACATTTTCCCAATAGGGGGTCTGGATGCGCTGATACATGACGGTGTCTTCATTGACGTGGTCCATGAAGCTGTCGTTCGAATCGTAGACATACGCCATGCCGCCCGTCATGCCGGCGCCGAAATTATCACCGACCGGGCCCAGGATGACCGCGATTCCGTTGGTCATGTATTCGCAGCCATTCGAGCCACAGCCCTCGACCACGACTTCGGCGCCTGAATTGCGAACGGCAAAGCGCTCGCCCGCCTGGCCTGCCGCAAACAGTTTGCCGCCGGTTGCGCCGTAAAGAACGGTGTTGCCGATGATCGTGTTCTCGTTCGATTTACGGGGCGCGGCGGTGGGAGGCCGGACAACGATGGTGCCGCCTGAAAGCCCCTTGCCGACATAATCGTTCGCGTCACCGAGGACTTCGAGCTTCAGTCCCTGGACGGCAAATGCCCCGAGCGACTGTCCGGCGGATCCCCGCAGGCGGACAGTGATATGTCCCGGCTGCAGGCCCTGCATCCCGAAGCGGCGCGTGATAAGCGATGACAGCTTGGTGCCGATGGCCCGCTGCGTATTGCGGACATTGTACTGGAGTTGCATTTTCTCGCCGCCATCGAGCGCGGGCCGCGCGTCTTCGATCATCAGGGCATCCAGTGTCTCCGGCACTTCGTTACGGCCCTCGATCGTGCAGTAATGCGTGTCGTCACCCGGGTCCGCCTGTACCAGCAGAGGGTTGAGATCGAGGTCGTCGAGATGGGGGCTGCCGCGGCTGACCTGCATCAGCAGTTCCGTATGGCCGATGACCTCGTTCAGGGAGCGTGCGCCAAGGGAGGCGAGTATTTCGCGCACTTCTTCGGCGATGAAACTGAACAGGTTGACGACTTTCTCCGGTGTGCCAACGAATTTTTCGCGCAGCTTGTCGTGCTGCGTGCAGACTCCGACCGGGCAGGTATTCGAATGGCACTGGCGCACCATGATGCAGCCCATCGCGACAAGCGACGCGGTGCCGATACCGAATTCCTCGGCACCCAGGATCGCCGCGATAACGACATCCCGGCCGGTTTTGAATCCGCCGTCGGTACGCAGCACCACGCGGTGCCGAAGCTGGTTGAGCGTCAGCACCTGATGAACTTCGGACAGGCCCATTTCCCAGGGCAGGCCGGCATATTTGATCGATGATTGCGGGCTGGCCCCGGTGCCGCCGGAATGCCCGGATACAAGGATGGCATCTGCATGCGCCTTGGCAACGCCGGCGGCGATCGTGCCGATACCGGTCTGGGCAACCAGCTTCACGCAGACCTTGGCGTCCGGGTTGATCTGCTTGAGATCGTATATGAGCTGCGCGAGGTCCTCGATCGAATAGATGTCGTGATGCGGCGGTGGTGAAATCAGCGTGACACCCGGCGTCGCGTGACGAAGTTTTGCAATCACTTCCGACACCTTGATGCCGGGCAGTTGCCCGCCTTCACCGGGCTTGGCGCCCTGTGCGACCTTGATTTCGATCTCGCGGCAGTTGTTCAGATATTCCGCTGTCACACCGAACCGCCCCGATGCGACCTGCTTGATTGCACTGGACGCATTGTCGCCATTGGTGCGGGGCTTGTAGCGCGATGCATCCTCGCCGCCTTCACCGGAATCGGATTTGGCCCCGATACGGTTCATCGCGATCGACAGTGTTTCATGCGCCTCCGGGCTGAGCGCGCCCAGCGAGATGCCGGGCGATACCAGGCGCTTGCGGATATCGGTGATCGATTCGACTTCTTCTGTCGGGACGGGGTCACGCTTCGGATCGAATTCCATCAGGTCGCGCAGGCTGATCGGCGGCGACTGGCGGACGGCCTCGGCGTATTTTTTGTAGGTCGCGTATGAATCGGTCGCGACGGCTTCCTGCAGCGTGTGAATCTGGGCCCCTTCGAAGCCATGTGTTTCGCCGCTGCGGCGGTACCGATAGATTCCGCCGACGGGTAGTGCTGTAACATCTTCATTAAAGGCCCGGTCGTGAAGCTCCCGCGCCTTCAGTTGCAGGCCGGCAAGTCCGATGCCGGAGATTCGCGATGTCATGCCGGGGAAATAGCTCGATACCAGCCAGCGGCTCAGGCCGACTGTCTCGAACTTATAGGCACCCCGGTAGCTCGACAGGATAGAGATACCCATCTTGGACATGATCTTGAGCAGTCCCTGGTCCACAGCTTCCCGGTACCGCTGGACACATTCATACAGGGACCGTTCGCCGAACAATCCGCGGCGATGCCGGTCGATGATCGTTTCCTGTGCCAGGTAGGCATTGACGGTTGAGGCACCGACACCGATCAGAACGGCGAAGTAATGCGTGTCCAGGCATTCCGCACTGCGGACGTTTATGGACGTGTAGGTGCGCAGGGCTTCGCTGACCAGATGCGTGTGCACGGCGGCGGTCGCCAGGATCATGGGAATGGCTGCGCGACCCGGGCCGATACCTTTGTCGGACAGGATCAGATGCGCCGCTCCGCCGCGGACGGCGTCCTCGGCAACCCGCTGCAGCTTGTAGAGTGCGCGGCGCAGCGCGTGCTCGCCCTTCTCGGGCCGGAACGTGCAGTCGAGCTCGATGGCGGCGTCACCCATCAGGTTCCGCATGGCGTCGAACCCGGCATTGGACAGAACAGGGCTTTCAAGCTGCAACAGCCGTGTCTGGCTTTCGTCTTCGTCCAGGATATTGCCGAGATTGCCGAGCCGGGTCTTCAGGCTCATCACCCGGTATTCACGGAGCGAATCGATCGGTGGATTCGTGACCTGGCTGAACGATTGCCGGAAAAAATGATGCAGTCCCCGGTAGCCGTCGGACAGCACGGCGAGGGGCGTGTCGTCGCCCATCGACCCGACCGCCTCTTTCGCGTCTTCGACCATCGGCTGGAGCAGCAGTTAAAGCTCTTCAAGGGTATAGCCCGCCGCCACCTGGCGCCGCCGCAATTCATCGCCGGCATATTCCGCCTGTGCGGCTTCTTCCGGCCGGATGGCGTCATCGATTGCCTCGATGTTCTGTACCCAGTTCCCGAACGGGTGCGCTGTTGCCAGCAACTGCTTCAACTCGGTATCGCGATACAGTTTGCCGCCGGCAAGGTCGACGGCAATCATCTGGCCCGGACCGAGCCGGCCCTTTTCAACAATTTCCGTTTCGCGGACCGGCACCATGCCGGCTTCCGACCCCATGATCAGCAGGCCATCTATGGTGATCGTATAGCGCATCGGCCGCAGTCCGTTCCGGTCGACAGCGCCCAGAACCCATCTGCCATCCGTCGCCGTGATCGCCGCCGGGCCGTCCCAGGGTTCCATCACGCAGTTGCAGTAGCTGTAGAAATCGCGGAGTTCCTGGCTCATCGTCGTCTTGTTGGACCACGCTTCCGGGATCAGCAGGCTTTTGGTCATCGGCGCTGACCGGCCGCCGCGGACCAGAAGTTCGAACGCGTTATCGAGCGAGGCGGAATCGGAATTTCCGGGTGCGATGACCGGTTTCAGATCGTTGATATGTCGGCCGAACACTTCGCTTTCAAGGCGCGTCTCGTGGCTCTGCATCCAGTTGGCATTGCCCGACAGCGTATTGATCTCGCCGTTATGGGCGAGCATCCGGAAAGGCTGGGCAAGGCGCCAGGTCGGGAAGGTGTTCGTTGAATATCGCTGATGATACAGCGCAAAGCGCGACACGAAGCGTTCGTCGAGCAGGTCCGGATAGAACGAGGAGAGCTGTTCGGCGAGGAACATGCCTTTGTAGATCAGTGTCCTGCCGCTCAGTGAACAGATATAGAAATCGCGGATGTTTTCTGCGCGTGCCCGGTTCTCGATAATCTTGCGGATGACGTAGAGGTCGCGTTCCAGCTTTTCCATATCGGCATCGGCCGGACCTTCGATCATGACCTGTTCGATTTCGGGGCGGGTGCTGTTGCCCTTTTCGCCGAGCGCCGTGTGATCGATCGGTACCTGCCGCCATCCGTATATCGAATAGCCGAATTTCAGGATCTCGGATTCGACAATGAACCGGCAACGTTCCTGCGCTTCAAGGTCGGTGCGCGGCAGGAACACCATGCCGACCGCAATGGGGCCTTCGCTGGCCGTGTGCCCGGTGCGCGATACGTGATCCCGGAAAAAATCCTGCGGGATTTCGACCATGATGCCGGCACCGTCCCCGGTCATGCCATCCGCATCGACTGCTCCACGGTGCCACAGTGCTTTCAGCGCTTCGATACCGGCCTCGACGACCTGCCGGCTCGGCTCGCCGTCAATCGCCGCGATCAGGCCGACACCGCAGGCATCGCGGGCGTCCACATCGATGACAGCCTCTTCACGCAGGCGATCCGCATCGCGTTCGTATCTTTCAACAAACTGCTCTGCAGCCGTGATTTTCCGATGGTCTGATGTCATCTCAGTCACTCCGCCGCAACGGCGGTCTCGGCCGTCGCCTGAATATGTGCGTGGATTCCTTCTGCGGCATCCCGCCCGTCGCGGATGCCCCAGACGACAAGCGATGCGCCGCGAACGATGTCGCCCGCTGCGAAGACGCCGTCCAGATTGGTCATCATGGTGCGATGGTTGATCCGCACCGTCCCCCACTTGGTGACCTGGAGTTCCGGTGCACCGAACAGGTTCGGCAGATCTTCCGGATCGAAACCCAGCGCCATGATCGCGAGATCCGCATCGACGTTATAGCTGGACCAGGGGATAAGCTCCGGCGTCTGGCGTCCCGATGCATCGGGAACGCCGAGATGGATCCGCTGTGCGCGGACACCGGTCACGGCGGTGTCGCCAAGGAATGCTTCCGGCGCGGCGAGCCAGTCGAAATGCACGCCTTCCTCCTCGGCGTATTGAACCTCGCGGCGCGACCCCGGCATGTTGCCCCGGTCGCGACGGTACTGGCAGGTGACCGATTTCGCGCCCTGACGGATGGCGGTGCGAACGCAATCCATCGCCGTGTCGCCGCCACCGACCACCACAACGTTCCTGCCGTTGGCATTGAGGCTGCCATCGTCGAAGGCCGGCACGGAATCATTCAGGCCCTTGCGGTTTGAGGCGACCAGGAAGTCGAGCGCAGGCACGACGTTATCGAGCCCGACACCGGGGACCATGATGTCGCGGGCCTTGTACACGCCGGTCGCGATCAGCACCGCATCGTGACGGTCGCGGATCTCCTGAAGGGTGGCGTCCCGCCCGACCTCGAAGTTCCGGTGAAAAACAACACCGCCCTGTTCCAGCAGGCTGACGCGCCGCTCGACGATATGCTTTTCCAGCTTGAAGTTCGGGATGCCATAGATCATCAGGCCGCCGATACGGTCGTAGCGATCGTAGACGTGAACGGCATAGCCTTTTTTGCGCAACTGCTCGGCGGCTGCCATGCCGGCAGGGCCGCCGCCGATGATCCCGACCGATCGGTCGAGTTCCCGCGGTGGTGACACCGGTTTGACCCACCCGCGCTCAAAAGCCGTGTCGGTGATGTGTTTTTCGACCGAGCCGATGGTAACGGTGCCGTGGCCCGATTGTTCAATAACGCAATTACCTTCGCACAGGCGGTCCTGCGGACAGATGCGGCCACAGATTTCAGGCAGGTTGTTGGTCGCGGCGGAGACTTCATATGCTTCTTCGAGGCGGCCCTCCGCCGTCAGCATTAGCCAGTCGGGAATGTTGTTATGAACCGGGCAATGAACCTGGCAGAACGGCACGCCGCATTGTGAACACCGGCTGGCCTGCGCCGTCGCCGCTTCGGGGTTGAAACGCTGGTAAATTTCTCCGAAATCCTGCCGTCGGGCGTCCGCGGCGCGCTTTTCGGGTGTCTTTTGCGCAAGATCGACGAATTTCAGCAGTTTGCTGGGCATGATACCCCCTCGCGTCTCGCTGCTTCGCGCGACGCGCCTCAGTTTAAATTTTCAGATTGGCCTGATTATAACAACGTTTTCGCGGGAGAGCGAGTGAAAAACTCTATTAAGGTAATAAGTACTGACCTATTGGGCGAGTCGGGGCGGCTTCCACGGATTCCCGTGGAATTGTGTCCGTCTGTTTCAATAATATTGGTATCGAAATGGGACTAATTGTTTTCTTGGCCTTAGGGGATGCCTTGGGGTATTAGGCCTGTTAACGGATTCCTCACCGTCGGAGATTCCCTTGACTCTCGTCCAGCTTGCCGTGATTGCCCTCATCCAGGGCCTTACGGAATTTTTGCCCATCAGTTCGTCCGGCCACCTTATTCTGATTCCCAGTGTCACCGGCTGGCAGGATCAGGGCCTCGTGATCGACGTTGCCGTTCATGTCGGGACCCTCGGCGCCGTGATGGCCTATCTGTGGCGCGATATCTGGATGATGCTCAAAGGGATGTGCAGGCCCGGTAACGTGCGCCGCAATCCCGGCCTGAAGATGATGGCGCAACTGGTCGTCGCGACGATACCCGTCGTTATCGTCGGTGGTCTCGTCTTCAATCACCTCGGCGATATGCTGCGCAGTGCCGTCGTCGTGGGTTGGGCGACGATTGGATTCGGTGTCCTGCTTTACATCGCCGACCGATTTACGGTCACGATCAACCGGGTCGAGCACATGACGTGGGGACGCGCATTGATTATCGGGATTGCCCAGGTATTCGCCCTGATCCCGGGGGCGAGCCGTGCCGGTACGACGATTACAATGGCGCGCTGGCTCGGGTTCGAGAGGACGGAAGCGGCGAGATTTTCGATGCTGATGTCGATCCCGGCCATCCTCGCCGCCGGCGCCGCCGCGACCCTGAAGCTGATTGAAGATGATGCCCAGCACGTTCTGGCGGACGCCATTGTAGCCGGCGCGATGGCGTTCGTCGCCGCGTTTATCGCGATCATTCTGATGATGAGCTGGCTCAAAACGGCCAGCTTTACGCCGTTTGTTATCTATCGGCTGTTGCTGGGCGTCGCGATACTCATCTGGGCGTATAACTAAAAACCGCTATTCGGAACCGGTCGGTGGACCAGGCTCTGCAGGCGCGTGGTGTCAGGTGTGCCAGACACCGCGCCGGTAGCGCCGCAGATATGCGGGTACAATGGTTTCCAGCGCCGTCGCATCTACGCCGAGATCTTCTAGCCCGGGCAAGTTACCGGACATCACGTTGTCGTGGCGGAGCAGTTTGACCTGATCGACCGTCACCGGCGGGTTCGCGCCCAGGTTCAGCACTTTGGGCAACCAGAAAGCCAGCTCGAGAACGGCGGCCTGCGCGGTCGCGATCGGAAACGGTACCGGCACCAGCAGGCGCTTGCGGTCGATTTCCTTCAGCACGATCTCCATCAGCTCTCGGAAACTGTATATGCGCGGTCCGCCGAGTTCGTATGTCGTGCCTGCCGATTTCGGTTCGTTGCAGATTGCCGCGATGGCATCCGCGACGTCACCGACATAGACAGGCTGGAATTTCGTGTGGCCGCCCCCGATCAGGGGCAGGGCCGGTGTGAAGCGGGCCAGCGCCGCAAACCGGTTGAAGAAATCGTCTTCGGGTCCGAAAACAATGCTCGGCCGAACGATGCTCGCGCCGGGAAAGGCTTCGCGCACGAGATTTTCGCCAATGCCTTTTGTTGATGCATAGGCTGAATCGGACTCGGCGTCCGCGCCGATTGCCGATACCTGAACCAGCCGCTGCGCGCCTGCGGCCCTGGCTGCGCGTGCAACCCGGTGCGCGCCATCCGACTGAAGGCTCTCGAAGGTCTGCTTGCTGCCCGGAAAAAGAATCCCGACCAGATTGATGACAGTATCGGCGCCGTCGACGGCCGCTGCAACAGAAGCATCGTCACGGATATTGGCGGCGATCGGTGTGACCTGGCCGACATCGCCCATGGGTTTGAGAAAGCTCGCCCGGTCCGGTCGCCGGACCGCCGCGCGCACTCTTGCACCGGATTTTGCAATCTCGGCGACGACGTAGCGACCGATAAAACCGGACGCGCCGAATACGGTAACAACATCCATCTGCGCAGAACCTCCGCCAATTACGTGCCTATCATGCTCAAAGGGCTATTAAAGAGTGCTGAATATGGCGTCAACCAAAACGGCAAAAGCGGTTGACAACGTCGGGACCGAATTGCATACCCTCGCTTCGTTTTGCTGCAACCGGCAAAACGAATGCCCAGGTGGCGGAATTGGTAGACGCGCTGGTTTCAGGTATCAGTGACTTAACGGTCGTGGAAGTTCGAGTCTTCTCCTGGGCACCACTTTTCTGGATTGACGATTAAAAGAACGGACGGGTCGTGGCGATAAAACTCCACCACGGGGATTTACCAGACGGTCTGGACCTTGGTCCGGTCGTCGCTATCGATACAGAG
>Ga0181600_10002760_pt1 | contig 13431 bp, 13 predicted proteins | sample 041ome_2_FD_132982 | JGI IMG/M metagenome (GOLD analysis project Ga0181600, IMG submission 132982) | Coastal salt marsh microbial communities from the Groves Creek Marsh, Skidaway Island, Georgia - 041406US metaG (megahit assembly) | ecosystem: Environmental > Aquatic > Marine > Intertidal zone... | reverse complement strand
GTATGGACGAGATAACTGCTGAAAGCATCTAAGCGGGAAACTCACCTCAAAACTAGTTCTTCCTATAGAGCCGTGGTAGACCACCACGTTGATAGGCTGGATGTGGAAGCGCAGTAATGCGTGGAGCTGACCAGTACTAATAGCTCAATTGGCTTGATTTATGCACTGAAAAAAATTTTACAATTATAAAATTTAAGAACTTATTATATAGCAAACGTTCTTAATGTAGGGATAATGTTATTGGTGTCAAGAAATGAACTATTTAGAATCACATTAGATCACTTTTACAAAATTTTAATTAGAAATTTAAATACTCTATCCATTTCTCATATTTTTGGCAAAGTATTTGTTACATAATAAATTTTAAGTTACGAAAAAAAATACGAAAAAATTTCTTTTTACGAAATAAATCCCGTAATGCTCAATCATTTTAAATTTGAAGAATTGTTTTTTTATAGATTTGATAATAATTTTGCCTTTAAAATTTTTAACCTTCTAAGACTAAATTACCTTCATATGCTTAGTATTTCCTCAAATATTTCCTCATTTGGTCAACAAGGGTGTGTTCTTAGTAAATTAAAAAAAAGATGGTTAATTGGAAACCAAAATTTAATGATGTAAATTTAATACTAAAAAGCTTTATATATCGAAAAAAAATAAATAAACTATAAATAATTTTAATAATTTAAACTTAAATTGACTTAACACGAACAGGAAAGCCATTATTCTCTAAATTTTTTTTGGCATCGTTAGGGGTATAATGTGTAAAATGGTACATGCTTGCAGCTGCTAAGCCCGATACCTTTGCTTTTTTGACTAAGTCGACCATATCTTGGGGTTTACCACATCCCCCTGAGGCGATTATTGGTAATTTACTATTATCAGATACATATTTTATAGTCTTTAAATCGTATCCAGTCATTGTGCCCTCTTTGTCTATTGATGTTAAAAGTATTTCTCCTGCACCTGCTTCCTCCACACTTTTGATATAATCTATAATATTAAGTTTTGTTCTTTGTTCTCCAGAATTTGAGTAAATAACCATTTCATTATTTTCAACTTTGTAATCAATAGAAACCACAATACATTGAGAGCCAAAATTATTACTTGCTTTATAAATTAAATCTAAATCTTTAGTTGCAGCTGTATTAATAGATACTTTATCAGCACCATTTTTGATGATTTGACTTATTTGTTCTATGTTATTTATCCCTCCACCAAAAGTGAGTGGCATGAAAGAGTCTTCTGAAATGTCTTTTATCAATTCCAAATTAATTTTTTTTTTTTTATTAGTTGCAGAAATATCCATCAGAATTAATTCATCTACTTCTCTAATCTTATAGATCCTTATTGCCTGTATGATATTACCAACTGTTCTCCATGAATTAAAGTTTACACCTTTAACCATTTTAAATTCATCATATAGAATTGTTGGAATTATTCTAATTTTAAGCATTTATTTTTGAAAAATTATCTAGAATTTTAATTCCAGATTTTAAGCTCTTTTCTGGATGAAATTGAACACCATAAATATTTTTTTTCCCTATAATGGATACAAAATCTAAACCATAATTTGCTTCCGCCACCACATCTTCTTTTTGCAAACAATTTAAATGATAACTATGTGTAAAATAATAATTTGAATTATCTTCAACATTAATCAAAATTGAATTTTTTTTTAAAAAATTTACATTATTCCAACCCACATGGGGTATTCTTATATCATCTATTTCTTTAATTTTTATTACTTCACCTTGAATTAGGTTCAGCCCTTTTGTTTTGACATTATTTTCAAATCCATATGTAGCAAATAGTTGCATTCCAAGGCAAATACCTAAGATAGGTATATTTTTAATCTCAACCAAATTGAGCAGAGTATCATGTAGATTTTTTTCAATTAAGCTCTTAATACCTTTTTCAAAACTTCCAACACCAGGTAAAACTAAATGTGATGCCTCATTCAAGTCTTTAATATTATCAGATATTTTTACGTTTTGTTCGAAAAAATTAAAAGCTCGTAAAACTGACTGAACATTGCTTATGCCTAAATCAATTATTACAATATTTTTTTTATTATTAAATATTGTCATAATTGTTTTTTGTGATATTTCCGAGATTATCTTTTATAAGTTTCCCGTCATTATCTTTTTTAAACAATTCTTTGTTTGTAAATTTGTCACAAATTATATTGAACTCATTAATTGTAACATCGATAAAAGATAAAACTTCTTCTAAACTTTTTCCCAAATACTCCCAGGGATATTTTCCACTTATATCTATCGAGTATTGGACTGCCTCATCTCTTGAAAGTCTATTTCTTCTAATTGCAAGACTACCCCAATCGTTTACCCTATCGTATCCATATTTTAAATATTTGAAATAATCATGTATTCTTTTTTGATAATTATCTAAATTTTCATACGGCACTATATTTCCTTCAACATTTTTATGATATTCTTGGAACCCATTATTTTTCGCTTTGATTGAATGAGCGTGACCATCCCAAGGCAAAAAATATCCCAAAAACACCCCAAGAGTTTTATTTTTTTTTATTTCATCAATACTCGGATATGCATATGGAATAATATCTTTTTCTGTCACTCCATCTTTTTTAAGGTCAAATAAAATATCTGAAGCTCTTAAGCCCAAAGTTCCACCAAATTCCTCCATCCATCTATGGTTGTGAGTAGCAATTTTATCCACATCTATATCAGAATTTTTTTCAGGACCTCCATTTTCATTTTCAGGGTTTTCGCCCCAGATAATAAGTGGAATCTGATACTTTATTGAGGTTCTAGCCACATTGCACCATATAGCTGTAGCTTCAGGCCAAGATATGTCCCCAACAAGATTTAAACAATATTTATTTAATTTTCTTCTAAAAACTGGATTCGTAGTTATCTCTATTGAATCTATACCGAAGTTTTTGATATTTTCTATGTTTTTTCTACCAATTTCAGTTGGATGACAGGGCGTAACTATCACTACTAAAGGATTAAAACCTAACTCTTTAATAGTTAATACTTGTATTGTACTATCTTTTCCTCCACTACATGGAATTATACAATCATATTCTAAATTATTTCTATGTTTTTCTATAGTCTGTATTAATAATTTTTTTCTTTGATCCCAATTTATATTTTTTCTATGCTCATAGTTTCTGCAACCAGCGCAAACTCCCTCACTATCAATATAGGTATGTGGTCTTGAACTTGGTATTATACATTTTTTACAATATTGCAGGTAGGCCATATAAATGTTGAATATATATATGAATAATATTATTGTAAATTAATTATTAATGAGCGCTTATTTAAAAAATAAAATCACATTAAATTTCAAAAATTTTTTTAATTTTTATCTGAATTTAAAATTTGAACATGTTTCAAATATTTTTTTGTAATTTACTAAAATGCAAATGTTTTTTGAAAAAGTAAATATACATATTGAAGAGGTTATTTTAATGGTATAAGAAACATAAAATTGATAACTATTGATTTAATTAAATCAATTTTTTATATCTTTTTTGATAGAATTAACAACTTCTAAGCATCTGGAGTTATTGCAAAATATTGCAATATTCATAAGAAAATTTATAGATGTTTGAAATTATAAATATTTAAGATCAGATATTAATAGTTTAATAGTGTTTAAGTAAAGTTAAAAAAATTGAAAAAAAAACTATTCATTGGTGTAGTAGGCCTTGGTGTCGGGTATCATCATTTTAATTTTCTTGTTAGATCTAAAAAATGTAAGATGATTGCGGTTTGTGATTTTGATCAAAAAAAAATAGATTTTATTAAAAAAAAATTTCCCAATATCAATACTTATCAATCATTTGATTTAATGATTGAAAAAGAAAGACTAGATTTAGTGATTATAGCATCTTATGATAATTACCACTGTTATCAAATTTTAAAACTAATTAATAAAAAAATTAATGTATTTTCAGAAAAACCTCTTTGCTTAAACTACGAAGAGTTTAATAAAATTAAAAAAAGCTTAAACAAAAATAAAAATATTAAATTTTCATCTAATCTTGTTTTAAGAAACTCGCCTCAATTTAAAAATTTAAAAAAAAGAATAAACTTGGGAGAATTTAAAAACATTTTTTATATTCAAGGAGAATATAATTATGGAAGAAAAGAAAAAATTTTAAATCAATGGAGATCAAAAATTCCATATTATTCAGTTACTTTTGGTGGTGGCATTCATATGATAGATTTAGCAAAATTTTTCATAAATAAGAAAGCTATAAGTGTTATTGGATCTGGGAATAAGATAGTAACAAAAAACTCAAATTTTAAATTTAATGATTTTACAACTGGAATTATCAAATTTGAAGGAGGGGCAATTATGAATGTAGTTTCTAATTTTGGTTGTGAGATACCACACCATCATTGTTTGAAAGTTTTTGCTAATAATAAAACATTTGTTCAAGAGTATAATAGTGCTAAAATTTTTTCATCTAGAAAGAAACCTAATTTTAAAGAATTAGATATTAAGTGTGAGAAAAAATATAAAACTAAAGTGCTGGAATCATTTGTTGACTCAATCTTAACAAAAAAAACGCCTCTCGTAACCAAAGATGATGCTTTAGAAGTAATGGCAATATCCTTGTCATTAGAAAAATCAATTAAAACTGGTAAATGGGAAAAAATAAAATATTAATTAATGATCTTAAAAAATAAAATATTTATTATTGCAGAAATTGGCAACAACCATGAAGGAAGTCTTAGGACTGCAAAAAAATTAATTTATAAAGCAAAACTTTCAGGTGCTGATGCAATAAAATTTCAAATTTTCAAACCAGAACTTTTTATTCACAAAGACCAAATAAAAAGACTGAAATTGCTAAAAAAATTTCAGCTAAATTATAATCAATTTTTAAATTTAAAAAAATACTCAAAAAAGCTTAATATAAAGTTTTTTGCTTCTGCTTTTGATTTAGAAAGTTTAGATTTTATTTTAAAAAACACAGATATTATTAAAGTAGCTTCATCTGAAAATAATAATTTTATCTTTTTAGATAAAATATTTAAAAAAAATAAAAAATGTATCATCTCTACTGGTTTACTAAATTTTAAACAAATAGATGCACTTGTAAAAAAATTAGAAAGAAAATATTCAAAAAAAGTTTTAGAAAATCAGCTTTGTTTATTACATTGTGTTTCTTCGTATCCAGCTAATGATAATGATATGAATTTAAACTACATTAAGCGACTTAAAAAACTTTATAAATTTTCTATAGGTTTTTCTGATCATTCTATTGGTATAGAGGCATCAATAATTGCTGCATCTCTAGGTGTAGAGATGATTGAAAAACACTTTACACTAGACAATAATTTTTCAAATTTTAGAGACCACAAAATTTCTTTAAACCCAAAAGATTTTAAAAAAATGGTAGACTCAGTCAGAAGAGTGGAAAATATGATTGGAAATGATTTTAAGTTTTTGGTTAAAAGCGAACTTTCAAATAATAATTCACTTAGGAGAACATTTTATGCCTCAAAAAAAATATCTAAAGGTGAAAAACTTACATTAAATAATTTGATTGCTCTAAGACCAAAGATTAAAAATTCAATAAGCTTAGATAATATATATAAATTTCTTAATAAAAAAGCTAAAAAGAATTATAAAAAATATGAACCCATATTAATAAATTAATCACCATGAGCAACAAGATAAATTTTTCCCATAGAAGTATTTTAAATAATGACATAAAAGTAGTAAGTGAAGTATTAAGAAGTGGCTGGTTGACTCATGGAAAATATACAAAATTATTTGAAAGAGAGTTTTCGAGATTTGTAAATTCCAAATATGCTGTAACAGTAAATAGTTGCACCGCAGGTTTACATCTCTCATGTTTAGCATTAGAAATTAAAAAAGGAGATGAAGTAATTTTACCAGCAATGTCTCATACAGCTACAGCGCATGCAATTGAATATACAGGAGCAAAACCTGTTTTTGTAGATATCAAAAATGATCTATCAGGAAACATCGATCCAAAAGTTATAGAAAGCAAAATTAACAAAAGAACTAAAGCGATAATAATTGTCCACATGTCAGGATTTGCGTGTGATATGAGAGAAATATTAAAAATATGTAAAAACTATAAACTAAAATTAATTGAGGATTGTGCTCATGGATTAGGAACATTTTTTGACAAGAAACATGTCGGTAACTTTGGTATTTCTGGATGTTTTTCTTTTTATCCCACAAAACATATTACCACTGGAGAAGGTGGAATGATTATTTCAAATAATAAAAAATTTATTAAAAAAATCAGACAATTGAAAGCATTTGGTATTGATACAGATATAAAGAAAAGAAAAATTCCAGGTTTGTACAATGTTAAAAGTTTAGGTTACAATTATCGAATGACAGATTTTCAGGCCTCACTTGGGTTTCATCAATTATTAAGATTTAAAGAAAATTTATTAATTAGAAAAAGAAATGCTAAAATTTATGAAAAATATTTATTATCAACAAAAATAAAGTTTAAAAAATTTAATAAGGACTGTTCATATTTTATATATCAAATTTTTGTTAAAAATCGAAATAAACTTATTAAATTGTTAAAAAAAAAAAATATAGAAACAAGTATTCATTACGCTACACCAATTCCTTTCTTTGATTACTATAAAAAATATAATTTTAAAAAGGTTAATTTTAAAAATTCGATTTTTTATAGTAAACAAAGTATATCTTTACCTGTACATCATCAAATAAATAAAAAACATATAAAAGAAGTAAGCAAAACAATCTTAAATTTTTTGAAAGTAAAATAAATTGAAAAAAATATTGATTATAGGTGGAGCAGGATTTATTGGACATCATTTATCTTTGGTTTTCAGGGAATTAAATTATAATATAAAAGTTGTTGATAGCTTAAGTGTAAATAATTTTTTATCAATTAACAATAATCAAAAAGATTATCCTCATCCTAAACTTTCAAAACTTATTACACAAGAAAGATTTAAACTCTTTAAAGAGAAAGAAATAACAATAGAACAGATAGACTCCAGAGATTATGAAAATATAAATAAACTTATTATAAATTATAATCCAAATATAATTATTCATCTTGCAGCTGTTTCACATGCAAATAAATCTAATGTTGATCCATTTAATTCCTTTGACAATAGTTTGAGAACTCTAGAAAATGTTCTTGACTCTTCAAAAAATTTAAAAGATTTAGAACGTTTTATTTATTTCTCATCAAGCATGGTTTATGGAAATTTTAAAACTGACTTTGTCGATGAAGATAGCAAATGTGACCCGATGGGTATTTATGGAACATTAAAATATTGTTGTGAAAAAATCATAAAAGCATACAGTGATGTTTTTGGAGTTCAATACACTATAATCAGACCATCAGCTTTATATGGTGAAAGATGTATTAGCAGAAGAGTTGGACAAATATTTATAGAAAATGCTTTAAACGGTAAGGATATTACAATTAATGCAGATGATAACGAAAAATTAGATTTTACATATATTAACGATTTAATTCATGGAATAATTCAAGTAATAAAAAGCAAAAATTCAATCAACCAAATTTTCAATATTACTTTTGGTGAAGGAAGAAAAATTAGTACACTTGTCGAAATTTTGAGTGAATTTTTTACTAGTTTAAATGTAAAAAAAAAGGAAAGAGACAAATTAATGCCTAGAAGAGGAAAATTATTGTGCGAAAAAGCAAAAAACCTAATTAGTTATTCACCTAGTTGGAATCTTGAAAAAGGATATTCAAATTATATTAAGTGGTACATCGATTTTTTTGAAAAAAATAAAAAAGATTTAAATTAAGTCGATGATAGTTGCTATTATTCCAGCGAAAGAACAATCAAAAAGGTTAAAGAACAAAAACCTTTTGAAAATTCAAGGTCTAACCTTGTTAGAACATGCCATCAAATACGTGAAAAAATCTAGTTATATTGATTACTTAGTTGTTTCAACTGAGTCAAAAAAAATTAAAACTTTTTTAAAAAAACTAAAAATACCTTATATAAATAGACCTAAAAAACTTTGTGGTGAAGCACCATTGATAGAAGTTTACAAACATGCTTATGAAAATTTAAGTTTTAAGTCAAAAATAAAAGTTATAGCAGGAGTACAATGTGACCATCCTGACAGGAACTTAAGTTTTGACAAAGTAATAAATATTTTTAAAAAAAAAAAATTAGATTTTTTATACAGCAAGGACAAATTAAAGAAAAAAAACGGAGCACATTATGTGTTTAAAAAAAAATTTTTTAATAAAAAAAAAAAATATAAAGAAAGTTTTATAATAGACAACTGTACAAATATTCATTTTAGAAAAGATCTTACAAAAGCAAGAAAAAAATTTATTTCAAATGAAAATTAAAGTACTAAATACAGTAGATCCCATTTATTCAAAAGTTGAATTAAATAAATTAAAAAAATATTGTAAAATTAAAACTATATTAAATTCTAGAAAAGATGCTCTTAAATATTCTAAAGATAGCAAAGTTATTATAGCAGGGGGAAGAATTAAAATAGATAAAGAGTTAATTAATAGTGCAAAATATTTAAAACTTGTTTTAAGCCCATCCACTGGAACAGATCATTTAGATTTAGGTAATCTAAGAAAAAAAAAGATTAAAGTAGTTCACATCGCGAAAAAATTTGGACTGATTAATAAATTTACAGCAACATCAGAGCTTAGTTTTTGCTTATTATTATCAATAATAAGAGGACTGATTTCCTCTTTTAATGATGCAAAAAAAGGTATTTGGTCAAGAGATACAAATGTTGGATTTCAATTAAAAGACAAAATCATTGGAATTATAGGACTTGGAAGATTGGGAAAAATTTCAGCTAAAATAGCAAATGGATTTCAAATGAAAGTAGTTGCTCATGATATCAAAAAAAAAAAAGTAAAGGGTGTAAAAAATGTAACTTTAAATAAGCTTCTTAAAATTTCCGATGTTATATTTATTCATGTTCATTTAAATAATCTTACAGAGAATATGATAAATCTCAAAGCTTTAAAAAAAATGAAAAAAAATACTATTTTAATAAATACAAGCAGAGGAAAAATTATTAATGAAAAAGACTTATTGTATGCATTAAAAAAAAAGTTAATTGCTGGAGCAGGTTTAGATGTTATAGATGGTGAATGGTTAGAAAAAAAAAAACTATCTAAACATCCTCTGATTAAATACTCAAAAATAAGCAATAATTTAATAATTTCTGCACATATCGGAGGATCTACACACGAGTCTATTAAGATGGCTAGAGATTATATATTTAATTATTTGTTGCGCTCAATTCAAACAAAGAAAATATGAAAGAAATTTTAAATAAAATCAGAAAAAAAAAAATAGCCATATGTGTAGTTGGACTTGGGTATGTAGGTCTCCCTTTGTGCCTGAGGATGATAAAAAGAAAAATTAAAGTGTTTGGAATAGACAGCGATACAAAAAAAATCGAATATCTTAAAAAAGGAAAATCTTACATATCAGATATAAAAGGTAGTGAATTAAAATATTTTAAAACTAATAAATCTAGAGTAACAACAAACTATGATATTATCAAAGATTGTGAGGTCGTGATTGTTTGTCTACCCACACCTCTTCGTGACAATAAGCCTGATATGTCATACTTAGAGAATTCATATAAGGCCATATCTAAAGTTCTAACAAAAAACAAAATAATTATTTTAGAAAGTACCGTTTATCCAGGAGCCACAAAATATTTAACAAAATATTTTTCGAAAAAATATGTAATAGGAAAAGATATATTCATTGGTTACTCACCAGAAAGAGAAAATCCAGGTGATAAAAATTTTTCTTATGATAAAACCCCAAAAATAGTATCTGGAATATCAAGAAAATGTAAAATTTTAGCTAAAACTATTTATAAAAATTTCATAAAGAAAGTAGTTCTTGTTGACTCAGTAGAAATAGCAGAATTGTCTAAACTGTTAGAAAATACATATAGATCTGTAAATATTTCATTAGTTAATGAGATTAAAATAATTTGTGAAAGACTTAATATAGATGTCCATAAAGTTATAGAAGCAGCTTCAACCAAAAATTTTGGGTATCAAAAATTTGTTCCCGGCCCTGGTATAGGTGGTCATTGTATACCAATTGATCCTTTATATTTATCGTGGGTATCTAAAAAACATGGTTATGATCCAAAATTTATAAGAGCTGCTGGTGAAATAAGTTATTTTATTCCAAAATGGATTGTAAATAAGATTACAGATTTTTTTAAAAATAAAGATTTAAAATTAGCTAGAGTTTTAATTATTGGAATTTCATATAAACCTAATGTAGGAGATGACAGAGAAAGCCCCGCATTTGATATAATGAAATATTTCACTAAAAAAAATATAAAATATGATTTTTATGATCCATATTTTAACAATCTAAGAATTGGAAGAAAAAATAAAGTTTTATTAAAAAGGATAAATTTAAATCAAAATAACATTAAAAAGTATGATGCAAGTATTATCATAACTGATCACAAAAAAGTTGATTATGATCTGATTTTTAAAAATTCAAAATTTATATTTGACTGTAGGGCAAGATATAAAAAAATAAAAAGATATTCTGAGGATAAAAAAATTATATACTGTTAAAAATATGTTTTTAATTACTGGATCAGCAGGCTTTATTGGATTTCATTTAGCAAAGAAATTTTTGCAAGAGAATAAAAAAGTAATAGGTATTGATAATATTAATGATTATTATGATACTGATTTAAAAAAAAACAGATTAAAAATATTAGCAAAATATAAGAATTTTAAATTTTATAAAAAAGATCTAACTAAGGCAAATTCTATAGAATTAATTTTCAAAAAAAATAAAATTGATTATGTTGTACATTTGGCTGCACAAGCAGGTGTCCGATACTCAGTAATAAATCCAAATGCATACATTACTTCTAATATAAATGGATATTTTAACATTCTTAACTTATCTAAAAAATTTAAAGTTAAACATTTTATTTTTGCAAGCTCAAGTAGCGTGTATGGATCTTTAAATAAATTTCCATTTAGGGAAAGTGATAACGTTTCTTATCCGACACAGTTTTATGCTGCAACAAAGGTTTCAAATGAATTAATGGCACATTCATTTAGTAGTTTGTATAATCTGCCCACAACAGGATTGAGATTTTTTACTGTTTATGGACCATATGGAAGGCCAGATATGTCATTATTTAAGTTTGTTAATAATATATTTAAAAAAAAACCCATTGCTGTTTTTAATAGAGGAAATCATTATAGAGATTTTACTTATATTGATGATATTACTCATTCAATAAGTTTGATCATAAAAAAGATTCCTAAAAAAAGAAAATTTGGATCAAGAGAGACTGGTGCACCCTTCAGGATAATTAATATCGGTGGAAATAAGCCAATCAAATTGGATAAATATATAAGTTTAATTGAAAAAATAATTGGAAAAAAAGCGAATAAAAAATATTTAGGTTTACAGATTGGTGATATGGTCAAAACTCAAGCTTGTAACAAAAAAATAAAATCTATAATTAAATTTGCACCAAAAACGAATTTAGTGGACGGACTAAAAAAATATATAATTTGGTTTAAAAATTATTATAAAATTTAATGATTGATTATTTTTATGATAAAAAAACAAAGACAAAAATTTTTATTAATAATCCAGTAATAGAATTTTTCCCTGAAAAAAATAAAAAAAATATTTTTATAAAATTATGGGAAGATGGAAAAATTTTAACTCAACACAATCTAGAAATAGATGAATTATACAATGAAATATTATTTAAGTTAAAAGATATATTGAATAGTTATCATAATATAAAAAAAAATAAAAAATATTGGGAAATTTGTTTTGGGTTATGGCTCCGTAGGTTCATTACTAATTATTATTATAATTGGAAAACTATAAAAAAATTTTTGAGCGAAAATAAAAAAAAGTTAATTTTTTATCAAACTAAATTTAATAAATCAGAATTCCTTTATTTTGGTATAGATGATTATTTATACTTAGATAAAACAAAAGAATTTCACTCTAAGACAATAAATGAAATAATAAGTGAGGTTAAAGACAGAAATATACAATTAAAACTTTCTGATAACATATCATTTTTAGAAAATGTCAAAAAAATAAGAAAAAAACTTTATAGAAATAAAAAACAAAATTTAATAAATAAATTATTTTATAAAAAAAATATTAGTAATCTAAAAAAAGTTTTTTTTAAAACAAAATTAAATTTTTTTGAAAGCCTTATCGTAAACCTTAAGTTGGGGCAAGGATTTAGATTATTTCCAAACAATTTAAAATTGGGTGATATAATTTCTAATAAAAAATTTGAACCTGATTTAAAATTTAGGTCTAAAAAGTATAATATTTATAAATCTGATTTAAAAAATTTTATTTTCAATAAAGTTATAGAGTCACTGCCAATATTGTTTTTAGAAAATTATAAAAGTCAAAATTTATTATTAGAAACTTTGAATTTACCAAAAAAACCTCATTTGATTGCTACAGCATGGGGGTACCAAACTTCAACACTTTATGCTCAGTATATTGCAAACAAAGTAGAGGAAGGATCAAAATTTTATATTTTCCAACATGGAGGTTCTTATGGTCAATTTAAAAACCATTTTGCTGGAGAATTAGATATACTACTTTCTGATAAATTTTTTACTTGGGGTTGGACACATAGAAATGAAATTCCTTTTTATATATTAAAAAAAATAAATTTTTACAAGAAAAGCAAAGATCGAAAAAAAATATTACTAGAAATTAGATCTAATAGTATTTATCCAAAAGCGGCTGATATTTATAATAGTCCATATCAATCATACAGATATTATACTGAATGTTTAAAATTTTTTGAACTTATAAAAAATTCTCAAATCGAAAGAGATTTATTGATTAAATTATCCCCACGTCAATATGATTATGATGAAAAAAAAATGTTTTTGAAAGTAAATGAAAACCTGCAATTTGCAGATAGACATACAACAATGCTTAAAAATAGGGAGAAGAGTAAATATTTAATTTTTACTACAATTTCAACCGGCCATTTAGAAGCAGTTGCTTCAAATTACCCCTTTTTTATTTTAGATGTTTATCCTGATATAATTCTAGATAGATATAAATTTCTTTTTAAGAAGATGGAACATTTAAAATTGTTACACAATACAGCTGATAGTTTGTTTCAAACTATTAAAAATTTGCCTTCAGATATAAATGAATGGTGGCTGAGCAATAAAATTCAAGAATTTTTAACAGAATATAGAGGTTATTTTGCGAGATATGATCCGAAAGATAAAATTAATTTGTTTTGCAGACAAATTAAAAATTAATGCTTATAACATTTTAAAATTTAAATTTTATTAATTTTGGCAAAACTTTAAACAGAATATTTGATGATTTTTAAAACTGAGTTATGTTAAAATTTTGG